>Ga0209755_10000067_pt1 | contig 178512 bp, 161 predicted proteins | sample TergutCo191P1_FD_187301 | JGI IMG/M metagenome (GOLD analysis project Ga0209755, IMG submission 187301) | Cornitermes sp. P1 segment gut microbial communities from Petit-Saut dam, French Guiana - Co191P1 (SPAdes) (version 2) | ecosystem: Host-associated > Arthropoda: Insects > Digestive... | reverse complement strand
AAAATCATCTTGCATACACCTTTCAGCAATGTTTTCTGAGCAATTACATTTTACTGATTTTTTGTATGCTTGGGAAGTGGGCTTCGCCCATTTCCCAATTTTTTCCCCACTTTTATTTTACACTATGGGCGATTTTCACACTAAGTCAACAGAAAGAGAAGGTGCATCAAATGCCGCAAGAATACACCCGGCAACGACAAGGGAACGATTTCATCAATCAAGACAAAGCAAAGTCCGAAGATGAGAAAAAATCACTACTGAGCCGCCTAGAACAGTTAAAAACTGAAACGGAGCGCAATGCCCTGCCCATAGATGGAAATGAACCACAAGAGAAAGGCCGGTGACACAATGGATTTTAATGCAGCAGTGCAAAAGATAATGACTGATGTAGAACACGGTAATACAGAACCGTTGATTCTTCACCTGACCCAAGACAGGGGCTGGCAATGCGACTACACACAAAATCAATATGGCGAAGTATTTGATTTCGTAGAGGATGTACTACAGCAAGACCCGTTCGCTGTTCAGTTTACAGGGTCATACCGGACGACGTGATTGATGTGACTTTGGATAGATTGGGCGCTACGAGGGAACAGGAGATACTTGAAACTGCGGATTTAGTAAAACGGATTAAAAATGGCGATACGGTTTATCTCGATAACGGTTGGCGGATTACACAAAAGAAAGTCTCCAACGAACAGCGCATCGAAATAATAGGTGCGGATTATTTGCACTCTAATCTTCTGGCTAAAAAAGGAGTGTTCACCGAACGGATAGGTTATCAGACAAGATATTTTATCCCTGCCGAGAAAGATACTGTAAAAATTTTGGATGAGATTGTTATGATTTCACCGGTCGGCAGGGTTGTGAAAAATAAGGAACGCTTGTCGGGCAATAATGCACGCAGTTCAGCTAAACCTAATGCCGCAAAAGGCAGACATTCTTTGCTTGAAGCGCTGGAACGGCACGCAGAGAAAAGCAGGGCTGAATTTGGATGTGGGGTAGCCCCCTCCGCTAAGCAGGTAAGAGTCTCACTATGATAAGGGCAATCAGACAAGATATAAGGAATTAACGGCAATGGGCAGCGAAAAACTAACACGCTGCCCTCAGTTTTGGAGGTAATGCTGTGGATAAAAAAGAATATGTACGTCCCAGAAATGTAAATCTTGCATTCAGGGTTTCAGAGGAAGAACGTAATTTGGTTGACCGAAAACGAGAGGAATCGGGCATAAAGTGCCTGCGCTCTTTCATTCTTAAAATGGTATTCGAAGGCAGGATTATTAGGGTTGAGCTTGATAGTGTCAGCGATATGACACGCCTGCTTTCAAACGCCACAAATAATATAAATCAGATTGCGAGGCGTGTGAATGAAACAGGCAACATTTATGCTGCTGACATTGACGATTTGCGCAGACAGTACGATAAGCTGTGGGAGCAGTCTATAGAGATTCTGCGCCGTCTCACTTCGTTCTGAGACCCTATGGCAACAACATGGATTAAACCGCTTCACATTTCAAAAACTAAATCTAAATCTACAGCTATATCCGATATAATCGACTACGTAGAAAATCCTGAAAAAACAGATAACGGCAGGCTCATTTCAGCCTATTGCTGTAACAGTAAAGAGGCGGATGAGATATTTCTTGAATCAAAAAAGAGATACTATGAGCTTACAGGGCGTGACCAAAGACAACGTGATGTGATTGCTTACCATGTGAGGCAATCTTTCAAACCGGGCGAGATTACACCTGAAGAAGCTAATGAAATTGGCTACAGGCTGGCAGAGAGCTTAACAAAAGGAAACCACGCATTTGTGGTATGCACACATATTGATAAAGCACATTTCCACAACCATATAATTTTTAATTCTACCTCGCTGGACTGTCAACGGAAATGGAGAAATTTCTTCTTTTCAAACAGGGCAGTCAGGCGGATTTCCGACCTGCTCTGTGCCGAATATGGATTGACAGTTATAGAGAATCCTAAATCGGCAAAGGGCAAGTATAATGGATGGATTGACGGCACAAAGAAGCCCACTCACCAAGATGCAATTAAGCAAAAAATTGACGAACTGCTTCCACAATGTTCTACATTTGACGACTTTATCAACAGGCTAAAAACTGATGGTTTCACTGTCAATACAAAGCGGCAAAATATAAGTGTAATAGCACCGGGCTGGACTAAGCCTGCACGTCTGAACTCTCTTAACGGTAACTACACAGAAGAAGCAATCCGCTCAACGCTGGGTATGACGAAAACTATCAGCGGCAGCAGTGGGAGCATAGTCAAATCCCGAGTAAGTCTGCTGATAGACATACAGGCTAAAATACACGAAGGTAAAGGCGCAGGCTATGAACAGTGGGCGAAGATTTTCAACCTAAAACAAGCAGCAAAAACTCTCATTTATTTGCAAGAAAACGGCATAGACAGCTATGAGGATCTAAAGAAAAAATCATCATCGGCATCAGGTGAATTCTCTACACTTACTGCGAAAATAAAGGAAGTCGAATCACGTCAGAAAGAGATAAGCCAGCTCCAGAAACATATCGCACAATATGGCAAAACCCGTGATGTGTATGCAGGGTATAAAGCAAGCGGATGGAGCCGGAAATACTATGATGAACATGCTGAAAAAATCATTTTGAACAGAGCTTCCAAAAAGTATTTTGATTCACTGAACACAAAGAAGCTGCCTACCATGATTTCGCTAAAACAAGAATACGCCACACTCGCCGCAGAGAAGAAAAAGCTCTATTCAGGCTACCACGAATTAAAGAAAAAAAGCAGAGAGCTTACAACGGCAAAAAGCAACGCTGACCGAATCCTCGGAGAACATCCCGATACACAAACTATAGAAAACCCACAGTTACTAAAACGTGAGGTTTCTCACGAAAAGTAGCCCGCAAGGGCGCAGCAGACTCGCTGAAAGCGAGGCTTAGAAGAATGAGCGAAAAGCTCATTCTTGGGGGTTATAGGGGTCTCCCTATCAAGCAGGAACAACAAAAATCCCAGCCGGGATTTTTGTTGTTCCGTGCAATCGGCGTCGAGCCGGTTGCATTGCTTGCGCGGATTGTTTGGATTGTTCCTAGCTAAGTTGGAAAGTGCGAAAAATGCGATGTTTCTTAATTATGCTTGGAGCGAAACATCCGCAAAGAATAAGGAAGTGGACTCATGAAAGTTAATAATCATATTCCGACAGGGCAAAACGCCTTTGTAAAAAACACAGGCACACATACTAACCATATATCTAAAAAAGCGCGCCATAGGGTGATTATCCCTCATGATACGCTTTTTTGTTTCTGCTACGTATTTTGATAAACCATGCTCATCTGTAAACCGCCTCATTCGGCAACTAAATTTGTTCTGCTAATTCACCTACATTAGTTAATCAAACAGCATACCCAAATTCATAAAACGTGACATCATCACTGATTACATAGGTGAAAAGTTAATACCCATATCGCTGAAGTTTGGGACGGTTCATAAGTCAAACAGATTCATCAACATTGTTGCCACTTGCTTGCATACCGCCAGTTCCTCCAAGAGAATTGATTCTATCTCTCAATTGATTTACCATACTTCGGTCTGATTCCCTCATTCTTTGTAATCTATCTAATCTTCGTTCTTCTACACTGCCAAGAGTCCGAAACTCACCCGTTTCAAGGTTAAAGCTACCACCATTACCAGTAGGTTGACCGGGTGCAACACTGTTACCTACCATTTGACGGCTTGCTCGTTGTGCATCAGTAACCCATTGAGGCCACGCACCTGCAACACCTCGGGTGCTTTGCGAACCACCTGTTGGTGCGTATCTGCTCAAAACCCGCCTTATTTGATCTAGTAGCCTGTCTGCTTCTGTGTTAGTTCTGTCGGCTGGAAGCTGTAGCAGGTCGAGTTCCGAAAGCTGCTCAACTGCGGGTGCAATCTCCATAAGGGATTCTCTGGACATATTTCTAATCATGTCTGCCTGTATGCTCGCTCTTGTTGCTCCGTTAATGTTCATGTTTTGAAATCCTCCTTGATTGATTTGTACAATACTAATCCTTTATCGTAATTATCAGAAAAACTATTTGCTATGCATTTTGATTTCCTCCAAATAAGTTTATTCTTTGTTGTAATTCACGAAATAGTGTTGTTTTTCCACGGTTAGAGGTGAAAAGTTCTGCGCTGCTCTGTAATTTACTCCGTTTATACTCATGTTTTCTGATTCCTTTCATGTTTTATTCGCATCAAGCAGATACCGACACAGAAAATGGATTGCCGTTCACTGCCCAGTCATTACGACCTAAAAACTCTGCGAAAAACTGACTGCCCATCTGCATATTACCACCAACTGACACCCTATCTCTTTCGGTCATAAACTGCATATTAAAGCGTTGGTCTGCCATGCCGTTTTCAAGCCCATTTTCTCGCTGTGCATTGTGCATATTTTCGAGTGTGCTGAGTGCTTCACGCAAACCTTGATTAAAGTCGGCATTTTCAAGCACTCCGAGCATCACATCTATCGCTCTGTTCACCAGTTCAGGACGGGCAGGCGAGTATGCAACATTTCTCGGCATGGTATTGTCTACTCTTGCTGCATCTAAAAAGTCGTTCATCTGCCTGATGAGGTCATCTGCATTTGCCGTAAACGCATTTCGGACTGTTTCATAAGCCGCATCGGAGAGCCTGCCTGAATCCCTTGCCATTTGTATTTTCATAGCGTCCATACCAAGCCGCATACCAAGCTGAACCTCGCTGTCCGTAACTCCGCCGCCAACCGCTTCAAATGCCAGTACCGCCATCGTTTTAAGGTCATCAGCCGAATACTTACCCTCAGTTCCGTTGAACATGGCAAATATGCTTTCGGCAACACCCTCTCTGTCCGCATTTATAAACATACCGCCCCTTGCAAATAAATCGTCTATAATGCCATATAGAGCATTTTCAAACTGCGTTTTGTAGTTGACCGCATTATCGCCCAAATGGTCAAATAGGCTTCTAAGATTATCGACTTTCTGTGCAAAATCAAGCGGTGAGTTAGTTGTAGCTGTCAGTTCCGAGTTTGGGTCAGTTGTCCACCCTACACTAAATGACGGAGTGAGTTTACCATCTATTACTGCGGCAAACCCAGTTTCTGTTGCCCGCCTTATTTCATCTTCTACAGAAAGATTACCAAACTCGCCCGGCGTAAAGCCTTGCAGCGAAGTTGCTCTCGTATAAAATTCTTCTCTTTGAGCGGTTATAATCCTGTTGTTGCTTTCCCTCGCACCACGGCTCATAAAATCTGATATATCAGCCTTATTTGTCATTGCCCTGCTTGCATCAGGTGTGACTCTTTGTGGTGCAGAGTTTATTTTCGATGACAAATCAGTCCCTTTTTCTTTAAGGTCGAAAATGTTCCAATTTGTACGTGTGAATCCTATGATGTTCATTTTTTACTCCTTTTCCGTTTGTTGATTCTATCTATCACGCTTCACGCATAATCCCTAGCCCCCGGCGCATCCGTTCCCGGAAGATTGTCTATCCAACCTGTCTGACCGGGACCGAAGCCGTTTTCTTGCCCGACACAGAATAGGTTGCCGTTTTCAAAGTCAATGGAGAGCGAAAAATCCGGTGACTCACCAAGCCCGCCTCTTGCTGCTATAGATGCAAGTTCATCAATTATCCATGCCATCACATGCGGATTCATATCCTTTTCTGCCAGTATATCTAAAATATTTGTACCATCCTCTGTTAAAAATCGCCCATCCGCAAATTCCAAGTCATTCCACAGGCTTAGACCTGTATAGTCCCTTATGGCTACACCAACTTGCCACGCCCAATAAGAATCATCACGAGATTGTGTTGGGTTAAAAGTTCGAGTGCTTGCTATGTGCATGAATAATTGCCTTGAATTATCGTTTCTGTTTAATAATTCCTCAATCTGTCTGATTAAATCCTCATCATCTGTGCCTTCGACTCGTAGATTGTAGTCCAAATCGATTATGAAACGAAGTCTTGTATTCTCTGGTATAAGTACGCCGTTGCTGCTAAACAAATCCCTTATTTGCTGAGTTATGTTATTCCTTATTTGAAACATCCATGTTGCGCTTTCTCTGTCAGTAAATAGCGGGCCTATACGCGGTACATTCGGGTCACCGCTACCAAGTCCACGACCTTCAAATATTGGGTTCACAAAGTCATATTCGATGCCAATATATCCCGTCCGACCGCTTTGAATGAAGTCCATTGCGCGCAACTCAGCTTCCCATGCTTGCCTTCTTTCTAGTGAGTCTAGATCATGACCCACAAAATGCCGAGCAGTTGGGTCAAAATATCTTTGCCAAACGTGTCGTCCGGGATCGGAGGTTCTTAGGCTTTCTTGAGCGCGGTTGGTAAAGACCTCAACCATTGTGTTACGCACTTCCTGCCGACGTGGATCTTCCCAAAAGTGAAATGCAGTGATGTCGGGTGTGTTGTTTTCCGCCGCCGCTGCTTGCGTTGCTGTCGGCTGCGTGGAAGATGCTCCGCTTACCGCTGTCTGTTGTGTTGTCGTTGTCTGCGTTGCAGTAGCCTGTGCTGAAACAGGCTTGTTGGTTGCGCCGGAGCTGTTGTAGTTGCTGTATTTCTCTACATTCTGTGTACGCTCGAATGTGTCTTGTTGCTGTTCCTTTTCCGGTCTTTGGAAATGTCCGAGCTTTCGCCCCCTCACTCCATTTCTCAGTGGAATGTTAATCGGTTGCGAATTATTTGGATTATTTACTGAGTTTGTTTTCATAAATTCCCTCCACTTTTCTCGATTCCTTTCATTTTTGATACATTTCCCTATTTTACCCACACGCCGACATCAACGCATTGCTTCCATAACAGTATTTATCGAACTTGTTTTGATATATACTTAGCAAAGGCTACGAAGAGTAGCATTTATTATGGAATCGACTCCCTTAGCAGTTCATCAATAGTTACATCCAGAACATCAGCGAGTTGCGGAAGTATCGCTATGTCAGGCATTCCTGCTCCTGTCTCCCACTTTGAGATTGCTTTTCTTGTCAGCACCAATATGTTTGCAAGTTGCGTTTGTGTCAAACCCTTGCGTTTTCTTAATTTGGCAATTTTACTACCGAGTATATGAGAACACATCAACATTCCAACCTTCATAAAATAAAAATCGACGCAAAAATTAAACATCTATGGAGTTTCACATTACCACAGATGTTTAATATTTTATATAGGTTCACAGCTTGTTAAGGAAGAACGGACGTTTAGAGAGGAAGAACGGCATATACTAGAGCAACACTTTATAGTAAATTAACATAAACCGGAATTCTCCATCCTTGTACTTATGATGCACTTGCCCTATATCTTCGTCTAAAATATCCCTAATGCTTGAAAGTCCAAGTCCATGATTTTGCTTATCTTCTTTAATACTTATAAGATTCCCCTCATCGTCAGATACAGGCGGAATTGAGTATGGATTTATTATCGTTATAAGCAAATCACTCCGAGCGGTTATCTCTGCAATTACCTTAATATGCCTCTGCTCTTTCGGCACTGTAGAGCAGGCTTCAACAGCGTTTTCAAGGGCATTTCCTAATATTAACGCAATCAAATTAGTGTCTATGTGCAAATTCGGTGGAATCAGATGCTTAAAAACCAGACTAATATCAAGTGTTTCAAGGGCTTTTTGCTGATAGTAATTGAGCATGGTGTCAATGGATGTATTACCTGTAGAAAATACCGATTCAACCCCACCAATTCTGTCTGTTATTAACTTTTTTGCTTTTGATACATCATTTTCCTCCAAGCAACTTGAAATAGATAACAGGTCATATCGCATATTATGTTTCAGCGTAGACATTGCATTTTGAGTGCTTGTCGCAGTGTTATAAAGCACTTCCCAACGCTCAAGCATCTGATCTTTTTGTCGATTTTTATAGAATTCCTCCAGGTGATTCAAAATTGTGTTGTACAACCAGATAACCGCAATAATCACACCTGCCGATAAGAGCAGGGAAATAGTCAGCTCTATAAAAACACCATGTATTTCATTGATTGTAGCAAGGAGGAACAGAACGCTCAACATAAGAACCCCAAATAACACAACTGCAACTATGATTGTGTAATGAACCGGAACCTTGAAGTTTCCCTGTACTGCTTTCTTGTTGACATATCTCCGGAATATCTGAATCAAAGCCATGATAAACGGCAAGTGGATTATCGTTGTTACAGTTCTTGCAACCGGCATAATACCGTCAAGCGTAACCCCTGTGCCGTATTGGATATAGAAGAGTATGCTTAATAGCACAACTGCTAACAGCTCTGCTACCACCAATGTGACATACAGCAAGATTGAAAAAATGATTTTTGTGCTTCTATTTCCGCTAAACAGAAACGAGAGTGCTACATATCCGGCTATGTTAGAAATAAATGTTACCCATACATTATCAAACAGTAAAAATATGTGTGCAGCAGCAAATGCAAACGCAAGGAAAATCAAGATAATCCAGACATCTCTTACCGCAGGTTTGAAAATGCAGGTAAAGGCGTAGTACAGCATACCCGACATGATTATGCCATTGGCATATAAAACTATTTGGTATGATATATCACCCATTACGCCGCCCCCTGTAGCTGAAAAACGCTTCTTTCGCATCTAACCGATAGGTTCTGCCAATTGGTATTTCGGTATTGTTTTTATCCGACAAAACATAAGCTGTAGTCCATATTTTTTGCACATATAAGAGGTTGACGATATGCGACCGCTCACACCTGAAAAAACTCTCCTGTGGCATTTTTTTTAGAACTTCGGGTACAGTCGAATAAAATTTGTCAAAGAATTGGATGCTTTTTTCGCTACTATCCCATGCATATATGCTAATGGTGTTTTTAGTGCTTTTCAAGTAGACAATTTTATCTGTATTTACTGAAGCACTGTCCTTATAAGTTGTGTAGATAAATTTTTGTGGAGCTTTTTCTATGTACTTTATAGCTTGAGCAACAGCACGCCCAAACGCAATATCAAGCTTTTCCTCTGAATATGGCTTTTTGACGAATCTCACATTTCCAACTTCAAGCAATTCGTCTGAAAAAGAGTCATGGCTTGATATGTAGACAATAACGACTTCATCGCTATCGGAGATTTTCCTGAACTGATGACCCGCTGTTATTCCATTCATGGTTTCCATTTCAATATCCATAAAAACGATATTAAACGACTCCCCACATTCTATGTCTTGCAAGAAATCTTCGCCGGAATGATAAACAGATACTTGCAAAACAGTCTCCTGCATTTGCGCACCCTTCTTTTTAACATACTTTTCCAGTTGGTTGGTGAATGATACGTCGTTGTCGCATATGGCTATTTTCAATGGTTTTCCTCCTAAATATGGGAGCGTTGCTGATAACTTGACTATTGTACATTGTGCATTGTGCATAATTTATTGTACATTCTGCACATATCATTAGTTTATCAGAACATTGTTTTTTGTCAATGAAAATAATCCATTAAACCCTGCCATTTCATTGAGCTGCTCTGCCGTCTTTAGCAATTCGGAGCTTTTATAGCACTGGCTATTTTAGTTAACGCAATATTGACTTAAAAATATGAAAAGGATGGGGCAAACAAATGGAAAACATAAACTTTGAGAAGGACTTTTTTACAGTAAATGAGTTTGCATCTGTAGCAGACACAAGCGCAGAAACGCTCCGGCACTACGACAGAAAAGGCATTTTTAAGCCCAGCAAGCGAGGGGAAAACAGCCAAAATATGTATAGACTCTATTCACCCGCACAGATAACCACAATGAAAATGCTCCATGTACTGACTGATATCGGAGTACATATTTGCGACATCGAAGAACTTGCGGAAAACCGCTCGCCGGAAGCACTCATAAAGCTCCTGCATAGACAAAAACCAATTGTCGCAGAGAAACTCAGACGCATCCAAGCTGCGCAGACTATTATAGAAACACACTTTGATTTGCTGATAGAAGGCATAAGTGCAACCGAAACGGAGATCACAACCGCACAACTTCCGGAAATGCGAATCATACTCGGCAACAAAAATGATTACACAGGCAGTGAGGGTTTTTACCGTGAACTTATGCGCTTTTGCGGCACATATACAGAGCCAAGGCTGAACCTTGCGTTCCCTATGGGTGGATATTATGAGAACATAGATGAATATATTGAGGCACCGTCGAAACCAACACATTTCTTCTCGATTGACCCATGTGGGAAAGACCGCAGAAAAGCAGGGCTATATGTGGTGGGTTATGCCCGCGGCTATTATGGGCAACCAAAAGAGTTGCCATCGGCAATGTGTGAATACGCCGAGAAAAACGGGCTGGTTTTTTGCGGACCTGTGTACAATATCACACTTCACGATGAAATGTGCATATCTGACCCTGAGAACTATCTAACACAGGTTTTGGCATCTGTAAAGGAATCCGGCAATACCCCACCACGCCCTGCGGAACGGCTTTCGTGGGGACAAAGGTTCTAACACACAAACCCTTTGTCGAAAAGCCCCGCTTTTGCGCATCATTGAAACCGCCTGCAAATACTAACCTTTTCAAAGTTGTTAAATTTCTGTGCATCTATTGACCTGTGTGTACACAAACCCCCACCATAGTAAGTGGGGCAGAAGTATAAATTTGTAAACACCCGGCAAATAGCAAAAAACTATTTGTCGGGCGTTTTATATATTTTGATATGTACAGCTTCCCTCCCGGCTTGATTTCTAAATCCGGGGGGTGGTTGAAATCACCTATACCACAGACCGGGCAAGCAAATTGTCCCCAAATAATCCAATACGCGGGCCTCCGCTACTTCTTTTTTCAAAAATTTTGAAGAAAGGAGGAAAAGCGGATGGACAAGCAGAGATATGTGCTGCTCAATGGCGAGAAGGTCTATGTCACCGAGGAAGTTTACCGTGCCTTCTACCGTCCCGAATGGCGTGAGTCCAAGCAACGTAAGCTACGGATTGAAATGGAATGTTCCCTTGATTCGCTTCTAGCCGACGGTTTTGAAGCTGTTGCCGAAGATACGCCCATTGACGAAGGTTGCATAAGGAAAATGCTCTTAGCTGAACTCTGCACAGCTCTTGCAGGGCTGACTACGGAAGAAAGAGCTTTGCTGAGTAAATACTATTACGAGCAAAAATCGGAGCGTGAAGCTGCGAAAGAGTTTGGCATACCACGGAATACGCTAATCTACCGCAGGGACAAGGTTATTGTCAAACTGAGAAAGCTGATGAAAGTAGAGTAAAAAAGTTTTCGGCCAAACGCCCATAACTTTCCTGTAAGTAGTAGAGGGTATTTTTCATTACCCTCGCACATCTTGACAAATACCGATGTACAGCGCAAACCGGTCATATCGAGCAACGGGTACGATAACCGCCGTGCCGCGCGCAACGACCGCCCATAACGGGCGCGAGCGCCCCTTCGCTTTGAGCCGTATGCCAAGCGGCGACAGCCCAGCCCCACGGGGCGAACGCTGCGCCGCCGGGTTACGGCATACCCCACCAATGAGCCTCAGAGCCTAATGGGGGGACCGCATACAGCAGGCAAAGCCGGGCATATAAACGTCATGGTGGTGATAATGGTACTCCCCTAAGAGAACTAGGGCCGGACAGCGCGGAGGCGCAAACCGGGGAAGCAGTCGCATGGGATGGAATAAGCCCATGAGAGTTTCCGTGTGTGATGTAATAGTTACAGCCCGCTGAATATCCCCGGCATCCGGGTACTGAGAAAAATAGGGTGTGTACATTAGCAAGACATACTTTAATCGTCAAACATAAATTACAACTCTCGACGGTTCTGACTATGGGGGTACGGAGTACATTTATCATTTATTTCACCTGCCCCTATCACAGAGCCGCCGAATACCTAGAAAGGCATGGTTTCATGAAAAAAGACATTAACCGGGAAATATCACTTAAAATCCCAAAAAATCTCCCAATCCCAATATCAGAAAACACAGTGCCGCTGCTGACTGCTCACGGATGCATACTGATTGAACGTTTCACAGGTAAAAACTTCATTTACACAGCATTTAACTTCAAAACCGGCAGACGTGAAGTTATCGACAAACGCACAACACCACTGACGATATCAGGCGTTGACGTAATGGTTGAAAAGATGCGACTCTCAAACGTGGCAGGAGCGGGCAGATTGGAAGCAGACAGACAGGCAGGCGATAATGCAACTATAGATAACTGCCGCGATATATTGACTGCGGCTTTCAAAGAAGCCCTTCCGAAGTACGGCTATACCGTCCGTGACGAACAGTTAGCGCTATCAAGCCATATACTTGAAGCTATTGGCAAAAGGAAAATCACACTGGCAGAAGCCGAAGTAGGCACGGGCAAAACACTGGCATACCTCATTCCCTCCATTATAGCGAAGCGAGGCAGGCTGGGCGGTAATTTGAATATGAGCTACCACACAGGGACACCATACGTGGAGCTTGCACACATGCCAATACTCGTAGCGACATCAAGCATAGCACTACAGACCGCACTTGTTAATGATTATATCCCTGAGCTGTCAAGGATGCTGCTTGAAAGCGGAATCATTAAAACTCCGCTGACAGCGGTTATCCGCAAAGGACGTGAGCATTATGTCTGCCGCCGCAAACTCATATCGCATATACGAAACGAGCATGATGATAATACGAGAACCATACTTGAAAAACTGCTGCTGCCTGATGCCCCGATTGATTTAGCTATGGTGGACGGTTTGCAACCGCACATAAGGCAGAAAGTATCAGTCCCAAGCCGTTGTGCCATTAGCTGCCCGTATAAACGCGGATGCCCGTACCTTAACTTCCGTGAGTATGTGCAGACCGCAGAAATCGACATTCAGGTATGCAACCACAACTATCTGCTCGCCGACACATTGAAGCGGCGTGACGATAAGGCACCACTCATACCCAACTACCAAATCCTCGTCATAGACGAAGCGCATAAATTCCTGCAAGCAGCGCAATCCATGTACGGCGTTGAGTTCTCAAGCCTGTCAACTGATGAAATAAAATCAATATCTGACTGCCTCAAGTTCAAATACGGCAAAACAAAAAAACTCATGGCAACAGCTTCATCAAAACTTGTTGATGAAAGCAATAAGCTGTTCCGTAAACTTATGCAACATGCGCCAAAGGACGATTTGGAATGTGAGGACGAGCCTGAACGTTTCGCCGCAATAATAGATAATCCATCTGAAAGATGCCTACGGAATATCCGCGACATATCGGAAGAAATAGCTAAAAAACTGGCTATAAGCGAACTTACAGGAAAATATGCCGGAGTAAAAGCACAGTTACTACAGGGTCTTGAAGGCATCCAAAGCAGAGCAAACGCACTATTAAAGCATAAAAACCTCATATGCTGGCTTGAAAAAATTGAAAACGGCTACAAGCTATGCGCCATACCTAAAGACCTTGACCGCAGATTACATGACGACCTATGGGACAAAGGTATGCCGACTATACTCACATCGGGTACGCTATCGGCAGGCGGCGACTTCTCACGCATTAAAAAATCACTGGGAATCTGCCATATCAATAGTCTGCGTGTTATGGAAACGAGCAAACGCTCACCGTTTAATTACAGTGAGAACGCCCTGCTTTATCTAAGCAAAGGTATACCGTTCCCCGACAGGCGCAAAACTGAATATATAGATGCCATTGCAGATGAAGTTGAAAGGCTGGTCAGGGCATCCCACGGTCACGCCGCAGTCCTGTTTACAAGCTACAGTGTTATGGACATGGTATGGAAACTGCTTAAGGAGCGCAGCTTGCCATATCAGATGTTCAGACTGGGCAAAGGTGCGATACAAGAGATTGAGGGATTCAAAAATAGTGGCAACGGCATACTGTTTGCAGCAGGTGCATTATGGGAAGGCATAGATATACCCGGCGATGCGCTCAGTATGGTGATTATAGTTAAGCTCCCGTTCCCACAGCCCGACCCAATAAATGAATATGAACGCACACTTTATGATTCAGAGCGCGATTTCAAGGATAATGTAATCATACCTGATATGCTCATAAAGACATTGCAGGGCAGCGGGCGCGGGGTGCGCACTGAAACCGACACCTGCGTTATAGCCATCTGCGATTGCAGGGTGGATGAAAACGGCGCATACAGGGGCATTGTGTTATCCGCACTGCCCGACTATCCTGTGACGGACAGTATTTCAGAAGTAGAGTCATTCTTTGATGAGAAAAAGACGAAAAAATATTTTAACTGAATAGCAATCATTATTGCCTGCACCTTTTCCCAAGTTGGGAAAAGGTGCGGCTTTTAGAATTGGAGTAAACCACAATGAATGATATAAAGGCGCTACTTGATGCAGTGCCAAATAATAAAAACATCTTCACTACGTTGCTCAAAGCACACTCAATCTTGAGTAGCCACACGAAATGCGCTGTTTCAGTATCAGGCGGCTCGGATAGTGATATTGTCATGGACTTGCTTGAACTCGTCAAATCCGATTCCTGTGAACTTGCTTATGTGTTCTTTGACACAGGACTTGAATACACCGCAACAAAGCAGCATCTTGATGCACTGGAACATAAATACGGCGCTACAATCCACCGCCGCAAACCGCGCAAGACAATCCCCATTGCTTGTAGGGAACATGGCATCCCATTCATATCAAAGGATGTCAGCGATGTATTCGGACGTTTGCAAAGGCACGGCTTCGACTGGTCGGATATTGCGGAAAATGCAACAGCCGAAAAGTATGGACGGTGTAAATCCGCACTGGATTGGTATTTCAGCCGCCGTCCGATGAGCAGAAACGGAACGTCAATATTTGATATAAAGCGGTATAAACTGCTGCGTGAATTTGTCATTGCTAACCCGCCTGCATTCAAAATATCTGAAAGGTGCTGCTACTACACAAAGAAGCAGACATCAACCGATTTTCACAGGGAGTATAAACCCGACCTCGTTATAACAGGTATGCGCAGAGCCGAGGGCGGGAGACGTGCAGGCTCTATAAGCTCCTGTTTCACGCCGCAGAGCAATCAAAGCCCTGACAGCTACAGACCGCTATGGTTCTGGACTGATGAGGATAAAGCAATATATAAACTGTGGCGGGATATACGCTATTCAGACTGTTATGAAATCTACGGAATGAAACGCACAGGCTGTGTGGGTTGCCCCTGCAACAGCCGGGCAGAGCAGGAACTGGAGATTACTAAGCGGTTTGAGCCGCATACCGCAAAAGCGGCACGTAACATTTTCGGCGCTTCCTACATATACAGGCGGCAGTATGCCGAGTTTAAGAGTTCTTTTGCTCGGTAAGTAGCTTGCACCTTTTCCCAAGTTGGGAAAAGGTGCATTTTTTGAGAAAAGAGGCAAAAATGCAAAATTTAGCAGAACCCAATCAACTGGTGGATATATGCAATGTGTCGGTAGATGCAGAGCTTCCAAAACAGGAGCGGCTTGCCGATTATGTACGTAGAATCAAAGACCCCTACAACTTCAAGTGCGGACGGTTCACTTTCAGGGCAAGATATGCCGAGGGCAGCCCTCCGCTGGAAGATTGTTTGAGACAGATAATGAGTTGAGCAAACGGCACACTTTACAATCCATAAAGGGTACGCTATGATGGCTACTGAGAAAGAGTAGCTAAATAACGTCAGACTGCGCACCTTGATTTATGGGTTTTGGAAATCATATTCAAGGAGCGCATCAGCCATGTCAGAAATAATTTACAAAGCAGCAAAGTACATAAGAAAATCATACACAGACGATAAAAACAATGAGAGTGAGAGCGTTGCAAATCAGCGTAGACAATTAGACAGTTTTATCGAAAACCAAAAAGATATTGAAGCCGTCTCAGAGTGGGTGGATGACGGCGTATCGGGGATATTGTTCGACAGACCCGCATTCAAGCAGATGATGGCAGACATTGAGCAGGGCGAAATCAACTGCATCGTAGTCAAGGACATATCTCGCTTTGGGCGAGAGTATATCGAGACGGGGCGCTATCTCAGACGTATACTCCCCGCATATGGTGTGCGGTTCATCGCCATCAACGATAATATAGATACACTGCGCGACAATGGCGACGACCTTATCGTATCGGTAAAGACACTCCTAAACGATGCATACTGCCGCGACATATCAGTAAAAATACGCTCGGCACTACATGCAAAGCGTGAAAGTGGCGAATACGTTGGAGCCTGCCCCGTTTATGGGTATAAAAAAGATGAAAACAACCATAACCGTCTTGTGATTGACGAGTACCCTGCGGGCATCGTCCGTGATATATACCGCATGAAGATTGACGGCTTGAGCGCACTTAAAATAGCAGAAACACTGAACAATATCGGCGTACTCTCGCCTCTTGAGTATAAAAAAGACCGTGGGTTGCCGCACCCAAAAGGCGGCTATGCCGACAAGGACGGCTCAAAATGGTCACCTAATACAGTCATCCGTATACTGCATGACGAAACCTATGCAGGTACACTCGTTCAGGGACGGCAGAGTACATTCAACTACAAAATAAAGGATATAATAGATAAACCCGCATCGCAGTGGCAACGTATCGAAGATGCGCATAATGGCATAATCAGCACTTCGGACTTTGAACTGGTGCAACGCATCATGCGGCTCGACACACGCACGGCACCGGGCGGGGATGCAGTACATCTTTTGTCGGGCATACTGATATGCGGAAGTTGTGGCGGCAGGATGACACGCAAAACCGTGCCGCACAAAGGCATAAAGTACAAATATTACTACTGCCCAACCACCAAAAAGCGCGGATGCAAAGATGCTGTAACTCTCAGGGAGGACGAACTTCACGGGCATATCACAGAGTGCGTCAAGGCACAGATAGCAAACATAGCATCGGTGGATGCCATGCTTGCAGGAAGCGATGCACAGTATGCGGCAAATGCCATTGCACAGGAATATCTTGCGCAGATTGATGAAAATAAGCGGCAGCTCAATCAGATACTGCATTTCAAAAATGGGCTATATGAGAAACTGGTTGAGGGTATTATAACGCAAAAAGACTATAAATCGCTAAAGGCAAAATATACCGATGATGAGGTACTGCTGAATGCGGCAATAACCACACTTCTCAGCCGCCATGACGATGCACTTTCGGGAAAAAGCGAGCGGCTGCGTTGGATTAAGCATTTCAAAAGTTTTGCGGACATTGCGGAACTTGACAGGCGCATGGTCATAAGCCTGATTCAAAGTATCCGTGTTATCGGCAAATACGAACTTCAGATAACATTCAACTATCAGGCTGAGTTTGAAAAAGCCTGCGCAGTCGCAAAGGAGGTAGCGTAATGGCTAGGAAAAGCAGAAAACACCTATACGACAACCCCGAACCCCCAAGCGCAGAAATACAAACGCTGTTTAACGCCGCAGGGTATGTGCGGCTCTCAGGCAACGACAAACGCAAAGGCTGTGATTCGATTGAAACACAACGCAACATCATAGAAAATTACATAGCTTCATCACCCGGTATCAGGCTTTCAGAAATTTACTCCGACACTGATAAAACAGGCACTAACTTTGACCGCCCGGGGTTTTTAAGGATGATGGCTGATATAGAGAGCGGTAAAATAAATTGCATAATCGTGAAAGACCTCTCGCGTTTTGGAAGAAATGCGATTGACGGCGGGTATTACCTTGAGCGTGTCTTACCGACTTTGGGTGTTAGATTCATTGCGATAACAGATGGTTACGACAGTCTGGACGGTGACGGTGGGATTCTTATAGGGCTAAAAAACATAATTGCGGAGTCATATGCACTTGACATAGGGCGTAAATGCCGCTCAGTAAACCGTCAGAACATAGCAGACGGACGTTTCATTGGACGGCTTGCCCCGTATGGGTACATGAAAAGCCCCGACGACTGCCATAAGCTCATCATAGACGAAGAAACTGCACCTACTGTACGGCAAATGTTTCGGTGGGCTTATAGTGGCATCAGCACCTGTGAGATAACCCGGCGGCTCTCCGACAGTGGCATACAATCACCCGGACACAGCAACTATACCAAGGGTCTTAATAGCGATAAAATGATGGGAGTTAAATATTGGAAGTACAGAACGGTGAGACAAATACTCACAAACAGGGTATACGTTGGTGATATGGTTCAAGGAAAATCACAAAAAATCAGCGGCAAGAAAGTGGAGACTGATAGCTCAAAATGGATTTGTGTGCATGACACACACGAACCCATTATCTCCACTGATATGTTTAATGCAGTGCAGGAAAAACTTGCTCATGCAAATGAACTAGCTAAATCTATTAAAACTGAGCCATTTTCAGAAAACATATTTTTGGGCAAAATATTCTGCGGAGGATGCGGTTTTGCCATGAAGCGAAAACGCCAGAACAAGGACGGCATATACTGGTTTCGCTGTGAGTCACAGACCAAATATGGTAAGGGTGCCTGTACAGTAGTTTCTGTAAAAGAAGCGGAGCTTGTAAAAGAACTGCTGGTAATGTTGCGTAAACAGGCGGAAGTTCTATTGAGTGGATGCGCCACAATAGAAAAATCCGCAGACCCGCATAAATTCGAGGCTAAGCTCACGGAAATAAACAAGGGATTAGACAAGGACGGGCGTATGCTCAAAAGCCTTTTCGAGAATTTGATGACAGGGCTGATTGACCAAAATGAGTTTGTGCGCATGAAGGTAGCTTACGAAAAAGAAATAGAATCATTGAGTGGGCAGGCCGACGAAGTACGTAACCGCCAGTATGAAGTAAGTAAAAAAATTGGCAAGTACAAAAATATGCTGGATGCTTTTCTGCACACAATGGACAATGAAAAGTTCACCTCCGAGATTATCGGAGCGCTCGTCTCCGAAATCAAAGTAAGTCCCGACAAAAGTTTCGATGTGCTGCTCAACTTCAAAGACGAGTATTGCACGTCGCGCCACTATGTGCCTGAACATCTTAGGCTGCACGGCGGTAACCGCAGAAGAGTGGATAACGGGGGTTTGGAGGTGCGTCATGAGGGATAATTTCGTTATTGCCAAATATATCCGTCTCTCTCTGGAGGATGCTAAATCAGACAGCATGAGCATTGAAAACCAAAGTCTTTTGATAGACATGTTTATCGCAGGCATGGAGATTGCCCCCACTTCGGTCATTGAGTTTGTCGATAACGGACATAGCGGTATGAACTTTGAACGGCCCGCTGTTCAAGAAATGCTTGAGCTTGTCAGAATGGGACAAATTAACTGCATTATAGTTAAAGACTTGTCACGGTTCGGGCGTGAGATGATTGATACAGGGTATTACCTTGAGCGAGTGTTCCCACTGTACCGTGTGCGCTTAATTTCTGTCTCGGATAACTATGATTCTAACGATTATGAGGGCAGTACAGGCGGTCTTGAGGTTGCTTTTAAGCACCTCATCCATGAGCAATACAGCCTTGATTTGTCACGCAAGATAAAGGCGGCGAAACACTCAAAAGCGTTGCGGGGAGAATTCGTAACTAAAAATTGCGTGTTCGGCTACAAAAAGGTAGGCAAGAAACTTGAAATAGACGAGGCCGCAGCGGAGACAGTGCGTTATATTTTCAAACTTTCGGTAGATGGCAACGGTCTCACACAAATTGCAAAGAAACTCTATGACGAAAAACATTCTACACCATCAGAGTATAGGCACATTTCTAAGAAAAATAAGGAACGTCACAAAGTCCCATGTTTATGGGTAAGTTCAGCAATCCTATCCATTCTGACCAATGAGCAATATATCGGTACCTATGTAACAGGCAAGGCAAGAAGTGTTGAGGTCGGTTCAAAAAAAACTGAGAGTGTTCCAAGTTCTGAGTGGATTCGTATACCGAACCATCACCCACCAATAGTTGAAAAAGCTGTATTTGATGCAGTGCAGATTAAAATTGAGCAAAATCGCAATAATAGAAGGTCAAGTAATCTCTCCCACAAAAGAGCTACTATCAGCCCCCTCAAAAGCAAAGTCATTTGTGGCTGTTGCAGGCATAAAATGGCACTCAGTTCTACCCGAAACGCTGCTTTTCACTGCGGGTTCACTAGGGCAGCTATTGATGCGGATTGTCATATGCTAAGAAAGTCGGTTGCTGAGCTTGAGTCCGAAGTTCTGCGCGAAATACACAGGCAACTCCACGATATTACCACATTGGAATCAACACAAGTCACGACAAACACCTGTACCGGTGAAAGCCTTGCAAGAGCTGGCGATGCAAAACGTGCGCTTTACGAAAGCCTGATGCTCGGCGAGATTGATGTGGATGAGTACAGACAGAAAAGTGCTGAATACGACGAATGGTATCAGTTCCCGGCAGACAACAGCCATGCAAATGCAAAGCAGCCTGCTGCCTTGGACGGGTACGCAAGTTTACACAAGTTAGCCGCAGATACTCTCAAAGAGAACAAACTTACCAAGCAAGCAGTTGACGGGTTCATAGACACGGTAAAAGTTTATCCCAGCGGAAGCATTGAGATTGTTTGGAATATTCCGGGGCTTGTCGCCCAAAATATCAAAGGAGCGAAGGCATGAAAAAGAAAGTTGCAGCGGCTATTTATTGCCGTCTTGCCGTGGATTATGACAGAAACTTTGTAAGCCAAGAGGCAGAGCTGAGGATTTATACTGAGGAAAATAGCTACAACAATGTATCTGTAAATTCTGATGTTTGGCATGATGGCTCAATGCTTGACCACAATGCAAAGTGCCTATTCAAAGCGGATTCTTTTGCCACTGGGCGTGTGCTTGTCAGGGATATCACTCGAATATTACAATGTCCATGATTTTCTCGGCAACATAGTAGTTGCGGGCGTGAAGGAACCGCCATGCGATGGCAAAGGAAAAGCGTAGCACTCAAAACATGCTGCGCTTTTCCTTTTTACAAAACATGATTGTTGTTTCAGCAATCATGGAGCATCGCCCATGTCAGTCGTTCTCCTGTTCAGCCTGTCTATATACCTCCCGATGCCATTTTCGAGTTCGCCAAATGGAAGCCAGATGCCGCGACTGTCAACTTTTGCTTCAACTGCGGCTATAAGCTTTCTTTTTCCGGCTTTCATGGGGAGCCGGTTCTTTTCTTCTACGTATTTCTTATGCTCAGACCTCGTTGTTTCGTAAATCCAGTCACGCTGTTTCTGCTTTAGATGCGACCACTTTTTGTTTATCTGTAGCAATGTGCCGTTTACTATGACGTGGTTTTTTCCTGAACACTTTTGTGCTTTCGGTCTTGTATGTTCCATCGCAATAAAGCACCTCGCAAATTTACTTATCTAGTCCTGATATACATAATGCCACAACTAACCTAACATGGCAATTAAATCTTTTGAGAATGTTTTATGCTAAAACCACAACAAAACCCCCTAAACATATGATACCCTTACAACATCATAATATGGAGGTTTAATTATCATTCTGACATTTTTTCTTGTTTGTTCTGCGATGCCAAGCAAAAGCTATTATTGTCAGAAAAAAATGTTTAGCTTTTGCTTGACATTAGGTTGGCGGAGAGGGGGGGATTTGAACCCCCGGTACGCTTGTGGCGTACACAGCATTTCCAATGCTGCACCTTCGGCCGCTCGGACACCTCTCCTTATGTAGTTTTGCCACACCTAAATTCACTGCCCGCTACAAAATCATGCAGCTTGGGTAGCTATGTGCCCGCAGTGTTATAGCACATTTTATACTTGGGTGCGTAGGATTTCTTGGTATGCATCGATTACTTTGTTTCGCATATTCAGGTTAAGTTCAAACAATATTCCGGATCTCTCGCTTGCAATCATAGCAGCGGGGAAATCTTCAAGTTCACCTGTAAGTATCAGCGCTCGCTTAGCTCTGCTCTCAGCGGAAGCTTCACTTGATGCTGCTGCTAAATCGTCAAATATGTTCTTAAACCCTGCGGCATTCGCTGAGCTTGGGGCTCTTGTGTTTTCGGCTTTATCGTCTTGCGGGGCAAAAAGACCCAATTTCGGAGTAAGTTGTATAGTCCCGTCTATCCTCATAAAAACACCTCTTTTCAATGCTTCTCGTTGCTTCACAATAACTCCAGTGTACTATAGCATATATTGTGATGAAGTGTCAAGGATTATCGCAAAATCTTGTGTTATTGCAAAGTCCGATGGTTACAGTACACAGGTCGCCAAAAGTGGATAATTTATTCCGCTTTTTTGCGAGCCAGAGAGCATTGCGCCACTGTTCTCGCAAAAAAGACTCCACAAATCATCCACTTTTGGCTTGGTTTATACTGTAACAGTCCAATGTTACGTGCCATATCTCACAGAGGAAGGGCAATTTGCAATCATTCGACTTGTAAAGACCCGCATTATTTGGTATAGTTGAGTACGAACTTTTGGAGGATGTTATGCTTAGACGGTTGCTTATTTGCTTTTTGCTTGTTTTCGCAGCACTCGGTATCGGGGTTTCCACTTTTGCCGTGGAGCCTGACGAGGCGCTGCGTAGCAGAAATATCTTTTTTGTAAATGGGATGCGTGTGCCTTTTCGTGCATTTAATGTCGCAGGGTATGACTTTGTGAATATTTTTGAATTGGCAATTGCTGTTTCCGATACCGATGCTCGTTTTTCTCCCCGGTGGAAGGTCAAAAACTACTCGCTAAACATAATGAGTGGGCGGGCTTTACCTTCTATTGGCGTGAATTTGTCTCTGATGACCCCTTCGGTCAACAATGCTGTTCTTGCTGACGTAGATGTGCTTTATGACAATCGGAGAATAACTTTGACTTCATACAGAATCGGCAATTGCGTTTACTTCAGTCTGCACCAGATTGCCGCAATGCTTGATGTAGGTATTGTAACTTCTGAGACGGATAATGCAGTGTATCTCATCACCGATATTACTTTTACAGAAACTCACGATGAAGAGCGCGTTATAAACCCTTTTAATCCTATGATTGCTCTGACTTTTGACGACGGACCCAGTGTATATACAATTCCGATTCTTGATGCACTTGAATACCACGGGGTAGTGGCTACATTTTATGTCACTGCAAACCGCCTTAGAAATCATATAGACATAGCAACCAGAACACACCTTTTAGGGAACGAGATTGCTAATCACTCATGGTCTCACCCACGTCTTACAGACCTCTCGGAGGATAGTATCCGTGCAGAAATTCATAATTCTAATGTCGCTATTGCCGAAATCACCGGCATTGTTCCGGCAAGTTTAAGACCCCCCTTTGGTGCATATGACTATAGAGTTTCCAAGATTGCACGAGAACTCGGCTTGCCGCTTGTTCTCTGGTCACTCGACACATGGGACTGGCGCACACGAGATGCCGATGCCACTTTCGATGTAGTTATGAACAATGTCCAAGACAGGGATATTATACTATTACATGATATTCACGAACCTACCGCACGTGCTGCTGTGCGCCTCATACCTGCTCTGATTGAACGGGGATTCCAGCTTGTCACTGTCTCCGAATTGTTTCACTATTCCGAAGTTAACCCTGTACCGGGCGAAACCTACAATTGCGGACATGGCAGACGCGGATGGCGAAGATTGGGATGATAGCATTCTGCGTTACTGTTGACAGGTCGCCAAAAATGGATAATTTATTACGCTTTTTTTGCGAGCCAGAGAGCATTGCGCCACTGTTCTCGCAAAAAAGACTCCATAAATCATCCACTTTTGGCTTGGTCTGTACTTTAACCATTCTGCCTTTATCTCGCCTTTATCTTTGCCTTTATATTCACAAAATATTTGCATTTTTTATCATTTTGTGCTATAATACAACACTGTAAACAGTGTGCTCGCAGTTGAAAACACTAATTCATAGCATATATGAAATCATTATCTGACCAAAACAAAATCGCGGAGGTTGCAAAAAGTGAAAAAAAAGATATCACAAGCGCGGCAAATTCTCGTGCATCTGTACGAGAAGGCAACGGCAAAATATCGCCTCCTTTCTAAGCATGGGCGATGCGTTTTGGCGGTGTTGATTTTAGCCCTTATACTCGCCCCTACTACCCTGGCTTTGAGCACTGCGCTGGACGTCTTTCCCGGCAGTGTAACGGCGTTTCCCAGCACTACCCCCCCCCCCCCCCCCCCCCCCCCGCACCCCCCGCAAATAGCGGGTGCGCGTAGCGCAGGTGGCGTTTCAGGCACCGTCAGAACGGTAGCCGGAACTGGCATCCACGGAGCTACAGACGGCAGTATCGCTCAATTTAACTTGCCCGGTGGCATATTCAGCAGTGGCGACGGCACCTCACTATATATCACCGACACGTATAACAACTTAATACGCAATCTAAACAACACGGGGAGGGTCCGTCGCATAACGGGCGAAGTCCTCGTTCTTGACGATTTCGGCTTCCCGCAAGGATTTCACAGCGACAGCAGTATTAACACAGCCCTTTTTAACCGACCGACCGACGGAGCGGTTGATGAGTTTGGACGGCTCATTATAGTAGACAGCGAAAACAACTCAATAAGAATCATACGAAGCCGTAATGTATACACCTTCGCAGGAAACACACGCTCCGGTCACGCAGATGGTGTTGCAAGCGAAGCTAGGTTCAATCGCCCAACAGCCATCGCAATCTGCCCGCAGGGCTACATCTACATCGCCGACACACTCAACCACGTTATCCGCAAAATTGACCGAAACGGTCGGGTGACAACCGTAGCCGGAACACCCGGTGTCAGCGGTTTTCGTGACGGTGCAGCAAGAAGCGCACGACTCAACCGCCCCGGCGGTATCGCAATATCACCTGACGGAAGAATTTACATAGCAGACACGGGCAATCACCTCATCCGCGTGCTGGAAGATGGTGAAATGCAAACGCTTGCAGGTACACTTCGCACGAGCGGCACCGACAATGAGCCGCTTGGAGGCTTTGCGGATGGCCTTGAAGCTATGTTCAGTGCCCCAACAGGTCTAAGCCTATGGAACGGCAACCTCATAGTGGCTGACACCATGAATCACTCTATAAGAGCAATACTCCCCGGCGGAGAAACCATTACCATTGCTGGCTCTTCTTCCCCGGGATATATCAACGATGCTCCGCTGCGGTCTGCATTTCATATGCCGAGCGGAGTTCATGTTCGAGAAAATACGCTGTATATTGCCGACACGGGCAATAACGTCATCCGAGCCGTAGAACTTGACGGATTGGAGGGCATGAGATGAAAAAATTACTTGCTTGCCTGATAGTCTTTATACTGATATTTAGCCCACTGATACACGCATCTGCAACAGACCACACCGCACGAATGATTTCCATTCACAGCATGGAAGGGCGTGCCGTAACCTTGTCACGTGATAACGACCGAGGCAGCACTCCGAGAGAGAGGCAACGACTATCCGAAGGACATACACTCACGACAGGCAGTGCCTCCCATGTCCACTTGCAAATGGACAGAGATTCGATACTTCATATGGACGAGCATAGCACGGTTGTAGTCGGCTCCTCGGGCAACAATTTATCACTGACTTTACAAAGCGGCAGCGTTCTTGTAAACGTGACTGAACAATCCGCCGGGCAAACAATATCATCTCGCGTGGGTAATGTCGGGCTCGGCATACGAGGAACAATGTATACAATGAGCAGGGATGTGTACGGCGTTGTAACTATAATAATGCTCTCCGGAGCCGGTTCCGTAAACGATGTGCTGCTTTCTGCGGGGTCGGTTATGGTTGTATATGACGGGTTTTCCGGAAGGTCTGTCACTCATGACGGCACTCTCGTGTCCGGGCAATACTATGCGATTGCAGGCATTGAGGTTGAAAATCTTGATTTACACACTCTAACGGCGATTTACGGCAATAGCGAGTACCTTATAGAAGCAGGCACTGTCACTTCCGAGGACATTTCGCTGATTCCTGACTTGGTCGCAGAACTTAGGTCAGAACGTGATGCACAGCTCGATGAAAGAAATGCTCTCGCCCGACAAATTCAGCGAGCGCGAGGTAATTCTATCCGCAATTTCGACTTTTCCGATGACGGTGAATCTGCGTTAAACGCTAGAAATACACGACCTCGCAGCGGGGTTCAATCCAATCCATCAACAGAAGCCCCAACCGAGAACCCGAGTGAGCCACCATCAGACTCATGGGTTGACAACCCGTCCGATACTCCACCTGAAACTCCGAGCGAACCCCCAACTGAACCTCCGAGCGATACTCCACCCATAACACCTCCTGATGAACCACCGCCAAACCCGCCACCCACAAATCCAAGCGACCCCCCGCCTGTGGTTCCGCCCGACACTCCGCCTGACCCACCAGACCCGCCGGTAAATCCGCCGGACCCACCACCCACTAACCCAACAACGCCATGCCCCGCATGTGCAGATTATGACTGCGCCTTAGAATACTCCGGTTTAACAGGAATTATTGGCGGAGATGAGCGCGCTCCTTGGCGACTATTTGGGTGTGGTGTGCTGATGGTAGACGAAGGATTTATTCAGACTACCGGAACTCAACTCCCTTGGACACCGCATCGGAATGCAATAAACACCATAGTTTTCACAGGCCCAATCACCGCCGGGGAGTCTTTATCCAGCTTATTTTCAAACATGCATAACGTAACCGAAATAGAAGGACTATCTTATTTCGACACAAGTAACGTAACTAATATGAATTTTATGTTTAGTACCGCACTGAGCTTAACTTCGCTCGATTTGAGTGGTTGGGATACAAGTAACGTAACTGAAATGCACCATATGTTTCGCCATACACACAGCTTGACTTCGTCGCTTGATTTGAGCCATTTTGACACAAGCAACGTGCGGACTATGTCTGAAATGTTTGCCCATACAGGATTACCTTCGCTTGACTTGAGTGGTTGGAATACCGGCAATGTGGGGAGTATGGGTCAAATGTTTTCCGGATCAAGCAACCTAACTTCGCTTGACTTGAGTGGATGGGACACTAGAAATACATTCAATATGTATGGAATGTTTCGGCAACTAGTCTCTCTCAACACACTTATACTCGGCGCAGATTTCATCTTTTCCTCAAGCCCTAATATAGGCTTGAGCGGGTCTTGGTCTATTGGTGGCGGAACTCCTTACAGCGCAGCCGATATGATGGCAAACAACCCATCCAATATGGCAGGGATTTGGGTAAGAGAAGGGGCGACAGGGCGTGTACACTTTGTCTACTCTTGGGAAGAGTTGTGGGCGTTACTTGAAGAACTTGATGAACTCGACCGAATAAATGCCGAAAAGGAGCAAGCCGACCCGGATGATTCTTACTACGCAGAAGATTACGAGTACGACTACGCAGACGAATATTATGACTACGCGGAGGATTACGAATATTACGATTGCGACTATGAATACAAGGATACGGACTGTAATGAATACGAGCGCGACTACGAATACAACGATGCGGACGACTGCAATGAATACGAGTACAACTGCGAAGACGAAAATGATGTAACCGACCCCTGTGATTCTTACAGAAAAGAAGACGAGTACGAAAAAGATTCCGAAAACGATGAGGACGAGGGCGGCGATAGTGACGAAACTACCGACTCGGATGATTCGGTTTACAGAAAAGAAGATGAATACGGCAAAGACCCTGAGGAAGATGATGATGAAGCTGACGATGCAAGCACCGACGATGACGACAAAGATAGCGAAGAAAAACCTTCGATCTATGACGAACTTCTGAAAATGTATGAAAATGTCACCGCTGAAGGTACTTCCGCCGAAAACGCTTCACCCGAAAGAGAAACGGACGAAGAACCCGAAAGTCCGTCAATCTATGATGAGTTACTAAAAATGTATGAAAACGCTGCCGATGAAAGCAGCAGCGAAGAAAGTAATGGCGAGACGAGCAACGAAGCAGACGACGAACCGAAGGAATCCTCCGTCTACGACGAACTGCTCAAAATGTACGGCCTAGAGTGATAGGCAATTGCGAAAGTCGCACTCACAAATCACCCGCCGCAGGCGGCGGGTGATTTGATAAAGCGGAGAAAATGAATTAGTATAGTTGCTTATGTTTGACAAATCTTTTTATCTGTGATAGTATCTCACGGCTGGGACAGAGATGTCGTCTGCGCAATCCATGCGCTTAGTTTCGGGATAAAGCCGATTTTTCCGGTTTCTTTTCCGCCCGATACCAGGCCACCGGATATCAGAATGTGGCTATTTGTGCCGCAGAAGAAAAGAAAGGTATAAAAATGATTACAAAAGATCAGAAAAACGCAGTTATTGAGGGCAATCGCACTCACGAGACAGACACAGGCTCTCCGGAGGTACAAATCGCAATTCTCACTGAGCGAATTCGTCAGCTCACCGAGCACCTCAAGGTACATAAGAAGGATAAACATAGCGAACTTGGTCTACTCAAAATGGTCGGTCGTCGCCGTAGCCTTCTTGATTACCTTATGAACAAAGATATTGAGCGTTACAGAGCTTGTATCGCAAAATTGGGTATCAGGAAATAGAAGTTTTTCAAATCCGAGCTGCAAGCAAACAGCTCGGATTTGTTTGGTAATTTAAGACTATAAATAATCGGAGCGCTGTCCCATAGCAGTTGAAAATGCATCTGTTATCCTGCGGGAGTGTTTTCAAGTGCTAAGAGACCGGCTGCTCCGTAAAATTGAAAAGGAGCAATATACAATAATGATAATTTCAAAAAGAGATTTCACAACCAACAGGTACAACATGGAGTTTGCGGGAAGACCACTCACGCTTGAGACAGGTAAACTCGCAGAACTATGTAATGCCTCCGTGCTCGTGCGTTACGGTGAAACTGTAGTGCTTGTAGCCGTGACCGCTTCATCCAGGCCGCGCGATGGCATTGACTTCTTTCCGCTTTCAGTGGATTTTGAAGAAAAACTCTATGCTGTCGGCAGAATTCCCGGTGGTTATTTGAGACGCGAGGGACGTCCTGCCGAGCGTGCCGTTCTCGCCGGACGTATGATTGACAGACCTATGCGCCCGCTTTTCCCTGATGATTTACGAAACGATGTAGCCATCACCTGCACTATTTTAGCTGTTGACCATGACTGTTCACCTGAAATTGCTGCAATGGTCGGTGCTTCTGCGGCTGTTTCGATTTCTGATATTCCGTTTGACGGCCCCATAGGCGGTGTTGGTCTTGGCTTGATTGACGGCAAGTTCATCATAAATCCGACAACCGCCCAGCGCGATGAAACAGATATGTACTGCACCATAGCATCTACCCGCAACAAGGTTGTAATGATTGAAGCAGCAGGTAACGAGATTCCCGACGATGTCATGCTCGATGGTATCAAAGCTGCACACGAAGCTATCCAACCAGTTATTGACCTAATCGGTCAGATGGTTTCCGATATTGGCAAACCCAAGTTTGAATATGCAAAATCTTCGTTTAACGAGGAGCTCTTTGCTAAAATCTGCGAAAAGTATATGGATGATGTCAAACATTCTATGGATACTGATAATAAAAATGTCCGCGAGGAACGCTTTAACGCCGTAACAGAGCGCATGATTGCCGAATTTGAGGGAGAATATCCCGAAATAACTGCGCAGCTTGAAGAAATTACATATAAAATTCAGAAAAAAGTTGTCAAGACTTGGCTTCTTGAAGGCAAAAGAGTTGACGGCAGAGCTATGAATGAGATTCGTCCGCTTGCTTCCGAAGTCGGCTTACTACCGCAAGTTCACGGTAGTGGTCTTTTCACACGTGGGCAGACACAGGTTCTCTCTATCGCTACACTCGGCACTGTTTCAAACGTGCAAAAACTCGATACTATTTACGAGGAAGAAACCAAACGCTATATGCACCACTACAATTTCCCCTCATTTTCCGTTGGCGAAGCGCGTGGTGTGCGCTCTACAACCCGCCGCGAGCAAGGGCATGGAGCTCTCGCCGAGAAAGCTCTTGAGCCTGTTTTGCCGGGCATTGATGAATTCCCGTACGCTATCCGTGTCGTCTCCGAAGTTCTCTCATCAAACGGCTCAACATCACAAGGCGCAATTTGCGGTTCTACACTGGCACTGATGGATGCGGGTGTTCCGATTAAGGCTCCTGTTGCAGGAATTTCCTGCGGACTTATTTCCGATGGCGACGATTGGACCACTTTCATTGATATCCAAGGTGTTGAAGATTTCCACGGTGAGATGGACTTCAAAGTTGGTGGCACGAAAAAAGGCATAACCGCTATCCAAATGGACTTAAAAAATGACGGTCTTACAATGGATATTATCAAATCTGCTTTTGATATGTGCCGTGAAGCCCGTATCCAAATGCTTGACGAAGTTATGTTACCTGTAATTTCCGAGCCACGTCAAGAGCTTGCCGCTACAGCTCCTAAGATGATTATGATGAAAATTGACCCTGACAAAATCAGAGAAGTCATCGGCAGCGGCGGCAAGGTTATTCAGAAAATCTGCGCCGACACAGGTGCAAAGGTTGATATTGAGGACGATGGAAGCATCTTCATTGCTTCTGCCGACATTGAGGCTTGCCGCACAGCCAAGAAGATAATCGACGACATTGTTTTTGTTCCTGAGATCGGCAAAATATATCATGGCAAAGTTGTTAGGATTATTCCCATTGGTGCGTTTGTTGAACTTGTCCCGGGGAAAGACGGCATGGTTCATATCTCCAAGCTCGAAAACCGCCGTGTTGAGAAGGTCGAAGATGTCCTCAATGAGGGAGACATGACTTGGGTTAAAGTTATGGAAATAGATGACCGCGGTCGCGTGAATCTTTCAAGAAAAGATGCGCTCAAAGAACGTCAGGCGATGGGTCTGAAAGATTAATTTATTAACACTGATTATATTCTCAAAAAAGACAGCGGGCGCATTGCCTGCTGTCTTTTTTTGCATCGCAACGGGAGTCCGTGAACGGTCTCACCTACAGGTTTAATTATAGCCCTTTTGCTTCGTAGGCCTCTCTCGTCATGTCTCCATCGAAAAACAGTGCTATGGTTCCGGGGCCGGAGTGTGCTCCTATTACCGGACCTATTGTTACAATGTAAGATTTTTTTACGTCATATGCTGCTTTAACCAAATCAAGCGTGATCTTGGCATCTTCCTCGCAATCACCGTGACCAATGATAACGGCATCCAGACTCTTTGTGGACGAATCAAGAGCGTTTTTCATTTGATTGGTTAAGTCGAGCAACGCCCCTTTGCGACCGCGTGCTTTGCCGGTTTTCTCAAGTTTTCCTATTGGCGATACGTTGAGAAGTGGCTTGACTCCAAGCATTGATCCTGCTACCGCTTGTAGCTTGCTAACCCTGCCGCCTCTATGGAGATGATGAAGGTCATCAACTGTAAATAAGGCAAAGCATGAGTTTTTCTTTTCTTCAAGGTACTTCGCAGCCTCTTCCAGTGTGGCTCCTTCATTGCGCTTTTTGACTGCAAGCAGGACTACAGACCAAATACCGCCCGATGCGTTGATACTATCGACAGAGCAGATATTGCAGTTCGGATATTTCTCCTTCACGTCTTCAATTGCGAGAATTGAATTTTGATATGTGCCTGAAAGCGCACTGCTTAAGCTTATGTAAAGCACGGATTCGCTTCGCTCGGCGAATTCTGAAAACTTTTCTTTGAACCTCTCGGGGTTAATTAGTGTTGTACTTGTGGTGCTTCCGCCTCTGAGTTTGTTGTAGAATTCTGAGCTGGATATTTCCTGCCAACCGCCTTGGTCATGTGATGCTCCATCAAGTTGAAACGAAATCGGCATAACTGCCAAATTGTTTTCCTTGATGTAGTCCTCGGATATGTCGCATCCTGTGTCAATCATGATTGTGAATTCGCCCATTTGCATAGTTCCTTTCAAAAAAATATAAGGGTTTCCCAAAAGTGTTTTCTATTATTACACTAATTCACCAAAAACGCAAGGCTTTTTATATGCAAAATTACCTGCGATTTGCTGCTTCTTTCTTCAAATCATCTATAAATTTTTCCAGCGGCATGGCTCCGATATCACCTTCGGCGCGTTTTCTCACCGTTACTTCGCTGCTCTCGGCTTCCTTGTCGCCAAGCACGAGCATATATGGGATTTTTTGCATCTGGGCTTCGCGGATTTTAAAGCCTATTTTCTCACTGCGATAGTCTGTTTCTACTCTGAAGCCCGCATTCTCTAAGTTGACCGCTACGGTTTGTGCGTAGTCGCGAGTCCTGTCTGTGATTGGCATGACTATCACTTGCACAGGTGCGAGCCAAAGCGGAAAAGCCCCTGCGTAATGCTCTGTAAGCACTCCTATAAACCTTTCGAGCGAACCGAGTATTGTACGGTGTATCACTACAGGTCTGTGCTTTTCACCGTCCGGGCCGACATATTCAAGGTCAAACCGCTCAGGCATTTGGAAATCAAGCTGCAATGTTGCGCATTGCCACGAACGACCGAGACAGTCAAGAAGATGAAAGTCTATTTTCGGTCCGTAAAATGCGCCATCGCCGGGATTTATTTTGTAGTTTACATTCTTTTCAATAAGCACATCTTCCAGTGTTTTTTCCGCCATGTTCCATGTTTCTATTTCGCCCATAAAATTCTCGGGTCGTGTAGATAATTCAACACGATAACTGAACCCAAAAGTTTTGTATATCCTGTCGGCTAAGTCAATTACCGCGGCAATCTCTGCCGGGATATGCTCTGATGTCATATATATGTGCGCATCGTCCTGCGTAAAATACCTGACCCTCATAAGGCCGTGGAGCGTGCCGGAAGGCTCGTTTCTATGAACAACACCAAGCTCTGCAATACGCGAAGGAAAATCACGATAACTCCACATCTTTCGCTTATACGCAATCATTCCGCCCGGACAATTCATAGGCTTAATAGCAAATCCCACATCATCAATATTGGTGAAATACATATTATCTTTATAGTGGTCCCAGTGACCGCTACGGTGCCAAAGTTGCTCATTTAAAATCATAGGTGTACTGATTTCTTCATATCCGGCTTTTTTATGTTCTTCACGCCAGTAACTAACCAGCTCGTTTCTGACAACCATTCCCTTAGGGAAGAAAAACGGGAATCCCGGGCCCTCTTCAAACGTTGCAAATAAATCAAGCTCACGCCCGAGTTTCCTGTGGTCGCGGAGTTTTGCTTCTTCTATGCGCTGCAAATGCTCATCAAGTTCGGGTTTTGACATAAAGCATGTGCCGTAGACACGTTGCAGCATCTTATTGTTAGCGTCACCTCGCCAGTATGCGCCTGTGCAACTTGTTAATTTAAGTGCATTTGCCTTTATCCTTGCAGTTGTATCCACATGCGGTCCTGCGCAGAGGTCAGTAAACTCGCCTTGCTTATAAAAGCTGATAATTTCATCTTCCGGCAGGTCGTTTATGAGTTCTTCTTTATATGTTTCTCCCTGCTCTTTCACAAATTCCAAAGCCTCTTGGCGAGATAACTCAAAGCGTTCAATTGGGAGTTTTTCTTTGATTATCTTTTTCATTTCGGCTTCTATTTTTTCCACTGCTTCAGGCGTAAAGGTTTCGCTTGTGTCAAAATCATAGTAAAACCCGTTTTCTATCGCCGGACCGATTGCAAGCTTAGTATCCGGGTAAAGCCGCTTTGCCGCTTGCGCCAGTATATGCGCCGCTGTGTGGCGGTAGGCGTGCTTATATTCTTCGTTTTCAAACGTGTACATATTTTCAGACATTACAAAACCCTCCAATGGCTACTTAATTTCACATAGTATGTCATGTGAGTGTATTATTGTCAAGTTTATCCTGACCTTTCTGTGACTAATGCTTCATAAGAATATTTTTAACTTTTTTATCATTTGCTATTCACATTGCGGAAAAATGTGATAGAATAGTAGAGCACGAAAATTTTGAAGGTCACTTCATAAAAATAACAGGAGGGTATCTATGAGCAATAAGTACGTATATCTGTTTTCCGAAGGTAACGGAAAAATGAAAGAGCTTCTCGGCGGAAAAGGCGCCAACCTCGCTGAGATGGTCAATCTCGGTCTGCCTGTACCGCAGGGCTTCACTGTCACGACGGAAGCATGTACAAAGTATTACGACGACGGCGAAGTCATCAACGACGAAGTTCAAAAAGAAATCATGCAATACATCGACAAACTGGAAGGCATTGCAGGAAAGAAATTCGGCGATGCACAAAACCCGCTTCTTGTCTCTGTCCGCTCCGGTTCACGCGCATCAATGCCCGGAATGATGGACACAATCCTCAACCTCGGCCTGAACGACAGCGTAGTTCAAGCAATGGCAGACAAAAGCGGAAACCCGCGTTGGGCATATGACTGCTACAGAAGATTTATCCAGATGTATTCAGACGTGGTTATGGAAGTCGGAAAAAGCTACTTTGAAGAGCTCATCGATGAGATGAAAGAAAAGAAAGGCGTTAAAGAAGACCTTGAACTAAGTGCCGACGACCTAAAAAAATTAGCACAAGAGTTCAAAGCTGAATACAAAGCTAAAATAGGGCAGGACTTCCCTGACGATGCTAAAGTTCAGCTCATGGGCGCAATTAAAGCCGTATTTCGTTCATGGAACAATGACCGTGCAGTTTCATATCGCCGCATGTATGATATCCCCGGCGATTGGGGCACAGCGGTTAACGTGCAGGAAATGGTATTCGGTAACCTCGGCGACACATCAGGAACAGGCGTTGCATTTACGCGCGACCCTGCAACCGGCGAAAAGAATCTCGTTGGCGAATTCCTTATGAATGCTCAGGGAGAAGATGTTGTTGCCGGAATCCGCACACCTAACAACATTGAAGAACTAAAAGGCATTATGCCCAGCGTATACGACGATTTTATAAAGATTACGCAAAAGCTGGAAAGCCATTACCGCGACATGCAAGACATGGAATTTACCATCGAAGACAAAAAATTATTCATGCTTCAGACACGTAGCGGCAAAAGAACAGCAGCCGCAGCACTCAAGATTGCATGTGACTTAGTTGACGAAGGTGCAATCACCGATAAAGAAGCTGTGATGATGATTGACCCGAGACAGCTTGATGCACTACTTCACCCACAATTTGACACAGCAGCACTCAAAGCTGCAACTCCGGTTGGAAAAGGTTTGGCAGCATCACCGGGCGCAGCTACAGGTAAACCTGCGTTCACAGCAGCAGATGCCAAAAAGAGAGCAGATGCAGGCGAAAAAGTCATCCTTGTCCGTCTCGAAACAACACCTGAAGACATCGAAGGCATGGCGGCAGCACAGGGAATACTTACAGCCCGCGGCGGCATGACATCACACGCCGCAGTTGTGGCACGTCAAATGGGAACCTGCTGCGTTGCAGGTTGCGGTGAACTCCGAATCGACGAAAAAGGTCAGACCTTTGAAGTCGGCGGCAAGAAGTTCGGTGCAAATGATTGGCTCAGCCTTGACGGTTCAACAGGTAACTTCTATGGCGAGCAAATAGCCACAACTGAAGCAACAATCGGCGGTGAGTTCGGCAGAATCATGGATTGGGCTGACAAATACAGAAAACTCGAAGTCAGAACAAATGCAGATTCTCCGCATGATTCTAAAGAAGCACTTGGCTTTGGCGCACAAGGTATCGGTCTTACACGTACAGAACATATGTTCTTCGAGCACGACCGTATTCCGGCAATCCGTGAGATGATTTGTGCAGAGACAGTAGATCAACGCGAAAAAGCTCTTGCTAAGCTTGAGCCGATGCAGCAAGGCGACTTTGAAGGCATCTACGAAGCTATGGAAGGCAGACCTGTCACCATCCGCTTCCTCGACCCACCTCTCCACGAGTTCCTGCCCACAGAGGAAAAAGACATCGAAAAACTGGCAAAGGACACAGGCAAGTCAGTCACCGATATTAAAGCAATCATCACCAGACTCCATGAGTTCAACCCGATGATGGGTCACCGTGGCTGCCGTCTCGCTGTCACATATCCGGAAATCGCTGTGATGCAGACAAAAGCTGTCATCAAAGCCGCTATCAACGTTAAGAAAAAGCATCCGGATTGGGCCATTACTCCGGAAATCATGATTCCGCTGGTCGGAGAGGTCAAAGAGTTCGTATTCCTCAAAAACATCGTGAAAAAAGTAGCAGACGAACTAATCAAAGAAGCCGGAAGCGATCTCAAATATCTCGTCGGCACAATGATTGAGATTCCGCGCGCATGTCTCACCGCAGATGCTATCGCAAAGGAAGCTGAATTCTTCTCATTTGGCACAAACGACCTCACACAAATGACATTCGGCTTCAGCCGCGACGATGCTGGCGGTTTCCTTGATGAATACTATCAGAAGAAGATTTTTGAATCAGACCCGTTTGCAAGAATCGACCAAATAGGCGTTGGCAAACTGATGGAAATGGCAGTAGAGCTTGGAAAGAAAGCTCGCCCGAACATCAAGCTCGGAATCTGCGGCGAACACGGCGGAGACCCGTCATCCGTAGAGTTCTGCCACAAAATCGGTCTGGGCTATGTCTCATGCTCACCATTTAGAGTACCGATAGCAAGACTAGCCGCCGCTCAAGCAGCACTCAAAGACTAGTAAACTAACTACCACTAAGGGCGACCCGTTTGGGTCGCCCTTTCGATTCAGATTCTTACTTAAAATATCTATCCAAAAATCCTTGGAAGGCTTTGCCGTGGCGAGCTTCATCACGAGCCATTTCATGGACTGTGTCGTGGATTGCATCAAGATTGAGTTCTTTTGCGCGTTTCGCCAGATTAAACTTGCCCAGAGTTGCGCCGTTCTCGGCTTCAACACGCATTTCGAGATTTTTCTTGGTACTGGAAGTGAGAACCTCACCGAGAAGCTCTGCAAATTTGGCAGCATGTTCAGCTTCCTCATAAGCAGCTTTTTCCCAATACAGACCAATCTCCGGATAACCTTCACGATGAGCGACACGCCCCATCGCCAGATACATTCCGACTTCAGTACACTCTGCGTTGAAGTTGGCTCTGAGACCTTCGATAATATCCTCAGGTGAACCTTCCGCAACTCCTAAAACATGCTCAGCCGCCCAAGTCAAACCATCGCCTTGCTCCGAAAACTTTGATGCAGGGGCTTTACAAAGTGGGCAAACATCGGGAGGAGCCTCGCCCTCAGCTACATAACCACACACATCACATACAAACTTCTTCATAAATAAAATTTCCTTTCAAATTGAATATACACGCATTATAAAGAATCAGTATGTATTAGTCAAAGGCAAATTCGTGAATTATTTTGAAATTACAAGCCACGTTGAGTGTTAGCAAATTAGGTTTTGAAAACAGTGCATCATCTTGCTTAACTCACTCACTGGCGTAGTTCTTAAAATAATTCTGCACCAAGACAACAGGTGTGCCTCTGTCGCCGCTGCCTGACACCAAATCGCAAAGGCTGCCCACAAGATCCGGAATCCTGCGTGGGGTCGTACCCTCAGAAGCCATGTTTCCGACCAAGCTGCCTTTCTTACTCTTAATGCGCTCACGTATGCTGTCTGTAAGCGCTTGACCCGAGAGGTCAGCGTAATCGTTGTCGGCAATATACTTTATTTTCAGTTCATTTGGAGTACCTGAAAGCCCCGATGTAAAAGCAGGGGATACGACAGGGTCAGCAAGTTCCCAAATTCCGCCCATAGGGTCTTTAAAGCAGCCATCGCCATAAACCATCACCTCTACAGTAACTCCGGTGCGGCTTTTAAGCTCGGCTTGAAGTTCATTTACGAATTTATCGGTATCGCGCGGAAAGAGCTTTACAGAATCATCCGTTGCCTTATTTGAGCCGAGCAGACCATACTCACTATAACCGCTGCCGTCAACGGGCTCGCACAAAATATCATCAAGGCAAAGGCATTTTTCAGCACCCGCACTCTCTATAAGTTTCTGCGTACGCTTTCTGGTATGAATATCGCAACAGAGCACATTTTTTGAATATTTTAGGATTTGTCTCGGGTCATTGCTGAAAATAATCTCACAGTTGCCGCCAACTTCCTTATAGTACTCAATATAATCTACACCGGTAAATTTATGGACTGTCTCCATTCCGAAAATATCCCGAAACTCCTTTTCGGTGAAACTGTCATGGGTCGGGTCAACACCCTTTTCATCACAAGTCTGAAGTTCTACCAGTCTGTTGCCTACCTCATCGTGTGGATACGAAAGTTGGATTATGAGCTTATCACATCCACCCGCTATACCTTGAAGGACACTGGCAAAACGGTTACGTGAAAGTATAGGAAATACAATGCCAAGAGTACCTCCCCCGAACTTTGTACGCACATCCTTTGAAATCTGCTTTAAGGATGCATAATTGCCCTGCACTCTCCCGACAACAGCCTCAGTAACACTGACAATATCACCGTCAGCGAGTTTGAAGCCTCCGTCCTTCGCCGCATCCATTAAACTACTATAAATAATTTTCACAATATCGTCGCCCTGCCGAAAAATGGGCGTAACTATACCTCTGGCAACAACTCCGGTGTTCTTCATTTGATTTTCAACCCTTTCATTTATTTCATCCTTGCGGCGGCAGCCTCGTCCAAAATAACAGTTACATTCGGATGAAGCAGTAGAAAACATGCAGGTACATCGGTGTGCAGCACACCTCCAAAGAGCTTCTTAGTTATATCAGCCTTATCCTCTCCCGTTATTAAAAGCAAAATTTTCCGTGCCTTAAAAATAGGACCAATACCCATCGTGAGAGCCTGTGTAGGCTGAGTTTCATCATCGTCAAAAAATCGCGAATTAGCCTTTAATGTGCCCTCTGTGAGGTCAACAAGATAAGACCCCATAGAATAGGACACAGCAGGTTCATTAAAACCTATATGACCGTTGCGGCCAATGCCCAGCAGTTGTAGGTCAATGCCACCTGCAAACTCAATCTCGGCATCATATCTTGCACATTCCTCATACGGGTCTAAGGCTTCGCCGCTGAGCAGGTGTGTACTTGCAAAATTCACTTTACTGAAAAGATGCTTATCCATAAACGCACTGTAGCTCTGCCTGTGCTCAGCTTTTATCGGATAATACTCATCAAGATTAAACGTCCGCGCCTTTGAAAAATCAATCTTGCCCGCACTGCATCTTGATGCCAGTTCATTATAAAGACCTATTGGTGTGCTGCCTGTAGCAAGCCCAAGCACACTTTCAGGCTTTTCGTTTATTTGGCTTTCAAAAACATCTGCGGCAGCTTGTGCAGCCAAAACAGCATCCTTACATATAATTTTTTTCATTTGACGGTCATCCTTTCAAGCTCCGCAAAACATCATCCTAAAGTAACACGAGCATAGTATATCATATGTTTTTGGCGATTAAAAGCAAAACAATTTTAGATACTATTTTCAAAATTAAGCTATCTACGCAGACTATCTGCCGTCTTTTCCCTGACAGAAATTAAAACACGCATGAGGTAGTGGTTATTATCCCTGACACATAATTCATTTAACGGATATTCCTCGTACGCATCACCACAAACCTCGAAGCCATTCGCATCGATATAGTCAATCATTTTACTGTAAAGTTCAACGCCCTGTCCGTAGCCGCATATGGCATAACCTATTGCGTAAAGACCGGCCGGTCTCCTGTCGTGACCTTCCGGATTGTAGAAGTAGAACCTGTCAGGATACACCCAATCCCTATTTTTAATGCGCTCCTCAGAGAAATTTGACCAGAACATATAGTCAAGATCCATATTCGGATATTTCATCTGCATCTTTTGATAAAACTCGAGCTCAACTGTATGGTTCTCCCTATTTTGCGTAAAATCGTTCAAGTCCCCCATAACGATTGCTTCTGCCGGTAAATACTGGATAGTTATATCAGTTATATCAGCATTGAGGACAGACGAAATGGTTGTCTTTAGCGTATAAAGCAATTTACGTGCACGAATCCAATCGTCTATGTTGCTGTCAATCTTCTCTATTTGGAGTTCAAGTTGCTCCACGGTAAGCCTGGGAGTGCGCCTGTCATTTAGTTCCTTGATTTCCTCAAGGGACATTCCGAGCTTTTGAAGCAGCCGAATTACTTTTACAACCGGTAGCATATTGCTGGAGTAATAACGATAGTTATTCTCCCCGCGTGAAACAGGTTTGAGCAAACCTATTCTATCGTAATGCAGTAATGTGTCACGAGTTGTGCGTGAAAACTTGGCAAATTCACTGATAGAAAAACGTCCATGATCGTTCATGATTTGTTAGCCTCCTGCTGCTTTATAAGCGCATGATATCACAAACTATTGCTCAACACAATAGTTTCTACGTAAATTATTCCGAATGTCGTATAATTATATGGATAAACGCTGTAAATTGAGGGTTTGCTGTTCAAAAAATGAATAAAAAATTTTCTATACTTCGCTTGACTCGCGGGTTACACAATAGTATATAAAAATTATATCACGCTATTGAGCGAAAATACGGAGGATTATCTTCTAAGAAGTATTGCAAAAAAGATGTCGATACCTACGCTGTCAATATCGTGATAAAGTTCCAAAACAATTCTTTAGAAAGGTGGTGCTTTATTGTGCCAAACATCAGACCAATTTCCGACCTACGCAATAACTCAAATGAGATAAGTGAGTTTTGCAAGGCAACAAACGAACCTGTATTCATCACTAAAAATGGTGTTGGAGACATGGTTGTCTTGAGTATAGAAATGTACGAAAGACAAGAAGCACAGCTTGAGCTGTATGCCAAGTTGGCAGAAGCAGAAGCGGAAGTTTCTTCCGGGGCAAACAGTGCAGACTTTTTCGAGTATGCCAAGAAACTGAGGGTGGATACCAATGCAAGAGTATGAAGTTAGAATTTTTCCTGCTGCACAACGTGATGGTCTGGGCATTGCGGGGCATCTAAGCGCTCTTGAGCCCGACGAAGCTTTATCGTACTACGAGTATCTTATGGATCGTATTAATGTCCTTAAAATCTCTCCTCAAAGTTGCCCTATTGCAAAAAATGCGCAACTCAGATACAGAGGCTACAGGACTCTGGCTGTGAATGATTTTGTTTTCTTCTTTATAACAAACGGCAACAAGGTTGAAATCCGCAGAATCATCCACTCAAAACGACAATTTGAAAATTTAGCGTAGTTTCTGCGAACAAAAAGGCAAGCAAGAAAACCGATAGGTATCTTGCTTGTTTTCTGCTGTAATACTATAAACTAATCTCTTCTCATCCTCACCGCCCTTACTATTGCGGCAATTAGGGTTATTAGCATTAGTAGCAGGGCAACACCGCTGATTATAACAGCTATGTTGCTCATCTGTTGCTGCTGCTCTATTATTTCATCCAGAGCAGGGCCGACTGTTCCGTCTCTGAGGTAATTTATTCTTGCTTCTATTTCAAACGCCGTTTGCTCCGTAAAGTCCATTAATATGAGCGTTTCTGCTCTTTTGTCCGTAATGCTTACCGGATGGGTTGTTTCTATTGATTCGCTTGCCGGAAGTGAAATGGAGATTAGCCCGTCGCCATCCGCTACTGCCCGATTTAGTCTTTCTGTGAGCTCTGAAGTCATTTCTCCTATGCTTGACAGGCGCATGATTTGCGGTATATCTACCATAGCTCCGAACAGGTATCTGTCTTGTCTGTAGAATCTTTCAAAAGCAATGTCTACCTGCATAAATATGGACATCGTCTCATCGGTGAGCATTTCTTCAAGCGACGAAAAAGCCTGTTCCAGACTGTTGTTTTGAACCCTTCTTGTCAAAGCAAGTGTAAATGGAGGGTAGTCGGTGTGTATTGATGCGCTAAACCCCAGTTCTTCTTGGTAGTGCCACCCTATTTGATTCAGTGCGTTTCTGAGTTGTGCTTCGTACTCAGCATCATGCTCGTCTATTTCTATAGTGATTTCATATGTAAGATAAGAAGTATAATCATCTTCTATACCTATGCTGACATCTATCCGTATACATCCTGTCAGAAACACAGTGAGTGCTGCCGCTACGATTAACAAGATATATAGTTTTTTACTTCTTGTCACTACTCTAATCTCCCTGTGTATCTTCATCTTCTTCCTGCTCGTCTCCGTTTTCTTCTGTTTCTTCACCATTTTCACCGTCTTGCTGCGTTATCGGAGGTGCTATCGGCACGCCTGTAAAGGTATGTGTCAGTTTTTCTGATGCAAAAAATGTTCCGTCAGGCAGTAGCGCAATCACCATGAACACTCTTGTACCTACAGCTAGGTTGTCATTCATAAAACGAACTTGACCGTCATTTTCTATCACATACTCCCCGACAATTGCAGAAGGTGTGATGCCCGGGCGTACGGTTCTCACGGGAACACCCCATCCGACGTAGTTTGCCGGGTCGTAAGTTACAAGTGTGTATACGGCTCCATCGTATGGTGTGTTCCATGTGATTTCGTAAAACAAAAATGTTCTTTCTCCGGTAACAAGGTCAAATAATCTGGCATGTTGCGTTATCTCCAGCCTTATTTCTCGTTTTTGCTCAATCGGCCGTGGTGGTTCTCTGTTTATGAAACTGAAGAAATATTCCTTTAATCCGGGTACATCGTTTGCCAGCGGTATCATCAAATTCTCTTGCGGGAATGCATTTCTCGCTCCTAATGTGTTTGTCGGAGGCTCCGCTGTATTCAGTCTCTGCCGCACATCTACAAAATCTACCACTTGCCGCGTTGTCGGAGAACCCATTAGCTGAACAAAATCTTCGGCGGCTATTTCAAACAAGTATCTAAACCTTTGATCCCAATAGTCCTCGCCTCTGCCCGCACTAACTATAAAATCATGCCTTGATGCTTCTCTCAAACGTGCAAACTCTGTATTTGCAAGAGATTCCCCTGCTTGCAAAGCATCGTTGAACATATGGTAAAATGTAAACAGGTGACCATATTCATGGCTGAGACTTCCTGCCATACCCTCTATTGTCGTTATTGTATCTCCGCCGTAGAGATGGATTGTCCCGAAACTTCGTCCGAAATTGACACCAAAGTCGCTTGGAATTGCGGAGAACTCTATGGTGAACCTGTCTGTATCGCTTCCGATAACATATGATGCCAGTGCCCTCTCGTCTTCGTCTGCAAATACAATTACTTCATGCAAAAAGTGGATTTCCTCGCCGTGCTGATTTAACATGAGTTCCTCATATAAGGCAATCAGCATCTGAGTGTTCCACGCCGCTGAGTGACTGAGCATGGTAAATCCTTCGGGTGTCTCGAAGTAATATAGCGGCGGGACAGCTTCATCGTCATCTCTTGAAAATGGCGGTGCATCTGCCGCAGTGTTTCTAAACGGCTCTGCTACACGCATCATAAATACTGTTTCCGATTCGAGTGCTGAGAGTCTGTATGCGTTTGTCTCGCCCATGAAAAATTGCAAACCAAATACACCTGCGCCCATAATCAGCAGGCTGATGATAAACAACGTGATAATAAATGCTCTACCGGCTTTTTTGTTGTACATTGATTTTCCTCTTGGCAGTTTGGATTATTTACTCTATAATATAGCATAAACAACTGCAAAAAAAAAGGGAGGTTTTCAAAAATGAATACATTTGATGCTATTAAAGCCAGAACCAGCTATCGCGGAAAGTATAAAAACACCCATGTTCCAAAGGAAGATTTGGCAAAAATTATGGAAGCGGGTCTTGCCGCCCCTTCGGGGTGCAACACTCAGACAACGAGCCTTATCGCTGTTGATGACCCTGATGTTATGGCAAAACTCCGCGCCGTTATTGAACCCGATTTTATGGTGTCTGCTCCCACTATGATTTGTGTTTTGACTCAGTATATTAAGTCTTACAGAGATCGTTGTTTCAGCGTACAAGATTACTCGGCGGCAATCGAAAATATGCTTATAGCCATCGTTGACCTCGGCTATCAGAGTTGCTGGGTTGAGGGGCAAATCACCGATGCCGATGCCTTAGGCAGAAAAATGGCTGACATTTTAGGTGTACCTGAGGACTATGAGCTTATATGTTTTCTTCCCGTTGGCGTTGCTGACGAGCCGATTCGGTTCCCTAAAAAGAAAGAGTTTAGCGAAAGAGCGTGGTTCAACGGATTTCGGAAGTAAGAATTAGCACTTATGAACAAGTTGCTTCGCACCGTCAATAACTTGTTTCTAGTAAACATGGCGCAATTGCTGAATTTTCGGCAATTGTGCCATATTTATTGACTATTTTCACAATAGCTGGTAGAGTATTCTCATAGAGTAACTGCAAAATACGGGGAGTACATCACTCGTTTCAGTGCCGGGAGTCTTGTAAGTGGGGTTTTTCCCGGTCAAGCGGCGGGAAGATATGTTTTTGGTTCTGTTGATGAACTTCTTGCAAAAAATGACTTCACCCAACTTGTGTCGGATGATATAGAAAGATTTACAGACCGTTACGGCCGTCCCTTAGAAGCAGGAACAATCCCGCACCATTTCAACCACCCCGGAATGGATGCAATGGAAACGGTGCTGGCACTGATAGCCGCAGGGGAGTATTGATAAAAAAGTAGGGGCTGTTGCAAAATAAGCGGGCGGTCAATGACCGCCCCTGCATATGCCTAATATTTGCATTTTTGATACGATATGTAAGGGTGCGCATTGCGTGTCCGCATGATTTGCAACAGCCCCTTTATTGTGTATTAGTTATTTACTGTTGATTTTAGGTATATCCCTGTGAATTTTTCTTTGAGATAATTCACATAATATTGCGGGTTGAACGTTTCGCCTGTGGCTCTCTTCAGCAGGTCTTCGGGGAGGTAGAGAGAACCTTGCCTGTGGATGTTCTCTTCCAGCCAGTTTGTTACGGGTGACAGGTCTTCTTTTCTTATAGCTGCATCTACATCAATACCTGCTGTTTCTTTGATTGTGTGCATCATTTGTGCCCCGTAAGCGGTGCCTATTGCATATGAAGGGAAGTAGCCAAACAGCCCTGCGCCCCAGTGAACATCTTGCAATACGCCCTCGGCGAGATTTTGCGGGCGGATTCCCAGTAATTCTTCATATTTATCAGCCCAGAGTGTTGGAAGTTCTGCCGCCTTAATCTTGCCTTCCATCAAACCTTTTTCCAGCTCGTAACGCACCATAATGTGCAAGCTGTAAGTCAGCTCATCGGCTTCGATGCGGATAAGTGACGGTTTTGCTATGTTTACTGTGCGATAGAGTGCATCTGTATCCCAGTTTTTGAAAAACTCGAATTTTTCCTGAAGCTTCGGCAACAGTCTTTCTGCGTAGGGTCTGCTTCTGCCAATCATGTTTTCATATAGTCTGGACTGACTTTCGTGCATCCCCATTGATGCGCAATCTGCAAGAGCGTACGGCTCCAGTTCTTCGCTCATGTTTTGCTCATATATGCCGTGTCCGCTTTCGTGGATTATAGAATATATCGCTGATAGCAGGTTGTCTTCATGGTATTTTGTGGTTATTCTGACATCGTGCCTGTTAACCGTTAAGCAAAACGGATGTTCAACCTCATCTACCTTGCCTCTTGTACGATCAAAACCTGTAAAATCAGCGAGCCATGGCATAAGTTCTCTTTGTTTTTCTATGTCAAAATTTCCGGTGATTTCCTTTGGTTGCTCACCTGCATCGGTTATTTCTTTAAGCAGCGGCACAATTTCGCTTCGCAATGCAGAGAAGAATCTGTCCAGTGTCTCTACGTTTGCGCCTATTTCGTAATCGTCGAGCAGTGCATCGTACGGATGTTTTTCGTAGCCGTACCAGTCGCAGAGTTTGCGTTGATATTCAAATATTTTTTCGTAGTAGGGGAGCATCATTTCGTAGTCACGTTTTTCTCGTGCCTTTTCCCAAACTTGATTTGACTCCGATACCAGTGCGCGAAAAGCTCCAAACTCCTCAGGCGGAACGGCTTTTGCTTTTCTGTATGAGCGGCCTGCCACGCGAGTCATGGCACGCTCTGTCTCGGTCAGTTCACTGTCATGTGCTTCGAGAGTTTCGATAGCTTGCAGTGTTTCGGGTGCCATCATTCTTTTGAAGGTTTCCATACTCAGCCAACCCTCTGCCTCTCCGCGTGCTGCATACGACTTCTGCGGCACTCCTGAAACCATTGCATCCCAATGAATCAGTGCGAGTGCAAGGTGGAATGATTTGCTATCTTTGATTTTTCCAAGTAGTAAATCTAATGCTGCCTGTTTTGTCATTTTGAAATATTCCTTTCTTTTTATCCTGCCTAACTCATTTTCTATTTTGAATATTGTATCACACTTTATCTTGTTTTAAAAGCAAAAAAGTGATAAACTGGTCTCATGCAGATAATGAGCAATTTGCTACGCTTTTTTTGCAAATCGGCAGCATCGCCGTCACTGCTTAAGCAAAAAATACCGCGTAAACTGCCACTAATCTGCTATCATATAACTTGAAAGGTGATGTAAATGGAAAAAAGTCAGCGATTATCACTCGGCAGGATTCTTGCATTTGGTGTTGGAGATGTTTTTGGCGGCGGTTCATTTAATATATTCAATTTCCTCTACCCCGTGTATATCGTCCTTGCGGTTGGCTTGTCGCCTTTTTATGTTGCTGTAATTATGTTTGTAGCCCGTGTTTTTGATGCACTTATTGACCCGATGCTCGGATTTTGGTCTGATAAGGTGCGTGTGAGATACGGTACTCGAAGGCGGACACTTTTTATCTCTGCGCCACTGCTTGTGCTTGCACTGTTTTTGGCTTTTTTCCCGTACAACATAGAGGGCAACAGTGAAATGTTCCGGTTTCTTGCCGCACTATTTTCATATCTGTTTTATTGTCTTGTATCATCGTCCATCATGGTGCCCTATTGGTCGCTTGCCAGCGAGATTACGGACGACTACACCGAGCGCGGACGTATGACTTCCTGGCGGATGGGCTTTTCAATTTTTGCTTCCATTGTTTGTGTCGCTCTGCCGGGGATGATTGTCGATGCATATGAAGGCAATCAAGGTTATATAGTGATGAGCCTTGTATTCGGTGTTATTTTCATGGTCTGCATTCTAGTGACAGCTATTTTTGCCAAGGAAGGTATACCGAGCGACACACGTCTTGACAAGTTCTCTCTCAAAGAGTTTATAAAGCCGTTTAAACTCAAATCATTCAGGCACTACCTGTATCTTTTGCTCGGCTGTCAGATTACAATGACCGTGATGAGCTCTCTGTTTTTCTTCTATGTCATGTTTTACTATCTGCGTGATGTTACTGCGGTCGGCGGCGACTCTTTCGCTGCATACATCGCCGCGGCTCTCATGTTTGCAGTTCAGATTGTCGCTTTGCCGTTTTATATGCATTTAATCAGGCGGGTTGGGAAAACAAAAGCATATATTGTTGGCTCTGTAATTTGGATTATAGTCGCACTCAGCCTCCTTGTAATTCCCGCAAACTCTCCATATTGGGTTTTGTTCCTGCTTGCCGCATTGATGGGCTTTGGAATAAGCGGGCCGGGGCTGATACCTCATGCCATGTTTGGCGATATTGTAGATGTCGGTCATTTAAAATTTGGTGTGCGTGATGCAGGAGCGTTTTCAGGTATCGGCAGTTTCGTCAATACCAGCGCTCAAGGCATCGGGCTTGCTATCGCTATGAGTATAATAGGGTTTGCGGGTTTTACAGAGCAACAGCCGGGTATGCCTCCTATTTACTCTCAACCTGAATCTGCGCAGACTGCAATCATTCTCCTCATGGCTCTCACCCCGCTGCTTCTTTTGTCCATCGGCATTTTCTATTGTACACGCTATCGCCTTGATAAAAAAAGACATGCTATGGTTGTTTCCGCTATCGAGAGTGGTGATGAAAAAGAGCGTGAGCTTATTCTCCGTGAGTTGGAGGGATAGCTCGGATGAAAATTAGACGCCCCAACGCCGTGATATATTTTCTTATATTCATTTTTGTCTTTCCTTTGATGAAGTTTCTGTTTAGTTTGAAAGTTGACAAGTCAAGGTTTATCCCGCCTAATGGTCCGTTTATTGTCGTCTCCAATCATTCCTCGTTTGCGGATTTTCTAATTGTAATGCTTTCTCTTTATCCACACAGGATGAACTCTGTTGCGGCTCAAAAATTCTTCCTATATAAGCCTCTTACTTGGTTTTTGCCTATGATGGGCGCAATTCCTAAGAACCTTTTTGACCCCGATGTGCGGTCTATTATCGGGATAAAAACTGTTTTAAAACGCGGCGGTAAAATTCTTCTTTTTCCCGAAGGGCGTTGTGCTTGTGACGGTGTCTATGCCGGAATGCACAAATCAACAGGTAAGCTGATTAAAAAGCTAAATGTACCTGTGGTGAGTTGCAGTATAGAGGGTGCTTACACATGTATGCCGTTTTGGCGCAAGGGTTTAAAGCGGGGGCGTGTCAGAATTATCGTTTCCAATCTTTTTTCTGAGGATTGTCTAAAGTCCCTCTCAGTTAAACAAATCACCCATGCTCTTGATTTGCGCCTTTCTCGTGCCGAAGATCCACCACCTGATAAGCCTTTTCAAACCTTTAGTTCTAAAAACCTTGCCGAAGGGCTTGAAAATATTCTCTACTGGTGTCCCAAGTGTGACAGCGAGTTTGCGCTGAGATCCGACAATTGCACTATCCGCTGCTCTGTCTGCGGTAATGCTGCGGTACTCGATAAGTTTACGAAGTTTGCTCCTCTTTCTGATGACTGTGTTATTTTTTCCGGTATTCACGAGTGGTATAGGGAGCAAGCCCGCTATGAAGGGCGCAAACTTCATCCTGATATGGAGCCTATCGGAGAAAATGTTTCTGTCGGACTCCCTTCCGAAATTCCGGGAGAAGGCATGACTACTTGCGGCAATGGTGAAATTTCGATATCACCCGACGGCTGGCGATTTACCGGTACGGTCAAAGGCAAGGAAACATCTTTGTTTTTTCCTATTGATACTGTGCCCGCCGTACCCATTGACCCTAATGAAGTCTTTCAAATCTACGCAGGTGGGACATTTTATACTTTCACCCCGCAGGATGCCAGAAAGTGTGTTCAATACTCAGTACTTGGGGAGGCGGCATATTGGCGGTTTGCTTCTAATTCCTTGATGACTCCCCGACGTGATGGCGGATTTTGTTATGAAAATTAAACGTCCTAGCAGGCTGATTTACGCTATTTCCTATATACTTATTTATCCTCTCTTTAAAATACTTTTCCGATTTGAAGTCAATCGTGAATTTTTTGATATGCCAAAGGGAGCTTGTATCTTTTTGTCAAATCATATTACTTTGTTTGACTTTTTGTTTGTTATGCTACCGCTTTTTCCAAAAAGGCGTGTGAATACTGTCACGGCGCAGAAGTGGTACTATGTAAAGCCGCTTAACAAACTTTTGCCTATTATGGGGTGTATTCCCAAAAATATGTTTGACCCCGATGTGCGGTCTATTGTAAAAATAAAGACTGTCTTAAAGCGCGGGGATGCTGTTATGCTTTTCCCTGAAGGGCGGTGCAGCAGTTCCATGGCTTATGTAGGTATGCATAAAGCCACGGGGAAGCTTATTAAGAAGCTGGGTGTCCCTGTTGTTACTTGCCTTATTGAGGGTGGGAATGTTTGTGTGCCACATTGGCGCAGTGGTTTTCGGTTGGGTAAAATCAGGGTAACTTATAGGAATCTCTTTTCTGAGGATGATTTGACATCTTTAAGCCCTTCGGAGATAAATGCGGCTGTTGATGCCCGACTCAGTGGTGTTGAGGGAGCAATTGCGCCTAAGAAGCCTTTTCAGACTTTGCGCTCAAATAAACTCGTCGAGGGGCTTAATCGGATTTTGTTCTTCTGCCCTAAGTGTGAGAACGAGTTCACAATGGAAACCTCGGGGAACTCTATTTCATGCAGTTCGTGTGGCTTTTCAGCCACTATGGATAGGCAGGGTTTATTGACGTCCTCCGATGGAAGTGCAGTCGGAGAACATATCTCTGTTTGGTATGACAAGCAGTCTCAGTTTATCACGCGTTCACTCAGCGATGATATGAAGCCTATTGTAGATAAGGTCACCGTCAGCACCCCTTCGCCTGTACCGGGCGGCGGCACGGTAGAGAGCGGCTCCGGAACCATGACTATTGACCGTAGCGGTTGGCGTTTTGAGGGAGAACTTCACGGCGAGGATTCAACGCTATTTTTCCCGGTTGACTCCATACCGGCACTTAATTATGATGAAGATAACAACTATCAAATTTATTACGGCGGGGACTATTATATGTTTAAGTCCGGCGACCCAAAAACGTGCATAAAGTACGTGGTTTTAGCCGAGTGCTTGCACCGAAAATTCGCAAGCGACCCGTTACTTACCGCAGGGGTTAGTTTCGGGGCTGCGGAATTATGCACGTGACTGTTGTTCCTTGTTGCTGGCTGCTTTCCAGTTGCGCTGTGCCGCCGTGGTGTTCTGTTATATGCTTTACTATCGAGAGGCCCAGACCGGTTCCTCCCGTTTTTTTAGAGCGGGATTTATCCGCTCTGTAGAAACGCTCGAAGACCCTGTCTTGGTGTTCCCTTGCTATACCTATACCTGTGTCGGAAATGCTTATTTTGCAAAGTCCGGTTTCATCCTGCGAAAGCGAAACTGTCACTTTGCCATTATCATTATTATACTTTATGCCGTTGTCAATCAGGTTGTATAGGAGTTCGTCTATCATTCTATAGTTTGCAGAGATTTCAAAATCTTCACCAATCAACTCAATCTCTATGCTTCCTGCATTGTCGCGGAGCGAGCTGATTACAGACTCTGCCAGATCTCTGAGGTTAAACGTTGAAAACTCCCTTTCTGTTGCGCCCTCGTCGAACTCAGACAGACGTATTATATCATCTATCAGCACAAGCAATCTGCCCGATTGCTCAGTTATCCTTTTTGCAAAGACCTCTATATCCTCGCTTTTTGCCATGCCCTGCGCTATCATTTCCGATAGTGCCGATATTGTGGTTAGGGGAGTTTTTAGTTCATGCGATACATTTGCGGAAAACTCACGGCGTTGTGTTTCTGCCCTATGCTGCTCTGTTACATCGTGAAACAGGATTACTGCACCTTTTATTTCTCTGCGCTCGTCTGAAAATACAGTGCTGAAAAACACGGTGTATACCCTGCCTTCACGCTTCATCAACATTTCTACGTTTGCGCCTTTGAGGCATTTTTTTACCGACTTTTGAAACCCTGCTTCTCTGTAAATATGCAGGATATTTCTTCGCTCCAAATGCTCACCGAACACATCACTTGCGGTGCTGTTTGCCGAAAGAATAAGTCCTGTTTCGTCAACGAGTATCAAACCTTCCTGCATATTATCCGTTATTGTGTCTATCGTGTCTGAACGACCTGCAAGTTCTTCGATTTTCTCGTTTAGCTCATCTCGTTGCGTTTGTATTTTGGCAGCATACGGCACCAGCTCGTGATAATCCGTAAAGGTCGTATCTTCAAAGCTGACTTTATCTATTGACTTTACAATCTTTTTAGTGAGTTCGCTTGCCATGCTGATTGCATTTACTGCTGCAAAAACGAGAACTAAAGCTAACAGGATTGCCACAACGAGCAGGTAAATATCGGTTTCTGCATTCCACCTCCCGCTGGTAAACAAGAAAACAACTATAGCGACAATCGCAAAAATGCTGATAACCGACGAAATAAATAATCTTTTGAAAATTTGTTTTTTCACATCATTGACCTCTGAGGTTAATAACTTGTATTACTCTGTCGCCAGCTTGTAGCCTACGTTTCTTACTGTGGTTATCAGTTCGCCTGATTCTCCGAGTTTTTTTCGCAAGGTTTTTACATGCATATCGACAGTTCTTGTTTCTCCTTCAAAGTCATAGCCCCAGACAGTTTCCATCAATTTGTCCCTGCTCATAACAATTCCAGCATTGAGCATCAAACAATGCAAAAGTTCGTACTCCTTGAACGTTAGCTTGACGGGATTACCGCCTGTATATACTTCCCTTCGGGCATTGTCAATTCTCAGCCCTGCAAGTTCAAGTTCACTTTTCTTTTTCTCATCTGTCTGACCTCTGCGCAGAACTGTCTTGACCCGAGCGATTAATTCCAGAACACTAAATGGCTTTGAAATATAGTCATCAGCTCCCATGTCGAGCCCTTTTACTTTATCAAACTCACTGTTTTTTGCCGTTAGCATTATGACGGGAAGACTCTTTGTCTTTTTTGTGTTTCGCAGATTTTTTAAGATTGACAGACCATCCTCTTTTGGAAGCATAATATCCAAAATAACGAGCGATGGAAGTTCCTCACTTAATGCTGCCAGAAACTCCTCGCCCGTCTCGTATCCATATGTCTCAAACCCCGCAGAATTGAGGGCATACAGCACAATCTCGCGAATGTCTTCATCGTCTTCTACGACAAAAATTTTATACACTTATCTCATCTCCTACATGTTTACCGGTAATCGAAAATACAACCCACTCTGCAAGATTTGTCGCATGATCGCCTATGCGCTCGAAATACTTGCCAATCATAATATAGTCAACAGCTTGTTCACCGGATGCAGCATCGGTCTGAATTAGCTCAATGACATCAGCTCTGATTTTGTCAAACAAATCATCCACCACATCGTCATAGTCTATGACTTTTTGCGCAAGCTCCAAATCTTTTTTAACAAACGCATCTATGGCATCTGTCACCATTCTTGATGTTGCTTCCGCCATCAGCGGTATAGTTTCGAGGTCTATGAGTTGCTCTTTGCCTATGAGGAATCTGGCTATTTCAGAAATATCCGCAGCTTGGTCGCCTATGCGCTCCATGTCCGTAATCATTTTCATGGCTGCGGAGATAAGGCGCAAGTCTCTCGCCACCGGTTGCTGTCTGAGTAGGAGCTTTAGGCACAGTGCTTCTATGTCCTTTTCCTGCTGGTCTATCTCGCTGTCCATTGCTATAGCTTTTTTTGCTCTTTTCTTCTCATGATCAACTATAGCGCGTGTGGCGTTTTTAATCGCTTTTTCAATCATCACGCCCATTTCTATGAGCATATCATTCAGCTCCAGCAATTGTCCGTCAAATCTGGTTCTCATGTGTTTACAGCTCCTTTCGCCTTTTTATCCGAATCTGCCTGTGATATAGTCTTCGCATCGTTTATCTTTGGGCATCGTGAAAACCTGGTCTGTGTCACCGAACTCAACAACTTCGCCCAACAGAAAAAACCCGGTTTTGTCAGAGATTCGCGTTGCCTGCTGCATATTATGTGTCACTATTATAACTGTATATTTCTTTTTTAGTTCAAACACCAAATCCTCTATTTTGCCCGTGGATATGGGGTCAAGCGCACTTGTTGGCTCATCCATCAATAAAACTTCGGGCGAAACTGCGAGAGCGCGGGCTATGCATAACCTTTGTTGCTGACCGCCGGAAAGAGCCAGAGCGCTCTTTCTGAGCCTGTCTTTGGTTTCTTCCCATATCGCCGCATCTCTGAGCGATTTTTCTACAATTTCATCAAGCTGTGATTTCTTTTTGATGCCGTGTGTACGCGGTCCGAAAGCGATGTTGTCATAGATGCTCATAGGAAAGGGGTTTGGTTTTTGAAAAACCATGCCGACACGTTTGCGCAGCAAGTTTACATCCATGTCTCCGTAGATATCTTCGTCATCCAGCAGCATCTTCCCGGTTATGCGGCAGCCTTCTATCAGGTCGTTCATTCTGTTGAGACTTTTGATAAGTGTCGATTTTCCGCACCCTGACGGACCTATAAATGCGGTCACTTCATTTGCCTCTATGTTCATCGATACGTTTTTTATCGCCTGAAAATCATTATACCACAAATTTACATCCGATAATACAAATTTCACTATTTTTACCTCGCTATTGCAATCTTTGCCTGAAACGGCGTTCTATTGTTGTTGACAGTGCGTTTAACCCTAGGACCAGCGCAAGCAAAACGACCGCTGTTGCATAGGCTTGATCCACAAACATACCTTCATTTGCAAGCGTGAAAACGTGGAGAGAAAGTGTTCTGCCGGGCGCCAGTAAACTATCGGGCATTCTTACGACATTGCCTATGGTGAAAATTAAAGCCGCGGTTTCGCCGACTATCCTGCCTACACCAAGGATTACCCCTGCGAAAATACCGGGCATGGCAGAAGGCAGTGTCACACGAAAGACAGTTCTGAGTCTGCCCGCTCCGAGACTGAATGCCCCCTCACGGTAGCTGTCGGGGATGGACTTTAAGCTCTCCTCTGTGGTTCTCATTATGATAGGCAATAACATTATTGCAAGCGTAAAACAGCCCGCAATAAGGGAAATCCCCCAGCCGAGCCAGATTGTAAAAAATATGTATCCGAAAAGGCCGTACACGATTGAAGGTATTCCCGCAAGTGTTTCGGTTGTCGTGCGAATGATGCGCACAACCTTGCTGCCTCTCGGTGCATACTCAACGAGATATATTGCTGTAAACACGCCAAACGGCACGGCTATCGCAAGAGTCACAAGCACCATTACTATGGTTGTAAAAAGTGCGGGTAAAAGCGACTGGTTTGCCGTTGTCCATGTTGGCGAAAATATCGAAGGTGTAAGATGCGGCACTCCCCTAATCACTATAAAGCCGACCATGAAGAGCAAAATAAACACAGTTATTATCGCTGATAGCCACATGACAAAAAAACGAATCCAGTCAGCCGGCTTTTTTTTGCGGATGAATTTTTTTATTTTTACCATGTCCATGCGTGTTGCTCTCCTTTTCTCGCGACCGGCAAAGCCGTCCCTACGAGGTTGGTTCAGCGGCTGTTTCCGCCGCTTCCTTTTTCATGTCGTCTTTAATGTTTTTCTCTTTGTTGAGCATCGAAAACAGTGTGTTGATAATTAAAACAAAAACAAACAAGACGACTCCCGTTGCAATCAGTGCGCCTTGATGTAAACTGCCTACTTGGGAGTATCCCATTTCCATGACTATGTTTGCGGTCATAGTCCGAATACCTCTGAAAAGTTCATACGGCATACGCATAGCCGGCTGGTTGCCCGCCACCATAGTTACTGCCATTGTCTCGCCTATCGCCCTACCTACGCCAAGCACAACTGCCGCCATGACACCACTGCGTGCGGCGGGAAATATGACCTTAAACACGGCACGTTCGTGGCTGGCACCGAGTGCTACCGCACCTTCATAAAGCTCTTGCGGCACGGCTCTTAAATTTGTTTCAGCAATCGTAATTACTGTCGGCAGTATCATTATCCCCAATATTATGGATGCGGCAAGCATACTTCGACCGTCTACCATATCAAATGTATCGAACAGTATCGGCACTACGACCATCATGCCAAAAAAGCCATAGACCACCGAGGGGATGCCCGCAAGCAGGTTTAGTGCCGGCTTAACAAAGCCATATATGCTTTTAGGACACATCTTTGCCATAAAAATTGCTGTGAAAATTCCAATCGGTACACCGAGGATTATTGCACCGACGGTAACATAGATGCTTCCGAGGATAAAAGGCAGCACGCCAAATACAGGGGTTTCACGGTGAAGCGGCTGCCATCTTTCGCCGAGCAGGAAATCAAGTATTCCTACTTCACCCATTGCAGGTAACCCCTGCGCAAACAGAAATACGCATATCAGCACTACTGCGGCGACCGATGCAAGCGCTGCAATAAGGAAGACTATACGCATTGTAGTTTCTCTGAATTTAAGCATTTATGATTACTCCCGCAGAAAATCGGCAATTTACTCCGATTGACTTGCCACTGCTAAGAATAGTTGAAAATTGTAAAATGTACATATCTCTTTATGTAAAATTTATGTAAAATCAATTTTTATGCATTTCGCACTATGCGTGGCAAAACCGCCACGCATAAATGTGGCGGTTTTGCTTTATGAATGTATCGGAGGATGTTACGATACTACATCTGACCATCTGAGTGTGCCGGTTACAAATATCTCTCTGACTTGATCCATTGTCAGGCCCTGTAGTGGGTTTTCTACGTTTACAATAACCGCAACTCCATCAAGCAACATAGCTATGTAATCGAGGTTTTCCAGTTCGCCTTCTCTAAGTTCACGGCTCGCCATTCCGATATCAGCTACGCCTGTCGCCGCTTGCTCAAGACCTGTGCCCGTACCTGTTGACATTACATCAATCTGTACGTTTTCATTGAGTGCCATGTATGCTTCAGCAAGCAAGTCCATCGCAGGTGCCACTGATGTTGAACCGCTGATTGTGAGAGAGCCGCTCAAATCGCTTGGTGTAAACGCAACGGGGTTTGCTACTGCCGGTGTCCAGCTTCCTGCCAAGAGTTCTTGTCCTTCTACCGAAAGTACGAAGTCAAGGAAGTCTTGAACCAGCGGGTCTGCAAAGCTTTCTTCTGTGAAAGCTAGGAGGAAACGACGTGAGAGTGGGAATGAGCCATCGCGGACTGTGTCGTGGGAAGGATATACGCCATCGATTGCAATTGCTCTTACTTCGTCATTCAGTGATCCGACTGAAACATAGCTGATAGCGAGTTCATTCTCTGCTACTGCGGTACGGATTGCACCGGTTGAAGTGAGAACACCTGCTTCTACTGACATATCATCGCCTACGCCTGTTGCATCTACAAATGCATCACGTGTGCCGCTGCCATCTTCGCGTGTGAATACTGCAATTGGGCGGTCAAAATCGAAATCACTCTCGTCTGAAGGGTTTGTTTCTTCTGCCGGAGGTGCTTCCGGTGTAGGGGTCGGGTCTGCTGCCGGTGCAGGGGTTGCTTCTGCTGCCGGTGCGGGGGTCGGGTCTGCTACTGTTGTTCCTTCGTCAGCACATGCTGCAAGCATGATGATTGCAAACGCACATACCAGAATTATTGATACTCTTTTTTTCATTTTATTCTCCTCAGTCTCTTCAATTTTATTTTATTTAAACTATCTGACCATAGCATGAGGATAATGGAACATTGTAAAAAACAAACATCTCTGTGTGTAAAAATTTGGTAAAATAACGAGCAAATACTTCCGAAAAGCAAACTTTCTCTTGACATTTTTACTCATTCTTAATAAAATCTTAATATATATAGATGCTAATTCTTAATTATTGTACTATATATTGTGCGAGTTGTGATGTTGGAGTTTTTTGTGAGTGAGGGGAACTTTTCAATTAATTCTACGTCTTAAACAAGTGGATACTTGTGTTTATTTTCGTCTATTTACTTTATCAAGCATCCGCATATTATGAAATGAGGTAATTGTTTTGAAAAAGGGATTTGTGCGTATTTGTGCTTTCTTTGCTTTGGCAGTCGTAATGATGGCACTTGTTTCTGCTTGCAGAAATGAGAGTGGTTCCGACAATGCTATGCCGGAGTTTGTCTATGTTCCCGAAGTTGTCTCTTTGCCTTCCGAAATTGAAGAGATTACAGGTGTTGCTGCAACCGATGATACCGTTTTCTTTGCGACTTCGCACTGGTCTGAAGATGGTGGTATTAGGGTTGTCCAGTTGTTTGCACTTGATTTAGCTACAAATGAAATATCTGAACTCACGGGATATTCGCCGCATAAACCGCTGCCCGATGCACGGGGGTGGCTTCAGGTCTCCATGACTGTTGACAACGAAGGCAATCTATGGGTTTTAGAAACCGGAAATTTTTGGCATATAAATGTGCCTGAAGACTTTGAAGGCGGCGAGGATGAACATTATCAATTTTTTGAAGACCTCGGCAATGTAAACAGTATACGCAAACTGGATTCATCGGGTGCGGAAGCTACACTTCTCAGCCTTGATGCAATATCACAGGGCACCCAGTGGTTTAATGTCATTTCTTTTGAAATTGACAGCAGTGGCAATTTCTACGTTATTGCCATGGGCGACACTCCTCTTTTTGGCGATCACGGGTCTGCGATTTTTGTCTTAGATGAAAGCGCAAATCTTCTGTCCACTATCCCCTCTGAAGAAGGGTGGGGGCAATTACTGCGTATAGCTGATGGTTCTGTCGCTCACTTTGGCTGGTTTTTCGACTCAGAATTTGGCGGCAGACAAATGCTTCATCCCATAGACCTCCAAACTCAGAGCTTCGGTGATGCATTTGAGCTTCCCGCTAATATTTGGACAATATTCCCCGGTAATGAGGATTTTGACTTACTCTTCATGGAAGGCAACACCGACCTTGCCGGCTTTAACTTTGGTGACGAGGAACCTGAATTTTTGCTCAATTGGATAGACAGCGATGTTTTGGCAGGTAGTTTTAATAATATCACACTACTCCCCGACGGGCGTATCTTCACTGCCTTACAACAATGGGGAAGGGATGGTTCGACTTTCGAGATTATCCTTCTCACCAGAACTCGTTCTGCCGACCTGCCTGAGCGGTCTATTATCACTCTTGCCGCTTTATGGCTGGACACAAATTTACAAAATGCCATTGTAGAGTTTAACAGAACCAGCACTACCCACAGAATCAGGGTCACAGATTATTCCCAATTTAACACCTCAGATGATGCCGGCGCAGGTCTTACAAGACTTACGACGGATTTAATCGCAGGCATAGTGCCTGATATTCTCAGCATACAAGGTCTGCCTGTCAGGCAGTATGTGGCAAGAGGGCTTCTTTTAGACTTATACGAATTTATTGATGCCGACCCTGAGTTTTCTCGCAATTCTTTTGTAGAGGGTGTCTTTGAAGCCGCCGAGATGGATGGGGGATTATATTATGTTTTTTCATCATTTAATTTGAGCACTTTAATTGGGCATCCGTCAGTTCTCGGCTCTCAGCCCGGATGGAATATAGATGAGTTTACATCTGTTATCGCAGCGCATCCGAACGCTGATATGCCCTTAGGAAATTTTACAAGATCACAGTTTTTGACGGAATCTATCACCCTGGGTATAGATCAGTACGTTGACTGGGCTACAGGCGAAGTTCGCTTTGATACCGGCGAATTTGCTTCACTTTTAGAGTTCGCGGCTACATTTCCCGAGGAATTTGATCATGCTATGCACCGACGCACTGTTTCAGAAGCTGCTATCGCCATTCCGATGCCGGAGGGTGACGGTGAAACTTCTCTCATTGCACAAGGGCGGCAGATAATGACTCAGACCTCTATTTGGGATTTTCAAACACTGCAAATGAATTTTGCCTCTTTCGGCGGAGAACTTGTTTTTAAGGGTTTCCCGACCGAAGGACGAAACGGTCACTCTATTAGGGCAAATGGGGGGCTTGCCATAACTACAGGTGCCTCAGACAGAGATGCTGCTTGGTCTTTCTTACGCACCTTTTTGAGTGAGAGCTCCCAACGTGATATTTGGGATTTTCCGACTAACAGAGCCGCATTTGATGCAGGTGCGGCAGAGGCTATGGCTCCGGTTCCTGAAGATTTTTCTCACGTATGGTGGGTGGATGGCGTGGCGGTTGAGCTTAGACCGCTCACACAGGCACAGATGGATTTGTTTATAGAAGCAATCCGACTAGCTCCCGGTGTTGCCGGTTGGGATCAGGTTATTCTTGACATAGTCACTGAAGGTGCAGATGACTTTTTCAGTGGCCGCGGCAGTGCGCAAGATGCCGCCCGTGTCATACAGAGCCGCGTATCAATTTATGTTGCGGAGCAAAGCTAGATTTTGGTGTACAGGAGTTTGGTGTAGAGGAGTTTGGTGTGAAGGAGCTTTTGGGGCGTTTTGATAATTACCGCTCACGGGACAGATTGAGCGGGTACATTTGGCTGGCACCGAGTTTACTCGGAGTTTCAGTGTTCTACGTCATTCCCTTTTTCATCATCACCTACTACTCTGTGATAGACAGCCCTCTGCACGGCAACTTTGTATTTCTCGACAATTTCATTTCGCTGATTGATAATAGCGCATTTAGACTGGCTGCCAGGAACACATTTTCTTTTTCTATGAGGGCTGTTCCTCTGGCAGTAATACTCAGCCTGTTAATTGCGCTTATGCTTGAATCCCGCATACCTCTAAAGAGTCAATTTCGCACGTTTTTCCTCAGCCCTATGCTGGTTCCTGTTGCATCTATCGTGCTGATTTGGCAAGTGTTGTTCCACCCGAACGGGGCTGTCAATGAGCTTCTTATGATACTCGGCTGGGCAGGGATTGACTGGATGCAGTCTGAGCATAATCAGCTTGTGGTCGTAATACTGTTCTTGTGGAAAAACCTTGGATTTAACATGATTTTGTTTATGGCATCACTCAGCAACATTCCGCGCGAACTTCTTGAAACTGCGGAAGTTGAAGGGGCGGGAGCCATTCAAAAATTCTTTGCCATAAAGATACGCTATCTCTCGCCGACACTTCTCTTTGTTACGATTTTTTCTCTTATAAACTCTTTTAGGATTTTTAGGGAAGTGTACTTGCTCACCGGAGATTACCCTTATGACGGACTCTACTTTATTCAACATTTTATGAATAACATTTTCAGGAGACTTGACTACCAAAGGCTTGCGGCTGCGGCTGTCCTTATGGCTATTGTCATGGTTATTATCATTGCCACCCTTTTCATCGCTGAACACCGTTTTGGAAAGGATGTGGAAGGATGAGGCGACGTTACTTCGGCAGGACGACATTATTTGTTTTAGCTCTGCTATTTTCTGTGATTTTTCTGCTGCCCACAGTGCTCACCATTACTAATTCCTTTATGACACAAAGCGAGATTTTCGCAAATTACGGCATGATTTTTGATGCTCTGCGACCGGGGGTCGGCACTTATGTCTCTGATTCGGTAACACTCAAGCTGATTCCCGACAGGGTGACTATCGACCAGTACCTGACTGTGCTTTTCCGTAGCCCTTTGTACCTTTCGATGATATGGAACTCTATCATTCTTGTCGTGCCGATAGTTACGCTGCAAGTCGGTTTTGCTGCATTTGCGGCATACAGCTTTACCAGATTTCAGAGTAAATTTAAAAATGCAGTCTTTTTCATGTACATAGTGCTCATGCTTATGCCCCATCAGGTGACTATTGTACCGAATTTCCTTGTGGCTGATTGGCTTGGTATATTGGGTACCCGGTGGGCGGTAATCTTTCCCGGTGTTTTTGCTCCATTTTCTGTATTTTTACTGACTAAGTTTATGCGCCGAATTCCGTCTGCACTGATTGAAGCTGCAAAGGTTGACGGTGCAAACGAGTGGCAGATTTTCACACGTGTCTGCCTACCTCAATGCCGCAGTGCTCTGTATTCGATTGCTATTTTGGTATTTTTCGATTATTGGAACATGGTTGAGCTGCCTATAGTACTGCTCGATGACCCTGAAGCGCAACCGCTCCCTGTGTTCTTATCAACGATAAATGCCAACGAGGCGGGGATTGCATTTGCTATAGCTGTCATATATATGATTCCGCCGCTACTTTTGTTCCTCCATGGTGAGGAAGCGTTGGTTGAGGGTATTACACACTCCGGTTCGGTGAAGGGGTAAAGGGGTAAAGCTGATTATTATGATTTTAAGTGAGGCACATTAAGTATGAATGTAGATTCTGTCAGAAAAAGAGGCTGGGTAAAAAACGGCACAATCATATTTCTCATTATTCTGGTTGTGTTGCTGTTCTTATCAAACACAATTATGAATCATGGCTTGCCTGAAGTTGCTGCACAATTTACTACTTCGGGTACAATCACGGCTAGGGTAAGGGGCAATGGAATCGTGTCGGCTATTGAGAGCTACGAGGTTATAACTATGCAAACCCGAACTGTCAGCGCAGTCCTTGCGCGCCCCGGCGACGAGGTTGCTGTAGGTGATACTTTAATTGTACTTGCCGGTATGGGGAGCGAAGAACTCGACAGAGCGCGAGATGAGTTGCATGAACTTGAGCTACGCTATGAAATAGAGCTAATAGAATCCCCGGGAGGCAGCGAAAGTGTCGCAAGTGCAGCAAGAAGTGTTCAAAGAGCACGCAATGCCCTCTCTGATGCACAGCGTGTGTTGGATGCAATCCACTTCAACGAGGGAGCTTTCTATGCGGCACAAGCTGCAAATAATGGTGCGCAAGCGATGTTAAGCGCAGCCAGAGCAACTGCAACTGCAAGAACTTATAACTTAGCTGTTGCGGAGGCGCATCTCGCTGCACTTGGCTCTTATCCTGACCCTAATGTGTATGCCGAGGCAGAGCAAAGAGTCACCGAAGCTGCATTTGCAAATTCAATAGCGCAGGCTGAACTAATGGTTGCCGAGTCAAGTGCCTCCACGGCAGCAGCAGATTTCAACCAACAAAATGACGACAGAATTGCTTTCACATCAGCGACCTCCAATGTGAGAGATGCGCAGCTTAGCCTTGACGAAGCAACTACTGCTCTAAATTTGGCGCAGAGAAGTGAAAACCTTGATACTTCGTTATCCGAAATTGACCTCCGTGAGCTTAGAAGGCAAATCGAAGAAAAGCGTGAAGAGGTGGAAAATTTGGAAGAAGAAGGCACATATTCTGAAATGACTTCTGCTGTCAACGGTGTAGTGGCTGCCGTAAATATCTCACCGGGAAATCAAACACAAGTTGACACTCCGCTAATGGTCATAGAGGTTGTGGATAGAGGATATATCTTAAGTTTCTCTGTCACCAGAGAGCAGGCTGCCGGAGTAAATATTGGCGAGAACGCTGAGGTTGACAGAGGTTGGTGGAGCTGGGGAGAGCAAATCAGTGCTGTCCTCACAAGTATTAGAAATGACCCTCAAGACCCTGTAATGCGCAGACTTCTTGAGTTCACTATACGTGGTGACGTTGAGAGTGGCACTGAGCTGAATGTGACACTCAATCAGCGCAGTGAAAACTTTCAGACTATAGTACCAAACTCTGCAATCAGGTCTGATACCAATGGTGATTTCGTACTTGTGGTTGTAGAGCGTTCAAATCCGCTCGGAAACCGCTTTTTTGCTACTCGTGCCGACATTAACATTCTGGCGACCGATGACACACATTCGGCGATTGTCGGCGGGTTCACCGGCTGGGATTTTGTAATTACTCACTCTACTCGCCCAATCGAACCGGGTATGCAAGTGCAGCTTGCCGACAACCCGTAATGCAAGAGGTGAGGGTGCTTAAATTTTATTTCGCGGCTCAGTGCCAGTGAGGCCGGAAGCACATCGCGAGCCAGCGATAAAGTGATGGTACAGAGCTGAAGCCGACCTAGCACCTAAAAGCCGCAAAATAAAATTTAAGCACCCTCACCTCGCATATAGGAGTATTAGCTCGTGAAAAAAAGAATTATTTTGATTTCTGTAAATGTGCTGTTGGTGATTGGTTTTTTTGTCTGCATAGGCATTTCCAACAGGATTATTTCTCCGCTTCACGCCCAGCAAGCGGCGGCGGCTTGGGGCGGGCAGAGTGGTGAGCGCTTTGCTCAAATTTCTGCTTTTTTCCCTGAAAATCACTCATTTACTCTTCAAAATATTCGTGAGCTGCGTAACACAGTTGAAAATTCATTGATGGCTGTTTCGGTTGATACTAGCGGAGAACGAGAATTTTATACAGATGCATGGGTTGCCGAGGGCAGCGTTTTGGTCGTGGGTGAGCGCGGCAGAGGCTCTGCTTCCGTAATCGGCGTAGGCGGTAACTTTTTCATGTTTCACCCGCTCAGACTCAGAGATGGTGGATATATTTCTCCAAACGACTTAATGAGAGACCGTATTTTGCTTGACGAGGAACTTGCTTGGCGGCTTTTTGGCTCTGTACAAATTGCGGGACTCCAGGTTTTGATAAACAACCAGGCATTTACTATTGCCGGAGTCGTCGCTCGCGAGAGTGATTTTGCCAGCCGCAGGGCTTATGATGGTGGTGAGGGGCTATTTATGTCGTTTGAGGCTCTGTACGCCATGACTGATGGCGGCGCAAGAATCATCAGCTACAAGATTGTTATGCCCGACCCTGTGACGAGTTTTGCCTACAGTACCATCTCAGAATTTTTTGGTGATTCTGAGGTTCTATTAGTAGAAAATAATACACGCTTTTCGCTGCCCCGTGCATTTTCCGCTATCGCTTCTTTTGGTGAGCGCGGTATGCAAACTGTTGCAATACAGTTGCCTTATTGGGAAAATGCAGCGAGACTTGCCGAAGATATGCAGGCTTTACTTCTTGCAATCTCACTAGTGCTTATTATTACTCCGGTTGTTTTTACTATTATACTTCTCGTGAAGCTTATCCGGCAGCTCTTCAAAGGCGGTAAACGAAAGCTCCTCAAAGCTATTGAGGAGCATGATAGGCGTGAGTATGAAAAATATTTGGCAAAACACCATGGTAACACTGACCATGGCGGCTTCAGCGTTGATGAGATTATCCGTGAGGTAAATGGGGATAATTTTTAGGCGAATCGGCTATTCCTTTTTCGCCGTTTTGCCCCTGCTATCGGCCAATGACTCACACGATATGGCTACTTCATCGAGCATATCTGCTGCCGTGTGCATTGCTGCTGCCTTTTTGTCAAGATTCTTTGCCGTTTCTATCAAGATAAGCGATGCATCTTTCAGCACATGTGTAAATTCGAGCATCTTGCTGAGCGGTACATCTACCAAGTCCTTTGTGCGGCGTGCAATTATCATTGCAGTGTATAGGCATGTAGCTATAACAAGTGGTATTGTTAGTACGATTGCTATCCACATTTCTCCGTAAAACAGGTAGATCCCAAGCAGAAGCAGACATGCTATTGCCGACGAGAATAAAAGCCTGACGAGTACATACTTAAAGAGTTTTTTGTTATGCGGCACTTTTAGATTGAAGTTCATGTCCCTATACCTCCTAAGACTACATCTGCACCGAAAAAGCCTCTCCTTGCCACCTTTCCGATGCAAGCTGTATTTTATCATAATAATTATGAATATTTCTATAGCGTTTGCAAGTTTTTTCGCAAGTTCACATATTGTTTACAACTTATTTTAAGCTGATTTTCAATACCTCTCTTACTATTTCTTCAACTGTCAAGTCCGCTACATCTATGTTGCGCATGGCTGTTGAAATTTCGCCTTGACTATAGCCGAGCACCGCAAGGGCTGCCGCTGCATCGCTTTGCTTTGTGCCGAGGCTTGCCTGCCCGCTGACAGCGGGGACATAACCCGATGCTTTAAGCGTTGGCATTTCTTTACTCACTTTGTCTTTTAGCTCTAAGATTATCCTCTGCGCCAGTTTTTTTCCGACCCCGGGTGCTCTTGTCAGCATGGTCTCGTCGTCACCTATGATTGCAAGCGCGAGCGCTTCGGGTGATGCTGATGAGAGTATTGAAAGTGCAGCTTTTGGCCCTACTCCCGATACGCTTAGAAGTTGCTCAAAGCATCTTTTTTCATTTGTGTCATAAAAACCGTATATGTCAAATGCATCTTCTTTTATGTTGCAGTATGTGTAGAGCTTTACTTTATTACCCTTTTCGAGATGTGACAGCGTGCTGAGCGTTGTCATGCAGGCATAACCCACCCCGTTTATGTCCAGCACGGCGAGATTTTGCGCGGTCACTGTAACTGTGCCTTCTAAATAGTAGAACATACGTTTCCTCCTTCAATGGTTAGTAGTGAGCTTGAGGTTCTGGCGTGGCATATCGCTATTGCCAGTGCATCTGCTGCATCGTCGGGTTTTGGTATTGCTTCCAGCGCAAGCAGTCTTTGTACCATCTCCATCACTTGCTTTTTATCTGCTCTCCCATAGCCTGTGACGGCTTTTTTTACTTGCAGGGGTGTGTATTCATACATTGGTATGCCGTGTTCTTCTCCTGCCAGTATCACCGCTGCCCTGCCTTGCGCTACGGATAGGGCTGTTTTTTGGTTTGTGTTAAAAAACAGTTCTTCGACTGCTATCGCATCGGGCTTGAATGTCTTTATCAGCTCCGCTACATCGTTGTTTATCTGCTTTAGTCTCAGCGCAAGCCTCATTTTCGCAGGTGTTGATATGACTCCGTACCTGCGCGGCTTTATCTCCCCGTTATTCGCACTTATTATCCCAAACCCCACTGTTGCTACTCCGGGGTCGATTCCCAGAACTATCAAAATCGTCTTGCTCCTGTGTTTGTTTTTTACAGTATATCATAATTTTTTGCCAAAGGCGAAAGATTTGTGATATACTATGGAGCGTTATTTATTGTTTGTTGCTGTACACAGGCCGCCGGAAAACGCCTCAATTACCTGTCATTCTGCGCGTAGTCGCAGAATCCATTGAGGAAATAAAACATAATTGAAACAATTTGAGCAATTTTGAAGGACTGGGTACTAGATTCTGCGACTTACGCGCAGAATGACGAAGGGTTTGAGGTTGACCGTGAACAGTAACTATTGTTTGGAGTATTTCTGATGTCGATTAACTTTAGTGATGAACTTTTTCCTGAAGATGAGTCAGAAGCTGTTTTGCTTTCAGCGGGCTTCACGGCGGAGGATGCCAGTGAGGTTCGTCTTCGTCCGCAGACACTCTCTGAGTATGTCGGGCAAACCAGAGTGAAGGATAATCTCGCTATTTTCCTTGAAGGCGCAAGGCGGCGAAATGAGCCGCTTGACCATGTTTTATTGCATGGTCCGCCCGGTCTTGGCAAAACCACTCTCGCCGCTATAATCGCTAACGAAATGGGAGCTTCACTCCGCAAGACTTCCGGCCCTGCTATCGAAAAGCCAAAAGATCTTGCCGCTCTTCTGACTAATCTCAATGAAAATGATGTCTTGTTCATCGACGAAATACACAGAATGAATCGCAGTGTCGAGGAAATTCTTTACCCGGCTATGGAAGATAAGCAGATTGACATCATTATAGGGCAAGGTCCTTCGGCGACCTCAATTTGCCTTGACCTTAAAAACTTCACATTGGTTGGTGCAACGACACGCTCGGGGCAGCTTTCTTCGCCTTTGCGTGACAGATTTGGCATAGATCTGAAGCTTGAGATGTACAGCACCGAAGAACTTATGGTTATTGTCGAGCGCAGCGCAAGGCTTTTGTCGATACCTATTGAGTCTGACGGCGCAGCAGAGATTGCTTCACGCAGCCGCGGCACCCCTCGCATTGCAAACAGGCTGCTGCGTAGAGTGCGGGATTTTGCAGAGGTCATAAGCGATGGTGTCATTTCCCTTGCTGTAGCGCAGGATTCTCTTACTCGCCTTGAGATTGACGAGACAGGGCTTGATGCAAACGATAGGCGGTTTTTGCGGAGCATTATTGAAAACTACAGCGGCGGACCTGTCGGGCTTGAAACTATTGCCGCCACTATAAATGAAGAGGCAATAACCATTGAAGATGTCTATGAACCGTTTTTAATGCAACAGGGATTTTTGACCAGAACCCCGCGCGGCCGTTGTGTTACCCGACGTGCATATGAGCACCTTGATTTGCTATATCCCGGGCACGAACAATTAACTTTATAGAGAGAGGAATGGTCATTAAAATGGGGAAGTACTTTGGAACTGATGGAATTCGAGGTGTTGCAGGAGAAGACCTCGATGCAGAGCTTGCTTTTAAAATTGGTAGAGCTGCTGCAACTGTTTTAACACGTGCGGCAAAGCAGAGTAAGCCGCCGGCTTTTGGGGATAAGCCTCGTGTGATGATTGGGCGCGATACGCGTGTCTCATGTGATATGCTTGAATCTGCACTTTCTGCGGGGCTTTGCAGTGCAGGGGCTGATGTCACTGCACTGGGAGTTTTGCCAACTCCTGCTGTAGCGTATTTGACCATAAAAACTCAGTCTGATATGGGAATTGTCATCTCGGCTTCACACAATCCTTTTGAGCACAATGGGATTAAAATCTTTGGCTGCGACGGATATAAGCTGAGTGACGAGCTTGAGGAGCTCATTGAAAAGCTCATTGACGATGACAGCAACGTAAAAAAAGTTACGGGTGGAGATTTAGGCAGGATTATCGTTGACCATGGTGAGTGGGTGGGCGAATATGTTAAATACTTAGCTACCGCATCCACAGCAGGCAGGTTTCCCGGAAGAGTTGCCATTGACTGTGCAAACGGCGCTGCCTCTGAAACTGCACGTATGCTTTTTAGACTGCTTCATGCTGAGTTTGAGATTGTCGCCGATGAACCTGACGGCATCAATATAAATGTTGGCTGCGGTTCAACGCATCTCGATTATATTAGGGATATGATGAAAACCGGAAGGTTTGATATTGGAATTGCTTTTGACGGAGATGCCGATAGGTGTCTTATTGTCGATGAAAACGGGAAAACTGTTGACGGAGATGTTATGCTCACCGTCCTTGCAAATGATATGAAAAACTCAGGCACGCTCAAAGGCGACGGTTTTGTCGGCACTGTTGTCTCAAATGCCGGGATGGAAATTTTTGCCGGTGAAAATGGCTTTAAATTCCACCGTGCCGATGTTGGAGACAGAAATGTTCTGGAAATGATGAAGGAGCTCGGCTGTAATCTGGGTGGTGAATCGTCGGGTCATGTAATTTTTTCTGACTTTATGACAACAGGTGATGGGCAACTCACTGCACTAAAATTTCTCAATGTGCTAACAAAATCGGAAAAAACTGTCTCGGAGCTTGTAAAAGGAGTGCCCCGTTTGCCTCAAGTTATGCCAAGTTTTAAACTCACAGACGGGCAACGTCAGCGCGACAGAATTCTTTCGAGTTCTAAGCTGACAGAGGAAATTAAAAAACAGGAAAAACTCTTAGAGGGAAGCGGACGTATATTCATCAGGCCGTCGGGTACCGAACCAATTATCCGTGTATTGGTAGAGGCAAAAACCGAAGAACTTTCGGCGCAAATTGCAGAAAATATACTCGATTTTATGCAAGAAATTTGAGGTTACAATGCATAATTATTATTTTTTCTTGAAAAAGTCTTGACTTTGCAAGCAGTATAGAATATACTATCACCTGCAATGAGTTGTACTGATGACATTAAGGGTAATAATTTGATCGAAAAAATGGCTGATTGCGACCCGGAATCCGAAGAAATGCTGGTGCGCGAGTACGCATGGCTGGTTAGAATGTGTGCTCGACCCTACTTTCTCGCAGGAGGCGACAGTGAGGATCTTTTTCAAGAGGGAATGCTTGGATTGCTGTCTGCCATAAGAACCTTTGATTCCAACAGAGGCGTGAAATTTTCAACATATGCTGAGTTTTGCGTCAGAAGAAGAATATATAGTGCAATCAAATCAGCATCCGGCAACAAACATACTCCGCTAAACACCTATATTTCACTTGAATCTCTGCATAATGACGAGAACTCTACCCAAAGCGTGTCTTTTCTGCGTGCTCCTGAGGAAATTCTAGTAGCGCGAGAGCAAGTTGGCGAAATTGAGAAACTGCTCTACGGAGCATTATCCCGATTTGAATCCGGAGTGTTGGAATTGTATCTGGAAGGAATGTCATACAAGGTTATGGCGGTTCTTCTAAGCAAATCGGAGAAGTCAATCGACAATGCCGTGCAACGAATCAGGAGAAAGCTATCACAAGTTCTGACTTAGGTTGCGAATTCATTAGGCGATAATCAGTGAAAGCTGAACGCAAAATACAGCCCAAAAGGGTACGATGTCAAAAGAGAGGTTTCAAAATGTACGAAGACAAAACACTAGCATGTAAGGAATGTAACGAGGAGTTTGTATTCACGTCGGGTGAGCAGGAGTTCTATGCAGAACGCGGGTTCCAAAACGAGCCGCAACGCTGTAAGCCTTGCCGCGACAACAGAAAAGCCGCCGCACGCGGTCCGAGAGAATTTTTCACAGCAACTTGCGCCGATTGCGGTGCAGAGGCGAAGATTCCATTCGAGCCGAAAACGGAAAGACCCGTTTATTGCAGTGACTGTTTCGCAAAGACCAGGGAGGAGCAATAAGTTTAATGTCCCAAATCACAAAAGACACGATTATCGCTGACATCCTGAAAATAGCACCGGACTCTGTTCCGTTGTTTAGGTCTATCGGGATGAACTGTCTCGGATGCGCTATGGCTTCCGGGGAGACATTAGGAGAGGCATGCGCCGCACATGGCGTTGATGTGGATGATTTACTCGGAAAACTCTCGGAAATCACGGTGCCGGCTTAGGTCCGATAATTATCCATACTAATGTTGAAAACAAAAACGAGGTGCACTATGTACCTCGTTTTTATGCTTAAGTTTTGCTACAGAGCCCCCTAAGGCTCTGCACTCGCCTTTAGCTTTGCTCGGCCAGGTAAATCGAGATGCGGCTTTGCATTATTCTTGCTGTCTCTTCTGCTGTTGCATCTCCTGCGAGAAATCTGGCTAAATCACTCGCAATTATACTCCATAATCCCCCGTATATCTGCTGACCTCTGAACGGCACCGCATTTTCTACTATATTTCTGAACCTGTCCGCCTGCTCCGGTGTTATGGCGTACACATTGACAATGTCCCAGCCGCCATCGTCCCTAGTTAGCCATACTTCTGATTGCGGCGCTTCTACCACATTTCCATCTTCGTCATATTCCATTCTGGGTGTAGATATATCAGAAAGTATACCCTCAAAAATATCAACGCGATACGGGATTGTTCCGTCTGTTAAAGTCTGACGCATTATGCCATCGGGCAGCAAAAGGCTCCTTAAAAACTCCCATGCACCGTCTATATTTTCGGAAGCTGCGTTTATGCCTATTTGCATAAATGGCATCAATACATTTTCTCCGCCGTCCACGGTTGGTATTCCCAGCACTTCAAAATCACCAAGCGTTGTCAAATGGTGCCGATAAATCCCCCAACCGAAAAAGGAACTGACATCAAGCAATTGTTCACCGCGCGCCATCAATTCATCAGGGCTCGGTGCCCACATTCCGCCGCCTCTGTAAGTTAAACCTTCTATAATTTTCGCAGTTTCAAGAATCTCTATGAATGCATCACTATCCAGATTTGCTTCCATTCGATACCAATCAATCAAATCCGCTCCCGAGTAAGAAAGCATCATCCACAGCAACCACTCTGCGGATAGGTTCGGAGAAAACGGATAATATGTCTCATACGTCTGCTGCACAAACCTCAAAAGCTCTGACGGAGTCCACTGCTCTATATGCCCCACCGCTTCCGGCAAGCCGATAATGGTGCGCAGCGTGAAATACTCCGCTATAAAACGCAAAGTATTATCGTGGCTTTCAAGCGCAGCAAGCATATTTGGCAGAAAATCGGAGCGGCTCAGCTCAGGGTCTGCATCAATCAGCGGATAGAGGTCAACCATAAGTTCATGATTTGCAATAAACCCTGCCGGCATGTAGATTATATCAGGTCCTCCCCCTGTCATAATCTCAATTTGAAGGCGCATTATTGCTCCTCTTACGTTCTCCCCAAAATCACCCTCGATCATGTCGCCCATAAAATCTATTACTTCGATTCTGTGTGTGTCGCTTTCATTATTAAACCCTGACACCAGAAACGGAAATGTTTCTATTGGTGCAGCTATCTGACCTATGGTGATTACAGTGCGTCCGTCAGGCTCATCTCTCGAAACGGGTGAAAGGACGAATAGCTCATACGTCATTTCATTATTTTCCCAAGTTCCTGATAAAGCAATCAGCTCACCGCCGCTTGACTGATAGGCATTTATAAGAGAGCGAAATCCCATCTCTGCAAGGTTTAGCAAGACTATCTGCTCACTTGTCTCTACACTGTAACCGTGGAGATAAAGACCATCGGAAGCCAAGAAATCAAACATTAGGCTGCTCGATGCAGGAAATAAGCTGTACTGGCTTCGCCCGGCAAAAGGGAATGATTCTCCAAGTTCTTCATCTTCAATATTCACTTCCCTAAGTGAGAAGCTCGGAAAACTCTCAATAACTAAAATACGCCCGTCGCACAGTCTGACCATTCCTCCACCAAATATGCGACCACTGGTTTCTATGGTAAAATAATCCGCACTATCCGTATTTAGCATATATAGTTCAGTGCCGAAGCCTTTCCACACAGATACGCCAATATTCCCGTATTCCGTAAATATTGCTTGATCTATTTCAAAATTACCTGTTAAAGGTGTAAATACATCGCTGAAATCACGGCGAAAAAGTTCTCTACCCCCTGCATCATATTCTGCGTAGAAAGCGGACAAAACTTCTTCATATTCTTCGTCAAACTCTACGGCAAAAACCGCTATGTTTCCATCATTTGTGAAGTCAAATCCGATTATTTGTATGTATTCGGAGTTGAGTGGTAGTTCCACCCGGCTTACTTCGCCGCCGTCTGTGGGCACACCTATGATGACTATTAGCGGATTTACGGCAGACGGGTCCGTAAAGCAGAAGTAAACCGTGCCGCCCTGTATCAGCGTTCTCTGCAAGCGATAATCCATATCCGGCAAAGGTACACTTCTTCTGCGATAGGTATAATTTTCAAACCACTCTCTGTTTGGTTCCCGCTCATACACTATTTCTCCGATTTCATTTTGCGCAGGATCATTTTGCACGGGTGTTTCCGTATCTTCCCCGTTGCCGCAAGCGGTAAGCCCGACGGTCAAAAGCAGCGCAAAAACACCCGCGATGATTATTACTCCAGACTTTTTCATTATAATATTACTCCCCTTTTGTTTAAGCACTGTCACAAGACGACCATAAAAAGCACTGCACCCTTCGTCATACCTTATCCAAAAAATGGTGTTTCAGGGGTGTTCATAACTAATGTTACTACTTCGCCTGTTTCAGAATTAATCACGAAATGAAACAGCTCCGCACCCCATGAATGGCTTGTCAGTTCCGCACAAATAATAACTCCGCTAAAAATCGAATTAGAAGCAAACATATAACCAACCATACCGTCAATACATATTCCAAACTCCTCATATATCGTTCTCGCCGCTATTTTTGCCGCTTCTTCAAATGACACATTATTCGGCGGCGGCGAGTATCCTTCCTCTATGTACATTCGCTCCATCTCAAAGCTTATGCCTCTCTCCGAATCTACAATCAATTCCGCATTTGTTGGTGTCCATATGTTTCTGTGTGAGTGTGGGATGCTTCTTTCTCTCTGCTCATCTTGTACTTCTCTGTAGCTGTCTGTCTCATACTGCGCTTCATCTTGCGCTTCGTCTGCTGCGTAATCATCTATCGGCATTTCGCTTGCTATGTAATCCGCTTCGTATATATCCTCTGCCGTGTAGTATTCTCCTGAAACCGCAAAACCTACGCTCAGTGCAAAAACTAAAACCATTGCAATTATGCTTGCAAGTCTCGATGATTTTTTATACTTCATTATGTGCTTGATTCTCCCTTTAATGCCGCCTTCACTAAACGCCAGCGGAGCCGGAGCGCATGTACGCCAGTCGGTTGCGAGCGCGACCAGTGTGTGCGAATAATCTGACTTAACTTTGCGCCCGAATGCTTTAAGCACGGCTTCGTCGCAAGACATTTCCATGTCCGTGCTCATAAGCCTAAAAGCAAGCCACGCAAAGGGGTTAAACCAGTGTAAACTAAGGGCAATAAATGCCACTATTTTCACTATATGGTCACGCCTGCGAATGTGAGTTTGTTCATGTAAAATGACATATTGACGTTCGCTTTTACTTAGATTCGTCGGCAGATAGATTTTTGGGTTAAACACTCCGAGTACAAACGGAGTCTTAACTTTATCCGCCTGAAAAATATTGCCTTGAGTGAGTGTTGCACCTCTCATTTTGTGCGCAATAATGAGATACGACACCAGCGCATAAGAGAGCATCAGCACCATGCCAATGAGCCACAACACAGCAGCCACAGATGCCGGATTTTGCCACAAATTTGCTTCGGCAGCAATCGCCCCCACTTCCGTTGCCGAAGCATTTGCGGCTATGTTTGATGCTGCACCCTGCATTTGGAGCAGACCGCCCTCCGCACCTTGAAGTGCGCCGCTTACTTCACGCGCCGCCGTAGGGTCACTATAGCTCGCGAGAGAGTCAGATCTCGCAGTGATATTGTTCGCAAAACGTGCAGCTTGAAGCGGAATCAGGCTCATAGCACTCTCAATGGTGACAGGTATCAGGAGGCGAAAGCCTACGACAGCCCAAAGGCAGTAAGATATAATCTTCGGAACTTTTTTTAGCGTTAATCGCACCAGACAAATCACTGCGATTATGAATGTTCCGATAAGACTCATGTTAAGTACTGTCAGAAATATATTACCCATCATCTTCCTCCTCATACTCGTCAATCAGACGTTTGAGTTCTTCCGCTTGTTTTGACGAGAGCTTTCTCCCGCCGAGCAATGCAGTGATAAAATGCGGCAGAGAGCCGCCGAACACATCGTCTATATAACGATTGCTTTGCTGCTCAATAAATGTATCTTGTGCAACAACTACAGATACATTTGCGTTTTCATTTTTGAAAAAACCTTTGGTGCATAGTTTTTTTAAGACGGTGTAGGTTGTGGATTTTTTCCAGCCCAGCTCATTTTTCGCAAGGTCAACAAGTTTTGGCGAAGCCAGCGGTGCTTCACGCCAGATTAAGCGAGCAAGTTTCTGCTCTGCATCTGTAAGAATTTGTTTTGTGGTCATAGGTTCCCCTCCTTGGTTTATTATATATTTAGATTAAAGCGGGTCGCAGAGGGCTGCGACCCCTACTCATCCTACTTGCTCTGCCATAAAAATTCCGGCTCTGCTCTGAATAACTCTTGCTGTGTCCTCTGCTGAGGAACGCCCGCTCAAAAAGTCAAGCGCACTTTCCATCACTATATTAAGCAAAGTTCCGTCAAAACCAAAATTAACGGAAGCAGAGTCAATCAAATCCAGCACCTGCTGCACTTGCGCTTCTGTAAGCCGCGGCAATACGATCCCATCAAGACGTTCTTCCGGTTCTTCCGTCAGTGCCCGCCGAGTCTGCTCATCAAAGATAGCCCTATTTGTCGAGAAGCTCATTCTGTCGTGGATGTCCCTGTCAAAATCCTCATTGAGAAAGATACGGATAAACTCCCATGCCGCATCTTTATTTGCACTCTGGCTTGTTATTGCGAGACGAGCCGATGTTGATAAAAAATTCCCGTTTCTATTATCCATCGGATAGCCTTTAAAAGCAACCTCCCCACCATGAGCCCTGAGAGCCCATTTAAATTGATGAAAGTCTAAGATAACATCTGCTGACATAATTGTCCTGCCGGCTGCAATAAGATTTGGCGTAGATATAGTTCCGAGGTCAGGCGACTCGTTAAACCTTCTGGAAAATTCAAGCAGCTCTATAAAATCACTTCTGTAAAAATGTGCAGTGCCGTTTTCCCAATCGACAAAATTGACCATTGACCGACCCAGCCAATCTCTTAAAAATTCTTCCCGTGTAGATACGAAAAATAAACTCATCGGTATATCAGCCTGCGGGTTTGCATTTATGACGGCATTAAACTCATCCCAGTTCCACCCCATACCCTCGCCAACTACTGACGGATTTCCGACCAGCGTAGCTAAAGAGAAGGAAGGGAAAATAGAATATAGATTACCGCCGATTTCCGTACTGCGAATTACATTTTCTTTAAGGTCGCTGAGGTTAAGTTCGGGATCCGCCTCTAAAAACGGGTGTAGATCCACAAATAGTCCCCGTGCTGCCCATTGATAAAACGGCACCGACTCCGCATCAATAAGGAACGGTGACGAGCCCACCTCGATAATGTCAGGTGCGTTTCCTGTGATAATATCCATTGCCAGCCTGTCTAATCCTCCACTCGCTTCGCGGTTATAGCGCCCGTAATCAATTATTTCTACGCGGTGCGTGGTGCTTGTTCTGTTAAATTCCCTTGCGGCATTTTGAAGAGTCGGACTTTCTGCAAAAAAGGTGGCAACCGTTATTATTCCTGTGCCTGTGGTTTCAGCCTGCGGCGTGATTGTCAGAATGTGCAAATCGGTCACTCTGTCGCCCTCATCCCAAAACTTATTGGTGAGCATAATGCGACCATCAGGTAATATTATAACGTTTTCAACAGTGTCCGGTGAGAAAGTGTCAATTAGGCTGAGCAGCCGCGTAGTTTCTCCGCTTTGTCTGTTTATGCCATAGAGGTTAAAGTTATCGATAAACAGATTGGAGAAGTCTCCACTGCCTGAGAAAACATTTCCTGCATTACGTGCATTTGATGGTAGTGTTACGTTTTCCCCCCACGCTCTGCCTGAAACGTCAATTTTCTGTAATATAGTTTCCTGCCCCTGCTGCCTTAGAAAAGCAACATTGCCGTCATATAGGCTGATTATTCTTTCCGGTAAATGGTTTCCGAGGTCTAACTGAAACAGTTCATTGCCGCCTGAATCTAAAACATAAACTGCCTGAGCTGTGGTTATGTATAAATTACCCTCAGCATCTGTACTAAAGCCTTCTATGGTTGTAAATATTTGTTCTGCATCAAACCTACTTATATCCAAAGCAAAGATTTCTGCACCTGTGCCGTCGAGCTTACGAATAGCCGAGTGTCTGCCCAGAAGTGCGCGATGATAGGAAAATTCCCAGTTGTCCGCATCTTCGACGGTCACATTAGGTGGTAACCGAAGCTCAAACATGTCTGCGGTTTCAGCTACCCAAAGGTTGCCGTCATTATCTATATTCATCGCAAGTATTGTAAATTCCGCACCCTCTGCCTCCGGCGGCACCTCTATTGCAGATGAGTAATTTGGCAGCTCAGCTAAGTTTGTTCCGTCCGCATTCACTGTGAATATCCTTGTGTTTCGTGAGACAAAGCCATCATATACAAAGTCACCTGTAGAGCTGAAATATATCACATTACCCACAAGCACTATATTGTCTATTCCGGGTAACGTTTCAAAATATTCAGGAAAAGGCTCAAACTCCTGAACATCTATTATTATAAACTCAGGTGGTGCAAATTCATACGCAGTGTCATCTTCTGTGTCGCTCTTGTTGCTGCAAGCGACAAGTAAGATTGCCATCAGTGCCGCAAAAAGCACAGCCAATATGTATTTCATAACTCTCCCTCTAACGATACTTTGTAAAATATGAAACTTACAAAGTGCTGGTTTATCCCCTTAGACTAACCGTAGTCTAACACGCTAGACCCGTGTTGTCAACAAAAATTATGAATATTTGCATTTTTTTGAGAGTTGTATGTTGCTTGTCACCCTCCATTGCTTCCCGCAGATGATAGGCGATTTGCTACGCTTTTTTGCGAGCCAATGGTCTTGTCGCCAGTGTTCTCGCAAAAAAGACTACGCAAACCGCCCATCATCTGCTAGACTGTGAGTTGTAGCAGTTTTATTACTATTTTTTCAAATAGGCAGGGGGTATGTATGAGTCGTTTTATTTCTTTACCGCATAGGCTTCGGGTTATAGCAGGTTACATTAAAAGTGGTACGGCTGTGGTTGATGTCGGGTCTGACCATGGGCTGCTGCCTGTGTTTCTGGCGCAGAGCGGTGGTTTTCGGAGATTGATTGCTTCTGATATAAGTAGTGGCTCTTTGCAGTCTGCGAGGCGTAATGCGGCGAAGTATGGCGTAGCCGATAAAGTCGAATTTATGATTGCAGACGGGCTTATGGGGCTTTCTCTCGGCGATGTTGATACAATTATTATATCCGGCTTGGGCGGCGAAACAATTCGCGATATATTGCAGGATGCTCCGTGGACAAAAAGTTCAGGCATTTGCCTGATTTTGCAGCCTCAATCAAAAATTGACGTTTTATGTAATTTTCTATATAATAACGGTTATTTGATACGCGAGACCCAGATAGTCCGCGACCGTGGGAGGCAGTATACGTTGGTTTGGGTCGGTTGGTAATGGGTAGGGGGCGAATTTGCGCAACCAAAAATTCGTTGCATAAAATTCTTGAATTGCGATATATAATGTGATATTATTCGCTTATAAAGGCCACACTAAATGGCCGCATGTGCTATGTTGTAAAGGGTGTTCGACATCGACACCTACTAAACAACATGGCAACCGCCCGTCTGTAGCATTTCGCGTCAGGTTGCCGGAAAGGACAGGCACATGGAAATCACTTACACCAGCATCGGAGATTATCTAATCCCCGATGTCGTTTTACGTGAAACCGAAGTTGAAGTCAATGCTGATTTAGGCGTATGCATCCATGTAGGAGCATATACACCTTTAGGAGTATACGGAACTCTGCATAAGGAATACCTGCGCAGAGAAAAACCAATACGGTATTCATCGCTGTTGCTATCGGAACGGCTATACCCTCTTTGTTCTAAAATAGATATTGCAGCAAAGCATATGCTCGCCACGATTGAAGACCGCAACATCGCTCATGAAATCATTCTCGCTGAGTTGGTATACACATAGTAAACAAAACTCCCACGCTACCTGCACCTTGAAAAAAACCATTCTATTGGTCAAAGAAACTCCCTTTTTCGGCCAAACTACCAAAAACATTCCTAGGCATAAGTTTAGTTAGAGGCGAGAGGTGTGGACAAATTGTAAATTGTTCGTTGTTTGAGTGTCACACAGCCCCTAATTTTCCTGTATATAGTAGAGGGTAAAATGGAAGGAGGACTACCTTTCGCTTGAAAACTGAATTACGCAGCCGGGTGATACCGGAGACACAGGAACGCGAAACCATGTCGGAGGAATGGGCGGGAATGTGCTTTCGGATAACTGAAAGCAGCTGATTATATATAGTCGGCAGCTAACAGTGAAAACGCGCCAAAGTCAAACAAGGCTCAGCGCAGGAACGAACCGGGAATGAAAGCGAGAAAGGCGAGAACGGCTATGTCCTCCGAGCATTACTGTCTACCCCGTGCCTGTCGTAAAGACGAAAAGGGTAGATAAATAATGCAAACAAAAAAGGAGCCGAACGATATGCAAACGGCGAATAATGCAAAAGCCGTGGCAGAGACTCAGTGTGTAAACACAACTGACGAGCCATTAAAATTGCGGAGCCGTATCGGTTCCACAGTCTACGAAGTCAATGTATACTTCAATAAGGACGGGAAGGAGACGATGGACGACATAATATTGCGCATTTTAGGAAACAATAATAAATGCTACAGACGGGCGGATTGCCTGAAAGGAATTCAAAGTGAAAAACAGGCAAACTAAACTAAATATTCTCTACTCGCGCATTAGCCGTGAGGACGAGCGCGGGAACGAGTCGCTCAGCATCGAAAACCAGAAGAAGATGCTCGAAGAATACGCAGAGCGTAACGGTTTTACCCATTCATGGGTGATATAGTAAATTTCAAAACAACTAAACCCTCATTCAAAAACAAAAAGTGTATCCCCAACCCGCCGGAGAAACATATAATATTTGAAAATGCAATACCTGCAATCGTAGACCGAGAAACATGGGAACTTGCACAAAAATGCAGAGAAACAAGACGTATTCCTAGGAAAACAGGTGAGCCAAACCCACTCACAGGACTAATATTCTGTGCTGACTGCGATGCAAAGATGACTAATCACCGAGACGGTTACTCGGAAGATGAAAACGGTGTCGGCAAATACAAAAGAGATACATATGAGTGCAGTACCCACCGTGCCGGTCTGATTAGGTTTGATAATACCCAATACAGCCTCCATTATATTCATGTACATGAATGCATTGCTTGCGCGGACAAGCGCATCTTCCAAATCATGCAAGGAGTCAGTAAGAAGCTGAATAGAATTTTTTGTAACCCTGAAGTTGAGCAGCATATTGCGCATACTCACGTCGAGCAGATTACGCTCCCATATGTGCAGGCGGGTGACTTCAACAGAATCTTTATGCTCAAGTTTACCGAAGGTTTTCACTTCGCCTGGTGCCCCGGTTACAGATGTCCTAATTTTTGCGCCTTTGCCATAGTCAAAGCTACCGTCTTCTCTTTTCAACGGAATGGGCCTTATACCACTCCCTCTTGAGCGTCTTATTCCAACAAGGTATAAAAAATCATCAGGGTTCCGAAGATGGCTTTCTGCCTGTAACACCGCATCATCGAAGCTTTTTCCGTTTCCTTTAACAAGAGCGGTAGTTTCAACAGCGCAGATTTCATTTACCGTTGGCGCAATTCTTTTTGTCAATACAGAGATATCATCCTGAATACATTCAGCGAAAGACTCATCTTCCAACCAGCATGCGACAAACGCATGACCCTTGAAAAATACTATGATTGGGTTTAACCCCACTGCCTCAAGGCAACCGCCATACAACAAAGAAAGGTCTAAGCATGTACCCAATTTTTGTTCCCTGATAGTGTTGCACAGGCGTACTTTCTGGCCATCCTCCTCAAAACTCGCAGGTGGGGCGCAATAGGTGATTTGTTCAAGCTGCAATGCACCGTATATCGCTGCCATTTGTTTTAGCACGTTGTTAGAATTTTTGCTTTGATAACCTGTAAATGACGGTGAACCGGTCCATTTGTTGAGCAAGACCTCAGCATTTTTGAGGATTTCGGTGATATAAGGGTGGTTTGGTGTGACAAATGCCGCCAAAAATTCCGGATACGAGTTTGCACCACTCCATTCGTCATGGCTCAAGAATGCCACATTGTACCTATTGCATGCCAATTCTTCCATATCGGATACAACTGTTACAATTAATGCACCATTGACACGTTCGGTCAACTCATAAAGCTTCAGTGCAGAGAGTTGTAGATTTATATTATCCAGTATATGTTCATCATTTCCCCGCAGTGGTTCAATCTCGATGCTCCATTCCTCTGCAATGTCAGGGTCGGTTTTGACGGAGACTTTCATCCTTCCTGTTTCTGCCTCTGACTGGTTGTGTATCACGATTTTACGGACAATCGGGACATAATTTTGCTGCATAGCAAAATTAACAACTTTGCATACATCAACGGTAATATCTATGGTCTTTTGAATTTCAACCATACAAGTAGCTCCTTTATTTGTTACTTTATCTACGATTTATAACCCATTTAGCAACCAGTTAATTTTATTTTATCGGTATGAATTTGTCAAATATTATTCAGTTTCGACGGTGTTTAGTCAACTACATTTTATCATGGTTTGTGGCTTTCTCGTGCTTCTTTTACTACACATTCACTTTAATACTTAACTTTTCTCCCAGATCTATTTTACACCATCTCAGTTTCTGACAGAAGTAAGAGCATGAATGTATGAATTCGGTGAGTGCAAAGTTCATCAGCAGTGGCGATTTTGTGAAATACTCGGGGGTTTCATTGTGGGTGTATTTGTGATAGAATGTTATTATTAATAAAGGCGGTGAGAGATATGGTAATGTCAGATGAAATTACGAGGATAAAAGATATTATAGTAAGTACGGTCCCTACCGAACGAGTTTACCTGTTTGGCTCGTATGCCTACGGCTCACCATCAGAGGATAGCGATTACGATTTTTACGTTGTAGTACCCAGTGGTATGATACGTCCATTGGATGCAGTTGGCAATATTTATATGGCTATGCAAGGAATGAAGCGCAGACCTGCGGATATTTTAGCAGGCACTTCTGAATCTTTTGAACGACGCTCTAAACAACAAACTCTGGAACGCACAATCGCAGAGAAAGGGGTACTCTTATATGAGTGTAGAGAACAATCTAACTGAGTGGATACGGCTTGCAGACATGGATATGGCTACTGCTCAGCATATGTTTAACACGTATTATCCAAAACCGCTTGAAATAGTGTGCTTCCACTCACAACAGGCAGCAGAGAAAATGCTTAAATGCTTTTTAGCGACACAAGACACAGAAATTCCACGGACGCATGATATGCAGATTTTATGTGATAAGTGCATGGAAATCGAGGATAGTTTTAACGATATATATGAAGCATCAGTTATGCTTACACGCTACGGGGTAATACCAAGATACCCCGTTGAGTGGGATATACTTGAAGCGGATGCAAAAAAAGCCATAGAGGATGCAGAGAGCGTTATGAGTTTCGTCAAAGATATTATATCTACCGATGAAAAACAAAATGCTAACGACTAAAATCACAGCTTGTGCTGGGCTCACTACCAAAGAGCTGAATATTTTCTGTTATGCGTATTTCTTATTAGCCACATAATCTTCAAGTTCCTTAAATGTTTTAAGTTGGCTCAGGCTTGTGTCAATGATGAATGCTGTTATTAATTCCTTGGAGTAATACAGCATGTCATTAGAATCCTCAATCGTACATTTTGAATCGTCGCCATGCGCCATTGCAGACAGAATCTCATACATTTTTTCATCCTCTTGACCATTTCAATTCTACTGTCAACACCTTCATTTAACAGAAACACAAAACGCTCAGCTACATGTGCAGCCATGCTTTCAGTCAAAAATCCAGTGGATTTCTTGGACTGTAACAACGCTTCTACAGCAATACCAACTCCAAAATTCTTGCCACAAAAACTGAGCATTCAACTTTTTTCTTGCTCATATTTGCCACAAAATATTCCAAAATATACGGTAATACTAGTGATGTGTGTCATCTAAAAGTTATATAATTACAGGATATAATCTTTTGAGCTTAATTCTGGCATCTTTGGTAGTAAATTGCCAATCAATGCCCTTTTGGGTTTGATTTCGCCTCGTATGCCAAGCAGCGAGTTCAGCATTTAACATATCAATATCAGCAATGCGTTTATCCCCAAGACATTGAGTTGCGAGTGCAGATAGTTCACATTCAGCCATGTTTAACCAGCTTCCATGTCTGGGAGTGTAATGCATTTCAAGTCGTTGTGCGAGACGGAATGCTTCTTCCGTCGGAAAATCTTCATAGAGCGAAGAGAGGTTATGCGTATTCAAATTGTCCTGCACCAACACTACCACTTCAGCATCGGGATATTCTTCATCCAGCAACCATTTTATTTTATGTGCCCAGTCCACTTTTGTTCTGCGAGGCAAAGCCTCTGCTTTGCGCCAGCCGGCGAGTGGTTCGTTAAACATAAAAATACTACATGTGCCATTACGTACGTATTCACTATCAACTTTCTCTATTGAACCTGGTCGTGTCGGCAACGGCTCGCGAGCATGGTCAAGTTTTTGATAAGGCTTCTCGTCCATGCACACGACAGGTCTCAGTGGGTCATAAGGGCGAGCATATACTGCCAAGACATCCTCCATTGCCGCTACAAAACTGCCGTTTTGCTCCGGCGGTATACACCAATACGCTTTCAGGTGAGGCTTAAGTTGTGTTTTTTTAAAAGTCGTTGCACCGACTTGAAAGACAAAGAATCTACGATTTGCAGTTCAACACTTTTATCTGCAATCAGCCGAACTGTCCATCTTGCACAACCAGCCGGGACTGCGCTACAAGCCAACGCTATTATTCGAGCTTCTACCTCGCCGGTTATTTTTGGCTCAACAGGTGGCGTGTCACGCTTTTTCCGTTGCAAGAATGCCTTGACATCTTCTGCCGCAAGGAAATCCTTCTTGACTTTTGTAATTGTTGTTACGCTTACGTCGAGTCGTCTTGAGATTTCCTCAAACGTTACTGCTTTACCGCTTTCAGACGTTTCAAGTTGTAGGATAATCTCCGCTCGTTTGATTAGCTTTGCACTATTAACCCCTGTTTTACTGAATTTCTGTAGCTCCTTGCGCTGTTCTCCCGTTAGTTTTATTACATTCTTTTTCATATAGTATCATCACCTCATTGCGATAATACCACTTAATCAGCATTTGTGCAACTTTTAGATGACACGGACTACTAGTTGAGATCTCTCGGCTGGATAGGCGTACAAATTTATATAATACTAGGTGGAATAACTATGACAAGAGTATTTGTATCATATTCTCATGAGTCGGAGAGTCAGAAAGTGCGTGTTAAAAAATTAGTGGATTTTTTGCGCACACAATCTCTTGATGTTATTTACGATGGTGATGTGAGGCTTGGCGGACGATTACCTGATTTCATGCAAAAGAGTGTGCGTGAAGCAGATTATGTGCTTTTAATCTTTACTCCACAGTATAAAGTTAAGGCAGATGAACGATATGAATCAAATGTAAAAACAACGGGCGTAGGATTTGAAAATTCAATTATAAATGGTGAGCTTTATCATCAGAATAATGAGCATAAGTTTATCCCTGTTTTGTTTTATGGAACGTGGGACACATCTGTTCCTTATTGGGCTGCCGGAAAAATGGGTGTCGATTTAACGGACGACGATTTCGAGGGCACAGAAATGCTCAAGCTTTTAGATGCGCTGAATATTGAGCAAAAAACCATATATACAGAAGGAAATGTGAGGAAGGGTGTATCACTTGATAAAGGAACTAAAGGCAAAGATAAGCGAGGTTTATTTTGGTATTTAGCTACATTAGCCCCCTTTATTGCGTTTTTTATTTCACCTGTTTTATACTTTTTATCATATGAGTATCAGATAGTCCGAGTTCCGATATCAATTGTATTAGCAATAGCTTGCATGGTAGTTGTGTTTATTTGGGGCAAGGAAATCGCCTCAAAAAAGACGAGAGCTATACTTATTTCCTTAACTGCCGTCATAAGCATAGCTTTTATTTTCGGAATTATCTATGCGTTGCCTTCCCGCACAAACTCTTATGGAAATAATGCTGACGAAGCTACTAGCATTGACGATGGATCAACGCAAATCGAATCACCACAAACTGAAACAACGCAAATACTTGCGCCAGAAGATGAACCATATCAGCTTATTCCGTTCGGTACATATGATGAAATCATATCAATTTTAGGGGATTTTATTGTTGTGCGTAATGATGGAGAATATGCACTTGTAACCAATAGCGGTTACGAACAGATACCCTTTGGCACTTATGAGGCAATCGTAAGTGAATCTGGTGGTGTGATGATTGTGTATCAAGATTTTCAGCATAGTGCAATTACTATTTCAGGGGACGAAGTGATTCCCTTTGGGGTGTTTCATACCATATGGGCGGGTGATAATGACAAATTTATCGTATCAGATTTGGAGGGGTTTGCCCTTATAGACAGATGGCTAGACCATCGAGAAGTTATTCCTTTTGGTATGTTTGAACGGATTTGGAGCATTTCAGGCGATTATGTTATGGTTGGTCCCGCTAATGCGATAGGTCTTGATGGCGTTGCTGACCGTTCTATTATAGAGATTAGCACCCTTCGTGAGATTATAACATCAGACATGCATGAAGAAATTTGGGGTATCCGTGATGGGTTAATAGTTGTTAGAAACGGTGGGTTATTTTCTGTAGTGGATACAAACAATCAGCAAGTGATATCTTTTGCCGAAAATATACGGATTATCAGCATATCACAAGACCTAATTGCGATAGAAAGCGAAGGTCAATATGCCATTGTGGACATAGATGGCAATCAAGTAATTCCGTTTGGCATGTTTGAAAGCATCACATCGATTGCGCGTGGGCGTGCCATTGTGTTCAGAAATGGAGTGCCGGGAGTTGTCCAACTTAGTGTCCTTGACGGCTTATTTTATAGTGATAGTGGTCGTTTTTCCGTAAGATTTGTGCAAGAAGGTGACAGAAAGGAACTTGCGTGGTATCAAGGAGACACTTTATTCAACGGAAGTTTTAGGGAAAATCGTGATGGGACTTTTGGTTTAACCATATCTAATTTTGACATGTTACCCATGCCTATTGTCGCTGAAAGAGATGGGCACGATTTGATTATTACAGCTGGCAACCCAAACCGGGGTGAATTTTTCGAAGAGCGATTTGTCAATATACCAACAGAACTTAATAGAGGTTTTGCAAGTATAATGATTATACCGGGGCATCCAATATACTACGATGATGGGGTTTGGATTACTGATGGAATATTACGCGAAGAACTTACTCCAGAGATATATTCCTATTTTATGTCGTTAAGAGTAATAAGTGCGATAACAGGATTTGAATGGTCTAGGGCAAGCGGCGGACGAGAAGTCCTTCGTGACGGAGTCGGAAATGTTGTTGAATTTTGGCTAAATGAATCTTATGCTAGGGTAAATGGTGAATATGTTGACATTGCACTAAGTAGCGGAGAACTTGCTGCTACTAAGTATGATGATCATCATCACTTGTTTGTGCTTGCTACTTTCTTTAATGAGCCTGTTATGCGTCCATTTGGTGTTGGAGTGATACGGGAAGAATTTATGGGGGCAGAATTGTGGACTACCGTTTTTGCACGGTAAACATACCATACTTGCCATATATGCCAGCTTTAACAACTCAATATCTACCGTATGGGGGCATGGCCGTTACCTTTAAGGCTTGCCCTTATTTCATTTGAAAAAATTCCTTGACAAATCTTTCCATCCGCGAAAAATTGGCATTTGCGAAAAAAGAAGTTGATGTGCACAATGTAAATCGAGATTATCGCACTCGCAAGTTGCGCGAACTGGAGCGGTAAGAATTGAACTTTTTAAACAATTTCAAAAAATGGGATTTAATACGAGAGAAATTTCTTGTATAATAAAGCAATTGAGTCCCGGCTCAATTGTTTAGAAAATAAGTTAATATTTGCAATTGTACAAAATGGAGGAACTAATGGATAAAAGTGTTGTTGAATTTTTTATTAAAAGCGAAAAAAGCTACTTATGCGGGGAAAGGTGCTGAAACCGAAGCATAAAACACAAATACGCAGGGAATCTGAATTGCAATCAGAAGCGGATTTAGTTCTGAAAGGAAAAAGTAAAGCAGGATAAAAATGAGCAAAACAAATAAAAATGAAACTGAATATGATTATATAATCTATGTGGATGCCTCAGGTGATGACGGCTTGAAATTTGAAAAGGGGTCATCCCTTTGTTTTGTCGCAAGCAGTGTGATTATCCATAAGGATGATATAAGCCACAATATTGCAATTCTCAATGAGATTAAAAAGCTAATGGGCGGCAAAGTTACAGATGAGGTGAAATATAGCAAAGTCCGTAGACATTATAACTCTGAAAAAATACATAATCTTCTAAAAGATATAAAGGCTTCGCTTTATTCGTCCATAGTTTTTAAGCAACTTACTAAAATTCCCATGTATCTTGACCCGTCAACGAAGGCATTAGGTGCATTTACTCATGCTTATGTTGGAATAATAATGGGCACGCACTTTGCAGAAGAATCCGATGTAAAGGTCAAAATCGTTATGGATCATATGAAAGCTACCGAGGAATCTATTGTAAAAAATCTCATCAGTGATGAAACTTTTAGACTAGCTAACATGACTCCGCCAATACACACAGTAGAATACCGTGACTCTAAGGCAAAGGATTATGAGTTAATTCAGCTTGCTGATATAGTTGCCGGATTGACAAGAACTTATTTTGAAAACCATAATGACGACAAAGACCTCAAGTATTTCTGGTTCACTTGTCCAATCTGTAATACAACAAAAAAGTTGTGTCGTAAAAGGAAAAAGCCAAAATCTGATAATCATCCATTTCTGAACTTGTTGCCTATGTACATGAGTAATCCGCGAGGACATATATTAGATAGTTTGCGTTTTGAGCCTTCAGAAATATGGCGGCGGATAAAGTATCTTTATTGCACAAAAAAATAAAAGCCGTAACCTTTCCTCCCAGGTGTGCTTTTCAGCTTTTACACCCTGCCCCGCTTGCGGAACGTTACGGCTATTTATTCTTAACACCATTATAGCTTTTTTTTGTGAAATTGCAACTTAAATTTAGCATTTCATAAAAATTTATCGCGTGATTACAGTTGAAGAATCCTCTCCAAGTGTTTTTCTGTGTTAGTGCAGATAGCAAAGCGTTTCATCCTTAAGCTCATTTTTTTACCAGGGTCATATGATTTCAAAACACTCAGTGCGAGTTTTTTGATTATGTTCAAGTTGAATGTAGCGCCAAACAGCACAAAAGCCGCCGATAGCACAGCGGCTCTTATTTTAATAGATTGTACTACTACCCCGTGGGCGGTATGTTCTCGCCAGACTTAGCTATATGCTTGAGTGCATCGTCCAGATTCATGCCTTCTTTCAGCAGCTTCGCCATCAACGTCGCACCTACTTGCCGACCCTCTTTAAGACCCTCTTGCCGACTCTCCTCAGCAATAACTCGTTTGTGGGTCTCCTCATTATATTCCCAGTTCAACATCTTCAGTACCTCCACGTAATGCTCCGTCAAAAATTTCTTCAATATATCTTTATTGATACATGTCGTAATCGCAGTCGAAATTGCATTGTCCCTCGTCATGCCGGTCCGCTGATTGTTTCTTATCTCTTCAATAAGGTATGAATAGCCTTTTAATGTTTCGCTTTTGTTCCCCGTTATACAGCACATAGAATCTCGGTGTCGGCATCTTTACAAGCGTACTGCCATATAGCTTGTCTTTATTGACTAGATGCAAGTACAGTATATCTGTGACAAATGAGAGGAATCTAAGTGGCATGTTTGGTGAAAACGTGCTCTGGTGCTCAAAGAACACAATCAACCGATCTCCGATGCTGGCCGCCAAATCGTTGAATCGATTCAGCAACTCATTTGACGGGTGTAGTGTTACTTCTGTTTCGATGGGTATGTTCTCATCTGCTGCTGCATTGTATAGCTCTAAGAAGTTTTTGCTGTCGCTGAACAGTGTGCGAAATAGTGTGTCCTTGTGCTCTCTGTTGGTTTTTTGGTTGTCCGTGTTTGCCATTGGTGAGTCCTACCTTCTGTAGTATAGATTATGGTAAGGGATATTTCAAGCAAAATATCCCTTACAGCATCAGCATATCACAAATGCTTTCACACTTGCAATACACATATCGGTGTTAAAATCCACACTTAGTGCCTACTGAACAATAACATTTTTAGTAGGAAGAGATTTGCAAAGAACCTTGAAAATACGTGCTTCTTGTTCACAGCGGCATCCTTCTTGGTGTATCAGAGAACCTTGAACATTTATACTGCATTATGGTATAATGTGAAGCACAGATGTTTGACAGGCGGTGATTGCTATGAACGACAGCGAAAAATCATAAGGGAGTTGAATATGGGAAGAAAAAGCAAATACCAATATAAGAGGTGATTACGTGGATAACTACCTTCGCTCCATAAAAACGAAGCTTGAGCATTTTGCAGATACAGATTTTCCCTCTGAAGATGTCGAAATACTCATGGGCAATGCACAACTTAGAACTTATTTGCCTGATGAGTATTTTTTGCGTGCAGGCGAAACAAACAGAAAAGTCGGATTTGTGGCAGGCGGGCTATTCAGGCTTTTTTACACGGATTGGGAAGGTAAGGATTACACCAAAAATTTCAAATCCGACGGTCAGTTTGTAGGGGCTTTAGCCTCATTGCTTTTGAGCGTTCCTTCGAGGCTCAGTATTCAAGCACTGGAAAATTCAACAGCGGTATGCTTTGACTATGACGACATATTGCGTATTGCGGAGCATAGTTTGAGTTGGCAGCGACTGCTTAGAAAAATCACAGATGTAGAGTATTTGGAAAAGGAGCAAAGAGAATCTGATTTGCTTTTTTATGATGCCAAAGAGCGTTATATAAACTTCAGAAAAGCGTACCCTGAGTGGGATAATAAAGTGCAGCTACGTCACATTGCATCATATCTCGGAATGACACCCGAAACACTGAGCCGAATCCGCAAAAATTTATGCGATTGACAAATATCAATTACACCAACTGCTTCACTATGTATAATGACGGAAATAACTTTTTGGGAGTGTTTTTATGCAAAGTGAGAAAAAAGAGCGGCTGTATTATTTAGACAACATAAAGATATTTTTGGTAATTCTCGTCATTTTGCATCATGTGGGTCAGGCCTATGGTCCAACGGGTGGGTTTTGGCATTACCAAAGCAGCCTTGGTGAGTCTATTCCTACGTTAGGCAGATTTTATGCAGTAAACGCCGCTTTCTTCATGGGATTTTTATTCATGATTTCGGGATATTTCTTCCCCATATCATATGACCGTACTAACGGAGTCGGCTTTCTGCAAAAGCGATTGCTCAGACTTGGGGTTCCGCTGTTATTTGTTTTCTTAATTTTAGAGCCTTTGCAGATGTATTTTTACTACACCATGTATTCAGGCAACGCACATTTGCCGTTTTTTGAGTTTTATGTCCGCATTTGGTTTGGGATTGGCGGTGTGCCCGACGGATTTATTGATTCTTTAGGCCGTTTCCCATATCTGAATTTTGGACACGCCTGGTTTATACAGCATTTATTGGTGTATGCAATTATTTATTGGTTTCTTCGTAAAATCTTGAAAACACCCACACTAAAACAAGAAAGCAAGACGTTTTCTGCATTTCATATTCTCGTTATCTTTTTAGTTATAGCCGTTATTTCGCTAATAGTACGGATTTGGTTTCCGATTGACCATTGGGTTGGTGTGTTCGGATTTTTCCAAGTTGAAGTCGCGCATTGGCCGCAATATATCGTCATGTTTACTGTCGGGATAACCGCATATCGCAAGAATTGGCTAAATACCTTAAAAAAAGGAACAGGGTATGCCTTGCTTTTTGTTGCACTGGTGCTGGCTGTGGGTGTTTACAGCGGTGTTGCAGGCATGGTTATCGGCTTTTTTGAGCCTTTTAATATGTGGGCAGTTTACGGTTCTTTGCTTGCTGTTACTATGATTTTTGGTTTGCTTACACTTTTTAGAGAAATCGGCAACAAAACGACACCATTTTTACGAATGTTGTCGCGTAGTTCTTTTGCCGCTTACATTATCCATATGCCGATTGTTATAGCGGTTCAATATGCACTGGACACAGTGGTAATAGGAGGTGCAGTCGGAAAATTTGTTACTGTGAGCGTGATTTCTTTAGTGTTGACCTATACGATAAGTGCATTGCTTGTTAAGGTTAAACCGCTGAGGAAAGTGTTGCTTTAGCTTGATCTAAAAACATTAAGAATTTATCTTTACGTACTAACCGCAGGCGCAGAAGTAGAAGCTGTCGCCTCTTCACGGCTTTCTTTTTTTAGCTTTTTTTCCTTTGTAACTGTGATTACCTCATCATAATCCTTGTGTTCCACGACGATTGTATAGCCGTCCTTGAATTTCCCCGCATGAGGATTTTTTTCGCGTTTGAAAAATCATATTTCTTTCTCATTTTTTGTTCCCTCCATAATCTCTCTGTTCTCTTCTATGAGCTTTTCTTGCAGTATACTAGGATTATAATAAAAAGTAAATGTTAATTAAGATGTACCTGATTTTGCAAAACACTGCAAAACACTGCAAAACACAAAACATTTTTTGACTGAGCTGTGATTTTTTGCTATACTTAAATAAATTATATTCTTTGAGATGGGGAGTGAATAATATGCCCGATAAGCAACGTGTATTAGAACTTGTTAATGCCATGCCTGAAATCTACAGTTATCAAGAGATAGTGCAGGCGCTTAACATTTGGTTCAGTGACCAGCGCGCAGAGGCTGACATTGAAGAAGGACGATACTTTGAGACAAGCGTAGCAAAACAGCGTGTCCGTAAATTGGCAGGTGCTTAGTGGCGAAAGCATTGTGGACTGACGAGTCATTGCAGTATATAACAAAAATCTATAAATATATTGCAGAGGACTCTCCAAGAAACGCCGAGGAATTTTTAAATGGTTTAATGGATAGCGTTGAAACTCAGCTTGAATTGTCAGCAGAAGTTGGACGCATAACACCTGAGTTCAAAGACCCGAAAAAACGTGAAATTATCTACAGAAACTATCGTGTATTGTATACCGTCAGCGATGACCTGAGTACTGCATTTATCACTCAGGTACAGCATGGTGCAAAGCTGTTGTAGCTCGCATTGTCTCACCTAACATAGCCGATTGCAAAACTCGTTTTACCTTTGATTTTCAAGAGTTTTCAGTGCCTGATTTGTACACACTCTATATAATTTTACCACAAGATATTTCTTACAAAAGTATACCTTTTTTGGTATACTTTTGTCATGAGTAGGTATGATATGATTTTTGACTATGCCGCCGGCTGATATCTAATTAAGATTTTTCTTGACTTTAGCAGTAAAAGTAACCATGAGGTTAAGGCAGATTAGAAGCAGGATGCTCCGTGGACAAAAAGTTCAGGCATTTGCCTGATTTTGCAGCCTCAATCAAAAATTGACGTTTTATGTAATTTTCTGTATAATAACGGTTATTTGATACGCGGGACTCAGATAGTCTGCGGCCGTGGGAGGCAGTATACGTTTGTTTGGGGGGTTAATTGTGGGGAAAACTACTGTTCGTGAAGTTTATTCGTTTCTAAAAAGTCTTGCGCCGCTTGAGATGGCGATGGAAACCGATAATGTCGGGTTTCTGGTCGGCACTTCCGATACACCTGTCAACAAAATTTTGCTTGCATTAGATATTACAACTAATGTTGCTCAGGAAGCTCTCGATATCGGCGCAGAGCTTATTGTCTCGCACCATCCTTTGTATTATTCAATAGGCAAAATTACAGATGAAGATGTTACGGGAAAAATAATCATACAAATGCTTTCGGGTGGGCTCTCTGCCATATGTATGCACACCAATCTGGATGCTGCTCAGGGTGGGGTCAACGACGCTCTTGCAACGGCTGCGGGGCTTGTTCCTCGTGACGGCAGATTTGAGCCTTTCTGTGACGAAAAACGCCTCCCGTCAGGTGAAATCGTCTCTCTCGGCAGAGTCGGAACCCTTGATAAGGCCTGCAAAATGGAGGATTATCTTATACGGTTAAAAAAAGAGCTTAAGACCAATGGCATAAGATATTACGATGCCGGGCGCGATGTTTACAAGGTTGCTGTTGTAGGAGGTTCGAGCGGCAGTGAGTGGGAAAATGTTGTTAAGAGCGGCGCAGACACCTTTGTGGTCGGAGAAGTTAAATATAAACATTACCTTTTGGCGCAGGAACATGGAATAAATATTATAGAAGGAGACCACTTCTGCACAGAAAATCTCGTCATGCCTATAGTCGCTCAGAAACTGCGTGACAATTTTTCTAATTTGGAAATTATGGTTTCTAAGGTACACAATCAAATCATCAAGTTTTTCTAACCGAAAGGAATATTTTACAATGAATACAAAACCATTTGACACACGCAAACTCGTTTTACTCGCACTACTCACCGCAATTGTTATTGTACTTCAAGTGCTCGCAACTGTTGTTCCCGTTTATCCTTTCAGGTTAGCATTGGTACTTGTACCTATTGTGGTTGGCGCAGCCTTGATTTCCCCTGTTGCCGGAGCTTGGCTTGGCCTTGTTTTTGGCTTCGTCGTTCTTTTTGACCCGACTGTGGCACCCTTCTGGGCACTCAATCCTGCCGCTACCATCATCGTTATCTTATCAAGAGGCATCTTCACAGGTCTCGTAGCAGGTTTCTTATATAAGCTGATTGAAAAGAAACACAAGACAGTTGCTGTCGTTTCTGCTGCTGTGGTGGCTCCTATAGTCAATACAGGCATCTTTGTACTTGGGCTGTATGTTTTCTTCATGCCTATTGTTGAGGGTTTGGGCGAGTTTTTCCCCCATTTTAATGTTACACAGATAATATTCCTCGGCATGATTGGCATTAATTTCCCACTTGAATTTGCTGTAAATCTAGTTCTGAGCCCCACTATCGTGCGCTTGATTCAGTATGCTCAGAAAAGGAAGCCCGGTGTTATATCCGGCTAACCGTTCATACTCTATTCATTTGATTGTGAATATATTTAGTTGACAATAATTTCCATGCTTCGTATTATTTAGATTAGTTTCCCGATTTCGCAAGGATTTTACACATTACCAACATGTTTTTCCACATTTGTTATGTCAACGAATAAAAAATGATTATACATTGACTCATTAGGACAATGCGGAGGTATATTTTCTTGCAAGAGGCGAAAAGTCATTCATATCTCAAAGGTGCGGCGATTTTAGCAACAGCCACTGTTATCGCCAGAATAATCAGTGCAATATACAGGATACCGCTATACACTATCCTTGATTCAGCCGGACGCGGTGCATATCTTGTTGCATACAATGTCTTTGCACTCGTCTTAGCCATTGCTACCGCAGGCATTCCTGCTGCTTTGTCGCGCCTTGTTTCCTCTTCGAGAGCTGAAGAAAACCACAAGCTCGCAAGGCAGTATTTCTCTATCGCTATGCCTGTTTTTTCGGCTGTCGGCGTGTTGGCAATGCTCGTTATGCTTTTTTTTGCCGATGAACTTGCAGGTCTTTTGCACAACTCTCTGGCTGCGCCGGGTATACGCGTTTTGGCCCCTGCTGCATTTTTTGTCTGCATTATCTCAGTATTTCGCGGGTATGCACAGGGGCATGAAAATGTGATTCCCACAGCTATGTCACAAATAATTGAAGTAATCAGCAAACTTGTAATCGGTATCATGTTCGTGCTCTGGTTCACCTACATAGGATTTGAGGCTGACACTGTGGCTGCCGGTGCGCTGATAGGTGCCACTGCCGGGCTCGGAATATGCCTTCCCGTCCTTATACTATATAACCGTAAAATAAACAAACCTTATGCCTCAAAATCAAATGTCGGAAATTCGCCGGGCGTAAGCGCTGTGCTTATGAATATCCTGAAAGTCAGCCTCCCTATATCTCTCAGCGCTTCTTTTATGTCTATTATGGTGCTTATTGACAGTGGGATTGTGCTTGGCAGACTCCAGGCTGTATTGGGGTATACAGAATATGAGGCAAGCCAGCTTTGGGGAATCTACGCCTTGGGACTGTCGGTTTACAATCTTCCTCCTGCTCTTTTGGTTCCCATTTCGGTCAGTGCAATACCTGCCATTGCCGCGGCTGTTGCAAAAAAAAGCTTTGTTGATGCAGGTGTGATTGCTCAGTCTTCGATTAAACTGGTCAATCTCATTGCTATGCCTGCCGCAGCAGGAATTATTTCGCTTGCCGCACCCATCTTGAGAGCACTGTATAATTATGATTACCTACTTGCCACCAACATCTTGGTTATCCTGGGTTTCGCCACATTCTTTGTCTGCTTGCAGTTTATAACAACGGCCATACTGCAAGCTAACGGACATGAACGAATTTCTCTTATAACATTCCCACTCGGGGCTGCTGCAAAAATTGCTATTTCATATTTCCTGTCCGGGGACCCAAATTTTGGGATACTGGCCTCTCCACTCGGTACCCTGGCTTGCTTTGCGCTGATAACCACTCTTAATATCATTTTTATTAAGCTACGTCTGCCGGAGAGCCCTAAATTCTTCATCGCTTTTATCAAGCCGCTTATATGCTCTGCGATAATGGCTTTTGTTGCGTTTTTCTCTTACAGGTTGCTTTATACTCTCGGCAGAGGTATAATTGGCTCTGAACGAATTGCTGTTGTCCTTTACTTGGCTGTCGCTATTGTTTTGTCGATGTTTGTGTATACGGTTTTAGTAGTTATCACACGGGCTGTCACAAAAAAAGACATGAAACTTGTTCCGAAAGGCGAGGCTCTCTCTCGGCTTCTCAGGGTGAAAACATAATTTAAAGCCGTCTTGGCTGCAAATTCAGGGTCAAGCGAACCACTATAAGCGTTGATATACCTGCTTTTCATTGTGTTTATGTGCGGATATTTTATGAACCGCAGCGGTTATTTTTAGGGATTCTTACTAAACTTTAATGATTTTTCTTTATTTTAGTAGTTTTTTCGCAAATTTCTCTTGCAGAAAGTGTAAAAGTATGGTAAATTTTGTAAGCAAATCCAGTTACAACGTCAGCGACCTTGTGAATCTTATGAAAGTTTTGCGTAGTCCCGAAGGTTGTCCGTGGGATCGTGAACAGACTCATGAGAGCATACGGCGCAATATGCTTGAGGAAGCATATGAGGTTGCTGAAGCAATCGACGAAAAAAATGACAGTCTTTTACTTGAGGAACTCGGCGACATATTAATGCAGGTCGTATTTCATGCCGATATTGCCGAAAGCTCCGGACGTTTTGATTTTGACGAGATAGCCGATGCCACCTGTAAGAAGCTGATAAGACGTCACCCGCATGTTTTTGGGGATGTTCGTGTAAAGGACGGCGGTGAGTCGCTGCTTGTGTGGGACGACATAAAACGTCAGGAGAAAAATCACGAGACGACAACCGATGCCATGAACTCCGTCGCTCAAAGCCTCCCTGCATTATGGCGAGCGGAAAAGATTCAAGCAAAGGCAGCAAAGGTTGGATTCGATTGGCCGGACTTTTCAGGCGCTCTGTCCTCACTGCGCTCTGAAGTTCAGGAACTGGATGAGGCGATAGCCTCAGATAACAACGCAGCGGCAGATAAAGAATCTTATATAGAAGAAGAACTTGGTGATATACTTTTTTCTGCTGTCAATGTGGCGAGATTTTTTGGAATTGACCCCGAACATGCTCTATCATCTGCTACCCATAAATTTATTTCACGTTTTCACTGTATTGAGCAGATGGCAAAGAAAGCATGCAGAGAACTTTCCGACATGACCCTTGACGAGATGGAAGAACTCTACAAAATCGCGAAATTAGAGAAGTGAATTTACTTCTTTGATTATATAAATTGTTTTATTTAACTATATTAGGAGGAAAAACACGCATGAACAAGACAGATTTAATCAATGCCATCGCAGCAAAGTCAGATCTTTCAAAAAAGGACAGTGAAAAAGCTCTTACAGCAACAATCGAATCCATCTCTGAAGCTCTTAAAAGCGGAGATAAGGTTCAACTCGTCGGTTTCGGTATTTTTGATGTGAAGAAACGCGCTGCTCGCATTGGTCGCAACCCCAAAACAAAAGAGCCCATCAACATCCCGGCAACTAAAACACCTGTTTTCAAGGCAGGCAAGGCTCTTAAGGATGCTGTCGCAAAATAAAAGCCATTCATAGATACAGTTATCGGCGCGGGATTTTCCCGCGCCATAGTTGTAGTGTGTTAGTTTGAAGGAATTCAAACTGACGGAGGGAGGTCATGCTATATGCGTCTGGACAAATTTTTGAAGGTTTCACGGCTTATAAAGCGGCGCAGCGTTGCCAACGAGGCTTGTGATGGTCAGCGTGTCAGTGTCAATGGGAAAGTTGCCAAGGCTTCACTCTCTGTCAGGCCGGGTGATGTCATTGAGCTACGCTTCGGTGACAGGACATTTAAGGCAGAGGTGCAGAATATCAACGAACACGCAACCAAGAGCGATGCTCCGGCTATGTATCGCGAGATTTAGTTTGGGGTAGAAAAGACACCGACCTAGGTCGATGTCTTTCATTTGAGCATTGATTTTAGTTATGCAAACGCATCCACGTTCTGACCAATTCCGGTTGTTGCTGCCATCTGGCTGATGAGTTGATTGGCTGCATCTTCAAACTGGCTTTGAGCCATATCCATAACTTGAGTAGTAACTTGTGCCTCGAATGCTACCGCATCTGCTCCAACAGCACCCTCTGCTGCCTCCGGCGGTAATTGTGTTGTCTGAGCAGCCTCCTGTGCGCCCATTGCCTGTGTTGTAGGCATAACCGGTGCGGTATGTGTTACTCCTGAAATATTCATGGTGTACTCCATCCTTTCTTCGAGATAATGTGGAAAATCCTTCTTCCCTCTACTGGTACACGGTCACTCTACCACAAATTCAGAGAAAAATCAAGCACTTTCTCAACTTTTTTGCCACTTTTTTGCCGCTTTTTGCGAAAATTTGTGGTTTGCGTTACAAATTTCATTAAATCTCCGTAACTGTCGGCATTATCATGGGTTTGCGTTTGATTTTTTTGTACAGGTATTCAGACAGTTCGTTTCTTATTGATCTTTTTAGTGAGGTCCAATCTGATACGTTTTCACTTGCATAGCTTTCCACAATTTCTATTACTATGTTTTTGAGTTCTTGTATAAGTTCTTCTGATTCTTTTACATAGACAAATCCGCGGGTTATTATGTCCGGCTCAGAAATTAGGCTTCCGTCTTCGCTTGATACGTTTACAATTACTACAAGCATACCGTCTTGCGCAAGATGCTTTCTATCTCTCAGTACAACTGATGCAACATCACCTACTCCGGTTCCGTCAACCAAAACCTTACCTGAGGGCACTGGCGCACCTTTTTGAATTGATTTTGATGTGAGGTCAATTGCTTGACCAATATCTCCAACCATGATGTATTTTGACCTAACACCCATTTGCTCTGCCAGTTTTGCATGAGAGCGCAGATGCCTGTGCTCCCCATGTACGGGTATGAAGAACTTTGGTTTTGTCAGAGCTAAAATCATCTTTAGTTCTTCTTGGTAGGCATGCCCCGAAGCGTGAAGCTCCGAAACCTTATCGTAAATAACCTCTGCCCCTCTGCGGAAAAGTTCGTCAATGACTCTGCTAACTGTTTTTTCGTTGCCCGGTACAGCAGAAGCGGATATAATCACTCTGTCGCCCGATTTCACTTCGACCTGCTTGTGTCCCGAAAACGCCATACGATACAGAGCACTCATGGGTTCGCCTTGACTGCCTGTTGTTATTATTACTGTTTTCTCAGGCGGCAGATTATTAATTTTGCCCAGTTCCATCAATAATCCGTCCGGCACTTTTACACAACCGAGTTCTGTTGCCACTCCCAACGTGTTTTCCATGCTTCTCCCTGTGATTGCCACCCGTCTGCCGTATTTCGCCGCACAATCCAATACCTGCTGAACACGGTGGATGTTTGATGCAAATGTTGTGACAATGATTCTTTGTGTGCATCCTTGGAACAGCTCGTCAAACCGCTCCCCTATCTTACGCTCGGATGTCGAATAGCCGGTTTTTTCTACATTGGTTGAATCGGACAATAGCGCAAGTACACCTTTTTTTCCGAGTTCTCCCAACCTGACAAGGTCTATCATTTCCTCAGACACCGGTGTTGTGTCTATTTTGAAGTCGCCCGTGTGTATAATCGTTCCAACGGGCGTTTTTATCGAGAGCATTACCGTGTCGTGGATACTGTGGTTTGCGTGAATAAGCTCCACTTTGAAACACCCGAGCTTTATTATTTCCCCCGCTCTTCTAACTTCGAGAGTTGTAGTTTCCAGCAGATTATGTTCGCTGAGTTTAAGCTCTGCAAGCCCTGCTGTCAGGGGTGTTGCGTATATCGGCACATCCAGTTCACGCATTACGTAAGGGAGTGCGCCAATGTGATCCTCATGCCCGTGTGTCAGGACAATGCCTCTTATTCTTGTTTTCTTTTCCCTTAAATAAGTTATGTCGGGGATAACAACGTCTATTCCATACATATCATCATCAGGGAAACCTAGACCACAGTCTACGATTATTATGTCTGCACCATATTCGTACACCGTGAGGTTCTTGCCAATCTCGTTTAGACCGCCAAGTGGGATTATTTTCAGTTTTTCTGCCATTATTGATTCTTATTCTCCATTTTCTTTTAATTTCTATGTATTGAGGATCATAGATGAATCCTGGATTACATTTCCATGCGGCCTTCCAGTGCTCTCATGAGGGTTGCATCGTCCACGAATTCCAAGCTGCCGCCTACGGGGATTCCGTATGCAAGGCGTGTAACCTTTACTCCAAACGGATGCAATAAGCGAGAAATGTATCTGGCGGTCGTTTCTCCCTCTGTGTCGGGGTTCGTCGCCATTATTACCTCGTCTATGCCTCCGTCTGAGACACGGGCTATGAGTTCCTTTATTTTTATATCATCAGGTCCGATGTTGCCGATTGGTGATATTACTCCGTGAAGAACATGGTAGAGTCCGTCAAACTCGTGTGAGCGTTCTATTGCAAGCACTCCTTTTGGGTCAGGTACTACGCATACCACCTTTGTGTTGCGCCTTGTGTCCTTGCACACAGAGCATAGGTCGCCGTCAGTGAGATTAAGGCATACCGTGCAGCACTTAACGCCGCGCTTTGCTGCTTTTATTGTATCGGCAAATGATATGGCATCCTCGTCGGGGATGGCTATCATATAAAAGGCGAGCCGCTGTGCCGTTTTTCGTCCGATTCCCGGTAGCATTGCGAATTTGTCAATCAGGTTTTCCAGTGCTGATGGAAAAAAATCCATTATTTTCTCCTAAAGGCTTTGTAGTTTTGAAATGTGGGCTGCCCTGTCGGTTGTTCCAAAAATGTCTTCACCTGCGACTAAGACGTTTGCTCCGGCTTTCACGCATTTTTTTGCTGTTTCCAAATTGATGCCCCCGTCAACTTCGATTTCACATTTTAGGTTTCTGTTATCTATTATGTTTCTTAAACAGGCAACTTTTTCAAGCATATCACTTATGAACCCCTGCCCGCCGTAGCCCGGCTCGACAGTCATCACTAAAATTAAGTCTAGTGTGTCTATGTACGGCAGTATGGCATCTGCGGGCGTATTTGGCTTTATCGAAAGCCCCGCTTTTTTGCCAAAAGAGTGAAGGTCGGCTATTGCATTTTTTGTGTTTTCTTCTGTCTCCGCTTCACTGTGGAACGTGATTATGTCGCCGCCTGCTTTCGCAAATCTTTCGATGTAACGCGCAGGAGATTGTACCATGAGATGAACATCTAAAGTCATGTCAGTCACTTTGCGTACTGCCTGAAGCACAGGAAATCCAAATGAGATGTTTTCCACAAACATTCCGTCCATGACATCAAAATGCAGATAGTCCGCATTTTTTACACTTTCTATTTCGTCTTTAAGTCTTGTGAAATCTGCCGCCAATATCGACGGCGCAACTTTTGGCATTTATGTCTCCTGACTGATGCCGATGCCGGTCAGAGGTCATCGTCTGCGGAGTTCAGACAAAAAATAAAAATTTATTTTCATTTTCTGCAATTTCTTGTTATAATGCGTTATTATAACATATATCGGCTTTTTAAGCAAGTCATTGAATGGGAAGGAATAGTCATTATTATGGAAGAAATGCAAGCAATGGAGTATGTCCCCACGTTAACACTTGACCCTGACGGCGCAGAAAGCCCTGCCGCACCGGCAATCCCTGCGGCGACCGCACTTGAACCTGCTCCTGTGGAGGATGCCTCAGCAAAACTTGATATAGAGCAGCTCAACCCTGAGGAGCAAAAGCAAGTACGTGACTTTGCCGATAAAATTGATATCACCAGTACAAATGCTGTTCTCACCTATGGAGCTGCATCTCAGCGAAACATCGCCAATTTCTCCGAATCAACGCTAAAAAATGTCCGCACAAAGGATATGGGCGAAGTCGGTCAAATGCTCTCCGGTCTTGTTGTTGAGCTTCGTGGTTTCAGCGATACGGGTGAAGAAAAAAGAGGATTTCTGGGGATTAAGAGAAAGGTGCGCAACAAGATTGAGACTATGAAGGCTGAGTATGCCAAGGTTTCCTCAAATGTAGACAGAATCGCTGATATGCTCGAAAAGCACCAGGTAGTACTTTTGAAGGATGCAGCGATGCTCGATAAGATGTATGAGGTTAATCAAGTCTATTTCAAAGAGCTCACCATGTATATTCTTGCCGGAAAACTCAAACTTGAGGAGTGCACTAATACCGTATTGCCGGAACTTCGCAAAAAAGCCGCAGAAACCGGTCAGCCCGAAGATGCTCAGGCTGCAAATGATTATGCCAATATGATTAACCGTTTTGAAAAGAAACTGCACGACTTAGAGTTAACGCGCATGGTTTCTATTCAGATGGCTCCTCAGATTCGGCTTGTTCAGAACAACGACACACTAATGGTCGAAAAAATCCAAACCTCCATTGTAAACACTATCCCACTTTGGAAAAGCCAGATGGTGCTTGCGCTCGGAATGCAAAATGCACAAAAAGCTATGGAAGCGCAACGCGAGGTCACAAACATGACCAACGAGCTTCTCACCAAAAACGCCGAAGCACTCAAAATGGGTACTATTGAGATTGCAAAAGAGTCTGAGCGCGGTGTTGTTGATATTGAGACTTTAGTTACTACAAATCAGCACCTTATTGATACTTTGGAAGAGGTACGCAATATTCAATCCGAAGGCTCCCAGCGCCGCCGCACGGCAGAGGTCGAACTCGGACGTATTGAGGGGGAACTCAAAACAAAACTGCTGGAACTCCGCGATAATCCAAGTTAACAAGTCAGGTCTTGTTACGCTTTCACCTGTTATCAGGCGATGCATGGTAGCTGACATCCCAGACATAATCTACTCCAAAATTTCCAAAAGATACTTTAGTTCCGACATCTAACTTATATGGAGTATTGGGCGGTAATTTTTGACCGTCAACAAACGTTCCCGCTCTTGACGACAGGTCTATAATCTTGTAGCCCTCGCAATCACGCTCTATAACCGCATGTCTGCGGCTGACCGCTTTCGTTTTTTTATCAAACTCAAATGACGATTGCGGTCTTCTTACTGCCGCATCATAGCGCCCGATTGAAAATATATCTCCCTCTCTGATTGCCACACCTATGCGTTGCGGCAATTCGGCTTTTCCCATACACCTTAGACTCACCTTTTGAAGCACTATAGGTATACTCTCCGTTATTTCTGTAATCGTGGTTTGAGCTTGTTGCGGCTCCGCAGTAAAGTTTTCTGAAGGCTTCGGAAAATAATTCTCTTGCAGGGTAAAGTCGTCACTTATTTCCGGCGTAGGCTTAGGTTTTGATGATGATTTTTGCTCTTTTTTCTTTTTGCTTTTTGTTCCGAACAGCTTAAATCTTCCCTGTTCCTTTTTTACTCGGCCGACACTTGTGTCTTCCGCTTCTTCCGGCACAGAATCAAAGTCAATGAATTCCTTACTTGTCGATGTGTCAGATGCTCCGCTACGGTTGAGTGTGCGGTCTTCGTCGTTTGTAATTGCTCTTTTTTCGGCATCTGCCGCAAATATCTCCGCAGTAGGTACTTTCCTTTGTAAGCTGTGCTCTTTTAACATATCGAGAAATTCTCTCGGGCTTGAGTTTTCGAGAATCGAGCGAAGCATCTTGTTTTCGAGACCTGTGTCGGATACCGTTATTATTTTCGACAGGGCTACCGCCATACTGTTGAAGGAGTTTTTATCCGACAGGCACTCGACTGACGGAATATATACGTATACCACAGATTTTTTCTTTTTATCATAGTAAAGATAGTCGGTGCTCAATACAAATGAGTCCGGAGTTAAAAACCAGTCTCCGCAATCGAGCAGCGGCTCGAGCAAACTCTCCCACAGCTCAACATACTCATCTCCGCTGAGTTCGCCTTGGAAATACGTAAGTTTGCTCAAGTTTCCTACTTCATAGACTATCTCCATCTCTCCGTCTATGTTTTTATAAGTAAACGGAAGTATGAATTTCGGTGACTCTGCACCGATTGTATATAACGCATTTTTATCTACCTTGTTTTGTAAAATTTTCGCAATTAGATACGCTCCGCTCGCAAAATCGCTTTTGCTCTCAATCTTGTAATCAACCATGCTCATAATGTCGGTCCTCCCTTAAATTCGATTAGTGTTAAAAACTGCCAGCCCCGCTCAGTTTTCACCGGGGCACTTCCCTGCGAAAAACTCTTGGCTTCATAAAATTCTGCTGCTATCACGATTTCTCCTTTTGTGTTTATATATCCCCAGTATCCGTCTACTTTCACCGCCGCAAGATGACCTGAAAACGAAAGAGCTTCATCGAATTTGAAGTCTATTTTCACCTTGCCGTCTGTGTCAATGAATCCCCATTTGCCACCGCGCATTACTGCCGCATATCCTTCATCTGAAAATGGTCTCGCATCATCAAATAGTTCATCTGCTCGGTTTCCGTTTGTGTAAAGCTGCACAAACCCTGCATTTCGGACAAAAACGGCTCTCTGCCCAAAGCTTCTGCCCAGCTCATCTTTTATAATGCCCTCATATTCAGGCTCAATCAGCCAGTTTGTTCTCAGGTCTATAACTCCCCATCTCCCACCAATTTTTGCCGCTGCGTAATTGTCTGAGTACATACCTATGTATTCAAACGACTTTGCGCCTAGTTCCAAGTCATTTGATGCCCGCCGCCATCCATCGATTGTCAGAAGCGGTATTCTGGCTTCTGAAAAATTCTTGAAATCTGTTATGCCTGTCTCTGCCACCGCTATGCGGTTGCTGTTTGCATCGATTGCATATATTTCTCTGCCGTTTCTCACTACTGCGCTATTTTGATAAAATGTACTTATCTGGTCGTAAATATTTGGAATTATAAGCGTTCCATCGCTCCTTGCAATTCCCCATTTCCCTTCATTTTGAACGCTTGCTGTTCCGTAAAACATTGCTGTTATATAGTCGTATCTGAGCCGACTCAATTCATACGCATACCTTGACTTTTCGTAAAGCTCAATAATTTCGGGACTGCTTGTTCGCTCTATACCTTTTCGCAATACGGCAAGGGCCTCAGCGATTTTTGAAGTGTTCAGATGAAACTTGGCTGCCTCAATAAAAACTTCGGGGGCAGCGTTTCGCCTGTTCATTTGCTTTTCGAGCAGGGCTGTATATCGTCGTGTGAACCCCCTGTTTTCAATGAGTGCAAGGTACACTCGCTTTAATTCACTCTCTGCTTTCTCCGTGTGTACCGCCTCGAAAGCTGCGGCTTCTTCAAGAAGCGGCACTGCTCTTATGTATATGCCGTTATCCATCATTTGTGTTGCTTGATTTATCAGAATCAATTGCTTTTCCGCAGGTGATTTGGCGTTTATTGCTACAATCCACGCCAGCGCCAACACTGCTGCGCAGGAAATGACTATTGTTATAAATATCTTTTTGTTCATTGTTCTTGTTTCCTTTAGGTAAGCAGATTATCGGCGGAGCAAATTTCTCATCATCTGCGGCGTTTGAAGTTGCTATGTAAATACTGCTATTGCTATTCCGACAAATAGGAAGGGAGCCAGCGGAATTTTGTCTTTTTTTGTGATTTTTTTAAGTACTACCAATGTGAAGCCTACGAGTGCAGCGAGAATTGTCCCGTAGAAAATTGCGGGTATTGTCTTTGATAACCCCAGATATAGCCCTGCTGCTGCCATGAATTTGACATCGCCTCCGCCTAAGCCCTTCTTGCTGATAAAGTATACAACTATAAAAACACCGCCTCCGACTAAAATCCCGAACATTGAGTCTGTCAGAGCCTCAACACCTGCCGGGATGTCATGTATAAACATCAGCAAAATGAGCAGTATCCACACAGCAAACATACCCAGAATAAGTCCGTTTGGAATACGTTTTTGCGATATATCAAAAAGAGTTGCAATGTAGCCAAACACTATAACCATAGCAAACCTGACAAACGTATATGTCGAAAGTTCGCGAGCTCGAAGTGCAAGCAAGATTATCAGTATTGCCGCGAGTATGATAGCGTGTGCCACTAATTTTAAGTCTTTTCTCATTATCCTCTGTACCCCTCTCCGCTGCCGCCGAGCCATGCTTTTGTCACCGCTGTTTGCGTAATTCTGAGTGTTGGTGTAAATGGAATCCGAAGCGCGCCAAAAGTGTATTGAACTTCATAGTGCACTGTGAGTTTTATGTTTTCGTTTCTGTCGATTATGACACTGTCTGTCAGGTCAAAGCTTACTACCCTCACACTTTCAAGATATTCTTCACCTGTTTTATCACCGAGTGAAAGAAATCTCATAACCATTGGGCGTATTATCTCAGCCGATAAAGTATTTCGCAGTTCGTTTATGCCATAATTTGCGAGACTCTGCACCACGTGGCGTGGGTCTCCCGCTGCCTGTGCTGCGGCATCCAGCGCACGGGTGCCGGAATTTGCATCAAATCCGCTGCTGCCCGGAAATGCATTTATACCGCTGAGCACCGCATCAATCATTTCCGCTCCTTCGCTTGCTTTTGAGTCAAGCATTATAAGCTCGTCTGCAACACCTGTTATTTTGAGTACATAGCTGTACATGGATATTGCGTTTGCTGTTTGTGTCAGTGCATTGTGTACACGTGCCTGCATTGTCACAATGTTTACCAGACTGAGTATTGAAATAACCAGCAATGTAAATGGGATGAATGTGCCGACCGTCTCGACGACAATGTGACCTTGTTCGTTTTTGAGCATATTTTCACCTTTCTAAGTAGCGAATAGTGTGCAGTTTTCAAAGTTTTCCGATTATCGCGCCGACAAGGCGGCAGACACTAGAAAACCTGTGTAAACTGCCTATTATCTGCGAAGACTAATAGCCTCTGAAATCTGTGACTGATACCGGAGTTCGTGTAGGCATACCTATTGCTCTTGTATCGGAGAAATCTTGTGCAAATATCATGGATAGAAACAGCATACGCATATCGACTGAAGTTGTCAGGCTAAAATCGGTCTTCATTTCTTCGAGTTTAAACCTGCCCTCTCGCATCAGTGCCTCTGACATTCTATTTTCATTGCTATTGATGTTGTTTTTGTAGTTTACAACGTTCCACTCTATCAAGTTGCCCACACGTTTTATAAGCTCGTCCCCTGCGCTCGGATTAAATACTGCTTTTGCTATAAAGAAAAACGCCATATAGTTTAAGTATGACAGTCCGTTGTCATTATCATCGCTCTCATTATTAAATGTGCCTGCCGCTAAGCTTTTCAGAGCATTTGCCACTCCACTCGGCCGGACAAACCACTCCCCGTTTCGTACGCTTTTTTGTAGCGGCACTCTGTATCCTGCCCTGAGCCTTGATACATCTATTGCTGACTCAGCAGCCACAAATGCAGCCCTTGCAAGCTCTCCAAGCAATAACCCAAGCGGTGGCTTAAACGAAAATGCGGCCCTGATATTATTCACAAGTGTGGTGATTTCGCTTACGCTAAAAACCGTTATATAGTTACATATCAGCCTAACTGTGAATATTAGCCTTGTTATTGCGCTCAGATTTGCAGAAGCCTTTTCACTTCCATTGTAGAGATACTCAAGTTCAGATTGAAAAAAATAGTTTACACGCGGACTGAGCGGGATTGCTGCTATCGTCACAGGGAGCTCTGCGGTGTTTAGTTCATCTATGCTTTTACCGTTAATTTCCGGTCTGCCTGTTGTATAGTTAGAAAACATTCCCATGCTGTACGTGAGCAGCAGCAGATAGTCTCCCGCTCTTGCAATGCTTCCTGCTGGGTCTGAAATTATGTTTGTCACAGGAGCATTTACTGTTTGCTTAATTAAGCCGTTAAAGTCTCCCATACTCTCTGCGTTTTCCGATGAAGCTCCGGCGGAGTTGATGTGTTTTGCTCCGAGCGGGTCGTTTTTCAGTCCTGCATAGGCTGAGTCTACCAGTTCTTTCAGCTCACTTATCATATTTCTTTGCCTTTCTTCGCTATCAGCTCCGCTTGCTTCCGATTGACCGTCAAATAATCTCGTCAGCGGTACGTCAGGCTGATTTAAGAATTCTTCGAGTTCTTTGAAAAACTCTTGATTGTCGCCGGGGTGATCGCCGAATTTCAAAAATCCCTCCGGCATTTTGTATGAGACATCGGCATCTTGTGAGTAACCTCCCAATGTCAATATTGTGTGACTATTGCTCTCCGAGAGCATTAGCCTCGAGACTGAAGTTGCATTTGCAAGTTCCTGGCGTGTCACGCTCGGACCTGATGGATTTCTTCTGCTTCTATACATGACTTCATCCAGATAAGGCTTTAAAATTTCGTCAAGATAGTAATAACCACCATCTTTGAATATATTTGCCATCGCTTCTATACTGTCCCATTTAAGAATATCTCTGTATCTTTCTATCATAGACTTGGCAGGAGAACCTGTTTTTTCTGTTAGCGCATCTTTGAGTTCCTCATTTATTTCGCCGCTATTAATTCTGCTTTCGAGTGAATCTATCATTTCTGATAAGTGCGCTTTTAATCCGTCAACTTCCGCAGCGATTGCTACGACTCTGTGGAATTCGGGCTTAAATCTGTCTACATTTACTATTGCATTTGCAATTGTTCTGTCTAAACCTTGCGGGTTTCCACTGCTCCCTTGGAATCTGCCGCCTACAGTGCGTGTCACGATGTCTGCTAAGATTTCATTGTGAATTGCCTCAAAATCTATATCTTCTTCGGCTTCGGCTTCGGCTTCACCTTCATCTTCTTCATCATCTTCATCGGAATTTTGCGCCTCAAGCCAGGCAGAAAAGTTTTCGCTCAGAGCTGCAAACAGTGCCCTAATTAAGTTGAGTGATGACGATACTGTACCTACAGAAATACCTACAACGCCTCCGTTGACTTGGTCGCATCTGTCTGCAACTTCGATAGCATCATACAGCTCTTTGTATTTTTCGAGTATTCTTGCTATTTCTTCTTCTACTTCAAGTTTATCGTTTATAACTCCGACATCGCTCGCAAAAGTGCTCATGCCGATAAGTTCCAGAAATTCTTTAACTATTATTACAGGTCCTCTGAATTTCATGTATTCTTCTATTTGCCTACGGAGCACATCCGGATTTCGCAGGTTTTTCCCCTCGGGAAAGTATGGTTCCTCCGTGGAAATATCACTACCGTAAAATAACTGAAATGTTCCGAGTCCTCTGTCGGTTTGAGGCTCACCAAATACCGATACACTTATATATTCGTCAAGTAGTTTTCCTAAAATCGGGTCGTCTTGTGCTATGCCGAATATCGCATAGAGGTCGTGCAGGAGTGAATTATATTGCGACAATACTGTGTTTGCTGCAAGCTGGTTTGCATCTTGAATAATGCTTCTGGCTGTGTGCAATCTTGCAAGATCCACCGCCGTTCCGCTTATGAGCATCGCCGGGATGAGCAGCAGCGTAACAAATACCGTCACGGCACCTTTTGTATCTTTTAGGAATTTTTTCATATAGACCTCGTATTTTTTAACTATTCCAGCCCAGAAGGGATGTGACTTTTGCGCCAAATGATGATATCGCATCCGTTATATCTTGAAGCTCGTATTTTTCTATAATAAATGTTGCAAAATCTGATGCAATGTCCATGTTTCTGATAAACTCACTCGCATTTTGTGCTACTGCGCTTGACGTTGCTCTTATCGTTATTGTCCTCGGAAATCCTATAAGACTAAGGTCAACAGGCATCGGATATTCTCTCGTTGCCTCAACGACCACTTCTCTATATAAAATCTTGTTTTCTACATATGCACTTACGCTGAGCTGACCTTCTTTTGAGCTGATGCTGCGACTTTCAACTTCTCTTGTAATATTCTCTGCTCTGTCTGCTATATCAGCACTGTAAAACAGGTCTGCGTAGACATTTCTCAGCCTTGATTTGTCTGTTTCCCATGTAAGGGATAAAGTGTCGTCATCAAATACCAGCCATGTGTCGCTTTTTTCTGTCGCCAGAGCTATCGCTGTAAATTGTGTTGCTCTTTGCAGAACCGCCTGTGCCGGCAAAAATATTGAGAGCAACACAAGTGCAGCGAAAATCATTATCATAATCGGAAAAAGGATAGTCGCTTCTACCACTGCATCTCCATTTGTATTTTTTAGCATTTTGCGCATATCCTTCTCCTTTTACTCTAGGCTTGCTCTATGCGATTTGTCCGGCGTTTCCTGTTATATCATCCCAGAGTTCTGAAAGCCAGCCCCCTAAGAATCCCCATATCAACACTATGGCAAGAACTGCCACCAGGATTAACAGTATTGCTACTACCACACCTGATAACCCACGTTCATCTTTAATAAATGCTTTTGCGTTTAAAGTTATTGCGGTATGTAGTTTTTGGGGAATTTGTTTTATGTATTTCCACATAGATTTGCCTCCTTTCCATGCAGTTTTTTAGATGCCCGTGAAGTTCATTGCCACGGGTACCATTAGCATTACCAGAATTGCCAAAAACAGCAGCATCGTTGGTATCATCAGTTTTGAGTTTGCTTTTTCGGCATCGCGCTTTGCGCCATGTCTGCGCTCTTGCCATGCTTCGCGTGCCATATCTTTGAGCAGTTTTCCTATTTGTGCGTTGCCTTTTGACAAGTTTTGCATAATCGCTGAGGCGAGTTTTGCACTTTCTTTTGTGTTGCAGCGGTTTATGAAGTTGCTGTACGCCGCTTCGGGACTCACGAGGTTATCCAGCTCTTGCGATGTTTTTCTCATTTCCTGATATATCTCTGTTTCACCACTGTAAGATGTTTCTTTCCAAGCTCTATCCATTATCATGCCGGATGTAACTAAAAGTGCAAGTTTTGAGACTACATTCGGAAACTCCCTGCTGATAGATCTTTGCCGCTTTCGCACCATATCCCCAAGCTCGTCATACATAGCATATACCAACACTAAAATCAGTATCGTCCCTATACCTATGACTGCAACTCCGATTGACCGATTGTCGCTTCCAAAGAGCATTACTCCCAAAGTTAATGTGCCGGCTACGCCGAGAATCGGGTATGAAAGTAGTTTTGCCAAGAGTTGTTTGGTCTTAATTGGTGCATTCTTTTTACCGTATAATTCAAAACATTTTGACATAATCGCCTTGTGTATTGAGCCTTTGGCTATTGCCTGAACCTCGCGCAAAAGAACATACCCCGGCATCACAAGAGGGTTAAGGCTTCTTTTGCTGCCTTGCTGCAAGGCTTTGACTTCTCTTTCCAGTTTCAGCAGTTTCCTTTTTGGGTCTCGAAATACGAGAAATTTCAGAATCACAAAGGTTACTGCTTCATGTTTTTTTAGTTTTTCTCGTACCCATTTGTCCTTTTCTTTTAATTTTATCCCGGCAATGATTTTATCGAGGTATTTTGCGTGAACTGCAAATGCTATATCATCATGTGTTACTCTGCCCAAGAGTATGAGCCATGCCACTATTAAAAGTGTTGCCGGGATTAGGATAATTATTGCCATTTGTTCTCCCCCAAAACGGTTTATTATAACTTTACGTTGCTAAACTTACGCGCCAAAGCGAAACTTATTATGAATACTATAAGCCCTCCGGTGGACACAATACGTCCTGCACCTGTCGTGTAAATGACATCCATGAATCCGGCACCTGCGTAACCTATTACACCCAATATAACGAGCGGCATAAAAAGCATTATGTTTACCTCAGATTTTGCCGCTGTCATCATCGTCTCTATTTCCATCTCTATCTCCATTTTGTCGGCGATTATCTGCTGTGTATCTCTCACTATCTCGTCCGCTCTGTTTGATTTACCCTCTATTGCTCTGTAAATCGATGCAAAACTTGCTATATCCTCAAGTCCGCTGCGCCTCGCAAAATCTGAAAATGCTTCAGATAGAGGCACCGCATTGTTGAATTTCCCGATTATTATGTCGAGTTCTGTAATAATATCGCTGTCTGCCGGATATATAAGAATCAGGTCTTCTCTGGCGCTTTGCAGTGAGCGCAGTATCGGGCTGCCTGCTCTCATGGCTACCGACATTGCCTCAAGCAGGTCAAAAAACTGTACCCGCAGTTTAAGCAGTCTGCTTTTTGATGCTCTGTGCGCTGAGAGAAATACATTTATCAGTCCAAACGCTACACCTGCACCTACCGCAAGCATCGTCAGTCTGTAGAAAATGAATATCACGAGAAAACCAATCACCAAACCCATTGCGAATGCTATGATGTGCTCTCCCAGGACAGCTTGGCTCTTTGTGTAGTCAGGTTGTTTTATTGCAGTTTCCATTTTGCATCTCCTTTGGTTACTAATGTGGGGCTAGTAGGTCATATGCGGTGCTATATCGTAATATTCGCACCTGCGATTTTTAGCTTGAATGTATTAGTCATAGGGTTCTGTGTTCGAGTCAATTCTCCGAATACCTTACTTTTCGTACTTTCCGCTGACTCCTTAAACTCATATAACACGTTTAAATTTATCTGCCCGGTTTTTGCATCATAGCCCAGGACTTCTACTATTTCCATAGTTTTACGGCTTTTGTCTCGTAATCTTGAAAGATGTATAATAACATCCACTGCCGATGCGATTTGCTGTCTTATCGCCTCAAGCGGTAGTCCTGCTGCTCCCTGCAACACCATGGTTTCCAGTCTGCTCAGCATATCTTTTGCCCCATTTGCATGCCCTGTGGAAAGAGATCCGTCATGCCCTGTGTTCATCGCTTGAAGCATATCTAAAGCCTCTGCACCTCTGACCTCTCCGACCACTATGCGCTCAGGTCTCATGCGAAGTGCTGATTTTATCAAGTCTCTAATTGATATTTCTCCCTTTCCGTCTGCACCTGCATTTCTGGTTTCCAGCTTTACAAGATTGTCTACGTTTTTTATCTGAAGCTCTGCTGAATCTTCAATTGTTATAACACGCTCGTCTGCGGGGATAAAATTTGAAAGCGCATTAAGAAATGTTGTTTTTCCGCTTCCCGTCCCACCACTGACAAATATGTTATATTTTGATGTGACCAGAAGTTTCAGAACCTCGGCTACTTCCTCCGATATCGAACCATACTCTATGAGTTTTTCCACTGTCATGGCTTCCTTCGGAAAACGGCGCATTGTCACGATTGGTCCGTTGAGTGCTATGGGCTGCATAACCACATTTATGCGTGAACCGTCTTCTAAGCGGAAATCTACTATCGGCTGGCTTTCATTTACCGCTCTTCCTGCTCTTGAAACAAATTTCGTTATTATTATTTCGAGCTCACGCCTACTTTCAAATTGAATATCCTTTTTATATAGTTTGCCTGCCTTTTCGACAAAAATATCTTTGTGCCCGTTTATCATAATTTCAGTCACATCGGGGTCGGTAATTATCGAGCCCAGAACACCCAGTCCCCGAATTGAATCAAATACAGCCTTGACTATTGAAGTCTTCTCTTTGAAATTTAGGCTCAATATCTCTGCATAGTCATCTGAAAGTTTTCCGTGAGCGTTATCTATTTTTTCGGTTAACGTCTGCGCTATAACTCCTTGCAGCTCCCCATCTCCGAGATTTGTCAGGTCTGCATGACTTTGCATTTCGAGTTTGAGCCGGCTTGTTATTTCGCCCATTGCTTGTTCAGTCATATATTGCTCCGCGTGAAGTGTTGTGCCAGTTCTTTGTATACCAGGGACTCCGAGAGAGTTGCCGCCATAGGTAAGGAATGCACGGATTGTACAGTTTCTCCATCTAGTACAGCTCCTTTGTTTGCTACTAAATCTGTTTTCTCACGAATACTGTCAAAGATGCTGTTTTGGGAAATAAACTGTGATAGTTTTGTCTTTGCTGTCTCTGTTCTGTCTGAGACCAGCAGCACCTTTCCCGCCATCGCAAATACTTTTTTCGTGCGTTCATCGCATGGCAGAGATATATCTATAAACAACTCATCTGTCAGAGCCCCGCAGCTTAGTATCAGTTCCTCTATATTTTCTGCTGAAAGGATATTTACATCGTCGTAGTTTCCAGGCTTGCTCAGATAGGTTATGCCGTTTTCTTCTGTGCTTATGCCTGAAATCAGCATTTTCACATCACCTTCGTTACTTTCGAGCATTTCAAAAACTGAACTGATGCTTTTTCTTCCCTCGTCAAAGTAAATCGGAATGCTTGAAAATGTTTCGAGATTTAAGTAAAACACGCGTTTTCCGTTTTGTACTGCTGCTACAGCGGCGGCAAGTGCTACTGTCGTCTTTCCGACCCCTCCCGCAGGTGACCAAACCGCTGTGATACCGGCCGCTTTTCCCTGCCCTCCGATTATTGCCTTTTTTGACACTTTTGAATATGTTTCCAAAATGTCAGCTACTATTTCTGATATTCTCCCATACTTTTCAATCTTGGTGAATTCTCCCGATGCTTCGTCTGACGGTGTTTCTGAGCGCATTATTAGCGGCAGTGTGGCTTTTATTTCTTCAATGTATTTTACAAACATCTGATCAATAAGGACTATTTCTACTTTTTCAAGTAATATCGTCTCTTCCAACACATCAGGATTGCTACAGACAAAAACTTCCAGCGTGTCACTATGGTTTTTTGATATTTGCTCTGAGAGCTTCATTGTGTATCTTGCATCATCTGATGCAATTAGCATTTTTACTTTCATTTTCTTACCTCACTTCATCCCTTTTTCCTCTTCGGAGTTTGTATAGTACACGAAGAATTGCATCAAGTCAACAACATTTTGTCAATATTTTGCCTCAGTTTTTCTACATTTTGTGTGTAATTTTCTACATATTTTTCACACTTTTGGGCTCGTTATTCAAGATTTTAAAACCGCCGTTCACCATTTTCACATGATTTTTACAACTAAAAATTTTTGCAAAAAAACTCCCCCCTGAGGGGGGGAGGATGACACTGGTGTGGTCAGAGAACTGGCAAGCACATCTATTCCTCTAAAAATCCGGCTTCTTTGATTTTTATTACCGCTTCGATACTGTTTGATACTGTCAGTTTTTGGTATATCAGCTTTGTGTGGGATTTGACACCGCTCGGCTTAAGCCCCATTATTTGTGCTATATCGTTTCTGCTGTGCCCTGCACACATAAGGCGCATAACTTCTTTTTGCTTGTCTGTGAATTTGATTTTTTCAGGTGTCTTTCCACCTGTTAACCCCTTGCTGCGCTTAGACCCCTCAACTGCTGTGATATAGAGCGTTTTTATGAATTCTGCGGGAAGAGCTTTCGCATCTTCTTTGGTGTCCGGTTGCTGTGCGCGCTTAACAAGCAATTGGAGCATTGACTTTAGTTCCGGACCTTCAACCATAAATTGTTGCGTAAACCCATATTCATACGCCACCATAATTGCCTGTTCCAAATGCTCCAGCGCAATTTTTGTGCCGGATCGACCTTTTTTACGGTACGCAATGGCAAGTAATATAGCCGTCTCAATCACATCAAGTGGGCGGTTATAACTCTTTGCAGATGCCAGCATCCTTTTTAGGAGTATAATTGCTCCGCTGAAATCGCCCAATACGATATATGCCCTTGCTGTTGTGTAGTGTTGAGGTATTCTGTATAGTGACAAACGCTTGTTCGTACTCTCGTCATACTTTTCCAGCCACTCGACCGCCGCATTTTTATCTCCATCAATCAGTTTTTCAAAAAACTGTATAGCACGTATATTAGGTCTCAGATAAAACGCACTTTCCTGAGTTATCATGTCCTCTATATATCCTTTGAATTTCGCCACTTCTTCCGGCTTTCCGCTTGCTGCCAAGATAGCGAGCAAAATACTCATTGCGCAGAGTTTTATTTCCGCACTGCAATCATTTCCAATATTTGTGTAGGCTGTTATCGCATGTTCGTGCGCCCTAGACAGATTTCCCTGTTCATAGTATATGCCCGCACATATACATTCCTTCACCACAGACCATTCCTTGCCAATAATGAGACCTAAAGTCTTACCCGCAAGTAAAATTATTTCCTCGGTGTCATATGCAAGTTCTGAAAGATCCCTGCAAGAGCGGTGAAAATATGGAATTCCTTGTGAAATGCTCGGTGTGAATGCCCTCATATTTCCTTTAAACGGAATCAATTCGATTTTTTTTAGTATTTTAACAATACTCCCCCTATAGTCAATACAACGGAGCAAAAAAGACACTATCGCCGAGCGCGGGGTCTTTAGGATTATACGTGGAAGCTGCTTGTAGTATGTGTCCAGAAAACTTTCAAATTCATCTGCTCTGCCATCTACAAAAGCACACCAAGCCTGCACTTCCAAGAGAAATGGGTACTTCTTTACGAGGTCATCCGTCACGTGGGGCATGACGGCATTCAATGTGCCCTCAACTGCGGCAAAAGATGATTTGTAGTCATACATATGATAAATAGACTCTGCAACACCTTCGTCGTTTTCTGCATTGAGATAATATTGCATGGCGCGGAAATAATCTTTTTTGTCGAAATAATATTTAGCCGTCTTGTTGTATTGGCTACAGAGCTTTTTGTCCTGTTCAAGCATACTCAGTAAAAACTCGCGGAACAAATCGTGAAATTTGTATGTATTTTTTGAAATAACCCGTAGGAAAGTGATCTCCCGCTCCAAGGAAGCGAGCATATCCTCTCCTTTTATTTCCTTGAGTTGCTTTTCGCCGGCTATGAGTTTGTCGCAAAGCTCAGGGTTAAGCTCCCCCGCTACGGATACAAGTTTCATAAACAGCTTGGAGCTTTCGTCCCATCTCTCCCAAACATGTGTTTTAAGGTAGCCTGCAAGATAACGGTCTGAGATGTCTATTTTAAGAGATTTTCCGTCTGAGAGCATTAAAGCGCGTATGCCTATCGCCCATCCACCTGTAGATTGTAATACTTCACCGGTTTCCCTCCCCGAGAGACGTCTTCCATGTGCAAGAAAAAAATTTTTTATTTCACTGTGTGTAAATTGCAGATGCTCAGCCCCAACCAAAGCAAGCTCGCCTTTTGCAACTACTTCCGAAAAGCAATCGGGAGGCGCAATGCGGCTCAGCAGTAAAATTGTGATGTTACTGGACATTCGCCTAAATAAACTCAGGAGTAAGTTTAAGACACCAACATTCTCTATTACATGAAGGTCATCAAAAACAAGAATGTGTTCCTCTTGTTTTTCAGCAAGTAATTCCAATGCGTGAATCACAAACTCAACAGGCGCTGTTTCAAAAACAGGATGTTCCAAAACAGCCCCAAGCGCAGTATTGTCAGGTTCAAGCTCAGTAAGCGCTGAAATAAATCTCTTGCAAAAACCGGAAGGCTTGTCATCAAATTTATCCAAACTGACGACAGCCCTCTTTGCGTTTTTGAGTGCTTCCCTGTGCAGCAGCCATAGATATGAAGTCACCGTTTTCCCAAATCCCGCCGGTGCGTGGATATAAACAATCCGCTTTTCAATATTTGACAAGTTATCCAGCAACTCCATAAGCGCTGCTCTCGGTGCATGAAATTCGGATATTTTATGCTCAGCATACTGATTCATAAACATTTCTCCAAAATGTTTGCATACTCGACTGTTTCACGCAAATAGAAGCTGCCATCGTATACCTTTAGTTTGAGTTCATGCAAAACTTTATCCTAAATATACTAGAAATCGCAGATAAATACAATATAAATTTTCTGAAAGTACCTACCTTGGGTACTTTTATTAAATTTTGCAGTTAAATATACTACTGTGTGGCGATAAATATGTATATGCTTAAAATGGACGTGTGGAGGCTACCTATGGAAAAAGAGAGTAAGTTATTTAGGAAGAGTGCGCTCGATAAAATATCCTCGCCGGAACAGCTCAATGAATACATGAAAGTTGCCGGGCCCGGGGTTTGGGCTATTTTGGCAGGACTTGCCGTTACTTTCGCCGCATTTTTCATTTGGGGATTTATGGGTTCCATTCCTGAAACGGCTGAGTTTGGCGGCACGGTAATTATACCGGGTGACTATCCCATGGCTATTTTTGCCTACCTCCCAATTGAAGAAATCCGGCAGTTTTCGGAAGGGAAACAAGCCCGCATCGTACTGGACTACACACCTACGGAGCAGTTCGGCTATATTCGCGGCACGGTTTATTATATCGGTGATACACCTGTTACCTTGGAGGGGCTTAAAGAATTTCACGGGGAGGACTTTCCGCTTCTGACTCTGCCTCCCGGCAATGTGATTGAAGTCATTATTGCACTAGACAATATTGATGGGCAACTCGTTTGGTCAAAACCCACAGGCATGGATATTGAAGTAATCGAAGGTTCTAGTGCACATGTAACGGTTATTGTCGCAGAGCGTAGACCGTATGAACTGATATTCCGATAGGGTAGAAATTGGTTGAGTCTTTTTATGCCTCTGAGGATTAGCGAAAGGAATATTCACTACTATGAAAAAGGTCACTAAAACACCTTTTATAATGCAGATGGAGACACTGGAATGCGGTGCGGCAGCATTGTGTATGGTGCTTGCCCACTATGGCAAATGGATTCCGCTGGAGCAAGTTCGTTCCGACTGCGGTGTGTCTCGTGACGGTTGCAATGCTCGCAATATCTACCGTGCCGCCGTTTCCTACGGACTAAAGCCAACGGCATACCGCATGGAGCCGGAAGAACTGCGAAACATTGAGTGCCCCGCAATCATACACTGGAACTTCAATCACTTTGTCGTGCTAAACGGCTTTAAAAAGAAGTGTGCCGTTATAAACGACCCGGGACGAGGTACTGTTGAGGTTTCGCTTGCTGAATTTGACCAAGCTTTTACCGGAATCGTTTTAGTTTTTGAAACCACTGAAAACTTTGTGCCCGAGGGTAAGCCTCGCAGCGTACTGCGTTTTGCAATGGCACGCATGAAAGGCACTCTTGCCGCTTTTGTATTTGTGTTTTTGATGGGAGCTTTCGCATCACTGGTAGATATACTAAACCCCGTATTCACGAGAATCTTCATGGACGATATTTTATCCGGTCAAAACAGGCAGTGGCTCATTCCTTTTATAATTGCCATGCTTGTCGCGCTTTTCATCAGGCTGGTTTTGTCGGTAATCAACTCTATATACAGGCTGCGCATGGAGGGGAAATTCGCCGTATCTGCAAATGCGGAATTTATGTGGCATGTTTTCAGGTTGCCTATGGATTTTTTCTCACAGCGTTACGTAGGCGACATCATGATACGCCAAGGTTCCAACGAAGGCATAGCCAGCATGATCATTTCACAACTCAGCCCGATACTTATCAACATGGGGCTTATGGTGTTTTACTTCATCATGCTGATTAACTATAATCCGATACTTACGGCAATCGGCATAGGCTCTGCTGTTTTCAATATGATATTTTCACAGTACATGGCAAAAAAAAGTGTCACATTTGCCCGTCTGTCTCAATCATCGGGCGGCAATCTGAATTCGGTCACCATGTCTAGCATAGACATGATAGAAACCATCAAAGCCTCCGGAGCGGAGAGCGGCATTTTCGAGCGTTATTCCGGATATCTGACCAGGCAGCATAACGCAAACATCGCAGGCGAGAGATTTTCACTAAAGTTCGGAATGATTCCCTCTGTTATCGGCCAAATACTCAACACTGCCGTTATGCTGGTTGGTGTAATGTTTATAATGGACGGATATATGACCATCGGCACAATAGCTGCATTTCAAGGTTTTCTCGGCTCATTTCTCGCTCCGATAAGCCAGCTTGCCGGGGTCATGCAGAGCTTCACCACCATGCGCACGAATATGGAGCGTATCGAGGATGTTATGAACTATAAACGCGAGCCTGACAGCACAGGCGAGGTCACGGGCAAACTGTCCGGTTCACTAAAGATCGACAACATCACATTTGGATACAATAAACTCTCAGAACCGCTGCTTAAAGATTTCTCTATGGAGCTGCACCCGGGCAAGCAAGTAGCAATTGTCGGCACGTCGGGCTCGGGCAAGTCTACACTGGCGAAGCTCATAACGGGGCTTTATCAGCCGTGGGAGGGAGAAATATTATTTGACGGGCACAAAAAAACACAGATAGACGAATATTCTTTCCGTAGCAGTGTATCTATGGTTGACCAAGAGATTACCCTCTTTGAAGACACCGTTTCGGAAAACCTTCGTATGTGGGATCCGTCTATAGAGGATTTTGTGGTCACCTTAGCGGCACGTGATGCGGATATTCACGAAACTATAGTATCGCGCCCCGGGGGGTATGCTCAGACCATTGCCGAAAACGGCAAGAATTTCTCGGGCGGGCAGCGGCAACGCCTTGAAATTGCGCGTGTGCTTGCGCAGGAACCCACCATCGCCATACTGGACGAGGCCACCAGCGCACTTGATGCAAAAACAGAAGAAACAGTTATGAACAATATCCGGAAAATCGGCTGTTCCTGTGTCGTAATAGCACATAGGCTCTCCACAGTGCGCGATTGCGATGAGATTATAGTCCTTGAAAAAGGCAATGTGGTTGAACGAGGTACGCACGAAGAGTTATATAGCCGGGGTGGAAAATACTCCGAGCTGATAGCTACGGAATAGGGGGTGGGGCAGTTTGAAAAAGCTCAACATATTCGATGAACAACTGGATACGAGAAAAACCGGCGATGAAATTATGTTTGAAAATGCATTTGACGATTTGCTTTCCATTTTAGATAAAAGGCATGCCGTAAATGCTTCGGACATTACCGATGCCATAGCAGAAATCCTCACTCATATGAAGCTGGCTCTGCCGGATATCACTGAGAAAACGGATAACATAGATGCGCGCATTGAATATATGATTTGCCCGTCGGGTGCCATGCGGCGTCGGGTGGAGCTTAAGGGTCAGTGGTGGAAAGACTCGGTTGACCCTTTTTTTGGCTGTACCACCGATGGCCGACCCATAGCACTCCTTCCTGCTAAAATGGGCGGCTACACTTTTCGTGATGAAGAAGGCAAAAAAGTTAAAGTAGATAAAAACACCGCCAAAGACATTGAAGAAGATGCTTTTTGTTTCTATAAACCCTTTGCACTAAAAAAACTCGGGCTTGTGGATTTGGTGATTTTCATGGTCAAAAATGTCCGTGTCATTGACCTTACGTATGTACTCATAATAACCCTTATTGTTTCTCTGCTCGGACTTGCGTCCCCTTATGTGCAGAGCCAGCTTTACGGCACGGTCATACCGTCCGGTATAAGGATGAATATTCTCGCCGTGGGTTTCTTATTGCTTGGAACATCCATTGGCGCAATGCTTTTCAGCCTAGCTAAAGGCCTTATTTTAACGAGATTTTCAACGCTCTTTATCCGTGTGCAAAATGCGGCAATGATGAGAGTGCTTTCCCTTCCTGTGTCATTTTTCAAAGACTATGGTGCAGGCGAAGTGGCGAGCCGAATGAGTGGCTTGACATCACTGTGCCAAACCATAACTAGCACTGTTATGTCTACGGGGCTCACCGCCGTCTTTTCCTTCATCTACCTTTTCCAAATGCATCTCTATGCACCGGAAATGGTTGTTCCGGGATTTTTAGTAATTTTCACAATGCTCGCCTTATCCATTTTTACAACACTGCTTAGCATGAAAATTTCCCGTAAACGTATGAAAGCCGGAGCAAAACTGTCTGCATTGCTGTATGCCCTGCTTTCCGGCATACAAAAAATAAAGCTTGCGGGCGCACAAAAACGCGCTTTCGCAAAGTGGGCAAAAAGCTATAGAGAAGTTGGGCAGCTCACTTATTCACCGCCTATGTTTATAAGGCTCCTTGTGCCTATCAACTTGCTGGTCACTACACTCGGCACCATTTTACTATATTTCGTGGCAGGTTATAATGAAGTAAGTGTCTCAAATTACCTTGCTTTTATGGCTGCTTACGGTTCTTTGAGCGGCGCAATCATGATGCTCGCGGGACTTACAAACACCTTAGCCGACATTAAAGTCAACCTTGAAATGGTAAAGCCTCTGATGGAATGTACGCCGGAAACTCCGGAGGGCAAGAGGTTACTCACTTCGCTCTCAGGGCATATGGAACTCAACAACATCTCGTTTCGGTATCGTAAGGACGGACCCTTGGTCCTTGACGACATAGACCTGAAAATCAGGCCGGGTGAATATCTCGCCATTGTCGGCAAAACAGGCTGCGGCAAATCGACACTTCTTCGCATTTTACTGGGTTTTGAAACGCCGGAAGCGGGTGATGTCTACTATGACGGTTACAGCCTCAGCAGTCTTGATTTAAGGTCATTGCGACAATGCATAGGCGTTACGCTGCAAGACGGCAAGCTGATGGCGGGTTCTATATTCGCCAACATTGTTCTGACAGCACCATGGAAAACGCTCGACGATGCTTGGGCAGCGGCAGAAATGGCAGGTATTGCACAGGATATCAGAGAGATGCCAATGGGTATGCACACCGTAATTTCAGAGGGAGCCGGCGGCGTGTCCGGCGGGCAGCGCCAGCGTATTCTTATCGCCCGTGCCCTCATATCGAAACCCAAGATTATTTTCTTTGACGAGGCCACCAGCGCACTTGACAATCTCACACAAAAGCATGTAACAGCAGCGCTGGAGTCGCTAAAAGCAACGCGGGTAGCCATAGCTCACAGACTTTCAACCATAAAGGGCTGTGACCGTGTAATAGTGCTTGACGGCGGAAAGATAATCGAAGAGGGCGGCTATGACGAGCTGATGGAGAAAAGAGGCGAATTCTATGAACTGGTTAAAAGACAGACCGTATAGGCTGCCCGGATGCGAGACCCGCAACCGAAAAAGGAAAGCTTCTGCTTTTTTCTAATGAATCCACCTTTTTTGCGTATAAGGATAAGCGTAACATATTTTAAAGTAAAATTTACTATGATGAAAAGGATGAAAGCTAATGAAAAGAGCCAAAACAAAACTTATTAAAATCTTTGCACTTGTACTTGTGCTGAATACCGTCTTTGTAGCGACGGTTGCCTGCGATCGAGACAGAGACATAATTTATGACATCTCTTTTAGATATATTATTGCAAATAACCCTGAATGGTTCTACGCTTTCGAGCGTATGGACGAGGACGATGATACATATGGCCTACCCATAGATGCATACTACAACGCTAAAATTCTTGCGGCATTGAGTGGGCTTGTACTTGCAAGACTCACCTATGAAGAAGACATCGCTGCATATGCATACGGCTACCATCAGCACCTTCGCACAAAGACTTCGGATGCAGATGTCAAATTTGTTTTTGGTTGGGATACAGATTTGTTTCTCTTCGTGTGGTCACCCGAACTGGGCGGAACATTCGATGTATCTGTCACCGGAACAGCGCACTATCTGGAAAGACTGCAAGAAATCATATATTCTTTCCAGTGATAGCGGAGCAGACATGAATCAACTGGAAATTCTGCGTTGCCTTGGGGCAGCAGAGGAAGATATGGATTCTCTTTTAAAATATGTGAAAAACGCATTCACATTCCCGCAAAAAGACTCAGCGCATGACCGACTGTCCGAAAATTGGCCTATGTATAAGGAAAAAATACAGAGTTCATGCAGAGTCCCTCCGCACTTTGAGATGTATGAATCAGCCGCAGGTGTGGTTCCAATAATATATCCGCAAAGCGTGGATGATTTTGAAGCAATCCTGCGCGAGACTGTGTACAAAAACAAGGTCATCACGGGACTTGAAAACATGGGTGCCTCTTTTGTGTCAAATAAGGCCGGAGACCTGCGGTTTATAGTTTTGTCGGATAAGCCCTACAGCGGAATCCCGGCATCAGAGATGGGGCTTTCAAATGAAAAATGGGCGGAGAAATCCATGGTCATCCGCAAGCACCACGAATGCGCCCACCTCCACACAAAGCGTTTTTTCGGCTTATCTCGCAATCACCTCCATGATGAACTGATAGCCGACTTTTGCGGATTTTACGCCGCCTTTGGCGAATTTAAGGCACGGTGGTTTGTGATGTCCTTTTGCTCACGGTTGTATGTCTATACCAGGCAATTGAGTGAGCCTGCGAAAGGCATAGTGGTAAAGATTGCGGAAAACGCAGCACAGTATGCAGAAAATTGGTCAAAAACCGGAAGTTTTGAAAAGTTAAACGAAACAGAACTGATTGAATCACTGGCAAAAAAAGATTTGCTTGAAATTATGAGTCTGCCGCAATAGGTGGCTCAAAAAAAGAAAGGAAAAAATTATGGACAATCTGAAATTATTTATCGAGAAAGCAAAAGGCGATGAAAAACTCATGGCAAAGCTCAATGAAATTGGCAAAGACAGTGTAACACCGGAAAAAATAGAGCAGCTTGCAGCGGAATACGGGATTACCGTCCCAAAAGACGAACTCGACAAACTCTGCTATAAGAAATGCGGAATCCTCACAGAAGGGGACCTTGAAGAGGTTGCGGGAGGCGATGCTGACGAGGACCATTTCGAGGATGTAGACATCTCAGGCTGGCCTACACAAAACCGCTTTGACCCCGCTGTATGCCCCGGTGTAGGGCAACTACGGTATGAGTGCAGAGGGTTTATGAACCTTGTATACTGCGACCATTACTCAAAAACCTATAGTCATACGCGTGTAGAAAAGTATAAGGGCAAAGGCGGAGGCGACAGGCGAACAAGTATATTTGACCACGTATGTTCAAAGGGCGGTTTTAATTATAAGGCCCCCTTAAATGGCTGATGGGTAATAAGCGTTGTGTCAACGCAGTAAACTATAGTATCTTTCGCAAGAAATAATATCTCATTAAGACCGAGGGCTTTTTCTTAAGGCTCTCGGTTTTTATATATTCCAATTTTTCTCTAATGAATCTGCTTTTTTTGTGTATAAGAATATGAGAGCAGAAAATACGGGCAAGAGGAGGACTCTGTGATATGGACGACAAGTACAATATAGATGAGATTTTATCAAATCTCCGCATACTTCCGGACGCAGAGGCAAAAAGACACGCATATGAACGTATGATGGCACAGTGCGTGAAAGCTCCGGTAACAGATTCCGAAACAAAGCTCAAACCTATCATATCGCTGCCGGAGGTAATCTCTGAGAGCAGAAATATGGTAAACGGCAAATCACAAAAACATGTGCATTTCGGCGAACACTCTCAGACATTTAAAAAAAATTATCAGGTCATAACAATGGGCGATGAGTTAAATATGGACGATTTAGAAAACGTAGCGGGCGGCACCGGCAACACTAACACCACAAATAACTCTGTTGGCTGTGACGAGTTGCAACTCGTCATAGCCGGCGGTTTGGACAATCTCGAGCGCGATGAAATAAACAATTATTACGACCCGCTCATATGTACTAAAAGCGCAGCAACCAGCCGATGCCGTGTCGGTGACGGGGAAGCACGCTGCGTGTACCTAACCATAAACCCCATCGAAGACGTCGATTCTCCCGGGGCATACCGCTACACATGCGCTAAAAGCTGTTTTAACTATATATCATATGTCAGACTGCACTAACTGAAAAGGAGAAAGAACATGACAAACGTACAAAAATTTTATGAGGCCCTCGGGAAAGACGAGAAATTACAAGAGAAATCAAAAAAGCTGAACAAAAAGCATGAAGAAAAGAAGCCGACAGAATATGAAGTGATTGCAGAGACAGTTGAATTTGCAAAAGCTGAAGGCTACAGTTTTACTGAAGCGGAGTTTAAGGAGTATATCAAAAACAAACAAGCTGAAATTACCAACGAAATAGATGAAGACGAGCTTGGGGCAGTTGCCGGAGGCTTTATAAGTGGTGTGACTGCTCCGGAGGATTTGACCGGAGGTTGTGCGTGTTCAATTTTAGGCGGTGGCGGCGGAACGCACAACGGAGGCGCAACATCGTGGGGCTGCGGATGTGCAGCCTACGGTCAAGGCGGAGACGCAAGAGATTGGCACGTTATATGTCTTTGCAAGGGCCTCGGTGGCGGAAGCAGCATCCTTTAGTGCTAAAGATTAACCTTCGTATACTAAAAAATTATAAGGAGAAAGAACATGACAAACGTACAAAAATTTTATGAGGCTCTTATAAGAGACGAAGCACTACGAAACAGAGTGCAAAAACTAAACGAAAAATACGGCGATAAAAAACCGTCTGAGAAAGAGATGCTTGCAGAATCGGTTCGATTTGCTGAGAGCGAAGGTTATAGTTTTACTGTAGCTGAGCTTGAGGAATATACAAAAGCAAAAAAAGCTGAACTGGGCGGGAAACTTGATGAAAGTGAACTCGAAGCAGTTGCCGGAGGCTCATTGCAATCGTGGCCGACCCCCATATCCGGCGGATGCGTTTGTGTTTTCGGCGGCGGCGGCGGCGGAAGGCATAGTGCAGCAGAGATTGCATGGGGCTGCGGTTGCCCCGGTTACGGTCAAGGCGGCGATGCAAGAGATTGGCACGCGATTTGTTTGTGTCTCGTTGCAGGCAGCGGTGCCCGTAAATAAATCTCTAGTCTGTTTCTCTCGCAAAAAAAATAGAATAGAAAAAAAGAAAGAACGTGACAAACGTACAAAAATTTTATGAAGCACTTTCAAAAATCGTTCACTTGGAGGAAATCTATGCATTATAGACTAAAAAACAATATCGCATTGCGTGGATGGCAAAAGCTGCCATACGCATTGACTGAACTTGATAGCGGCAATGTTATGTTTCTCGGTAAAGTGGAGTTTGATGCACTGTCAATGTGTGACGGTCAGACAGAAATCGGTCCTATTTCAACTTTGCCGATTTACATGGAAGTCATCGACAAGGCAAAGGAAATGGGTATTATTGAAGAGTGCCCGAAAATGCACCTAATGCCGTGGCAGAAGTATCATCAGTACCCTTCACGCTATATAGATACTGCACACTGGTCAATAACAGGCAGATGTAACTATAAATGCAGGCATTGCTACATGTCTGCTCCCGATGCGAAGTTCGGAGAACTATCGCGTGAGCAGTGTTTCAGCATTATAGACCAGCTCCATGAGTGCGGCATTAAAAATGTCACACTGACAGGCGGTGAGGCACTGTACAGAGATGACTTTTGGGACTTGGCAGACCGCTTGATAGCCTACGGTATACAAATAAAATCTATTCACTCAAATGGTGAGCTGGTGACAAAGGAGCTTTTAGATGCTTTAGAAAGAAGGCGCATTATGCCGACCTTCAGCATAAGCTTTGATGGTGTTGGTCAACATGACTGGCTTCGAGGAATCGAAGGCTCGGAAAAGACTGTTATAAATGCTTTTAAGCTATGCAGAGACAGAGGTTATGCCACAAACACTGAACTATGTCTGCATCAGTACAACAAGCACACTTTGCGTGAAAGCGTTAATCTCCTAGCCTCGCTCGGTGTCGGCTCTGTTAAAACCAATCCCGCTTCCATGTCGGGTGCATGGATTGAAAATGCAGGTGATGCCAATCTCACTATACAGGAACTGTATGAAGTCTATCTTGACTACATTCCTCACTATTTTGAGGATGGCGCACCGATGAATATTCAACTCGGCGGATTTTTCTATGGGCGCAAGGGCGAGATGAAATACATGCTGCCTTCCGTAAAATGTGATGGAGCGGAAAAAGCAGGGCGGCAAGTTATCTGTGGTCACGCAAGAAAAGTAATGTATATCTCAGCCGAGGGACGTATATTACCATGCATGTCGCTCTCAGGGCTTGATGTGCAAAAAGACTACCCGCTTGTAACAGAGATTGGTCTTGTGAAGTGCCTTACAAATTCAACATATATGCGGCTCATCGGCTCGACTGTGGATGACTTTTTGGAAAACTGCACTGAGTGTGCAGAGTGTGAGTTTAAGTATCAGTGCTGCACCGGTTGCCGCGCTTCTGCGATGGATAGCGGCGGCGATTTGATGGGACCTGACCGCGCATGTTGCGAGTTTTTCAAAGGAGGTATTATTTCTCGCATCATAGAAGCTGCAAAAGGTGCAGAGTGTGTAAATTATCAAATTTCTGAGTAATGTGCGTTTTATGTATGCAAACTATCTTTTATGCGCCGCAAATTCAAGCTCATCAGAGGATACAAGAGAATTTTTCAGAAACTTTCTTGCACGATGCAAAATAAACCCAACGTTGGACTCACTCAGTCCCAGCATTTCCGCAATTTGGGTGTTAGGCACTCCGCCGAAATATTTTAGTAAAACAATGTTTTTTTGCCTATCGTCCAGTTTTCTGATAGCCGAATACAATTTCATATATTCTTCACGATGCAAAAGCCGCTGCTCCGGATCGAATTGACCAATCAGCTCATGAATATCATCAATGGATATAACAACTTTCCGTCTGCGGAAATACGTGCGTATCTCGTTGAGTGCGATGGTGAATATCCATGTCGAAAGAGCCGCCTTTTCAGGGTCGTAAGTCCCGAGCTTAGCGACAATCTTCACAAATACGTCTGATGCTATGTCTTCGGCATCGTGAATGTTCCCCACGCGCAGCAAGGTAAAACTGTATACTTTGTCATAAAACGAGTCAAATATTTCCCCCGGGTCTAAGTTTATCATACTACCGACCATTTCTTTCGATTTTTCATTGCAATTGTGGCCTTCGCAATGGATTGGCAACAGTATATAACAGTTACAAATATTCAAAAGTCCCCAAGGTAGTATGATTTAAAATTTTTATGCTTGCTTCTAATGAAGTCACTATTACTGCGTATATATATATCGGCACTTTACTATGCCCTACCGGAGGCTACCGATAGACATGATTAATTAAATGATAACTATACCACCATGGGTACTATACTGATAATTGCCGTTAGTATAGTATTGTCGCTGAGTGTGTCGAAAGGAACTCAGGCAATATGACAGATGACGGTATTTTTATTAAAACATTATTTCGCAAACATGCAGCACTCAACATACTTGCCTTACTGACATCAACGGTTGGACCTATTGTCACCACAATAATAGCGGGGATACATTTCGGCAGTTATGGGCTTGCGATTATAGCTATTTGCTCACCTCTGTTTCTGACTGCTTCGTTTTTTGGTTTTATTATTTCCGGCGGTGGTCAAATTGTCTGCTCCGGGTTTATAGCTAAAGATGATGCAGACAATGTAAAAACAGTCTATAGTGCAGCGGCACTTCTCACGCTTATCGCAGCAACTACCATATGTGTGCTGAGCCTTATCTTTAAGGTTCCCTTGCTGACACTTCTTGCCGGGGAGATAAGTCCCGAGTTGTCTGCGTATTACTACTTCTTTGTTATTAACGCTTTTATTACTATGTTTATCTGTATCCCGCTGTTTTTCTCACGGGCGGTTGGGCGCACCTATATTGGGTTTGTTTTAACAGCAATCATGGCACTTGTTTCTATTGCAGCAAGCCTTTTGCTTGTAGAGTTTATGGGTATTGAGGCAATCGCTCTCGGTCAGGCTATCGGTGCTTTTGCCGGATTTTTAGTTTCGATGTTCATGCTCCGCAAGTACCTAACCTTTACCCTGCCGCGGAAGCTTTTTATCAGACCTATTTTTACATCCGGCAGTCCGCTCGGGCTTACGCGTCTTTATAACCTGTTTGCAGCCTTGACACTTAACACTTTATTTTTGCGCACAGGCGGAAGCGAGGCTCTTGCTGTTTTTAGTGTCATTTCCTCAGTACACCGATTTAACACGGCAGGTATAGACGGTATTTCGTCCACCATAGTGCCTATTGTTGGTGTGTTTCACCAGGAACAGGATATAACCAGTGTGCATCAGACCATGCGGCTGGCTTTCCGCTACAGCAATGCCCTTATGTTAACAGTTGGGATTTTACTGATTTTTTTCAGTGCGCAAACGGCGGCTCTCTTTGGACTTTCAGACTATGCGGCGTTTACAGCGGCTGTACCGTTTTATGTGGTATATGTAATATTGCTCACAAATACAACTATTTTCACTTCTTATTACAATGCATCTAAAAAACTGGGCATCGCCAATGCCATACCTTTTTTGCAGGAATTTGCTTTTCTTTGCTTAGGTGCATATGTTTTTGCAGCAGTTCTCGGCATAGATGGTCTTTGGGTTGCCTTTCCCTTATCCGGAGCAGCTACGTTGTTGATGCTGTTTGTTCTGCTAATGATCATAAAGCTCAGGGATCGGGATTTATCCGTACCTCTGCTCCAAAGTCTCAAGTCCCAAAAAGAGGGTCGCTATGTATCTTTTTCTGTAGAGAGTGACCTCAGTAAAGCGGCAGAGGCTGCGGAAAAAATATCCGTTTTCTGCGAGGAAAACGAGTTGCCGCCTAAGCAGACGATGCTCATATCCATGTCCATTGAGGAAATAATTACTCTCATAATCAAAAGTAGCAAAAACAAACATTTTTCCGTTTCGGTCAGGTTATTTTTGCTCAGCGACAAGGTTGTTATGCGCATACGTAATGCAGGCGAAAAATTTGATGTTGTGGAGTACTACAAGTCACATATAGCCGACGACATCGAAAAAAGCATGGATGTCATCGGCATGAAATATATTGTGCAGGCGGCAAGCTCAATCTACTATCGGCAAACTTTTGGTGTCAACAGCCTGGTTGTTACGATTTAAAGGAGAGTCTAATGCATACGATGATTGTCGGCAATAGAGACGGCGCAAAACTTAAGCTACAGGTGCTTGACGGAGCAAGTGCATTGCCCGGTTTTCTCTCCTGTATGCTCAGTGTTTATAAGCGAAAAGATAATTATGCTGCCCGCAATATGATGGATGAGGAGTGGCTAATGTGTCAGGCAGATGCCGGTAACCTGCTTGTCTTTTCTTTCGTAAGGGAAAATGGTGACTGTGCCGTCTCTATGGCGGCTCTCAAAAGTGCGAAATTTGATGGTTTGATAGATCTATCCTCCTTGGTTGTGAATCCCAAGTATAGAGGCTTTCGATTGGGGGATTTAATGACCGGGTATATTATACAGCAGTGTGAGGAGGCCGGCTTTGATTTAATTTATTCACCCATTGTGACACACCATGCACAGACCAGCACAATGTATGAGCGGCATGGTTTTACTCCAACGGGTTTTCTTTTCGGGGATTGCGATGCCGCAAAGCATATGGCAGAGTTAAAGCTGAACTCACAAAAACTCTCACTTGCGATATACATAAGAAACAGCGGAGAAAAGCGGAATGTCAACATATTTATCCCCGAAAACCTTACATCTTTAGCACAGGATATATATATGCCATTGAACGTTTCACTCTTTATTGACTACCGTGAAAGAATTCCTTCTATGGAGTGCGCCTTAGAACATGAGCAGGACGAATATCATAAGTCCTTGTTTGTGTACCTATGGAGATGCGGAAATGATTTACACCAGAGAATAAATGAACTTGAAGCACAGCACACGGGTGAACTCCAGACTTATCATATATATTTGAATATTAAAGATTTCCATGCCGTTAATGGCTATAAGGTACTCTCAACACTGGGTTATAAGTTTTGCGGATTTAAGCCTTTGTGTGGAAACGGCGAATTTATGGTCATGTGTAAAATGTGTGAAATCTTTGTTGACCATACTGAGCTACAGATGTCTGATGCACTCACTAAATTGTTTGAAAGGGTGAATAGTTATTAAAACGACTATACGTAAAAAAATATCTTCACTGATTCTCAAAGTAGCTATAGGTATGGTGATTATCGCAGTGTCAATAACTATGGTGTCTTTGCTTGTGCTACGCACGAACACTATTGACATTGGAGTGCAGTTGGGTGACAGCGCAGCAAATGACAGCCGCCAAGCACTGGAGCAGGCAGCCACAGAGCAGCTTATAAGCATGACATACAGCCTTGCATCTATGAGCGATGCGGAGCTTATGCTGGTGCAAAATTCTGTGCAGATGATTGCGTTTAAGGCAAGTGAAATTGTTCAAAATCCGGAGCGGTACACGCCACGCCCCGTGGCGTTGCCCGATTCAGTCAATGCAGGAGTCATGACTCCGCAATTGCTTTTTGCGGAGGGTCTTAACTTTGACGACATAGCCCCTGATGCTGCACTTATGGGCAATATCCAACATTTATTGATGAATATCATTTTAAACAATGTTGACGCCACCGCCGCCTATGTGGGCACAGAGCAGGGCTTTTTTATTGAAGTGAGTGAAGACTCGCATCTTGCGCCCTCACATTTTGACCCCCGTGAGCGGCCGTGGTACCGCTCAGCAGTTTTAAGTCGAGATATAACTTGGTCGGATGTTTTTATTGATGCCAGCTCCGGTTCGCCCGGGATTGCCAGTGCCATGCCATTTTTTGACCGTAGCGGTAATGTCGCAGGGGTTGCAGGAGTTGGCACACTCCTTGACGACCTTACCGAGATTGTTATTGGTACAAGATTGGGCGAGAGCGGCCACAATTTTATTCTCAATGAAATGGGGCAAATAATTATCGCCGAGGGGATTTCTGAAGACGAACACGGCAATATACTCCGTGAGGATTTACTCCATCAAGAAAATGCAGAGCTTGCGATGGTCGCCCGTAGAATGGTAGACGGTGAATCGGGGATTGAGCGCATTGTTATGTATGAGAGCGAAGTTTTTATCGCCTTTTCACCTTTGGAAACTTTACCTTGGAGCCTTGCAGTTGTGATTGAAGTTGAAGAAGTAATTGCCCCTGCCTTGGAAAGCCAAGGGCGCATTATTGATATGACAGATGATGCCTTAACAGAAATTAATATCGTCATAACTGTGGTTAGCATTATATTTGTGGCGATACTGTTCGGCATCATACCGATTATAAGTTATTGGTCGCGTAGGTTTTCTCTTAGGCTTACAAATCCCATAACTGAACTTCAAGAAGGTGTACACGACATAGCCGACGGCAATCTGGACTACCCTATCGCCGAGCTTGATATATATACCGGGGATGAAATTGAAGACCTCGGCCTGTCTGTGTGTAAAATGACGAGTTCGCTCAAGGAGTATATAGACAATTTACAAAAAGTCACAGCAGAGAGAGAGCGCATCGGCGCAGAGCTGGATGTCGCCACGAACATACAGGCGAGTATGCTGCCGAGCATCTTCCCTCCTTTCCCTGATAGGAAGGAATTTGACATATATGCGACCATGATTCCCGCAAAGGAAGTTGGCGGTGATTTCTATGACTTTTTCTTAGTCGGCGAAGATAAACTCGCCGTTGTAATGGCTGATGTTTCCGGAAAGGGTGTGCCTGCCGCATTATTTATGGTCATCGCAAAAACGCTCATTAAAAATAATGCGCAAAACGGCTTGCCGCCGAAAGACGTGCTGGAAACTGTAAACGATATACTTTGCGAAAATAACGATGCTGCAATGTTTGTAACAGTGTTTATAGCTGTTTTGGATATACCGACAGGGAAACTCACCTATGCAAATGCAGGGCATAATCCACCATTGCTCAAAAGGGCGGGTGGGGATTATGAGTGGCTGCCTACTAAGCGCGGTTTTGTAATTGCAGGCATGGAAGGCATGAAGTATAAACAGGAGGAAATTGAGCTCAGTGAGGGCGATGAGCTCTATCTATACACCGATGGAGTCACCGAAGCAATGAATCCGGCTAAAGAGCTGTTTTCCGACCCATATTTGCTCGAAGTGGCAAATAAATACAAAGATGAAAATTTAAAAGAATTTTTGGGGAATATTAAAAAGGAGATAGATATTTTCGCAGATGGCGCAGAACAGGCAGACGACATTACAATGCTGGTACTGGAAATCAAAAAAAAAGAGAAGGTGGGCTAATTAACATGAAAGAATTAATTACTGAAGCAAAGACCGAAAATTTAGATGCAGTGCTGGAGTTTGTGGAAACTGAACTCGATGCTGCCGAGCTAAACAAGAAGTTACAAACACATATTCTCGTAGCCGTTGAAGAAGTTTTTGTCAATATCGCCCAATATGCCTACAACTCTGAAGTTGGCGGAACCACTATCCGCCTTGCTGTCGGAGATGAGGTAGTTATTGAGTTTGAGGACAGTGGTAAGCCTTACAACCCACTCGAAAGCGAAGACCCCGATACAACACTTTCCGCCCACGAGCGTAAGGTCGGTGGTTTGGGGGTCTTTATGGTGAAGCAGATTATGGATGCAGTTGAGTATCGCAACGCATCCGGAAAAAATATTTTGACGATAAAAAAGAATCAAGTCTAAGTGAGGAGTATAAAAATGACTATCGAAAAAAAAGTAGAAAATGGAAAAACTGTCTTGCTACTCAACGGTAGGCTCGACACAACAACTGCACCGGAGTTGCAAGAAATGCTGATACCCGAATTTGACGGAGGCAAAGACCTTTTGCTTGACTTTACGGAGCTTGTGTATGTTTCTTCTGCCGGACTTAGAGTACTATTGCTCGGGGAGAAAACTGCAAAGGCAACGGGTGTAGAACAATCGCTTAAGGGCGTGTCCGACGAAATTATGGAGATATTTGAAATGACAGGTTTTGCAGATATTCTTAGCTTCGAGTAACGACGGAAATAAGTGTACTATGAAGTTTTTTAGGAAATGTCTTTCCCTTTATAGAAATTATATGCTATATTTTTTGCTCGTTCTCCTCTTAAGCATTGCCTTGCTCGCTTTTATCTTTTGGAAAGTCTTTATCGGCTATCCTTGGGGAGAGCTTGGGCTTGAACTCTTTGCAGGAATGTTGGGTATGGGCATAACTGTACTTATTGTCGATAAACTCCTAAAAAGGCAGAGGGAACACGAGCTGCTTCCTATTCGCATAGCATATTATAGGGACACACATCTGTTTTTGACCAAGCTGATTTCTTTTTGGGCGAGTGCTTACAACTACTCAGTCCCTAAGGATAATCCAAAAACTGTAGAAGAGCTTTTTTCGGAAGAGAGTTTTGCTGATATTGCAGAAAATCTGGATCTAAACGCCATTGTGCCGGGTGTGCCTTTTGATAAGACTTGGTTTGACTTTTTTGACGAAAAAGCTGAAGAGTTTGAAAAGACAGGCAAAGAAATTTTATCGCAATATTCTGTTTACCTCGACCCTGATATTTTTGGAAGTATGCACCATGTAGCAAAATGCGGGCTTTTTGTTATCAGCATGAAAGATATAAAAAAGTTCCGCGAATATAACGAAAAAAAGAAACTTCCGCAATCCGCAACTTTGAACAACTATTATTATATGTGGGAGGATGAAGACTTTGAGCACCTGATACACATATATAAGTGGTGCATGGAGTGCTATGATGAAATTAGCAAGCTTAGGCGGGGCATCACTGTAAAGGCTGTCGGTTTTCCCATCCGCAAAAATAAAAAAATGCCGCCACCCTGCATGATTTCAAGTGACGAGCAAACCTAAATGGTTCACTAATTTAACCATGGAGTACCCGCACATATTTCAGCCATACTTTAGCATAATCGCCTTTGCTTCGATAGATCTCATCAGCCAGCCTTTTGGCGTATCCTTCTACATAAGTGCGTTCTTCGTCGCTTAACTCATGGGTGCTGAATCTTGCTTTTAGTGCCAGTTCCTCTATCTCTGTCGGAGGAACGGCTTCGCGGTTAGCTATTTTTTCGATATACCGCCACATGGATATGACTGCTGCATTTGAATCAGGTTGCCCAAAAAGTTTTTTGCGATATTTTAGTACCAATTGCCTACGGCCCCATAGTGTTATGAATATGAACATAAATATAAGCACTGCCAACAATATGTTGAAAACCCATGTAGGCAGCCCTACAGCCGCAGCCGCAGCGGCAACACCGACAATACCGGCGGCTTGGGGTGCCTGAGTTTCTTGCTCTCCCGAGGTTGCTCCGTTTAAATAAATTCCATTGATCATGAGCCCACCATTATCCGTGTGGAAATCACCATTCATCATAATGCTTCCGTCAAAATCCAGCGGAGGTGTTGGTATATCAATTAAGTCTCCGCCGCTGCTTGGAGAGTGTGGAAATGATTGTGGAATCACTGACTCAGCACCTCCGGGTGTCACTTCAAGGTACAGCCAACCGACATCATCGTAAAACACCTCAACCCACGCATGTGCATTTTGGTCTGTGATTGTAACAGCCCCCCCTACATCCCCTACATGCCTACTCGGGATTGTGAACACATAGCCGGTAGTGAATCGTGCGGGAACACCGAGTGAGCGGAGCATGAGTGTCGCCGCAGTGGCAAAATGAATACAAAACCCTGACTCCATATATTGCAGAAAATATAGGACAAAGTCCTCTCCCTCCGGAACAATTCCCGGTGTTAGTGAATATGTTGCCGAGGATCTTATATACCTCGCCACCGCATCTACAATCTCTGTGCGCGAAGCGTTCGGGTTTATTCTTGCATTTAGAGCCCTCTCTCTAAGTGCTTCGGCTGTACTTTCATCAATCTGGAGATAGTGCTCCGCATTACCGAAAATTTGTTCTATTCCCAGTGCTTGATGTAGTAGTTGCTTCACCGAATCATAGTCATAATCCGGCTCATCATTATACATGAGTTCTTGCTGCAAATGCATTTTTATTTCCTCAACAAGGCGGTGAACGCTACCCCAAATCGGTAAGAATGCCACGTCATAATGATTCAAACGATTCAGAGGCTCTACTACTACTTCCGGCAAACCTTCCAAAGTGCGAGGTATGTTGAAATAGGGGATATAATCTATATTTGTTATATCACCGGTTCTTGTTATGTTCATCCCCACAAAAGAGGGCTGCTCAGATGTAAGCAACGAGTGGAGCAATGCAATATTAGCGGGGAAATTTCTCCAATATTCGTCCTGCGCATAGTTAAGCGCATCTGCGCTACTGTTCACACTCCATGTGCGCCCATCAAAATGTTGCATGGAGTAACCGCGCAGATAGAATGTCCCCGGGGCTGACACCTCAACTTCAAGCAAACTTCGATTTGTAATATTCATCGTCCCCGAATCTGCTATGTCTACATATCGTGTGTTAAAGCTCCACATAAAACCTGCGCCTGTTCCTCCTACTCCGACAGGCCAGCCGGTTCCGCGCCCGGGACTTGGACGCCTTTCCCAAAGATTACCCACCCTTATCGCTACTTCATTAAAATATCTGTTTACTATTGCTGTGTGTACAGTTCTGTCGAATCTTTCGGGCGGGTTTACAAAATAGGTGATGCCGAGAAAGGTAATCGCCACAAGCAAAGCGGGTATAATCATAATTCCCCTTTTTCGATAATCATCAAACACAAGGGCGTTTGTCAGCAGTATTGTCAGTAATACTGCAAGCAATCCGAACAGGTATATAAATGAGGGGCTGTAATCCGCTGACACCACCACAAACGCAAGCAATACCACCGGTATTGTGAATAATGCTGTCATAAATGTACTGCGGTGGATACATATTGCTATTGATAGCAATATTGCCATAAAAATCCCTGCGGCAGTGAAAAATGTCGTCGGGTTGCCTTCATAGTAAGCTGACTGCGGAAAAAACACCGTTATAACGAGCCAGTTGCTGTAAAAATCGGTAAGGGTAAATATCAGCCATCTTGCTCCTTCGATTATTTCTTCGCGTGACCATAGAAATAATATAAACGCGGGAATCAATGATATGAGCACTCCCTTATATCGAAAACGCCATGCTACGGCAGATAAAATGGCACAGACAAAAATCCACGAGGATGCAGAACGCCATAAGTAGACAGGAAGCGAAAACGCTGATATGAGCGCACCAAAGGCACATAGCACCGCAAAGAACATGAGCAGACTATTTCCCGCAATCGTAAAGATATATTGCTTTAGCGTTGTGTCGTTGGTCATGCTGCATCCTTCCCGTCTACTTGGTAGACCCATGCAAACCTTGTTGGGAGGTTTGGGCAATATAATGCATCTCTTGATTCGGCATCCAATACATCACTTAAAAATTCTATGAGATCATCTTCTTTTGTCACCTCTGCAACACTTTCTTTATCAGCATACTTAACATAAAACGGCATATCGCGCTCAAGCAAATAGTCGGTCAGATAGCGCAGACGACCTAATATCAGATTCTTTTGCACTCGATTGTTCCACTTCATTATGTGAATAAGCCTACTGTGATTTGGTGGAACCAGCGGCTCTCTGACCATGAGTTCATCGTACTTTGCCGATATTTTCCAGTGTACACTTCTAATAGAATCACCGCTGCGATACTCGCGTATGTCATGTTCCTCAGAGAAACCGCCTCCGGGTTTTGGTCGTAGGGTTAGCCCTCTCGGCAGCATAAATGAATTTAGCGGTGTTACTGCCGGTGGCAGCACAAATACTTTTACCGTGCTTTTTTTGTTCACTTTCAGTGAGAATAACCCGAGCAGACTGATGGTTGAGAGTCTGACCAGTTGATATATAGTCAGTCCTGTTTTTGTTGTATCTATAGGGATTTCAGTGCGGTCATCGGCGCCCGCACTGCAATAAACTGTTGTTTTGGAGTCAAAATCGTCCCCAATCATATGCAATCTAAGTCCTACGCATCTGATTGGAAACGACTTTAAATGGACAACTGTAATTATGAGCGAACCTTCTGCATTTTCTTCGAGTATAGGCGGTGCTGAAAGCAGTATGGTTTTTGATAACATACCGGGCAGACTGATAAGTAAATCAAACAGAGGCAGTAACAGCAGCATAACAAAGAGATACCATGACAGCCACGGCGGATAGAGTATGTAAAAGAAGAACACCAATATTAATGTCAGTATGTATATTATTCGACGTATGGTCATATTGTTTACCCGATGCGAGGTGCTTGTACGCTTTTCAGCACTTTACCCAGTATCTTTTCCGCTGTCATGTTTTCGTGCTCCGCTCCGGGACGGAGTACCAGTCTGTGTGCAAGTGTATCTGCAAATAGTGGAGATATGTCGCTCGGCACTACGTAGTCGCGCCCTTGCAGATATGCCGCCGCCTTTGAAATGCTTACCATGGCAATAGAGGCTCTTGGGCTTGCTCCTAAAATTATGTCAGGATTGTTTCTGGTTTTGCCTATTAGGGTTACTATGTACTCTAGTATGGTGGGGTCAACATGCACTTTGTCTACATCTTTGCACATATCTTCAAGTTCTTCACTTGTGACTGTGGGCGAAACCATGTCGAGCATAACTTTGCCTTGCTTTCTCTGCAATAAAGAAAGCTCATCTGATGCTCCCGGATATCCGAGTGATAAGCGCACCATGAATCTGTCCATCTGAGAATCAGGCAGTAGTTGAGTTCCTGCCGCGCCTACCGGGTTTTGCGTGGCGATTACTATGAAGGGTTTCGGGATTTCGTGCGATTGTCCGTCTACTGTTACCTGCCCTTCTTCCATCGCTTCAAGCAGTGCCGACTGTGTGCGGCTTGTAGCCCTGTTTAACTCGTCTGCTAAAAAAAGGTTACACAAAACTGCACCGGGTGTGTACTCCAGACTACCGGTGTCTTTGTTTACAATCGAAAACCCTGTTACATCGGAGGGCAATACATCGGGGGTGAACTGCACCCTATTGTACTCCAGATTTAACGCTCTCGAAAATGCTATTGCGAGTGTTGTTTTTCCGACACCGGGTATGTCCTCAATGAGTATATGCCCTCTGGCCAATATTGCAAGAAACACCCTTAGCACTATCTGCTCTTTTCCGACTATGGCATTCATCACACTATTGAGCACTCGCCGTCCGACAATATTTCCTCTATGGGCTTTTTCCATTTGCCACTCCTGACCTCATGTTTTCTCTGCTTAATGTGTAAAATAGTATAATACATTCTATCAATAAAAACAATGAAAAGTTACTTGTAACTTGTAACTTTTCGTAACGCAATTTATCATATCAGCCTAACGTTGCTGCTTTTTATCGCTTCTATTATGTCCTCAATGGAGCTTGCTCTTTCCTTCAGCTCAATACCGCTGTACTTAGTGCCGCTAACTCTGTGTGAGTCTGTACCTGCCTGCATCGGGAGATTATTTGTTGTAGCAAAATCCAAAGCCTGTGAGTTTGAGTTATGTGTGTCTGCAACGTTGTAGACTTCAACGGCATCTATCAGATGTGGTGCCACGGGAAAGGGGTTTTGTATGTAAAACGCATTTCTAAACGGGTGCGCTTGTGCCAGAAATCCTCCGTTTTTTCTCACGCGCAAGCTGTACTGCTCTGCGCTGAGATGTTCGAGGTCGGGATTTTCCAGAAGAAAATCGAGTCCAAGTCCGTACGTCAGGAAGTCTGTGCCGTGTATAGTGTATTCCCACCCGAAAAACACGTCTACTTCGTATTTTATCCCGGCTTTTTTCGCTTCGATAAAGCCTTTCATTATATGGTTCATTTTTCTTTCCCACGAGTAGTTCTTCGGGCAAGTGGAGTTTCCGTTTATGAAGTGGTCTGTGACTATCACTCCGGTATATCCCCTCTTTTTATAAAATTTAATCTGCTCTTTTGCAGAATTAATCGCACATGCACTCACTTCCGAGGTGTGCATATGCGTTTCATACAGAAAGCTCATGGTGCCTCTTAATCATCTTTCATCCAGGATGCTATCTCTTCGCTGAGTAGCTTTATTGTCCGCATTTGATTGACTATCCGTATTTGGATATCAACTCTGAGTTTTACACTAATCGGGTCATAGGGTTTTTGTATGTAATCGTCTGCACCGAGCATTAATCCTTTTCGTTCGTTATCGACATTGCTCAGCGCAGTGACAAAGATTATCGGTATTTCGCTTGTGCCCGGATTTTCCTTTAGGAGTTTAATAACTTCATATCCATCCATTTTTGGCAGCACGATATCCAGCAATATGAGGTCCGGCATAATATCTCCTGCCTTTTCTATGGCTTCTATGCCGTCTTTAGCTACGAACATATCATAGTCGTGTTTTAAAATGTCAACGAGCACCGCAATATTTAGTTCGCTGTCTTCTACAATCAGGATTTTATTTCTCTTCTCCGACATAGGCCCTCTCCCATCCGTTTTACACCATTGTATCACAATCTTAGGAAATTACAAGTCACACTTCCGTTGCTTCATCCAAAAACTTCTTTGAGCTCAAAAATCTCAAGTGGTACGCTCTTTCCTTTTAGCGGAATCTCGCCTATGGACTCCGCCTTTATGCGGTCACTGAGCAAGCCATAGACATCACTGCTTATGAGCACTTGGGAGCGTTTTGCGTTACTTTCCAGGCGAGCTGCTGTGTTGACCGCATCACCTATTGCCGTGTAATCTTTACGAAATGACGGACCTAGATTTCCAACTATGGCATCGCCGCAGTGAACGCCTATACCGAAGCCTATATCTATGCCGTATTTCTCCCTGACCGACTCATTGACTGCCGCCGCGCCTTGCACCATGTCCCACGCTGCTTTCACTGCTTTAAAAATGTGATCTTCCAAGGGAACAAAGCCATTAAAGAGAGCCATAGTTGCATCGCCAATGAACTTATCAACGCTGCCGCCGTTATTAAAAACTGAACTTGATGTCAGTTCCAGATATTCATTGAGAGTCTCCACTATTAACTCCGGCGTGTCACGAAATTTCTCGGTCATCGGGGTAAACCCACGCACATCAACAAACACAACGGCAATATGCTTTTTTTTCCCCACGCCGTCTGAATCCGCCTCGCCACTCTCGATAAGCGCATCCACAAGTTTCGGATCAACGTATTTTTTAAATGTGCCCCTGAGCTTGTTTTTTTCTATGGCATGAAGTACATACCCATATATCATTTGGTAAATAAAAACGACGACTAAACCCACGAGCGGCGCAAGTATAGGCAAGACATAGTAATGGTTTGAATATACAAAAAGCGCAGCAAAGTAGTAGCATAAGCCCACTACTGCAAATATGCCCAGAACTATGCGTATATCCAAATCCACAAAAGACACAAACCCCACACTCATGATAATCAGTAGTGCTATTATGAGTCCGCTCATCCACGCAGATACCCTCAACTTATATGCGCCGTCAAGTAACTGCTGCAATACATTTGCGTGAATCTCCACCCCATACATATGCGCTCCGTGGAGGATAGGCACGGGAAAATGGTCTCTCATGCCAACTGCGTAAGGTCCGATGAGTACGATAGCCCCATCGAGCCAGGCGGGATCAAAATCCTCGTGAAATATTTCCGCAAAAGAAAACCAGAAAAAATCACCGTAATGTCCGTCAATGCCGGGTAGACCCGCATACCGGATGAACATATTAGGATTTTCCTGCACAAAATCACTCGGCTCCGTTATTCCCAGATACTTCATCATCGTGACGACAGCGAACGAATATAGCTTTTCTCCCTCAAAATACTCCCATAGTATTGCATTGCGGATAACTCCGTCCCTGTCAACAATCCCGTTTATTAAGCCATGCTCCACGTACGGCTCCAGTTCGGGAAACGGTGCTTGGTGACTCAGCACGACAGGCTCGAGCGATAGTGTGTCGCGGTCGATGCCTATGTGGACTGTTGATGCGAGCACCACATTATCCGAATTTCTCGCCGCTTCGGTTAACGCCCTGTCTCCCTCCGGGTAGAACCGGCTTGGTTCAGTGAAGAGAACGTCTATTGCTATTACGGAAGGGCGCATATACTCGTCACTGTTCAAAATGTTTATAGCCTCTGCCATGACTTCCCGCGGCCAAGGCCATGGGCCGAGCTCATAAAGTGCGTATTCATCGACACCGATAACAATAATATCCGGATGCAGAGACACCGGATTTTGAAATACCGCATCTTGCACACGGTATTCCATCATTGTGAGAAGTCCCGATGCTACAAGGACTAAAATCAGCACGACAGCGACACCTATGTCTACTATCCTTTTAACAGTTTTGTTTTTCATGCATCAAGCTCCATTCCGGGAATCACCGGGATGGTTGTTGCGGCTCCTTTAAACGGTGCTGATACTTTCTTGTTTACGTCTTTAAGCCTTCTACACAGCGTTACTAACATATTATACGCAAACTCCGGCTGCGAGCTGAGAAATTCAAGAACATTATTCTCGGTCAGTTCGAGGACTACGCAATCCTCAGTAGCAACAACCGTTGCGCTTCTCGGCTCTTGCAGAAATAATGACATTTCGCCTACAAAACTGCCGCTTTCCAGTTTTGCGAGCTGTACCTTTTCTCCCGAACTGAAGTTCCTATACACACCCACTTGCCCCTTGAGTATGATATATAGATTGGCAGGTGTAACACTGTCGTTCTCTTTTATTAGGATGGTGCCCTTTCTAAATTGCCTGGTGGTAGAAAGTTCCGCCAATTTTTTCATATCAACCATAGTAAAAATCCTTCCATTTTTCGGCACAAGGGCTACACAGGGGCGCTGGCACAACCATGGTAGCACAACAAAGCTACTTTTTCAAGGATTTTTGAACATTTCTTTGCATATATTTGACCAAAAGTAACAAGTCACACATCCGTTGCTTCCCGCAGATAATGAGCAATTTGCCGGACTGTGACCTGTAACAGTACAGACCAAGCCAAAAGTGGATGATTTATTCCGCTTTTTTGCGAGAGCAGTGGCGCAATGCTCTCTGGCTCGCAAAAAAGCGGAATAAATTATCCATTTTTGGCGACCTGTGTACAGTAACCTGTAACGAACAAAAAGTGTCACCCAGTGTCACTTGACAACTCCTTGCATTTCGACTATACTAAACTTGCATTTCAGAATAGTCGAAACTGTGAGGTTGCTATGTATATTAAACGTGCTATTGAAGATTCGGTTCTGAGAATTTCTCAGACATTTCCCGTGTTGCTGGTCACAGGGCCGCGCCAAGTCGGAAAAACTACACTGCTCAAAAAGCTTGCTGAAAAGTCTCGTAAATATGTATCTTTAGATGACCCTGATGTGCGCACTCTTGCAAGAAAAGACCCGGCGTTATTTATGCAGAGATACACGCCACCTGTCACTATAGACGAAATACAATACGCACCGGAAATATTGCCGTACATAAAAATGAGTGCCGATAGTTCCGGCAAAAAGGGCGATTTTTGGCTGACCGGCTCACAAGCCTTTCACACTATGAAAAACGTCAGTGAATCACTCGCCGGAAGGGTTGGTATCGTTAATCTGCTTGGTCTGTCGTCAAGTGAGATTGAAGCTCACCAATCTGAGCCATTTACGGCATCAAAAGAGCGGCTTCTCTCAAGAGTCGGCACCGTGAGGCAAATTGGTGTTACAGAAATTTATGAGCGAATATTTCGGGGATTCTACCCTGCCTTGTTTACAAGCGATGCACCGCAATTATCCGATTTCTACAGGGCTTATGTAAACACCTATCTGCAAAGGGATATAAGGGATTTATCGCAAGTTGCCGACGAATCTGCATTCTTAAATTTCCTGATAGTTGTCGCCGCAAGAACCGCCCGACCGATCATTTACGAAGACTTAGCGAAAGAATCCGGAGTCAGCGCACCAACGGCTAAAAAGTGGCTGTCGCTTTTAGTTTCATCCGGTATAGTAACTCTTGTTCAGCCCTATCACAACAACATACTCAAACGTGTCACAAAAATGCCTCTGTTGCACTTTCTGGACACCGGACTATGTGCATATCTCCTAAAATGGGGCAACTCCGAAACCTTGGAGCGTGGTGCAATGTCAGGTGCATTCTTTGAAAGCTGGGTGTTTTCGGAAATATACAAGAGCTATCTAAACGCAGGTGAAGAACCGCCACTCTACTGCTATCGCGATAAGGACAAGCGTGAAATTGACTTGTTGATTTACAAAAATGGCATGCTGCATCCTATAGAGATAAAAAAATCAGCATCTCCCGGAACAGATGCGGCAAAGCACTTTAAGGCGATTGCTCCCGTGAGCGAACCTGAAAGACATGGTCACCAAGAGAGGAGCAAGGTCGAAGTCGGCACAGGCTTGATTGTCTGCATGGCAAACGACCTTCTCCCACTGGACAGCAAAAACTGGTGTGTCCCCGCATGGATTATTTGACCCGGCAGGTGGTGCAGGGTGCGGTTTCAACTTACCTTTGTGTCTACAACCCGTACATTTTCAGCAGTTCATCGTATATTGAGGATTCTTCCGGCTCGCCTTCAGTTTCGTCAGTGCCGCTCTCGTTTGCTACTATGGGTTCGTTGTTCGTTTCGCTTCCGACATCATCTACACTGCCTGTATCGTCTGTGTTCTCTGCATCACCGTCGTTATCAGGGTTATCTTCCTCGTCCTCATCATCTTCTTCGGGCTCTTTTCTGTATTCATCTTCTTTTCTGTAAGGAGAATCATCTGAGTTGTCAGTGGCGTCGTCATTTTCGTCTTCATCCTCTTCATCGGGGTCTTTTTCATATTCATCTTCTTTTCTGTAGAGAGGCTCATTTGAATCGGTTATCTCATCTTCATCTTCGTAATCGTCTTCATAATTGTTTTCATCAGCAGATTCTCGGATATTTTCTTGCCCGCTAACTTCAACATTCTCGTTTTCAGGAGTGTATTCATCTGCATTTTCATTTTCAGGGCGCTGAGCAAAAGCCAGCCATATCCAATCGCCTGAGAGTTCAGGTTGCAACGCTCGCAGTTCGTCTGTGCTGTAAATCGCTCCCGTGAGTTCATTTTGCCAATATCCGCCCGGCAAATCTGCGCCTCCGGCTAAGAGGAAGCCTACACTTAACCTAAGTGTTTCTAAAGCTGTTGTGCCTTCAAACATATTTAGCGTGTATCTTACGTTGCTGATGTCAAAGCCACGGAGGTCAAGCGATGTCAGCCCTGTCGCGAGCCAAAACATAGCTGTCATATCCCTTACGCTACTTGTATCCCAAGTGCTCAGGTCGAGCATTTTCAGCTCTGTAGCCATCCAGAACATTCCTGTCATGTCTGTTACATTGCTTGTATCGAAGTAATGGAGGCCTTCTATTGCTGTGAGATTGGTTAAGCCGCCAAAAAGTCCTGATAAGCTATCCCCTGCGAGTATTGGTCCTGTGAAAACGATTTTGTTTATAGAAGCGGCATATGCAGTCCATGGGCTCATAATTGTTCCAAGTCCCTGTATAAACCCTTGCTCCACGACCAGTTTACCGCATTCATACAACCGCCACGGCGCACGCTCGTCACCACCTGTTGTTCCGGTTTGACCGTAGGCTATTATATCGCCGCAGCATTGACCTGACGGGTAAGCGGGTGAATCTGTAGTCGGCGTATCCTCGGGTGTTTCAGGTGGAGGTTCAGTTGGATACTCGGGCGGCTGATTGGTTGGAGGTTCTGCCTCGGGTGTTTCCGGCGTGTCAGCAGTATCGTCGTCGGCATCAGGATCCGGCACGAAGCCTAAAAACAGGAACTCATCGTCAATCATAGCAAATAACGCACGCCCTGCAGGGCTGTTCCATATCCATGTGCCTCCGCTCGTAGGCAAGGCCTCGTTCGGTCCACCCGAACTGTCAAGCTGCCAATTTCCGGTTTGTAAACCATGATTACCAAAAAATCTGAAATGTTCGCCCAGAGTAAGCGAGCTGAGAGATACTCCAGTGAACATATTAAGCATCAGCGGCAGATCCAGTGTCGCATGTCTAGTGTCCCACCCACTTAAGTTGAGTGATACAAGTCCGCTTGCGCCACTGAACATTCCTGCCATAAACAACACTCCACTTGTATTCCAGTTGCTTAAATCAAGTGTGGTCAAGCCGCTTGCATCTCTGAACATATCTACACTAGAAAGCAAGTTTCCCGTATCGAAGCCACTCAAATCAAGGGACGTTAGTCCGCTTGCTCCTTCAAACATAATAGCCATAGTACGCACATTACTCGTGTTCCAACCACTCAAGTCGAGGGAAGTTAATCCGCTTGCTCCTGCAAACATACCTACCATATTAGTCACACTGCTTGTGTCAAAGTAAGACAAGCCTTCTATTATGGTTACATTAGCAAGGTCCCTAAACAGTCCGGTTAAATAGGAACCGGCAGTGATTGGTCCTGTGAAAACTATATGATTTATTGAAGATGCGTGAGCAGACCAAGGACTTGGAAGCCCAGAACCATTCTGAATAAACCCTTCATCTACCGTCAGCACACCGCATGCACATAGCCGCCACGGTGCGCGAGAGTCACCGCCTTCTGTTCCCGTTAAGCCTTCTGCACTTATCGTGCCACAGCATTGCCCCAGTGTCGGGTCTGTTGGATCGTTCGGGTCTGCTGGATCTGTTGGATCTGTTGGATCTGTTGGATCTGTTGGGTCGGTTGGGTTGGCTGGTGGTTCGGTTGGTGGGGTGTTTGGATTCTCAACCGGTGGATACTCGTCAGGTGGCATCACGGGAGACGTTTCAGGCGAAGTTTCAGTTGGCGTTTCGGGCGATAGCACAGATGGATTCCCGCGCCGGGCAACACGTGTGTTTGTCCTCGCAGTCCCTTCCTCCTCGGGCTCATCATGCGTAAACCGAACCATACTCCCACCGGTTTGCCGCCCGATACTCTGTATTTGCGCAGCCCTCTCCCTTGCCTGTGCATCGCGCTCGGCTCTGCGTGCGGCAATAAGGTCCGGAATCTGCTCAACTTCCTCACTCGTAACAGTACCTGCCTCGATAAGATACTCACTGTTATCATATATCGCAGTGAGGGTGAATAAGTCCAAATGTTCTATTTCAATGTCAAGTATTTCATAGTTTTGACTCGACTGGAGAGTTCCATCGCCTGTCGTGCGCCGGTCGCCGAGCCTGTCCCATATTGTCATTACCGCGCCTTTAGGGAGTGATACACCGTTTGCATCGCCAAGTCCTGAGAGCATCACTATGGTCACAATTCCGGTCACGTTCCTGTTCATTGTGAACATCGTACCGCGTATGCCGAGACCGATGTTGCCGACACGGGAAGATATCGTCTGTCCGGCGGTCTGCCCTTCTACGTTTACCAGTACGCTGCCGCTCTGTAGGGTCAGCGACATCTGCCTTCCGGATGAACCGACTACAACGCTGCTACGCTCGTCCATACGAAGCAGCGAATCCCTGTCCATCTGTAGGTTGACGTGTGAATCCATGCCTGTTGTAAGAGTATGTCCCTCGGTTAGCCGCTGGCGGTCTCGGGGTGTGCTGCCACTGTCATTGTCGCGCGACAATGTTATGTAGTTCCCCTCCATGCTGTGGATGGTTATCACTCGCGCTGTCTGCGCTGATGCTTGTGCGTGTATCACAGGGCTTAGTGTAATTGTTAAGACTATCAGTAGCGAAAGCAGTTTTTTTGCTCTTTTCATCCTGCTCCCTCCAATATCTGTGGGAGCTCCATAGCACGGATTACATTATTGCCTGTATCTGCTATATACAGCCTGTCTCCAAGGACATATACTCCCCGCGGCAGATGAAATGCCGATGCCCTCGGAGAGGCGTTGATATACCCCGGGTATGCCGTACCTGCCAGGGTGATTGTTTCTCCATTTGGAAGCACCGCTCTTATCGAGTGGTTCAAGCTGTCTGCCACTATGAGGTTGCCTTGCCATATTGCGAGACCCATAGGGGTGTTGAACATGGCTTCTGCTCCATCTTCAAATCCGCCGAGCGGTTCGTTGCCGAGGGGTGCCTGTCCTTCCCAGGTGACATCGCCCGTAAAGCGCAGCGTTCCTGCAAGTGTCCGCACCGAGCCGTCTTCTATCACACGGATCAGGTGGTTGCCTGTGTCTGCTATGTATATCCTGCCGTCTTGCGATATTGCTATACCGCCCGGACGGTTAAACTGTGCATTGCCTGTCTCGCCATCACGAGACCCGCTGGCACCGGGTGTCCCTGCTATGGTTGTCACCTCTCCGCTTCTGTCTATCTTGCGGATGACGTGATTGAGTGTGTCTGCTACGTAGATGTCCCCTTGAGGACATATTGCGATTGCCGTTGGGCGGTTAAACCTCGCTTCGTCTGCACTTCCATCGGCATGTCCTGCACTTACACTGCCGGCAAACGTATACACGTTTTGACCGTATATTATTCTTATGGCGTTGTTTTCGCTGTCTACTATGAGTATACGCCCATGCATATCAACCACCCCATCGGTTGGGCGGTTAAAAAAGGCTGTATTAATTCCTCCGTCTCTATGAAACCCGTGTGGGAACCCAAGTTCGTCATGGACATGGATTTCGCCTGTCACTCGACGGACACGGCCGCCTAAGTCTATACTGCGTAAAAGGTTATTCATAGTATCGGCTGTGTATAACATACCCTCGGCACTGCTGAAGATGCCGCTCGGCATGTTAAACTGTGCGGGTGAGCCATCTGCCGCTCCGTGGATTCCTGTTCCCGCTACCGTCATGACTTGCTCTGTGGATGTACGTCTGTTGAGTGCTCCATGCACAAGGTTTTGCTCTGCCGTACGCTCTGCAATGCGCTCTACAATACGCTCTGCTGATGCTGTAGGTATACTCGGCAGACCTTCCAAAGCTCCCGCTGCAACGATGGTGCCCGGTGCGAGTATTACAGATACAATTAGGGCTGCTAAAACAACCCTACTGCGCTTTGAACTTCCTCTGTTTGACATCAGACATCACATCCTTGCTGTTCCACTGCGCATCATTATAGCACAAAACAGTTGCTTTTTCAAGGATTTTTGAACATTTCTTTGAATTTATTTGAATAAAGGCTACAGTACAGACCAAGCCAAAAGTGGATGATTTGTGGAGTCTTTTTTGCGAGAACAGTGGCGCAATGCTCTCTGGCTCGCAAAAAAGCGGAATAAATTATCCATTTTTGGCGACATGTGAACAGTAACGAATAAAGTGTTGATGTGACTTATGGGGATTTTTTCAGGTGTCAGCCCCGTGTCTTTCGGAGATTATTAAAAAAGTCTTTTAGCAGTTTCCCGCATTCTTCTTCCAGAACGCCGCCTGTTATTTTGGTCTTAGCTCCGTAGGACTCCATGAACAGGTTTATGACACTGCCGCAGGAGCCTGTTAGTTCATCTTTTGCGCCGTAGAATAGTTTGTCCGGGCGGGACATTATTATTGCTCCTGCACACATTGGGCACGGTTCGAGAGTTGCATAAATTGCACAACCACTGAGCCGCCAATCGCCGAGTGACTTACAGGCTTGCTCTATTGCCTCAATTTCGGCATGGGCTGTTGCAGATTTTTTTCTCTCGCGACGATTTCTGCCTATTCCGATTATTTCTCCGCTCGAGTTCACGACAACGGCACCAACAGGGGTTTCGCCGTCCTCTGCGGCTTCTTTTGCCAGCGTTAAGGCTTTTTTCATGTAATATTCTTGATTTTGCATAATATATCCTCAAAATAGCTTGGAAGGTCGGAAGTCAGCTCCATTTCCACACCCGTGCGGGGATGCAGTAATTTCAGATTCTTTGCATGAAGGCACTGTGAGGTTTGCCCAAGTTCCGCCTTTTTTCGCCCGTATACAACATCGCCGAGAATAGGATATCCTATGTACGCCAGATGGACACGAATCTGGTGTGTGCGCCCTGTTTCCAGTTTGCAGCGCACATATGAGTGGAGCGAAAACCGCTCTATCACTTCATAGTGGGTTATGGCTGTACGCGAATTTTTATCCGTCACTGCCTGTCTCTTTCTATCTGTAGGATGCCTTCCTATAGGTGCATCTATGCTTCCTTCATCGTTTTTTAAGATGCCGCACGCTATCGCCTCATACTGCCTTGTCAGGGTACGTGCCTGTAGTTGCTCAGTGAGAGACATATGCGCCTTGTCGTTTTTTGCTGCGATTACAAGCCCCGACGTGTCTTTGTCTATACGGTGGACTATGCCCGGACGTTTTGCGCCGCCGACTCCCGAAAGGCTGTCGCCGCAATGGTACAGCAGGGCATTTACCAACGTGCCGTCAGGATGACCGGGTGCAGGGTGGACTACCATGCCCTTTGGTTTATCCACCACTATGAGGTCGGCATCTTCAAAGACTATGTGTAGTTCCAAATTTTGCGGCAAAGTATCAAGACTTTCAGGCTCTTCAAAAGTCACTTCGTAAATTTCACCCTCCACAGTCCTGTGATTTTTTGTCAGCACTTTGCCGCTCAGTGTCACTTTTTCGGCACTGAGCAGTTTTTGAGCCATGTTTCTGGTAAGCTCTGAAAGATTTGAGGCGAGGTAGACATCCAGCCTTTCCCCGCCTTTTTCACATTCAATAACTTTTATGTTATTCATCGTCATCTAAGCCGTATTCTCTCAGCAGTTCATCTACATCGTAGTCTTCTGCATTGCTGAAATCTACGTCTAAATCAAATTCATCAAGGTTAAACTCTGCTTCGGATGCCATATTGGCTGTTATATCTGCTGTTATATCGTCGAGTGAATCGAAAACATCAGGCAAAACAATATCTTGCTGAGGTGCGGTTTCGTAGACCGGCTGCGATGTGTAAGTTTCCTCGGGAACGTAACTCGGTTGCTGTGCGTATGCTTCATCAGGTGTGTACTCGGCTTCTGCTACAGGTACACTCTGTGTGTATTGTTCCTGCACACTCGGTGCATATTGCTGATGTTCTGTGTAGGCGGTACCCATCTCTTGCTCTGCCTGTGTCGCCACCATTGAGTCGATTTCGGGGAATTCGTCGTATGTCCCCTCTGCGCTGTGCCCACTATATTCTTCTTCGTGCTCATCTTCATAGTATTCGTCATCTTCATAATCGTCTCTATCGGCATATGCCGCCCCGCCTCTTGCCTCTTTAATGGAGAGCGATATAAAATGAATGAGAAATATTAAAAACCCGAGGGTTATGAATATGTCTGCAAAATTAAATATCGGGAAGTTGATAAATAGTGTTCTGAACATATCTACTACTGCGCCATCGTTGAAAATTCTGTCAATGAGGTTTCCGACTGTACCTCCAAGAACAGATGCAAGACCCAGTGAGCCCCAAAATCCATCATTATATCTGAGCAGTATCATAACCAGCACAACTGCTGCGACAAAGGCTATACCCGCCAGCAGCCATTGCTGACCGGAGAGGATGTTGAGCATCGCTCCGTCATTTTCCCATCTTGTCAGCCCAAGAATACCCGGTATTATTACGGGGCCCCTTTCGCCTATTTCAAGCGTTCTCATTATATAATGTTTAAAGAACTGGTCAAGCGCAACTATCAGCGCTGAAAAGAGAAATATCAGCATTTTTTGTGTTTTCCTTTCGGTGGCGTTTCGGGCAATTGACTGTCGCCCCTACACGGCATTGATAACCACATCATGGCAACGGGGGCATAAAGTCGGGTGGTCGGTCTTTGTGCCGACATTTTTGTCATGCTTCCAGCAACGCGAACACATGGCATCCTCACTTGGCTTTACGACTATAGTTGCTCCCCCGAACTCCACTCCTTCATATCCATTCGTTTTTCCGTCATAAATCTTTACAGATGATACGATTAATAAATCGGCAAGCTCAGTGTCTGTTATATCAGGAAATTCTCTTTTTGCATCAACGTCCAGATATATTTCTACATCGGCATCAAGGGATTTGCCTATTGTTTTTTCACCGTTTTCTTTTTCGGTGCGTGCAATTTCAAGAGCTTTGTTTACATCGTCCCGTAGATTCTTTAGCCTACTCAATACTTCTTCACGCTCCGGTGCCAGTGAGTATTGCGGCATGGACTCAGGCATTTGGTTTAGCAGCACACTGTCGGTTTCTACGCCTTCGTGATGCGGCATATGGTTCCAGATTTCTTCTGTTGTAAAGGCAAGTAACGGTGCAAGCATACGCACTAAAGCATCTAAAATTATATAGATTGTTGATTGTGCGCTTCGGCGTGAAAGGCCGTTCTTATCATTACAATACAACCTGTCTTTGATGATGTCAAGATAGAAATTTGACATATCCACTGCACAGAAATTGTGGATTGCGTGGTATATCGTGTGGTATTCATAGCGGTCATAAGATGCTCTGACCGATACGATTAGCCTGTTAAGAGCAGACAGCGCCCAGCGGTCAAGCTCCGGCATTTTTTCCGCAGGTACAAGTGCATTTACGTCAAACTCGTTTAGATTTCCCAGTATGTATCTCGCTGTGTTACGTATTTTCAGATATATGTCTGAGAGCTGTTTGAGTATGTTTTTTGAAACCCGTGTATCAACCTTGTAGTCAGACGAAGCTACCCAGAGCCTGAGTATGTCTGCGCCGTATTCTTTGATTATTTCCTCGGGTGCGACTGTGTTTCCAAGCGATTTGTGCATCGCTTTACCTTCACCGTCAACTGTCCAGCCGTGTGTAATGACCCTTTTATATGGTGCTGCTCCGTTTACCACTATGCTTGTAAGCATAGATGATTGGAACCAGCCTCTATATTGGTCGTTGCCCTCTATGTATAGGTCAGCGGGGAAACTAAGTCTTTTAAATACGCCGCTGCTGAGTACCCCTGCATGTGTAGAGCCGGAGTCAAACCAACAGTCCAGTGTGTCTGAGCCTTTCTCTATCTTAGATGCCGAGCAGTGCGGGCAGGTAAATCCTGCGGGCAATATTTCATGCGTTTCCATTTCGTACCACGCATTTGAGCCTTTTTCACCGAATAGCTCGGCAACGATGTCTATGGTTTCAGGTGTGCATATAGGCTTGTCACATGTTTCGCAGTGGAAAACAGGAATGGGCAGTCCCCAATGCCGCTGGCGGGATATGCACCAGTCGGAGCGTTCGGCGAGCATTGCTATCATGCGTTCTTTGCCCCATTTCGGAATCCACTCAATTTCTTCACATGCTTTGATTGCTGCCTCTTTCATGGCATCAACTGATGCAAACCACTGCTCTGTTGCACGGAAGATAATGGGCTTTTTGCATCTCCAGCAGTGCGGATATGAGTGAACAATTTCTTCTTCCGCAAATAGTGCGCCGCTTTTTCTCAAATCTTCGATTATTATGTCTACAACCTTTGAGTAGTGATGCCCTTCATATTGAAGTGCTTCCTCCGTCATTATACCGCGTGAGTCAACAGGTGTGAACATCGGCAGTTCTTTATAGTTGCGGCAGACGTTGAAGTCGTCTGCACCGTGACCGGGAGCTGTGTGAACGCAGCCTGTTCCCGCTTCTACGGTTACGTGGTCGCCGAGTATTACAAGAGAATCTCTGTCATAAAACGGGTGCCGTGTTTTTACCCGCTCAAATGCACTGCCGGGTAGTTTTTTGATAACATCAAATTTTTCTATGCCCGCTTTTTCAAAAACGGCTTTTGCAAGTTCGGATGCTACTACAAATATCTCATCTCCTACGCGGCATAGTGAATATTCTATTTTCCCGCCCATGCTGATAGCCACATTTCCGGGAAGTGTCCATGCTGTAGTCGTCCATATAAGAACATATGCGTTTTCAGCATTTTCTACACCATCTAGGACTCCTTTTGAGTCAGTTATTTTAAACTTGACAAATATCGGCTTACAAGGCACATCTGCGTATTCTATTTCGGCTTCTGCAAGCGCAGTTTCATCATTCGGGCACCAGTATACGGGCTTTAAACCTTTGTTGATATAGCCTTTTTCGTACATTTTACCAAATACTCGGACTTCTTTCGCTTCAAACGAAGGTGCCATCGTGAGATATGGGTTGCCCCAGTCTCCAATAACTCCAAGCCGCTTAAATTGTTCGCGTTGCCTGTCTACATAGTCATCGGCAAACACATGGCAAGCGTTTCTAAACTCCGGGATTGACATTTTTTTTCTGTCAAGCTTATTTTTCTTGATTATTGCACTTTCTATAGGCATTCCGTGATTGTCCCATCCGGGGGTGTATGGCGCTTGGTAGCCTGTCATGTTTTTGTGGCGCACTATGATGTCTTTGAGCGTTTTATTCATGGCTGTGCCTATGTGGATATCCCCGTTTGAAAATGGAGGACCGTCATGCAGAATATACGAGGGTTTTCCCTCGTTTTTCTTCATGAGTTTTTCGTAGATTTCCTTTTCGTAAAATGATGCAAGCAGCTCGGGTTCCTTCTTTGGGAGCCCTGCTCGCATTGAAAAATCTGTTTTTGGCAGTAATATTGTGGCGTTGTAATCAGAGGACATAAACTTAATGTTTTTCCTTTCATTGGATATAGGGGTCTACGCAAGCGGGACGGGCAAGCCCGTCCCTTGCGAGTTACGCTTGTTTAATCTTCGGTGTCGAAGTTTGCACCGAATTTTAGGTCATCAAAGTCGAACTTTGGTCTGGGAGATGTGTGCTCCATCGGGTCGTCATCTTCAGGTGAATAAAGTTTAACTGAGTCCTCTTCATCAGAGAACAGTGACTGCGGAGGTTCACCCATAGCCACAGGTGTATTTATTGTCGGAGAATCATTTTGGGACTGCGAAATAGTTTCATTATCTCCGAGCGCAATCGCTTCAACAGCGTTGCCTATTTCTTCTGCGATACTGTCAAACTCAATGTCCGCAACCGGTGCTACCGGCTGCTTCGGCTCTTGCTGCCTTGGCGGTTTCGGCGGCGGAGCCGGTGGGGGTGGAGGTGGTGGGGGCGGTGGCGCAGGTTGTGGAGGCGGGGGTGGCGGAACTTGCTTCGGAGCAGCTTTTGCGTTAGCTGCCGGGGCCGGATTTGCCGCGCCTTTTTTAGGTTTGACAGTGCGGTGTGCCGTTTCAAGTTTTTTCAGAAACTCTGAGTGTTTGCGCAAAATTGCTTGGGAAAGCTCTATAAATTTTGCAGTTTCTTTTGATGCTGCTACAAGACGCATTTCTTCTTCCGCTACCTGTCGTGCTGTCTCGGTAAGCTTTTCCTTAATTTCCTTTTCTGTGCTCAAGAGCATTTCGTCTCTTGCTTTGGTTGCCTCAGAGGTAATCTCATCTCCCATACGCTGTGCCGTTAAGAGTGCCATTCTCATTGCATCCTCAGTCGTGCGGTATTCTTCAACTTTTTCCACCAACACCTTCAATTTTCCTTTTAGGATGGCGTTTTCTTTGTACAGCGCACTATAATCTTCTGTCACCGTTTCGAGAAAATCATCAACCTCGCCCATGTCATAACCATTGACAAGAACTTTGTTAAAACCTTTTTCTGTTATGTCTTGTGGAGTCAGCATATGTTTTCAGTCCTTTCGGCTTTTGTTTTGAATATTCGCTGTGGAGCTAAAAATACAGTCCGTTGTTTTCAAGTTCATCAATCAAATCACCAAGTAAGTCAACATTGTATGGCGTGATGAGGTATGTGTTAACCGCTACTTTTTTTATTTTACCTTCCTGAGCATAGGCTACACCGCTGAGAAAATCGACAAGGCGGCGCGCAATGTCTTTGTTCGTCTGCTCAAGATTGAGTACAACTGTGTGGCGGTCGCGCAGGTTGTCTGCTATCTCCGCAGCAGCTTCAAAACGCTCAGGCTTAAATAGTGCAACCTTTAGCTGTGCAGTCGCATGTATGTTTACCACTTTATTGTTATTAACTTTTTGCTCCTCAAATCCTCCGTAGGTGCTTCTTGCCTGTGCCGGAGTTTTTGGAGCAAGGGGTAACTCGTCAGTCATTTTTGGCTGAAAGTCATCAAAATCATCCTCGTCATCATAAGGCTTCGTTAGTCTTTTTAATTCATTGAATAATCCCAAATCAAGAGACCTCCCTTAGTGTGAAGTTAGCGCTCGCCGAAGATTGCCGAACCTACTCTAACCATATTTGAACCAAATCGAATTGCATCTATGTATGTGTCACTCATGCCCATAGAAAGTAATCGTACAGAGACATTATCATATTTTTTTGCGCTCATGTCAACAAAAAGCTTAAACATTATGTCAAAATAGTAACAATTTCTTTCATTTTCCACAAAAAATGGAGGGATTGTCATGAATCCATGTACGTTAATTCCCGTTAATTGCGATGCATATTCCAGGATTTCCTCTGTCTCCTCCGGTAAAATTCCCGATTTTTGCGGTTCTTTGCCTATGTTTATCTCTATGAGTACATCTTGTGTAATGCCCAGAGACTCTGCTCTTTTACCTATTTGGCTGAGCAGGGATTTTGATGATACCGATTCTATCAGGTCGCATATCCCGACTACTTTGTTCACTTTGTTCGACTGCAAATGTCCGATAAAATGTAAAGGAACTCCTTCATAGGCACCTTCGGCGTTTTTCTCCATCATTTCTTGCACTCTGTTCTCGCCAACGGCATCCACTCCTGCGGCTATAGCTTCTTTTATGTATGTTGCAGGTTTTGTTTTCGAGGCTGCTACAAGAGTTATATCTTCGGGTTTTCGCCCGGAGTCTATGGAGGCTTTTGCTATGCTCTCACGAATACGGGATATATTGTCTTTTATAGCCAAGCTCAACCTACCACCTTTCCGTGGTAGAGGTTGTTGCCTCTTACTATTATTGTGGACTCGGCTCTTAGGGGAGAGCCTGTTTCTATACCGTCGCGCACAATGAACACATCACCTGTTTCTCCTAAAATTTCCACATCTACCCGCTCTGCATATGCTGAAGTTTGAAGAAATACAAAGGTTGTCCCGTTTTCATCGAGGTGGATTGCTTCCATGGGAACTCTTATTCCCGCTGTGACGTTGGTCACTATTTCTGCTCTGACTTCACGCAGAGCCACCGTATCGTGGATGCCCCGATCACTGGATAAGAGCACTACTGCGTGATCTCCCTCCCGTCTGCTTATACTCTCCACGAGCATTTCCATATTTCCTTGAAATACACCGGTGAATGACACGTTAATCCTGCTTCCGGTGCTGAGTCTTATTGCATCTTCGTGGTTTATTATCGCCGCAAAATACCACTTGAAAGCCGTTACCAGCTTGCCCGCTCCGCTTGTGGCTCCCGGGGTTTCAAAATGTGCTCTGAGCTCTGACGGACTTACTCCGGTCATTATATCAGGAGTGATGTGCTCAAATCCGTCCACTATATGTGTGAATGTTCCGCTGACAGGTGCGGCGATTGTCCTAGTGCCGTCACTTCTAAGCTCAAGTTCTTCGAGTCTGCTTCGCAGCGCTTCAATATCGGTTGCTACGTCGAATATTGTGGTCTCGATGTTCATTGATATTTCTTCAAGACGTCTTAAATCCATTGTATTCACTGCCGCAGACAGTTCTCTTATCGTTTCCATGTGCTCTGAATCTGTTACGTTACGATTTGATTCAAGCTGTGTTATTTGCATATTAAGAGAGCGGATTTCACTTGCTGTCTCCAGCGCCTGAGCTGTCATGAACTCTATTGCGACTGCCTGCCCTACTCCTACCCGTTCACCCTCTCCTACAACGGGAAGTACCGATGTTCCTGCATCGTACAGGACTGTTTCTGTTCGTATTATGAAGCCTTCTACGGGGAGTGTTTCTTCGATAGAGTAGCGTATTGCCGCTTCTGTGACAAAGGTATTTGTGATGGCGCTGTAAAGGTAAACGCCTATGTATGTCGCCACGGCGAGAAACAACACGGCTGTTGTCAGACGTATGAAAAAATCACTTCGTTTCATAAGCTGCAAACCTTTCTTGTTCAGAGTTCGTGGGTGACCGATGGGGAGGGGCAGTCGTCCCTATATGGGGTGGACTATCCAAGTAAGGGTTTTGTCGCGGCGTAGCCATGTAAGCTGGCGTTTTGCGTAACGCCGGGATTCCATTTTTACTTTTTCGATGGCTTCTGCCCGACTTGTTTTTCCTTTTAGCACCTCGGCTATTTCTTTGTAGCCTATGGCTTGCATTGCTGTACTTTTCTTGTCCTTGCACATTTCTATTAGATTTGCCACTTCGGTTTCAAGTCCTGATTTTATCATATTATCCACACGTTTGTCGATATTTTCATATAATGTGGCTCTGTCTTCATATGTGAGTGCGTATTTTTCAGCCTTATAGCGAGGGGGTATCTGTTTTGTTTCTTCGTCGTGCGCTGCTTGCGTTTTTCCTGTTGTCAGATATGTTTCATGTGCGCGGACAATTCGCTTTTTGTCATTAGGGTATAGTTTTTGTGCTGTTATGGGATCGAATTCATTGAGTTCTTTTAATAATGCTTCGCCGCCGATGATTTCGTAGCGTTCTTCCAGTTTTTTTCTCAAATTCTCGTCGCCTTTTTCGGCGAATTCTCTGCCGGCAAGGAGCGAGTCTATGTACAGCCCTGTCCCACCGACCAGTATAGGCTTTTTACCTCTTTTTATTATATCATCTATGCAGAGTGTTGCTTCTCTGACGTAACGTGCTACCGAATAATGATCCCATGGAAGCACTATATCTATCATGTGGTGGGGTATACCTTGCCGTTCTTCAATTGCGGGTTTTGCTGTGCCTATGTTCATGTATTTGTAGACTTGCATCGAGTCGGCAGATACAATTTCTCCGCTATGTTTTTTTGCAAGTTCTATCCCGAAAGCTGTTTTTCCTGTGGCTGTCGGTCCCGTAATTACTGTCAGCAACACACATCACCACCGTTTTAAACTCTTCCCAGATTTTTGTCCAGGGTCGTTTTTGTTAGTTTATATACTATCGGGCGACCGTGGGGGCAGTGTGTAACTTCGCCGCACATTACTTTTTCGGCAAGTTTTTCAAGTTCGTTTTGACTTGATGAACGCCCTGCTTTGATTGCCGCTTTGCAGGCTATGGTTTTATATATACTATCTCTTTTTTCTGTCTCCGCTACGCCGCTTTGCCTCAGTTTTTCGCATATTTCTGCGAGGGTCTGTTCTACGTCATCTATGCTTATTTCTGCGGGTATGTATCTGACGGCTACGCAGTCTTCTCCAAAACTTTCTGCCGTGAAGCCCAAATCATCCAGAAACTCTGCTGATTCGAGCAATACTGCCGTATCTTCATGCCCTAGGCGGCATATAATCGGTGTTAACAGGGCTTCTGACATTGGTTTGTGGTTTTTCTTGCGTAGGGCATCGAAATGTATTCGCTCGTGAGCGGCATGTTTATCTATAAACAAAACATTTTCACCTTGTTCGACAATTATATACATCGTCATTGTTTCGCCTATGACTCGGTAGGGTTCGGGTGATAAAAGCGAGGGAGTCGCAGGGGTGAGGGTCGCCCCCGCAGTGTGGGCAAGTTCTTTCCCGGCAGGGTAGTTTTCCGGTTGCCTCTTGTAAATTTGCCGGGGCTCCGCAACGCGCATAGGGGCTGAGACAGGGGGGCGGTTCGCTTGACTCACAGGCACAGAGGCATTCACAGGAGCAGATAGGGGTGGTGAGACAAGAGAACCTTCCCCCTGTCTCTGGTATTTATCTAATGCTCCCAGAGCCGCGTAGTATACGCCATCGTAAAATTGCTTGTCGGAGACAAATTTTATCTCTGTCTTTGCCGGGTGTACATTTACATCTACAGTATTTAGTCCGGATTCTATGTATAGTACACATGACGGGAAGCGACCGCCCGGTAAAATGTTGCGGTATGCTTGCTCCAGTGCAGTTTGCAGTAGTTGCGATTTTACGGTTCTTCCGTTTACAAAGAAAAATTGGTATCCCCTGTTGCCTCTCGCTGCGGATGGTTTTGATACGTAACCTTTGACGTTAACTGTGTCGTCTGACGTGGCTGCGCTTATCAGCCCTGATTCCACTTCTCTGCCGAGAAGGCTGTATATCGCCGAGTCAATGCGAGAGTCGCCGGGGGTGTGGTATTCTTGTTTTTTGTCTTTGATGAACCGAACTGAAATGTCGGGTCTTGACAGAGCTAGGCGCGTAACCACTGCCGCCACTGCCGAACCTTCGGCACGATCTGATTTCATGAATTTAAGTCTTGCAGGGGTGTTGAAAAATAAATCCCTTATTATTATCGTTGTCCCTTCAGGGCAACCGACAGGTGATTTTTTTAGCACTTTTCCGGCTTCTAAGGCAATTTCAATGCCTTCCGCGCTTTCTTTTTGGCGAGTTTGCATTGTGACTCTCGAGACTGCTGCTATTGCCGCAAGTGCTTCTCCTCTGAAGCCTAATGTGCCAATAGCTTCAAGCCCTCTCGCATCACTCAGCTTGCTTGTGGCGTGGCGCAAAAAGGCTGTCTCTGCTTCCTCCGGGGCTATGCCGATTCCGTTGTCGGTGACTCGTATGTATTTCATTCCGCCACCGGCTATTTCGACGGTAATTACTCCGGCACCCGCATCTACTCCGTTTTCCAGGAGTTCTTTAACAACCGATGCCGGTTTTTCCACAACCTCGCCGGCTGCTATAAGGTCCGCTACATGTTGCTCTAATTTAAGTATTTTAGGCAAACGCTGATTCATCTCCTCCAACGCCTCACCTGTATTCTATGGGGAGGCCTTTAACATTTACGGGGTCAACGTCTAATACGGCTATATCGCCAACCGTGCAGCCGATGTTTGTCACGTCAACCATTGTGTGCATCAGTCCAACGCTTCCGAGAACTCTTGCCTTATGCCCGTTTACTCTGACAAAGGTTTTACGTCTGCGCCAGCGAAATATGCCAAAAAGACTTCTCTCGACTATGTATCTGTCAACGCCAAAACCGTGATAGTAGCCTACTGAAAGGATTGCAATTTTTGTCGGGGCTTTTGTTACAAAACCACGCTCCGAGCCTATTGTGTGACCTTTTGGAAACCAGCCCACTTCTTCGATTCCGGCTTCTATGTAACCTACTTTTGACAGCCCTTGTACCGGTTTTCCCGGGATTCTTCCTGTGAGTGCCGTTTCTACCCGTACTGCATCCATCAGTTCTATATCATACTTAAAGAGTGCGGCTGAGTCTACTGCGTGAGCCGCTCCGGGTTCGTAACCCATCTCTATTATTCTGTCAAGAGCCACGTTAAATTTGTCAAGTTGGCTGAATGTTTGTTTTTTACTTCGCCATGATGCGGAAAATGTTGTGAATGTTCCTATTACGTTGACACTTGACATATAGTTGTAGATTGCCGCTACTTTGTCTAGTTCTGTGGGTTGAAAGCCGTATCGGCCGAGCCCTGTGTCGAGTTTAATTTGTATGTCTGCTACTAAGTTATTTGCTTCTGCTATTCCGTTGATTGCGACTGCGGCATCATATGATCCTGCCGTGCATACTACTCCGCAACCGAGTAGTTCTGCTATTTCATTTGGATCCGCCGTACTTCGCAGCATCATGAGACGTTCTTTAATAAAGTCGTTTTTTCTCAGTAGTTTTGCATCTCCTGTGTCGGAGATTATGAAATTTCTTATGCCTTCGTCTCTCAGAAATTGTGCAACCGGAAGAAGCCCCATACCTCCTGCATTTGCACTTAAGTCGGCATAGACATTTACCCCTTCTGCACGGTCTTTTATCTCTCTAAGGTTGTTGCGTACCACACGCAAGTCGATTACCAGATTCTTCATTGAGCCTTATTCACCTCTCAGCTTCTCATGCCTGTGGATTATATCATATTTTTGATTGGCACGCAAGAGTTGTGCCTGATTGGTTTGCGGGAGTGTATTTTGCGCAGTATCCAATATTTAGTATTAGTTGCTAATATTTAGTCATCTGGTTGAGTCGAGTCATTTGAGATATAATTAACAAATGTCCTGGGCTTTTCCTATCTTGATGACAGCAGGTGTCTGCCGATATGTATGATTATGTGGCTTTGACTATAAAGACAGTGCGAAAAGCACACAATCTGACACAAGAAGAGCTTGCTTCGGAAGTCGGAGTATCTGCCGGTCATATAGGTATGCTTGAGCAGGGGAGAGCACGACCGTCTTATAGTTTGATGAAGACAATGGTTTTAAAGTATAATGTTGATGCCAATATGTTCTTCGGCAGAACCCGGAAAGAAGTGGACTCTGAGTATGACAAAACCATACTGGCAGTGGAAAATTTGCTTGAAGGTGTGAACGAGCAGATTAAAAGCTATCGTAAAGAGTCCGGTTAAAGTTTGACCGGGATAATTTCCGGTTCACAAATTAAATATAACGAAAATCAGACATCTTGATTTTTATCTTAAATGGTGATAGTCTGTTAACCACAATTTATTGCAGTTAAGGTTGGTGACTTTGTGGGTAGCAGACAAGAAGCTTTGGCGACTGATATGGATAGGCAGATTGCGATAATGCAGGAGATGCGTGAGGCTTCTCTTTCGCTTGCCGCAAGGCCTCTTGGTTATGTTGACACTTATGGTTGTCAGCAAAATGAGTCAGATAGCGAAAAACTTCGAGGAATGCTTGTCGAGATGGGCTATGGCATAACAAAAGATGAAAATGCGGCTGATGTCGCCATTCTCAACACTTGTGCTGTCCGGAAAAAGGCAGAGACCAGGGTTCTCGGGAATGTTGGCGCACTTATCCACACTAAAACGGCAAATCCGGCGCAAATTATCGTTTTTTGCGGATGCCTTGCTGCCGTGCCCGAAACAGTTGAAACAATTCGCGAATCATATAAGCATGTTGACCTTGTTTTTCCTCCAAGCCAAATTTGGAGATTTCCTGAGTTTTTAGAGCGTACAAAAAATGAAAAAAAGCGTGTTTTTATCGACGATGATGAGAGCGGTGAGATTCACGAAGGACTGCCGCTTCACCGTGACAACGCGGTAAGGGCCTGGCTTCCTATTATGTACGGATGTGATAATTACTGCTCGTATTGCATAGTCCCTTATGTGCGCGGGCGTGAGCGCAGCCGCGATGCATCAGTGATTTTAGACGAGGCACGCGCACTCGTGGCAAGCGGTTGCAAAGATATAACTTTGCTCGGGCAAAATGTCAATTCTTACGTGAGACAGGGGGACGGTCCTCTTGTCTCATCAGACTTTCCAAATCTCATCCGTGCTATCAATGAAATTGATGGTGAGTTTCTCATTCGGTTTATGACCAGTCATCCTAAGGATGCCTCTTATGAGCTTTTTCAGGCTATGGCTGAGTGCGATAAGGCTGCTCGGCATATTCATCTGCCTTTTCAGGCGGGAAGCAACCGCATTTTAAAGGCGATGAATCGCGGCTATACAAAAGAGAGTTACCTTGAAAAGATTGCTATGGCAAAAGAGCTTATGCCTGATATTGTCTTAACCAGCGATGTTATCGTTGGTTTTCCCGGGGAAAGTGAAGCGGATTTTTATGACACATTGGATCTCATCAAAAAGGCTGACTTTGATGCAATGTTTACATTTATTTTTTCAAAACGTCCGGGCACTCCAGCCGCGGAGTTTCCCGATAATATCTCAAGAGAGGAAAAACAGACTTGGTTTGAGCAACTCGTTGACTTGCAAAACGAAATTTCGGAGCGCAAGCATGAAAGTTATATCGGAAAATCTGTCCGGATTCTTGTTGACGGTGAGGCACCGGGCGAAAAATATCCACTACGCGCCAGAACAAACGGAGGCAGACTTGTGCATCTTTTGGATGCACCTGAGCTCATAGGACAGTTTGCGGAGGCTACAATTACTCACTGTAATAATTGGTCGTTGTTTGGAGAGGTTAATAAATAATGATAAAATAGCCGCTTTGTGCCTGAAGATTTTTGAAAGGGATGGTCACTATTATGCCCAGAATTGTTCCCGGTGCTGCTGTTGATATTGGTACTACCACAGTTGTACTATATATTGTCGATACTAAGTCCGGTAAAAAGCTTGTGACTTTGAGTAGGCTCAACGAGCAGTCTCGTTACGGTGCCGATGTGACAAGCCGAATAGAACATACAATCACGCAAGACCACTCCTTGCTTACAGAGCTTATTCGTCAGCAAATAAGTTCAATGTTAAATGAGGCATGTGAGCTTGCAAAGATTGACCCTCACAGGATTTCAAAAATCACACTCGTAGGAAACACTGTTATGCAGCATCTTGTTGCAGACTTTTCTCCTGCCAGCATGGGTAGTGTGCCGTTTAATCCCCATTCTCTGTTCGGTGAGAGTCTGGAGGCTTGGCCTGAGCTCAAGCTCCGCAAGAAGGTTTCTTTATATTATACACCTGCGGTGTCCGGATTTGTCGGCGGCGATATCACCGCAGGGCTTTTGGCTGCTGGGTTTGAAAGCATTGATTATCCTGCTTTATTTCTCGATATCGGGACAAATGGTGAGATTGTGCTAAAGCATAACGGCACATATTATTGTTGTGCAACCGCTGCGGGTCCCGCATTTGAAGGTGCTGAGATTGAGATGGGAATGGTCGCCGACAATGGTGCAATTTCTCGTGTTAAACTTTCGGGCGATAAGCGAGTCATCGGCTATAGCGTGATTGGCGGCGGTGAGCCAAAGGGTTTTTGTGGTTCGGGGTTGATTGATTTGCTCGCTGCCTTGCTTGATAAGGGTGATGTAGACGAAACCGGACGTTTAGTGTCCGGCGATAAGTTTTATGTTTATTCTGATGTCGTCGCAATGGGTTCTCGCAAGGGAAGAAGTTCTTTGGATTCCGAGGTGTCTGCGCCGCCTAAGTCTGCGCCATATGTTACTGCGGAAGATGTCAGAAAGCTCCAACTTGCCAAAGCCGCCATCGCTGCCGGAGTTGATGTGTTGCTTCATTATGCAGGGATAAATGAGTCTGATATAAGACTTTTGGCTTTAGCGGGTGGTATTGGCAGCTTTTTAGACACGGCAAGTGCTGCCCGAATCGGCTTGTTTGATAAGAAGCTTTTGCCTGTTTCGTATCCTGTGGGTAATGCTGCGGGTGAGGGAGCGGTACTCACATTGCTCGAAAAGGATGCAAAAGAGCGACTTGAGACCATTAGGGCTAAGTGCGAATACATTGACCTCTCGGCTAATGCGTTTTTTAACGACAGGTTTGTGGAGCGAATGGGGTTTTAAGTGTTATACAACTCAGTGAATTGATGTAGGTGTCAAGTTAAAAAATCTCAAACATTTGATTTGATCGCATGAAAAGGAGCGGCTTTTGCCGCCCCTTGGAGTCTTGCTAAGTTTTGTTTTTACAGAGAGTTCAGGCTTTCGGGGTTTAAAATCAATACAGGACTGTCCAGTCTTTCGCGAGTAGCTACTTGACGAATGTATTGGGATGAGTGCGCTGCCTCTCCTTCATTCACAACTCCTTCAAGGAAGTTTGTGATGTATTCTACCGATACAATCTCATCGACAATCACCCCGCGCTTTTTCTCTCCTGTTTCGATAACCATCATCATAACGGGGTCGTCTTCGTTCTCTTTGGCAGATACGTAGTCGCCCAAACCGAACAGGGCGCGCAAGTCAAGCAGGTCAATCATGTCGCCTCTGGATTTTGTGATGCCGGGGCTGTGGCTTGCAGCATCCACCATTGGTGTTATTTCTCCGATTATCTCGATTGACAGTACGTTTTTGCTGTTAATGCCGTATTCTGTTCCGTCTACACCAAACACAATCCACGGATAATCTGCTTCAGTACGTTCGTCTTCGGTTTCCTCCCCTAAAAGTTCACGGCGAAGTTCTTCCCTCAACTCATCACGTAGTTTTTGCTTTAAATCCTCCATGGAAAGTTCATCTGCTGTTTTCATCGCAACGCTCATAGAAACTGCCTCCTTCATTTGTACTAAATTTAATGAGTGTTCCTTTTGTGTGTAATAGAATACCTCAAAGTCAGAAAATTAGCAACAAATTTATGTGCATTTTATGAATATTTAACAATTTTGTGACAATTGCCAATGATAAAGGGGACAGTTCTCCTGCCCCCTGTTTCATATTATGGATAACTCAGTACTTTCCGAAGCTGCTGTTTTGGATATTCAGGTGGGCGAAGTTTTCCTGTTCAGGTCTTGAATGTTCGGAAAATTGTGAGATGCCCGGAACCATACCCGGAAGCTTGCTGAAGTCGCCTGTGTTTTTTAGCTTAAACCTGGAAACCAACTCTTCCAAAACCGAAGATTGACCACTCATTTCTTCGGATGCTGCGGCTGATTCTTCCGCTGTCGCACTGTTTTGTTGTACAACTTGGGCGACTTGGTCTATGCCAATGTTGATTTGAGTTATTCCTTGCGACTGTTCTTCGGAGGCTTCTGCAATACCGCTAACGAGTTGACTTGACTCCGTTATACCTGTCACAATATCTTTTAGGCTTTCCGCAGTGTCACCCGCAATCTGTGTGCCGAGTTTCGCTTTCCCCATAGAGTTTTGAATCATAACGCCTGTGTCTTTAGCAGCTTCCGCACTTTTTGATGCAAGGTTTCTGACTTCCTCCGCGACAACCGCAAAACCTTTGCCGTGCTGCCCTGCCCTTGCAGCTTCTACAGCAGCGTTGAGCGCCAAAATGTTTGTCTGAAAGGCAATATCGTCAATCGTTTTAATTATCTGGCTGATAGATTGGCTTGCTTCGTTTATGTCTTTAACTGCCATTATCATGTCGTCCATCTGATTGCTGCCTTTGAGCGCACTTTCTTTAATTGTTGCAGAGAGTTTTGCCGTTCTGTCCGCTGTTTCGGCATTTTCCTTTGTCTTGCGCGCAATCTCACCGATTGAAGCCGAGAGTTGCTCAATTGAAGCCGCTTGCTCTGTTGAGCCCTGTGCCAACGTCTGTGCGCCGTCTGCAACCTGCTTTGAGCCGACAGAGACTTGAGATGTTGAGCTTTGAATATTTGAGAACATATTGTTGAGATTATCAACCATGCTGTGCAGCGAGTTGCCCATAGTATCTTTTTCTGATAGTCTCTTAACGTCAATAGTCAGGTCGCCGCCTGAGATGGTTTCCAGATCACTCGAGATGTGCGTAACATGGTCCACAAATTTTACACTGTCTTTGATTGCCTGTCCTATCTCGTCTTTGACTTCAGAATATGCCGATATTATCTTCGCATCTTCGGGAGAAATTGAAATATCACCCGTTGTACCGGCTCTATTCATAAATGCGGAGAGAGTACCAAGAGGTCTGCTTATGAGCCTTGAAATATAAAGTGCGAGGAATAGGGAAATGGCGATGGTTGCCACAAGCACAGCAATTTGAATTATTGTGAGTCTTGAAGCCAGAAGATCCCCTTCTGTATGCGATGTTACAGCCCACTCGTGATTTATTCTGGCGCTTTCCTCCAAACCCGAGGTTATCGGTGCGATAATCGCAGCTCCTTCTGTTGTGTATAGTTCATATGCCTCGTCAAATCTTCCCTCATTTATGAGTCCGAAGGTGCGATTTTTTAATGAAGCATATTCTGTCAGCCAAGTTTGTCTTGCTGTCAAGAAAGCGCCTTCCAGCGACTGATCGACGATAGTCAGCTCATAACTCGCAAAATTTTCGTCTGCAATCCTGTCGAACTCAGCAAATTGTGCCATGGTGGTCCTTATCCGTTCCGTGTTGTCTCGATGCAGAATCATCGTGCGTATGGCGTTACCCTCATTTGCAAACAGTTCTCTCAAATTGCCCATTGCTTCAACTGCCAATAAATTTTCTGAGTACAACGCATTTTGAGCACTGCTCAGTTGACTCATACCCACAATTCCGATTGCCCCGACAATGGTTGCCAAAATAATCACTATTAGGAAACTTACGATAAGTTTTGCGGATACTCTCATGTTTTTCATGGCGGAATTTTCTCCTTAAAGATATTTTATTTTTGCCTGATAATATCCATTTTTTACTAATATTCATTCTGTTTTGTTTTTCGTTTTCACGAGTCTTTCTGTGGGTCAGAATAAGTTTTGCAAAAAATTCGTATACAAAATAGTAGCACCATTTGCGCTCCCGTGTCAATGGCAAATAGTGCTATTATCTCTGGTTTTTCAGTTGTTTATAGTGTGTTTATATTGCTCGAAAACGGCTCATTCCACATTTGAAACCACTTGTACTGCACCTTCATTTGAAGATAGGTTCACATATCGGAGCGGAGTCGCATAGTTGGATATTATTTCAGTCGCAATCATATCTTCTATTTCCTTTTGGATTAGTCTTCTAAGATTTCTTGCTCCATATGCCTGCGAGAACGCTTTCTGCGTAAGGTACACAACAAGGCTTTCATCATAGTATAGTTCTATATGTTTTTCAGCCATTGCTTCGCGCAGTTCATTTAACATCAGCCTTGCTATTTCCCTAAAGGCTTCTTCACTTAGGTGGTTGAAGTAGATTATCTCGTCTATACGATTTATGAACTCGGGGCGCAAAAAGTCCTTTAGAGCTTTTTCGGCTTTTTCTTTGCCTTGTTCGTCCGTTGACCGATTAAACCCAACTGCTCCGTCTTTTCTGTCACTTCCTGCATTTGTGGTCATTATAATTATTGTGTTCTCAAAATTGATAGAGCGTCCTTGTGCATCCGTTATGTGCCCGTCGTCAAGGATTTGAAGCAGTATATTCATTACATCGGGATGTGCTTTTTCTATTTCGTCAAACAGCACTACACTGTACGGCTTACGGCGTATTTTCTCTGTCAGTTGCCCCGCATCATCGTAGCCCACGTACCCCGGTGGCGAACCTATTATGCGTGACACTGCGTGCTTTTCCATGAACTCGGACATATCAAGCCTGATTAGCGACTCGGGTGAGTCGAATAAATCAAGTGCAAGTCTCTTTACTAGCTCTGTTTTTCCTACACCTGTTGAACCTATGAATATGAATGACACTGGTTTGCGCTTTGCCGAGATTCCGACCCTGTTTCTTTTTATCGCCGAGCATACATTATCTACCGCTTCATCTTGTCCCATAATATGCTCTTTCAGCCGCAAGTTAAGCTCTGAGAGCCTTTTGTACTCATCCTCGCGTATGTTGGATGCGGGAATTTTCGTCCATAGCTCTATTACTCTTGCAAGATTGTCGATTGTAAGTGCGGGTTTACCCTCGTTTTCTAGCATATTCAGCTCATCTGTCAGTCGAAAGTCCATGCTGCGGATTTCGGCAAGCCTTGCATAATCACTTCCATCCGGGGCCGACAAAATTAAGTCGCGCTCTTTTTGCAGGTCTGCTTTTTCTTTTGCTATTGCATCTTTTCTTGCAATTATTTCACTTTTAAGGTTCATGTCTGAACAAGCCTCGTCTATGAGGTCGATTGCTTTGTCAGGCAGAAATCTGTCTGTGATGTATCTCTCGGCTAAAATAACCGCTTGCCTTGCCATTTCCTCTGATATGTGAACACCGTGGAATGTCTCATAGTAGCCTTTAATCCCTATGATTATTTCGATGGATTCGCTGATGGAAGGCTCGCTGACTACCACGGGCTGAAATCTGCGCTCAAGTGCCGCATCTTTTTCGATGTGTTTTCTGTATTCTGTGAAAGTCGTTGCACCTATGACTTGTATTTCACCTCTGGAAAGTGCGGGTTTGAGGATGTTTGCCGCATTCATTGACCCCTCTGCATCGCCCGCTCCAACCAAGCTGTGAACCTCGTCAATGACCAGTATGACGTTCCCATGTGCTCTGATTTCTTCCACAAGCCCTTTCATACGGCTTTCAAATTGTCCTCTAAACTGCGTTCCGGCAACCAATGCCGTGAGGTCAAGCAAATAGACTTCCTTACTGCGCAGTTTTTGCGGCACATCGCCGTTATAAATCCTTTGGGAAAGTCCCTCTGCAATCGCTGTTTTTCCGACTCCCGGCTCACCTATGAGGCAGGGATTGTTCTTTTGTCTGCGGTTGAGTATCTGTACAACACGTTCTGTCTCGGTATCGCGCCCCACAATTCTGTCAAGCTTGCTGTCTGCTGCTTTTCGTGTCAGCGAGATGCAGTAGTTTTCAAGATATTTTCTTCTCTTACTGCCTGCGCCTTCTTTTTCTTTTTGGTCGCGCCCGTGCCTCGTATCTCTCGGCGGTGAATCATCGGGTCCGCCAAATAGTCTGTTTAGAAACGGGAATGTCGCTGTTTTGCCGTCGTCAACAGTGTTTTCTATGTCTTCATCTGCTTCACCCAGCGCATCAAGCCCTCCCATGGCTTCCATCATTTCGTCTGTGAGGCTTTCCAAATCCTCATCTGTCAGACCCATTCTCCTGATGATGTCTTCCACGGGCTTGATGTTAAGCTCACGCGCACATTTGAGGCAAATCCCCTCGTTTGTTGTTTGTCCGTTTTCAATTCTTGTTATAAATATAACTGCCGGACTTTTTTTACATCTTGAACAAATTGTTGGTTGCATTGTTATTCTCCAGATTCTTGCTTTTCTGCGTTAATTATTTTTGTATATGATACTATATAGCTTGCCAGCGCCACCAGCGTAAGGGCTACGGCAACCGAAATCATTAGGACTGCTATGGCATCCGATAGATTTCGGAAAAGCATAAGTAATATGCATATTATGAAAAACGTCACCGTTGATGCTTTTCCTATGGCATTTGATGCCGGTAACTCCTTGTGCCCTTTTCGGTGTAACACCAGCCCTCCGGTTCCCATTAGTGCTTCTTTTACGAAAAATACACACACTGCCCAAAAAAGTATCGGTCTTGTAATTGTGAGGCACATTATAGCAGTAAATGTCATTAATTTATCTGCCAGCGGGTCGAGTACCTTTCCGAGTTTTGATTGTGCCTGAAACTTGCGTGCAATTATTCCGTCAAGTATATCGCTGATTCCCGCTATAGCAAATATCAGTACGGCGAAGATACGAAACTCGCTATGGTCGTTAAAAAAGACGACAACAAACACCGGAACCAGGCAAATGCGGAAAAATGATATAATATTCGGTAATGCTTTCACCAATTCACCGCCTAAACTCCAAGCATGGTAGCTATGGGATTGTTGTTGACTAAAAAGTAAAGAACTGCTGTATCTTCCAGTATCGGTAGAATCACAAGTCCAAAATATCTTATTATTACGGCAAGCACATAGACTACTATTATTCCTTTTGCTACGCCGCACACTGTTCCTGCTATAATATCAACAAACCTCAGCCCGGGAAGCGAAAAGACCAAACCTATCAAGTTACCTAGTACTGCAAATGCAATAGAAATTAGTAAAAATGCAACCGCAAATACTCCAACAAATGCGAGTGACCCTGTGAGTCTTGATGCCACTATATCTACAAATGACCTGTTATCATCATCATACAATTCTACTAATCTGGACTGCTCTGCTATGGCGACTGCCGCTGCCTCGGGTAATCCAATCTCGCGCAGCGCCATGTATGCTCTTCCGAAAAAATCATCTGTCATTTCGTGGTCATGTGCGATTGCCTGATATTCTATTCCCTCATCGGCGAGGTCACCCATTGTTGATTCTATGATTCCGCTGGCAAACGGTAAGAGCAACATCTCTGCATCGTCTGAATATGCCTGTGCCGCAAAGTTTGCTACAAACAGAGCCAATAATAGTGATACAACTCCGAACACCCCGCGTATGAGTCCATTTTTATATCCCCTCCAGCCGCAAAATACGACTGTTCCAAGAATTGCAATGTCAATTAAAAAGCTAATCAACTTTTAGTGTTCCTCCATTTTTTATCGACGCACCAACAGAGCTGAGCTATCATTGGTGGCAAGTGCTACGTTTTCTCCAAGCATGAGAATTCTGTTTGATGCTACTGCGAATGTGTTTTCTTCCGAGGCGAGATATTCTTCCATGTTCTCGTTGAAAAAAGCGATTGCGTTGCTCTGCAATACCGCAAGCTGACCGTGACCGAACGACATCGAAATTATCTCTCTATGTACTCTGTGCTCCCCCATTATTGTTCCATCGTCTATGTCCACAGTTACGATTTGACCGGTATATCCTACCCCGTAGTCGTATAGGTTTAGTGCTATGAAGCCCTCTCCATATGCAAAACCACCAAGCCGTCTGCCCCTGAAATTAAAAAGTTCCGTGCCCTCTCCCGTGTTGTCTATACGTAAGACCGATTCTGTGGATATGGCGAGTATTTCGTCGTCTCCCGTGAATTTGATATCGAATATGACTGTGTCCCTGAGCTGAAATTGGTAGTATGGCTCTCCATTATCTTCGTCAATGCCTCTGTAAAATGTAACTCTGCTGCCGGCATCTGCGAGATTTAGTACGGCAAGATTGTTGTTATTTTCCGACAGTATTGCTGCTACAGGAAATCCACTCCCTAAATCTACCCTGTAGACTACCGCGCCTCGATCGTTATATACTTGTATTGTTCCGCGAAATGCCCCGGGTTCTTGTGTGACCACGGGAAACCACCCATTTTGGTTGATTGTTGCCGAAACAATATGCCCTGTTGTTTCCACTTCATGTATGACTTGGCTTGAGTTAAATACTCTTAACTCTGTTCCTCCTATGTCAAACACCAGAAAGTATCCTGATTGCTCGGTTATTGCGGGATTAAACATACGAAAGGTGTCTCTTAGAATTTCTTCTCCGTCTGCGTTTAAAACTTGTATGCCAAAGGTTCCTGCCGCAGCAACCGCTCCGCCGGACTTTGCAAATACCCTATTTCTCCCGATATCGAAGTTTAATTCATCGACAGTAAATACGGGGCTCCGCCTCGGAAATATAGCAAATGTTCCGGCTGAAAAGCTTTGTACGATGATTACGGTAATGAGTGTGAGCGCCAGCGATACCGCAATTACTATTACGAAGCGTAGCCATCTGCGTTTTTTTTCTTTTCGCATATAGGTGCTCCCCCAAGCAATATCATCTCACACATAGTTAACCGATTTTGTATTGTATCACAAGTTTCGCAAGAATGGAAGATTTAATTACTCGGGTGGTTAGTTTTTGACCGTTTTATTGCGTTTATTATCAGTCCTCGCCTTTTTCCTCCGGATGCCGGTTTCGTATATACCGGATTAAAATATCATTCATTTGCCGCAAATCAAGCGGTTTTGCTATAAAATCGTCAAATCCTTCTCGCTTGAACATTTCATCGTTACCTATTAAGGCATTTGCTGTCAGTGCAATAATTACACCTTCGTAGCCTGCCTTGCGCATTCTTTTTGCGGTTTCTATACCGTCCATTTTCGGCATCATATAATCCATAAAAATTATGTCGTATACGTTGCCTTCTTCTGTTTTTTTCAAAGCATCAAAACCACTAGTCACCATGTCTATACTCAACCCGTAATACGAAAGAATACCTTCCGCTACATACAAGTTTGTCTCAACGTCGTCCACGACCAAAACCCTGCCGTAAGACATAGACCCGAGAGGAATCATAAACTCGTCATTTTGATAATTGCTGGTATAAGTGAAACTGCACAGACTTTCGGCAACTTCTGCACCGATGGTAACACTGTCTACCGCCTCTTGCATAACGGTGATAGTAAAGATGCTGCCCTCTCCGTACTTGCTTTGCACCTCAATAGTGCCGTTCATTTTCTCAACAAGTTTTTTTGTGATGCTAAGGCCAAGTCCCGTGCCTTCCGTTGTGCGGTTTTCTTCCATGTTAAAGCGTTTGAACATAGTGAACAAATGCTTAATATCTTCCTGCATTATGCCTTGTCCCGTATCACTCACAACAAAGCGCAATATGACATTTTCTTCTTCCGCGGAGTGCTCTATCGATAATTTTACATATCCTCGCTCTGTGTATTTTACGGCATTACTCAGTATGTTGTTTAAAATTTGTTTAAGCCTTAGCTCATCACCAAACAATCTGAGAGGCAGGCTTTCGTCCATCTCTAATATAAATTTTAGGTTTTTCACAGCGGCTCGCACTATGTTTAGCTGCACCGTGTCATGAATCAGCTTTGATAAATCATATTGTGTAGGCTCGAGCATCATATGTCCCGTTTCGATTTTTGACATATCCAGTATGTCGTTGATAATTCCAAGCAAAATACCGCCCGAATCATGTATTTTTTCCAAATCTGTCGTGTATTCATCGGGCAACCCTTCCTTTTGCAACTGAATTTGAACGATGCCGATTATTGCGTTTAAGGGCGTACGAATTTCGTGAGACATTGTTGCAAGGAAGTCACTTTTGCTTTTGTTTGCGCTTTCTGCTTCATTTTTGGCAAGGTTTAACGAAGTTATTGATTTATCCAAGGTTCTTGCAAAACCGACCACACACACAATAAGCACAAAGAATATCAGTGCCAAAAGAATTACCATGATTCTCACCACGTCGGTGACCGCCTGCATTGCTACATCCCTGTCCTGAAGCGTGATAATCGCCCAGTGGTGAGAATACCCCGGCAACGGGATAGGCTCGAAGTTCACATAAAAGGCCCTTCCGTTAAGCGAGATAACTTCAATGCCGCTTTCGCCCTCTAAAACGGCTTCAATTATAGCCATGTATTCTTCGGATACTTCAATGGGCTCTTCTGTTGCGGCAACGCTCCCAAACTCATCTATAAGCGCATTCCCGTGTTCGTCCACAATGGGTACTGTGCGGGTAAGATTCTTGTAGTTTACCAGTTTTTCCAAATACATACTGTCCGGGTGTGCCATGACCGTACCCTTTCCGTCAATGATAAATGAATACAGCTCGTAAGCACCCTGCGCAAACTGGACTATAAGGGTTTGGATATATGCAAGGCTTATATCCGTGCCGAAAATTCCGACCTTTTCACCGTCATAATAAATAGGTACATAAATAGAAACGCACGGAAGACCCGTGCTTACAGACAAATATGCGTGGGAAACAAACGGCCTCGGATCGTCCATCATCTGCCTAAACCACCATCGGTTGCTTCTGTCTCCGCTGACACCTGTTGAACGCGAAATTTGCATACCGTCCAAGCCCTGTATGTAAAACAGTTCAACATACTGGTTCCGCTGTGCGTTGTCTACGAGGATAGGTGTTTGAGCATCGCCGTCCATCGTGATAATGGCAGGGCTTGTGGCAAGCGAATAGCTGAGGTTGTAAACGCCGTCAATAAACGAACGCACTGTTTCTCGCATAATAAACGAGGATGAACTTATATCCTCCCTAATTCTTTCGTCATGGGCATTCGTAAGAAAATTCATGGTGATAAGTGGGATAATCACAAGTATCGCACCTATAATCACCACGGAAATAATGAATATATGAATCCTCGTTTCTCGTTTATCCACTATACGCCTCCTTCTATTCGAGAGTGCGCACAATTCTCGCAGTCCGTAGCATTATATCTCAACATAGCAAGGAATTCAATATAAATTACAGCAACATTTCGCCAACTTCGCCGTCATACCATATTTTTGTCATGTATAGACCGTCGGGTGGGACTGTAGGGCCGGTCAGACGGCGGTCTTTTTGCTCTAATAAAACAGGTAATTCGGCGGGGTCTATTTTCCCCTCGGAAACGTAGAGCAGTGTGCCGACCATCGCTCTTGCCATATTATATAGAAACCCGTCGGCTGTGGCCCTAAACTCGATTATCGGGCTATTTTCCTCAATTTCGTACTCAAGCACCGTACGTACTGTTGTTTTTGTCTCCGTGCCGACTGAGCGGACTGCTGCAAAGTCATGTGTGCCCACGAAGTGTCTGGCTGCCTGTTTCATCTTTTCGATGTTTAATTTTCGGGGATAAAAATATGCTCTTTCGGCTTCAAATGGGTTTCTTATGCGCAGGTTATACAGCCTGTATGTGTACTGTTTTTTTAAGCATGACAGGATTGCGTTGAAGTCATCGGGCGCATACATGGCTTTTTCTACGACTATATCCGCAGGGAGAATGGCGTTTACGGCAAGCGGCAGTTTTTCCAGTGGTATGGTTGAATCTGTTTTGAAGTTTGCGCAGTATATCTTCGCATGAACACCCGCATCTGTCCTTCCGCAGCCGACAAGTTTTACCTCGTGCCCGCATAGCTCCGCCAGTGCAGCTTCAAGCGTACCGCCAACCGTTTTTTCCGTTTTTTGTATCTGCCAGCCGTGATAGTTCGTGCCGACAAAAGATAATTTAAGTGCTATATTTTTCATGTGTTGCCTCGCTTTTCGGGCAGATTACCACCCGCCCTACATGGGGTCATCTTAGAAATATTACCACAGCTACAACAGCGGCTCCCGCTAGGAGTGCCGCGTAGTCTTTTGGTGTTGCTTTTAGGACTTTCATTCTGGTTCTACCCTCATCGCCATGGTAACAGCGGCTTTCCATTGCCGTAGCGAGTTCATCCGCTCTGCGAAACGCACTTATAAATAGTGGGACTATTATCGGCAGTACAGCTTTGGCTTTTTTAACTATGCCACCTGTTTCAAAATCTGCGCCGCGGGAGCGTTGCGCACTGATTATTTTGTCTGTTTCCTCAATTAGTGTCGGGATGAATCTCAGTGCTATGCTCATCATCATGGCAAACTCATGTATTGGCAGCTTTATCTTTTTCAGCGGTCCGAGCAGCCGCTCTATGGCGTCGGTCAGGGCTATGGGTGATGTTGTGTAGGTCAGGAGAAATGTGCTTACGATAAGCATCATAAGCCGCGATGCCATAAATGCCGCTGTTTGCAAGCCTTCGAGCGTTATCACAATAAACCGCCACTCAAAGAGTATTGTTTCACCACGTATGAAAAAGATGTTTAAAATTACCGTGAGAATTATGATAATGAATATCGGGCGCAGACCTTTGAGCACTGCTCTTGGTTTTATTTTCGATATGGTCAGGCAGGTTACGAGTATGGCAAACATGAACAGATAGGCGTAGATGCCGCTTGCGAGAAACAGGGCTGTTATGTAAGTAATCATCAGAATCAGCTTCATGCGTGGGTCTAGTCTATGAACTATTGTTTCGCCCGGGAAAAATTGCCCCAAAGTTATGTCTTTAAGCACTCGCTTCACCTCGCTTTAGCTCTAAAATAGCTGTTTTGAGATATTCCAGTGTGTATATGTCTTTTTTGAGGTTTACTCCGCGTGCTCGGAGGCGCTCTGCGATGAGAGCAGCTTTCGGAGCGGCAAGACCAAGGTTTGTCAGTCTTTCAGGATCTGCGAAAATCTGATTGGGCATCCCATCCATCTCTACCCCGCCCTTATTCAGCACCACTATTCTCTCGGCGTTTTTGGCGATTTCTTCCATGTTGTGCGTAACCAGTATTATGGTTGCATCGTGTGCTTTCTTGTAAGTCTTGATGTTTTTGATTATCTCGTCTTGACCACCGGGGTCAAGTCCTGCTGTCGGCTCGTCGAGAATCAGGATTTCCGGGCGCATGGCAATCACACCCGCTATGGCTGCACGTCTTTTTTCGCCGCCCGACAGCTCAAACGGCGATTTTTTCATAAACGACTCACCCAGCCCGACAAATCCTGCTGCTTCATGTGTACGCTCTGTCACTTCTTCGTCCGACAGACCCATATTGCGGGGGCCGAACGCTATATCATCAAAGACTGTTGCTTCAAATAGTTGGTATTCCGGGTATTGGAACACCAGCCCTATCTTGAAGCGCACATCCCTTGTGAATTTCTTTGATTCATGTATGTCTGTGCCGTCGTAGTAAACTTTGCCTGATGTGGGTTTCAGCAGACCGTTCATATGCTGGAGAAGTGTGGACTTGCCTGAACCTGTAGCTCCGATGATTCCTATGTATTCGCCTTTCTCTGCCGTAAAGTTTATTTCGCTGATAGCAACACGTTCAAACGGCGTGCCGATACTGTATGTGTGTGTGAGGTTTTCTGCTTTTAGTAGTGGCATTTTATCTCCTTGCTGGTGCTGTTTTACCGGGGTTTATAGCGGGCGATTGATAATCGCCCCTACAGTTAGGGCAGTGCAAATTGCTTCGGCGCATTCGTCTATTGTCAGAGCATCTGTCGGCAGGTTAAAGCCTTCTTCGTTCAGTGCGTGCAGCAGTCGGGCTGTTTCGGGGATCTCCATGCCTGTTTTCCTGAGCGTTTCTATGTCCCGAAAAACCTCTCTTGGTGTGCCGTCTTTTATTATTTCTCCGTCTGAGAGGACTATCAGCCTGTCGGCTTCTACTGCTTCGTCCATGTGATGAGTTATCAGCACGACTGTTACACCGTGCTTTTCTTTCAGTTCACGCATAATTTTTACGACACTCTCCCTGCCTCTCGGGTCAAGCATCGCTGTCGGCTCATCAAATACTACGCATTTCGGGCGCATGGCAAGTACACCCGCTATGGCTATTCGCTGTTTTTGTCCGCCCGATAACAAATGTGGTGCGTGTTTGCGGTATTCATACATCGAGACTATTTTAAGAGCTTCGTCTACCCTATGCCTTATTTCATCTGACGGATAGCCTAGATTTTCGGGTGCAAAAGCCACGTCTTCTTCCACCACAGTTGCGACTATCTGGTTATCGGGGTTTTGAAAAACCATGCCCACCCTGCGCCGCACCTCAATCATCAAAGTTTCATCTGATGTGTCCATGTCTTCAACATAGACTTTTCCGCCCATGGGCAGCAGTATTGCATTGAAGTGTTTAGCGAGTGTCGTCTTTCCCGAGCCGTTGTGTCCTATTATAGCGACAAAGGTTCCCTGCTCTATCTCAAGGTCAAGTCCGCACAGCACCTGCCTTGTTTCTTTGCCGTCCTCGCTGTAATATGAAAACTCCAATTTTTCTGTTTTGATTATGTTTTTCATGGGGAGTAGTATACCTTATTACTCCATGCTTGACAAGGCATTTCGGCTTTGCTATACTTTCTCTGTTAAGGGCATCCACAATATGCGCGGGTGGTGGAATTGGTAGACTCGCTAGATTCAGGTTCTAGTGTGCAATACGCACGTGCCGGTTCGAGTCCGGCTCCGCGCACCACGAAAATGTCAAGCTCCCACTAAAAAATATTTTTGGTGAGGGCTTGGCTTGCTGTTACTATATTTTTACCGGTGCGGACTCAAGTTTTGAGTCGTAGTTAAGATAGGTGTGATTGTGATGGTGCTCGGTGTGGTTGAGAGCCCCTGCTAATTCATGTAGACATTCATCTTTTTAAGTGAAATAATGGTATGTATCATTATTTTGAAAGGTGCTGTTAGGATGATAAAACTAACCGAGGAAATCACAAAATATCTGGATTACTGTAAATATCAGAAGAAACTGAACGACAAGACGATAAAAGCATATTCGATAGATCTTACACAGTTCCGACATCAGATGTCAGTGGCAAACTGTACGGAAAAAAGCGAAATCTCAAAGTATATAACTTTTCTCCACAAAACATTCAGCCCAAAAACCGCAAAGCGCAAGCTCGCAAGTGTCAAGGCATTTTACAGCTACATGGAGTTTGATGAGATAATAAGCGACAATCCAATCAAAAGGTTAAAGACCAAGTTTCAAGAACCGCAAGTGTTACCAAGGACAATCCCAGTGAAATCCATTGAAAAGATAATTGCAGTGACATATGGCAAGTTGACAAAAGCAAAAACAATGTATGAATCACAAACTGCATATCGGAATATCGCAGTTGTAGAACTTTTGTTTGCAACTGGAGTTCGTGTTTCAGAGTTATGCTCGTTAAATCTTAGTGATGTCAATCTTGACGATGGAAACATCCGCATAATGGGAAAAGGTGCAAAGGAGCGAATGTTGCAGATTGGTAACGTAGAGGTGCTGTTTGCTTTACGGGAATATGCGGGTTTGCGCCGCCATGTGACAAAGGATGCGGATGCTTTTTTTGTAAATAAATTGCGCTCTAGATTGTCGGAGCAATCAGTAAGGTTTATGATTAGAGATTGCTGTACAGAAGCCGCTGTGCCTTTGCACGTAACGCCACATATGTTTCGCCATTCCTTTGCAACACTGCTGTTAGAAGAAGATGTGGATATTCGATATATACAGCGGATGCTAAGGCACAGCTCTATTCAGACTACACAGATATACACAAGCGTTACGGCAGAGAAGCAACGTAAAATACTCACGGTAAAGCACCCACGCAATAAGTTTTCATTTTCGACTTGCTCGAAAGCGAAAGGAAGTGGCGATGGATAGCAACATTTTGCTTGAAATTTACATTGTGAGATGGTATTATCCTGAGTTTGACAGTCACAGCTAAAAAAAGGAGTCCGCAAATGTTGCTACGCAACAAATTGCGGACTTTATGATTTGATAGAGAATGTTGTGGATTGCATTAAATTTTTCAAAATGCAAAAATATTT
>Ga0209755_10000066_pt1 | contig 187215 bp, 163 predicted proteins | sample TergutCo191P1_FD_187301 | JGI IMG/M metagenome (GOLD analysis project Ga0209755, IMG submission 187301) | Cornitermes sp. P1 segment gut microbial communities from Petit-Saut dam, French Guiana - Co191P1 (SPAdes) (version 2) | ecosystem: Host-associated > Arthropoda: Insects > Digestive... | reverse complement strand
ATGAAAAAAACAGGAATAAACGCCCTGCCTTGAAAGTTGATCTGTAATTAAAATGAAAACGAGGAGTGAAGAATTATTTAGAGTCTGTCTATATCATGGATACATTATAAACAGACTCTATTTATATATAAATTCCTCACTCCTGATTTTTAGCGTTTAAACCTTAACGATTCAAGCGTTGAGTCTCCGCGCTGGATGCCAAACCAGAGTTCATCGCCGGTTCTGTCGCGTAACACCCTGAAGAAGGACGCCATGTCATTTACCTGCTGTCCGCTTACGGAGACAATCCTGTCATTCAGTCTGAGGCCTACAATATCCGCAGGACTTCCTGATGTAACCTGAGCTACAAATAATCCTCTTGCATTGGCATCAAGCCTCATGGATTGTCTTAATTGATCTGTTATCGGGACAACGGTGACTCCCGGCCAAAGGCCTCTGTTATCTGACGCCGCCTGTTCGGTGCGGGCTTCAATACGAACCCGCAGTTCCATTCTTTGCTTGTCTCTGATAACTGTAAATGCTGCGGTTTCTCCCGCCCTTAAATCGCCTACTGCAAGCTGAAGCATCTGAACATTGCGCGTTTCCCTGCCGTTTACATGAGTGATAAAATCGCCGGGCCTGATGCCTCCTTTCTCCGCAGGAGAGCCGAGGAACATTTGCGTAACAAGCGCGCCGCGTCCGTTTTCAAGACCGAGATCGTCCAGTATTTCCCTGCTGGGTTCCTGCAGTGATACTCCGAGCCAGCCGTAACTTATTGTTCCTGTTTCTATAAATTCATCTATTGATCGCTTAACGTTATTTATGGGAATGGCAAAACCAAGTCCGACATTTCCGCCGCCTGTAAGATTGCTTGCAATCCATGTATTTATACCGATTACTTCCCCCCTTACATTTACAAGCGGCCCGCCTGAGTTGCCCTGATTAATCGGCGCGTCTGTCTGAATAAAATCATTTATATTATCTCCGGGTCCTCCGGTGCGTCCTACCGCGCTTACTATTCCCATTGTCACGGAAAAGGAAAATTGCTGGCCAAGCGGGTTGCCGATCGCTATCGCGAAATCACCGACATGTACGGTGTCAGAATCGCCGAGAACAGCTAGAGGATGATAATCGTTTGTTTTAAATGAAATTAATGCAAGGTCTTTTCGCGTGTCGCTGCCGACAAGCTGCGCGGGGTATTCTTTTCCGTCTTTTGTCGCGACTGTGATTTCCGAAGCGTCTTCAATAACATGATTGTTTGTAAGCGCGTAATAAACGCCGTCTTTATTGCGTACAATGATCCCGGAGCCAAGTCCCTGAGAACGGTATTCGCGCTCCTGATTATCCTGTCCCTGATCGCGCGGTCCAAAGAAAAACTCCCAAGGGATTCCGTTAAAGCTCTGCGATTGCTGTCGCCTTACTGTAACAGTTTTTATTTCAATAACAGATGGCAGCATTTTATCAGAGACAGAACGGAAAACAGTCTGAAGGCTTTGAGCCACTGCGAGGGCATCTTCAGGAATTACAACCTGGCTTTGCTGGGCCTGTACGCGCATTTGCGGGGTAGTGCATGAAAATGATAAAAAGGCCAATATAAAGCCAAAAATAGCCCCAATTAGAACCAGATTGAAGATAAACAGGCTCCTTGATGATAATTTTTGCATGATATTCATATTTACTCCTGATGATTGGAATTCTGTATTTATATAATAACAAATATTCTATTGCTGTGATAGTTACAAATTATAAATAAGTGATATTATTCAATGCTGTCAATTCAACCCTGTCAGTTCTTAAATGTTATTGATCTCAAAGGAAGCGCTAAAAAACAAGATTTTCCAGCCTATCCGTTAGAATCTCTGTCTTGTCGCCGAAGATCGCGATTGTATGCTCCCAGTGCGCGGAAACTTTTTCATCATCTGTAACAACAGTCCAGTCATCTTCGCAGATTTCGATATCGCTTTTTCCCAGATTGATCATTGGCTCAATCGCGAATACCATTCCGTTGTTCATTTTTGGATTCGCTCCGTGAGGATAATTTGGAACATGGGGATCTTCGTGAAGAGCGAGCCCGACTCCGTGGCCGCAGTATTCTTCGACAATTCCGTATCCGTTTGCTTTTGCATGCTGCTCTATCGCGCGTGAAATTTTTAAAAGCCTGTCTCCCGCGTTTGCCGCTTCAATACCCTTGTATAAACATTCGCATGTTATCCTGTTTAATTTTTTTACTTCATCCGGAACTTTTCCGGCTTCAACGCTTACAGCCTGATCGCTGATAAATCCGCCGAGTTCTATTCCGCAGTCAAGGGAAACAAGGTCTCCTTCGCGTATGCGTCTTTTTGACGGTATGCCGTGAATGACTTCCTCATTAATTGAAATACAGATTGCGGCGGGGAAAGGTTTTTTCTTTGAGCCGTATCCGAGGAAGACAGGCTTTCCTCCCATTTTTTTTATCCAGTCCTGCACCCATTGATCAATTTCTATTGTCTGGACTCCGGGTACTATCCTCGGGATTAATTCGCGGTACATGGCGGATAACAGTTTGCAGGATGTTCTGATTCCATTAATTTGTTTTTCATTTTTCAGCCGTATCATTTTTTCGCTCCATTATTGCGATCTTATTTCCTTTAACGCGTTTGCTATAGAGTCCTTAAAAAACTTTTCTTCCTGTTCGGAAAATCCAATGCCAAGGAGAGACTCCATACAGTCGATCCATGTTTCGCTGTCTACCTGTTCCCTTAATTTTTTCTTTACCATGATTAAAAGATAATGTTTAATTTCCGGAGTAAACAGATTAAAGTATACTCTTCGCTTTTCTTCGGCAAGAATTACAGTTAACAGTTTGAACGCTTCAAAAACAAAGCCCCTCTTTTCCAGCTCTTCGGCAAGAAGGAAATAGCAGTCCATCCAGTCTCCCCTTTCAAGAAAATTCTCCATGCGAAAACCAAGTCCGCCGTTTTCTCTCCACACTTCGATTGACCGCTCTTCATTAAGGCGCAATAGTTCGTAGAAAACCAGTTTTGCCCTGCTTGCCGGGTCTTCCTGTTCGTTAAGCCATGTGCGGTAATGGAAGCTGCGCTGTGAGGAATCAAAGCCGGCTCTGTTCGCGTAACTTGCGAATATTCTGTCGTATTCAAAACGGCGCTCAACATCGGAAAGGGCTTCATAGGCTTTGATAAGACGGCGCATCTCTTCGCTGTGCTGAATGCCCGCAATATCGGGATGAAGCTGTTTTGCTTTTTGACGGAATGCCTTTTTTATTTCTGCTGTGCTTGCGCCGGGCTGTATGCCAAGAAGCTTGTAATGATTATCCAACTTTGTTATGCGCCGATATGCTTACCCATTGCTTCCGCGTGGGGAGGATTGAATAAAATATCGCTCCAGTTAATCCGCATCCCTTCTTTTTCCATTGCTTTCATCAGATTAAAAAGGGAGCGGTTTGTAAAGAGCCCTGATTTTTTTACAAATGCCGCGCCTTTTTTCCCGACAAGAGAGCTGCTCCCTGCCAGTACCTTCGCGATATTGTCCGTTATTTTTCCGGAAAAAAATGACAAGGGTTCGGCGACTACCGCTACATAATCATAACCCGGAAGTCTGAAGCCGTCTTCTGTCCATGCGTCCACTATATCAACCATATGGCCCATCGCCATCATGCCTTTTGCAAGTGATTTAACATAATCCGGCGCAGTCTGCCTTGACGCCGGCGCGCTTATTACTGCTATTCTCATTATTTATTTTCCTTATGCATGCTTATAAATCTGATCGATATTGGGCTCTTTGACAAGCATCACGGAGCATTTCGCGTTTGTCATGATTTCCCTGTGGGAATGGCCGATTATGTCCCTTGTTTTTGTATCTTTTTCCCAGCCGCCGAGCAAAATTAAATCTGCCCTTTTTTCATCCGCCGCGTTGAGGATTTCGGTAAAAATTGCGCCTTTACGCATCAGTTTTTCAATTTTGACACTTTTGGCGTGAGCAAGCTCTTCAACATAGGTAAGGTATCGTGACCCGTTTTTTTCAAGGTTTTTTTCGTATTCGGCGGCTTCTTCCTGAATGAAAATTTTACTTAAGGTAAGCTGTCTGATAGTTGCCGTGTCAACGACATACACAGCCGTTAATTTACAATGATATGTCTTTGCAAGAATGATTGCGTATTTTGCTGCCAGAATCGACGCGTCTGTGCCTGTTACTGCGGTTACAACACTGGAAATTAGAGGCTTCACGAGGGGAACCTCCCGCGGCTGAGCGTCTTTTGTTCCGGTAATGCGCTGTTCATGTCGCTGACTTTGACGCTCCTTTCTTTTTTAAAAGCTTGCTTGTAAAGAACGATTCTCTTTCACGCTCTTCCAGCACGGATTCTATATACTTTTTTGTCTCGCTTGCCGCAGGAATTACCATTTTCTCAAGCGCGTTTACCCGCCTCTGCGTGCGTCGCACTTCCCGCGCGAGCCGCCACGCGATCGTCCTGATTGCTGCCAATTCGGTGCAAATCTTCAAAAACTCGAAGAATTCTAGCACGGTTTCATCACATTCGGCAAATGAATTTACATGCGAATATTTTAAATCTACAGATGGTATCTGCACGTCAAGCCCCGGCAGTTTCATCCCGGCTGTTACGACAAGTTTTTCATTTGACTCATAGCGGTATGTGACATTCTGCGCCAGTTTATTGGCCCTCTCCCTTCCGACAACCACGAGCATCCGCTTAAGGCATGGATAGGCGGTCTGGGTGCGCTTGTCAAGGTCGCGCTCAAGGAGCTTTACCTGTTCTATCTTGCGCATAAGCTCCGATACAAGGATCTCCCTTTTTTGCTCCAGAAGATCGTAGCCTTCCCTTGCGAGGTTCAATCTGTCTTTAACTTTTAAGAGGTTGCTTTTAGTTGGTGCTATTTGTTCGTGCGCCATGACTGATGATAACAGAAAAACAGGGGAGGAGTCATCATGGGATTATTAACAGCTTGATAAATACAGAACGAAAGCGCTTGAATGGCGCAAGTATTTTTATTATTATAATAAGAGGCATTCTAATCACAAATAACACCAGACATTTTTAAAAGATTAAAAAATTTAAAATTGACAATTGGGTATAATAAGTAATATTTTAAGATCAGGAGTAGAAGGTGAGTATTTATACTGGAAAAGGCGATAACGGCGAAACATCGGATTTAGCCGGGAAGAGGCTTTCCAAGAACGATATTGTTATTCATTTTCTCGGTGCGCTTGATGAGCTTAACTCAAATCTGGGACTGATAAGAGCAATGCTCTCCAATGAGGACGCGTGGCAGGTTTCATGGCTTTCCGCCTGTCAGTTTATTGAGCTTGCCCAGAAAAATCTTGTAAAGCTGATGTCGCATGTTTCTGACATAGGTAACAACAGTTACTTTTTTTCAAATACCGAAATTACAGGCATTGAAAAACAAATCTACAAGCTTACAGGCAGTCTTCCAAAGTTAACAAAATTTGTTATACCAGGTAAAAATATTATTGAAGCGCAAATACAAATTGCACGAACAATTGCAAGGAGAGCGGAGAGATATTTTTTCGCAGTAAATGAAAAAGAATATCTTTGCAGGGAAGCGGGAGTATACTTAAACAGGCTCTCTGACTATTTATTTGTTCTTTCTCAGCAGGAATCACTGATAAACGACAATTTCATAAATCAAATCACCGGTATATAAATCATAAACTTGTCTTTTAAAACTTGACGGTATTACCATATTCCCGGCTATAATGCGTTTTCATATGTGCCGTTAAAACCGGCGTTAGGCGCCATATGCCCCCTGTTATAGCATCCCCCAAAAAGAATTTCTTCTTCGGAGTTTGAAACATCAAATTCAAGTAGTAAAAATTAATTATGTTCTTTTAAAAAATCAATTAATACAGAAATGTCCGCAGGGATTATTTTTGTGTTTACGGTTCTTTCCATTGCGCGCGCAAGAGCTTCAGGCACAGGAGGCGGGCCTGCCAGCGGTTTAACAACTTCCATGAACTTTGCAGGATGAGCTGTATTGAGTATGCCTGTTACCCCTTCTTTAATTTTATTTTCCGCGGTGAGTTTATCAACGCCTTTCCAGCCGACAGCGCTGTGCGGATCAAGGAAATAACCTGATTTTTCTGCGATATGGATAATTGTTTCCTGTGTTTCCATATCATTGACATAAACGCCCAGAATGATCCTGCGCATTTCATCCAATGAAAAGTGAGCTGACATCCGCTCGAAATTACTTGGAGCTCCGACATCCATCGCATTGGAAATTGTAGCCTGTGAAAAACGCGGGTTATATTCGCCTGATTCAAGAAAATCGGGAACGGTTTTATTAATGTTGGTTGCTGCGATAAATTGATGTATAGGCGCGCCCATCTTCATTGCGTAGAGTCCTGCAGTTAAATTGCCGAAATTGCCGGAAGGAACGCAGAGAGTGACAGGCATTCCCGCATAGCTTTTTATACTTTGTTCTAGTTTCTTTTTTCTCGGAGTAGCGTCTCCGTCAGGATCATTTAATCCCGAATGCATCTTTCCCGCAGCTGACGCGTAATAAACCGCCTGCGGAATAAGACGGCTGATATTTATCGAATTGGCCGAAGATAAAGACATCTGTTTCTTTAGTTCATTATCCGCAAGAGCGGATTTAACAAGACGCTGGCAATCATCAAAACTGCCTTCTACAGCGAGCGCGGAAATGTTTTTTCCAAGACCTGCGATCTGCTTTTCCTGAAGCGGCGTGACTCTGCCTTTTGGATAAAGGACAGTGACAAAAATTCCCGGAACACCGAAGAAACCGTCCGCGACAGCGCCTCCTGTATCGCCCGAAGTCGCGACAAGAATTCTTAAGGGACGGTCTTCGCTTCTTCGCAGATATGAAAACGCGCGCGCCATAAAACGCGCGCCGAAATCTTTAAAAGCTGCAGTAGGTCCGTGGAAAAGTTCTACGCAAAAGCGGTCCATAACAGGCACAACGGGAGCATTAAATGCAAATGAAGACTGAATAATGTCAGATAACGCGCTGTCATTTATTTCATCTTTTACATATGGTTTTATCGTTTCAAAAGCAATATCACGGAAATCCATTGTTCCAAAAGAAGATCGCACATGTGCCGGATACACTGGAATCTCCTGCGGAACATAAAGGCCTCCGTCCGGCGCAAGACCGCAAAGTGCGGCTGAAGCGAAGTTTACAAATTCATTTTTATTTCTCGTACTGTAGTATTGCATAATGCAGTTTAATCCAGAGGCTTAAAATATTCCATAGTCGGTAAAAATGGACGCCCGGTAAATTGACATTAAATTGTTTTTCCTATAGATTTTTTATATCCGCGGATGCATTTTTAAGGAGTAAAAGTGGCGAAAGAAGAGGCGATAGAGGTAGAAGGAGTAGTCAGGGAAGCGCTTCCCAATACAATGTTCAGGGTGGAACTTGATAATCAGAACGGGCATCTTATATTGGCTCATTTATCAGGAAAAATGCGTAAGCATTATATACGCATTGTTCCCGGCGACAGGGTCAAGGTTGCCCTTTCACCGTATGATTTGAGCAGAGGCAGAATTATTTACCGCGAGCGATAACTACTGTCTGATAGACGACTTTTAATAAAGAGAGGTTATTTATGGCTAATGATGTAGTTTATATTAATACCGATGAAGGCTTAAAAAGGGTTATGAATAATGCCAAACTTTACGCCAAATTGCTTGTAAAATTTAAAAGTGACCCAAGTATGGATCAGGTAGATAATGCTGTTGCCGACGGTGATTTGGAATTTGCGCGGGGTTCTGTTCATACTCTTAAAGGCCTTGCCGCAAATCTGTCACTGATTGAATTATTCAACCAAAGTCTTGAACTTGAGACTCAGATAAAAACAAATACCCTGAATCCTGATCAAGTCGGTATTCTGAAAAATGTTTATACGCGGACGATAGAAGAAATGGATAAGGTAATTGCGCAATATGCTTGAAAAGATGCCTACAGTACTTGTTGTAGATGACAAGGAAGAAATTGTCATGATCCTCGAGGAAATACTGAGAAATGATTATCAGATAGTAACTGCGTCAAATGGCAAGGAAGCTCTTGATAAACTCCAAAGCACTGAACATCTTCCGATGATCATCCTTCTTGATGTTATGATGCCCTGTATGGACGGACGGCAGTTATTTGAAATTTTGAGAACGCATAATATCTACAAGCGGATTCCTGTTGTTTTTATAACCGCGGAAAACGATACCGAAAATGAATTGTTGGCTGCGGGTGCTGTTGATTTCATTAATAAAACGCCGTTAAAGCCGGAGATAGTAAAGTTACGTGTAAATAACCAGATTAAACTAAAGAAATACAGCGACAGTCTTGAAGAAATGGTCGAGGAAAAAACCGCCGAAGCTACAAAAACACTGGAAAACGCGCTTCAGGGACTTGCGAATGTTATTGAACACCGCGATTTGGAATCGGGCGAACATGTAAAAAGAACACAGCTTTTTGTAAGGGCACTGGTTGATTATCTGATAGAATCTGATTCTGTTTACGCGGAGGAATTAAAAAGACTTCAACCCGACATTATCATGAAGTCCATGGCTCTTCATGATGTTGGTAAGATTGCGATCCCCGACAGAATCCTTTTAAAGCCTGGAAAACTTGATCCCGATGAATATGAAATAATGAAAACCCACACCACCAGAGGCAAGGAGATAATAGGTGAATTAGGTGACGTTAATACTTCTCTGTACCTGAGACATTGTGAAAACATTTGCTGCGGTCATCACGAAAGATGGGACGGTAAAGGTTACCCCAATCAATTAAAGGGAGAAGAAATCCCGCTTGCAGCGCGGCTTGCTTCCCTTGCTGATGTTTACGATGCTCTTGTCTGCGCCCGTGTATATAAAGCTGCTTTCTCTTATGAGAAAGCAATTGAGATTATTAATGAAGGACGAGGAACACAGTTTGATCCAGTTATTACCGATGCTGTAATCAAGATTCAGGACAGATTCAGGGAAATATCGCAAAAGTATCAATAAAACATTTACTTTAAACAGTCGTTTTTTTATAGATACTGCCGAAGCATTTCCAACATTTCTAAAAAATCAACCGGCTTCCTTAAATGACTGTTCATTCCGGCTTCGAGGCATTTTTCCACATCTTCGCGGAAAACATTCGCGGTCATCGCTATTATCGGAATGGCTTTCGCTTTCTCAATGTTAAGAGCGCGGATGTTCCGCGTTGCCTCGTATCCGTCCATTTCGGGCATTTGTATATCCATGAAAATTAAATCATATTTATCAGGCGATTCGCTGAACATGCGTACTGCTGCTTTTCCGTTTTCGGCGCACTCAATGATTATCTGCGCGTGTTCAAGTAAAGTTATAACAATCTCGCGGTTTATCTCCATGTCTTCAGCTAGCAATATTGTCTTTCCCGCAAAATTGTCAGCGCGGTTAACAAGGGTGCTATACTCCTTGCTTTTGGGTGTTATATTTGTTTTAGAACCGCGTTTCAGCAATACTAAAACAATGAATTTTGAACCTTTTCCTGGCTCTGATTCAACTTTAATGTTTCCGTCCATCAGTTCCACAATACGTTTGGATATCGGAAGGCCGAGCCCTGTACCTCCGAAGTTCCGCGATGTACCGGCATCAGCCTGTTCGAATGATTCAAACAGCCGTAATATTTTTGTGTTTGTAATGCCTATCCCTGTATCTGTTACACTGATTTCAATGCGGCACATATCATTCTTTTCTGATATAAGCTGCGAATCAAGATGGATCGATCCTTCATCAGGCGTAAACTTTACAGCATTAGATAGAAGATTTGCGATAACCTGCGAAAGTCTCTGGTCATCGCCGATGAGTACATCAGGAACTTTTTTATCAATGTTGATATTAAATTTCTGCCGCTTTTCAGTAATACGCGGATTAACTATATCCGCGACTTTTTGTAACATCTTTTCAAATTCGAAACTGACAGGCGATAATTCCAGTTTATTCGCTTCGATCTTTGACATATCAAGGATATCATTGATAACGCCGAGCAGGTGTTTTGACGCTCCGTCTATTTTATTAAAGGCATCATCCTTTTTTTCAATGTCTTTTGATAATTGACCGATTGTCGTCATTCCAATTATCGCGTTTAAAGGCGTTCGGATTTCATGGCTCATATTTGACAGGAAAATACTTTTTGCCCTGTTCGCTTCTTCAGCTTCATTCCGTTGTTTTTCTGTGTTTAATAATACAGTTTTTGATTCGGTTATATCCATTACCGCGCCTGCTATGCGGAGAACCGTTCCGTTATTATCGCGGATAGATTCCCCGCATGCGCGGAAATACGCGTATTCGCCGTTTTTACAGAGCAGACGGTATTCAACATCATAGGGAGTGCTGCCTGTCCGATCATTCAGATGTTTCATAACTGCAAGGTAGGCGTACTCTTTATCATCGGGATGCAGTTTGTCGAAATAACTTTCCGCCGTGTTGGGAAAATCGATCTCGTTTGAATATCCGAGCATATACCTGAACTCGTTTGACCATGTATAAATATTCCTGGGATCAAGAGGATTATAATCAAAAACGATAACATCCCATAATCCGATCTTTGTCGCTTTAACTACCGCGTTTAATTTTGTCAGCTGAAGTTCATTTCTTGCTTGCGCGGCATACAATTCCGATTCCCGTTTGCGGATAGATGTTAAATCATAAATAAAGCCTACTATTACGTGGCTTTTTCTGTAAGGGATCTTTCTTAATTCAACATCAAGGTTTTTAACAGCGCCCGCGATATTAATTCCCGTTTCAAAGCGGACAGAATCTTTTTCCGCGGCGTTTTTTAATCTTTCAATCAGCGGTATGGACATGTGTCCGTCAGACTGGCGCTCCGGTATACTGCGTGTAATGATATCCGGGAAGTGTTTAAACATTTCATCTTTGGTTTTTAAGCCGAAAAAATCAAGCGCGGCGTTATTACAGTCAATAAGTTTAAAGCTGCTGTCAAACAGAATGTTTATATACGGATTCACTTCAAGCATTGTGCGCATAAGCTCGTCTGCTTCGCGCGTCTTTTCCATTTCTGTAAGCTGTTCGCGGGTGTTTAGATTGTCTTCGTGTTCAGCTTTCGCGTCTTCCATAGATTTAACAATGCAGTTAACGGGGATATTGACGTTTAACGCGATTTTTCTCGCCATATGCCGACACGTTTCGCTTCCGCACGCACCGCAGTCAATGTTTTGGCTTTCGTAATCTGTTTTACCGAGCAGCCGGAAAGAGCGGTCTATGTCTTCGTCGGTTATTCTGGGATAAGATGACAAAACAGGACGGTATTTTCTGATAAAATGCGATAGTTTAAGAGTTCCGTCATATGTGTCAAATACAGATAGATAATGTTCCTTCTTATGCGCCTCTGTTACTTTCATTCTTTTGTTGTTCATTGTTTTATCGATTTCAAAAATATTTCTTTCGATCGAATAGGCAGAACCCAAGTTGCAACCTTCCGGACAATTCAATACGTCATACAAATCAGGAAGAAATTCAACGGGAGTTTCGCAGTATTTGTCCAGCTTTTCATAGATATTGATACCTTCCGCCGTAGCAATATGCAGTTTCTTTCCGTAAAAGTATTCGATGTTTTCTTTAAGGCCTCCCGGCATTGGGAACAGAGAACCAAGGCCGCTTTCGCAGTGATCGAATTGTGTTTCTTCGTCAGGAAGCGTAATATTGTTCTTTTTTAAATATTCCAGCAGATTCGCAAATGTAATATTGTATTGCGCAAGTTTTGTATCATTGAATTCCCTCGATTTGGCGATACACGGAGAAAGCGCAGCTATAAAATCGTTAATTCCCCGATATTCTTTCATGTAAACCGAAGTGCATGCCATCGGACTGTGTACCGGAGAGAGACGCGGGAGCAAATCATGGCGGTACATCTCGCAATAAGAGACAATTGCCGGGCATGGCTGTGTTATAATGGGCGAAATGCCGTCGGCAGCATCGCTGTTTGAGTTTTTTTCTATTATTTTAATATGCGCCCAAATGCAGATATCGGCTCCAAGCGACACGTCGTAAATCTTTTTAGTGCCCAATTTTCTCAGAAATGTGAAAAGTCTTTTATATTCGGGAATATTTGTTCTGATTGAAGGAGCGGCAATAAGCGATATCGGAACGCCTTTTGATAGATCGTCAAAGAACCGCTCCGTATCATCCTCAAAATACCTGGCATTATGTTTGCATGCTGTAATGCACCTGCCGCACACTATACACTTGTCTGGATCAATTTTTACCTTGATATTCCCGTCTTCGTCCTGATAAGTAATATTTGTTGCCTCCATCGGACATTCACGGACACAGCGGTTGCATCCTGTACAGGAATTATTTCTGGATTTGATAATATCGACCATTTATTAATATATTACCGCATTTACAGCATAATTGTAATATGTTGAATGAAATTCCAGTACTATTTCTTGTACAAGGTTTGGTGGAGGATCACGTCAAGGTCTGGTGTTCGCTAACTAAAGGTTCGATGCAGCTTTCCGGGAGTTTTTACAAGTGATGTTGAAAATTGGTTTCTGTGCATTCTCTATTTCAATTTCCAGCCATAGACATAATAGCTGCAAAATGTTATCATTTTTGAGCAAATTTATTAATTCTGAGGTATTCCATGGCTAAAAGTAAAAAATCTCCGGTTCAGGAAAAAGAATCGTTTTTTGAATCAATTATAAAAAAATTCAAGCAAAGTCCGGGTATTTATATAGGATCTGTTATTATATTACTTCTTGTAGTTGTTACTTTTTTAGGTGGTGATTTGCTTTCCGGAGGCCGTTTTGGCACAGGAGGCGGGGATTTAACTTTTGGATATTATAATAAAGAACCTATTTCATATGTCCCCGGAAACTATTTTTCAGAAAATTATCAAAGTATCATGAGATATTACCAATCACAGGGGGTTGATATTAATGATTTATGGACCGGAGCTCAAATATGGCGGATATCTTTTGAAGGAGCGCTGACACATACTGCAGTTATGGACATGGTTAAAAGATCAAATTACTCCGTACCTGACAGAGTTGTTGATCGAGAGGTCGCTATGCTTTCTCAATTTCAGGAAAACGGGCGTTTCTCTCCGGCATTATACAGGCAGGCTTCGGAATCCACACGTCTTTCGCTCTGGAGGAAAGAGCAGGAAAGCCTTGCCAAAATGATGTTTTATAATGATTTTTCAGATCTTTTAATTTCCAAAGGCGAAGCCAGGTTTTTGGCCAATATGGCTTCAGCGCCAAGAACTTATGAGATGGTTGCTTTCTATGTAGATGATTATCCTGACAGTGAATATCTTTCCTATGCGCGTGATAATGCAGCCCTATTTAATTCAATTCATTTATCAGTAATCACAGTGACTTCCAATGAGAGAGAAGCCAGAAGAATCCTCGCTTCCGTAAATGACGGAACGTCTACTTTTGAAGATGCTGCCAGAAATCAATCCAAGGATATTTATGCTGATAACGGCGGGGATATGGGCACCCGTTTCTTTTATGAGCTTGAACGGGAGATTCCCGTCGCAGCAAACCGTGACAAAGTTTATAATCTTAGAGCCGGTGAAATGAGCGATATTATAGAAACAGTCAGCGGCTGGTCTTTTTTTAGGATCGAGAGCGGGGCAGTTCAGCCTGACTTTAATGATGAGATTGTCATGGAAAGAGTGCGCTCATATATAAGGAATTTTCAGAGAGGCCGTATGGAAGACTGGGCTATCTCACGGGCGAATATGTATATCTCTGATGTCCGCAGTTTAGGTTTTGCGGATGCCGCATTTTCATGGGCCCTCGACATAGATACCTTTGGACCTATTGCCATGAATTTCGGAAACGTTGATCTTTTTACTTCTCTTGAATCATTTTCCGTGAATAGCATAAGCTCACAGGATTTCTCTTCCATGTCACGCAATGAAAATTTCTGGAAAACAATAGTCTCGGCACAGTTGAATACACCCTCTGAGCCGCTTGTTCAGGGAAGCAATGTTTTGGTATTCATTCCTACAGAAGAAGCCGAAACTGATGAATCATTTATTAACAGTATTGAAACAATGTATACATCATGGTGGTTGAGATATATTACCGAGCAGCTGATACAGCAATATTTCGTAAACTCTGACAAAACAGACGATCGTTTCTGGGATACCTATTTTCAATATTTATGGTCATGGTAGCTTTCCGGTAGTATTATGCAGGGAAAGTCCGTTTCTGCAAAGCCAGCTTTGATAAAAAACGGAATAACCGTTGTTTCAGGAATTGATCCTGCTTCTCGCGCTGAAAAAAGCGTTGATTTTTTTTCATTAAAAGAAAGAACTCTTTACTTTTGTCCGTCTCCGATTTTCGGATACGGCCTTTCAAGGCTGTTATCGCGTCTTGAAAAAGAAGCGCCGGATTCCGCAGTGCTTTGTATTGAATCAGACAAGGAATTATATGAACTTACCAAAATAAACATTGATGCTTCCCTTTTTAAAAATAAAAGGCTGCATATAACTAATATTTGTGAAGGTATTAAGCTGTTCAGCCTTGTATGCGATATCTGGGGTGCAAGAGCATTCCGCCGCGTTGAAACAATTCGCTTGACAGGCGGCTGGCAGCTTTCGCCTGATTTATATAAATCGTTATACGATTGCCTTCGCCGTGAAATTGCCAATGACTGGAGCAACGCGATGACTCTTGCAAAACTGGGGCGTTTATACATAAGAAACGCTCTCAGAAATCTTGCCGTTATAACGCAGTTTTCTTCCGTTGTAAACCTTTCATACGGCAGAAAGCCTGTTCTTGTTCTTGGCGCAGGTCCGTCATTGGATGATGTTCTTGATGCATTGTACCGTAATTTTTCTCATGCTGCTTATGCTGCGAATGCGCTTAACTCCGCGGGAAACCGCCCGTTCAATATTATCTGCGCTGATACCTGTCTTGGAGCCTTAAAGGACAGAAATGTTGTTCCTGATCTTGTTGTAATTCTGGAAAGCCAGCACTGGAATTTGCGTGATTTTATCGGCTGCAAGGGATGGAATGTTCCTGTGGCAGCTGATCTTTCTGCGCTGCCCTCTTCGGTCAGCATACTTGGCAAGGAAGGATATTTATTTATGACACCCTGGACAACACTTCGCATTTTTAACAGGTTAAATAAAAAAGGACTGCTTCCTACAGTAATACAGCCGTTAGGTTCTGTCGGCCTTACTGCTGTAGAAATTGCCAGAGGTCTGACAAAAGGCATTATTATCTGCGCCGGTCTTGATTTCTCTTTTACAGCCGACATGTATCACTGTAAAAGCGCGCCGGATCATCGGACGAAATTGAATACGCAGAACCGTTTTAAAGGAATTCTTAACAATATAGCTTATGCCGCTCATTCTTACGCAGTATCATCAAAATCAGGTTTTCCTGTTTTCAGCAGTTCTGTTATGCGCAATTACCTGAATCTTTTTAAACAGGAGTTTTGCGGCGATTCGCGTTTGTTTGATATAGAAGGTTCAGGGCTTTCCCTTGGATTAAAAACACTGTCAATGGAAGAAGCCCTTTATCTTTTAACAAATAACCCGAATATTGTCCCGCAGGAGGACACAGAGACCAAAGAGGAGAAGGGAGTGCGTTCTCCGTACCTTCGTGCTAATAAGACCGATATAACTTATTTCCTCGAATGTGAAATAAAGCTGTTGCGGGAGTTACGCTGCCTTTTAACCGGAGAAGGGGAGGCTGACAGAGAGCGGCTTTGTGTCCTTGTTGATGAGTGTGATTATCTTTGGGCTCATTTCCCGGATTACTCAGGCGGGCGCAAAGGTAATTTGGAAGATACTTCTTTTCTTAACAGGATTCGTGCGGAACTTGACCCGATGATTAAGTTGATTGAACAAACAATGAAAGAGATTTAATATTTTTTACTCATCTCTTGATTTCAAAACCGCCAAAAAAGCGCTTTGCGGAAGTTCCACATCGCCGACCATTTTCATGCGTTTTTTACCCTCTTTCTGTTTTTCAAGAAGCTTGCGTTTGCGCGTAATATCACCGCCGTAACATTTTGCAAGCACGTCTTTGCGGAGGGCGTTCACAGTCTCTCGCGCTATAACCTGGCTTCCAATGGCTCCCTGAATCGGGATTTTAAACTGCTGGCGCGGGATTTCATCGCGAAGACGTTCGCATACTTTGCGCGCGCGGTCATAGGCGCTTTCCTTAAAAACCAGTTGAGACAGGGCGTCTACAACCTTTCCGTTAAGGAGAATGTCGAGCTTTACAAGCTCTGTCGGCCTGTAGCCGGAAATATCATAATCGAATGACGCGTAACCGCGGCTTATGCTTTTAAGGCGGTCATAAAAATCAAATAACACTTCGGAAAGGGGCATGTCGTAAATCATCTCAACCCGTTTTTCATCAAGGTAGGTCATGTTGGTCTGAACACCGCGTTTTTCCATGCACAGGGCCATGATATTTCCGAGATAATCGGTAGGAGTAATAACGGACGCGCGGATGTAAGGCTCTTCCGCTTTTTCAACCCTTTCTTCGTCAGGGTAATCCACAGGATTGTCAATCATTTGCTCGACCGCTCTTGTATGCACCTTGTATTTGACAGACGGTGCCGTAAAAATTACAGATTGATCGAACTCGCGTTCCAGTCGTTCCTGAATAACCTCAAGGTGCAGAAGGCCGAGAAAGCCGCAGCGGAAACCAAAACCCAGAGCAGCAGATGAATCTTTTTCATAGATTAGGGAAGCGTCGTTAAGCTTAAGTTTCTCCATGCTGGTGCGCAGTTCCTCGTAGTCGTTGGAGTCCACAGGGTATATGGAAGAAAAAACCACCGGTTTTACTTCGCGGAAACCGGGCAACGCCTTTACGCAGGGATTTTCAGAGCCTGTCACCGTGTCGCCGACATGCACATCGCTTACTGTTTTAATTCCTGCGATGATATAGCCGACATCGCCTGCCGATAATTCACCTGTTTCCACAAGAGCGAGTTTAAAAACACCGGCGGTTTCAACTTCGTAAACAGAATCATTGGACATAAAGGAAATCTTCATTCCTTTTTTTATTTTTCCGTCAAAAAGACGAAGATGCACTACAACGCCGCGGTAAGGGTCGTAGTGACAGTCAAAAATCAATGCGCGGAGCGGAGAAGCGCAGTCGCCTTTAGGAAAAGGTATGCGGCTGACAATAGTTTCAAAAAGCCCGTCAATTCCGGTGCCTTGCCGCGCGGAAACAAGGACTGCGCTCTCTGCATCTAGGCCGAGATCCTTATCAATTTGTTTCTTCACGCGCGGAATATCGGCGGCAGGCATGTCAATTTTATTAATTACAGGCACTATTTCAAGATTATGCTCAAGCGCGAGATACATATTGGAAAGGGTCTGCGCCTGCACTCCCTGTGTCGCGTCAACTAGAAGCAGCGCTCCTTCGCAGGAGTTTATCGCGCGGCTCACTTCATAACTAAAGTCAACGTGACCAGGAGTATCTACAAGATTGAGGATGTACTCGTTTCCGTCAGAGGCAGTATAGGGAATAGTGACAGCCTGGCTTTTTATTGTGATGCCACGTTCCCTCTCAATATCCATATTATCAAGTATCTGATCCTTAAAGTTGCGATCGTCTACAAGTTTGGCTTTCTGAATAAGCCTGTCGGCGAGCGTAGACTTGCCGTGATCTATGTGCGCGATAATGCAGAAATTACGGATGAATTGAGTCTGTGCCATTTTGTCATTGTAGCTTAATTTAAAGCTGTTATTCAAGGAGAGAGGGAAAACGGACATGGAAATCAATTTTCATACACCGCTTGTAAAAACTCTCGCAGAGCTTCAAAGAACTGTATAACTTGTTGTACAAGGCTAATTCAGTTTGCTGTACGTGATGTAACCGACCTTACGGACGGGCTCATTAATCTTGTACAGGAGAATCAGACTGTATAAATATAGGTTTCATATTTTGCGCAATGGTATGCTCTGTGGTAGGCAATTTACTTTGAACAATGGCATTTATAACCGCTTCGCGTAAAGATATTGTATTCACACGTTCTTTTTCCAGTTTGTTTTTTGAGGTTACTTTGGCGAATGTCCTATTTTCTGAATCCCAAGATACGCACAGTAGCTGTAATAAGACACTTATTACCTATGAAATTAGAGAGAGAATTTGAATTCACATGGAGAATCGTGGCGTGTATACATACATAGTTACAGGGAATACGAGAAAGATATCACAGGTGACTGCCACCGCAATGGTGTCACTTTAAATATATACGCAGTTTGTCTATGACTTCATCGAAATTGATAGGTTTACCTACGTGACTATTCATGCCTGATTCAAGGCATTTTTCGATGTCATCGCGGAATACATTCGCTGTCATGGCAACTATGGGGATAGTCTTCGCGTTTGGCGCATCAAGCGCGCGAATCATTCGCGTCGTCTGATAACCATCCATTAGCGGCATTTGTATATCCATGAATATCATTCCGTATTTTAAAGGATTTTTACGGAATATTTTTATCGCTTCTTTTCCGTTTTCGGCGCAGTCAATTATAAGCTGTGTCGGTTCAAGCAGTGCCTGCACAATCTCGCGGTTAATCTCCACATCTTCCACAAGCAGTATGCTCTGCCCTGTATATTTCGCCGTCATGTCAGCATGAGTCTGCGCAGGTTCAATCTGCTTTGTTTCCACGGCGCGTTCAGCCTTAATGGTAAAAAAGAATGAAGCGCCTTTCCCAAGATCGGACTCGACCCATATTGCGCCGCCCATCATTTCAATGATGTTTTTTGATATGGACAGGCCTAAACCAGTGCCGCCGAACTCCCGCGACGTACTGCTTTCCGCCTGCTGGAAAGGCTGAAATAGATTTTTCTGCTTCTCGAGGCTGATACCTATGCCTGTATCAGTTATAGAAAATTTAATTGTGCATATGCCGCTTTCTTCATCCGTACATTCCACATGGATTGTGATAGAGCCTTTCTCGGGCGTGAACTTTATGGCGTTTCCTGTAAGGTTTGTTATAACCTGCGATAACCGCTGTTCATCGCCGACTAGGAATTCAGGAACAGTGGGATCTATGTTTACCGACAAGTTTTGATTTTTTTCATTCAGGCGTACATTATTTACATTTATTATCCGCTGCACCATTTCTTTAAAATTAAATTCCGCGTATGTTAATTCAAGTTTGTTGGCCTCAATTTTGGACATATCCAGAATATCGTTTATAACTCCAAGCAAAAGTTTCGAGGCTTCGTTTATCCGTTTAAAGCAGTAATCCTTGCGTTCAATCCCAGCGGCCTGAATTCCCAGGGATGCCATGCCGAGGATAGCGTTCATCGGCGTCCGTATCTCATGGCTCATATTCGCCAGAAACGCCGATTTCGCGTTTGTCGCGCTTTGGGCCTCCGCCTGCTTTCTGGCGAGTATTTTCAGGAATACAACCAAAGCTAAGATGATCAAAAACATTAATGTTCCGATTATTATCGAAAAGATGAACTCAAGAGGGTTTGATTCCCATACAGGTAATATACGGTTAATAATTGTATGGCCCGCGGGTAAGTTATTCGTGTTTATCTTGAATCTTTTGGCTGTTATATGATCAAATTGCCACCGGTTCAGTGATGATGAATCATAAAGAACGGGAATATCAGAAATTTTCTTCCCGCCCAGCAGGTCAATGACCATGGAAATGGCGGCGCGGCTCTTTTCTTCATGAACTGAAACAAGCCCTCCCAATGTTCCATACCCCATAAAAGTCGAAGTCAAACAGAATACAGGGTTTATCGACGCGGACGTAACATGTTTCTGTACATCTATTTCCGAATAAAGTATATTGTCGCTGTCCACAAGATAGTTGCCGATTAAAACCAATGTATCGGAACCCAAACCGCTTATCTCTTCCATGAGTTCATAAAATGGCTTGTCTTCGCAAAATACAAATTCCACCGGTAATCCCGCTGTTAATATATTTCTTTCAATTTGTTCGCGCATATTGGCGCTTCGGGAGAGAGAATAATCATTTAAAATAAAAATCCTTCTCGTTGCGGGGTATAAACGCAGCATTTCCCTTGCCGTTTCCTCAAAGGAAATTTTTCCCGAAATACCTGTGATATACTCTTCAAGGCCGTACAGTGTTGTCGTTTCAAGAAGGGAACCTGCGGTTATGGAACTATAGGTTCCCAGGCTCGGTTGAGGTTCAATATTGTTGACTCCGCAGAAAACCACCGGTTTAGGGGAAAAGAGTAAGTAGTAATTATCCATCACGAATTTAAACGCTTCGTTATCGGATGCTAAAACAACATCGATATCATGCGCGATATAATTCGCGCGGATCATATCAGAATAATAAGAATTAAAACCAACGTCATTGCGATGTTCATAAGAATTTAAATTAATATTTCTATATTCCACATTGCTATGCGCTTCAAGAGCCTGCCTGATAACCTCAATTTGACTGTGTTCCCTTTGAACCCTCGCGTCATAGGAACTAATATGCAGCAAAACCTGTTTGCCGCTGTTATCTCTTTTGGATAAGCGGAAGTCTCTGATGGACTCCGGGGTGCCGGAGCCAATCAGATCTCTAAACGCTTCTTCGAGTTGAGGAATCAAAAAGGAGTAGTCTTTGTTTACATATACATAACACGGAATACGGTCAATAACATTTACTTTTTTAATGCCAGGTGGAATTCGATAATCAAAAGTTATAACGCGCGGAAGAATCGCAACATCAGCTTCATTATTGAGAAGGGAATCCCATATTTCCTGATTTTCATTTACGACAATAAATTTTGAAGCTCCTGTCCGCTCCGCCTGGTTTGCCACAAATATATTCTGCCAGCGGTAACAAAACCTTAACCCCGCGATATCTTCCCATGTTGATATATCATACAGTTCGCCTGAGCGGGTATATGCTGTAAATTCCACATAATCAACAGGCAATGGAACTTTCATAATATTGGGAAATTGAATATCAAAACCGTCTGTTTGGCTTGGTAAAATTGCCGCTTCACCATAGTCTACACTGGCAATCGAGGTACGCATCCCCGCAAGATTAATGGACATTTGATAACCTGAACGCTGTAAAGCATAGTACAGTAAACGTCCCACACCCATTGGCGAATCATCGCTCATGGCAACCTTTATTATCGGTTCCTGCTGCGCCCAAACAGGTGTATTAATATACAGTATGCCCAGTGTTATAAATATCATGCTGTACCGCGGGAAACTTCGTTGGAAGTACAGCGTAACGAGGTTTCCAGCGCAGAACAGTTTTTTCGATTTCTTCAATACTGATTCCCCTCTGGATTACTCTTTTTAAGCTACTGGCTTAAAAAACTGTTATCAGAATAATTGGAGTCTGTCCATAATGTGGACACATTATGGACAGACTACCTTAAAAAAAGCATTTTCGCAGCCTGCGAACCAGAGGTTCGAAGGCGAGAAAATGCAAGGTCTGTCCGCAAAGTAACCGACTTTGTGGACAGACACTAATTATAACAAATGAAGAACCCCGCCGCAAGCACGCCGTCCATGGTTAGTTTTTTACATGAGATATCACTGATAAAACTATAACCTATTAGCAACAGCTTCATTTCTTTGTTTTTTTACTCGCTAACTCCTTATATAGTAAGAAATTAGATAAAAAAAGCCCGTCCGAAGACGAGCTTTTAGCTCCCCCGCGCGGATTTGAACCACGGACCCAGTGGTTAACAGCCACTTGCTCTGCCAGCTGAGCTACAGGGGATAGCTGCCCAAAAAGGGCATACTGAACCTTAGGAAATTTTAGAAAAAAAGTCAAGTACTCGATGATTTTGTGTCTGTGTTCAGCAGAAATGAGTAATTAATATTAAATTAGGTATTAATAATCTTTTTATACCGGATTACAACGGGAAATTCCCAATTTATCATTTCTAACTCTATAATAAATAAAAAACCCCGGAGAAAGGAGTAACTCCGGGGAAAGGAGAATAGGAGGAACATGAAACTACACTAGTCTGCTGACTATACAACCATAAAGACGGGTTTAGGTTACAATTTTTAACATAAATTAATAATGTTTTTTACAGCAAAGAATGGGGAATTAATATATGACGGTCTGTATCATTCCTCATTTTTCGCCAGTTCTGCTATAAATTGCTCATAAGCTGCTATTGTCGCGGACATAACTATATCCTGCAGGCTTCCGCGGCCGCCTTGATCGGCACCGTCCATGATATAAAGGTTTCTTAATGTGGCTTGTAAATCCTCTTTTTTACAGCTTGGATCGGACTGGAAACGGCGTTCAATGCCTCTTGTTTCCTGTTCAAATACCTCCCTGTACTTGATATCCTGCCATTCTTCGCTAACAGCCATGTTAATCTCCGTTTGTACAGCTCAGTTTATGGGTTTTTGCTCCGGATTCTTGCGTGGGAAAAACCTGTCAAGGATTTCCTTTAAACCGAAAGGATTAAGAGCGAAGGTTAAAGCGATTGGAAGCATCAGCAGCTGGTCTGTAAGATTATCCTGATAAAAAACCGGAAGGAGCTTTATAAGCATGGAAATAAAAATCCCAAGGACGCAAAGCAGCCATATTATCCTTAACAACAGGCTGTATTTTAAATATTTAAAATGATCTTTTGCAGTAAAATAGCTGATACCAAGGGGAACCGCAGCAAGAATCAGCGGAGTGCAATAAATCATGTTAGCGTTCTGATATGTATAATCGTGGTTTGTAAAAAGAGCCATGAAATAAAGAAGCAGCCCTGATATGCCGAAAACAAAACCGCACAGGCTCATGCTCAGCCCTGAGAGTACTTTCCCGGCTTTAATATTTCTAGACTGCAGAAAAAAGAAAAAGCAAAACACTACAGATAACGCAAGGCTTAGTGTCAGCTGATAAGGCCACTGTTTTCGCGGCTTTTCAAGAACCGCAGGACGGCCATGCGAAACAGACATCTGCTCTACAGAAGAAACAAGTTTTATCCGCTGTCCGTTTTCATCGGTATAATAAAACTGCTCAATATGCTTTCCCACCTCTGACGGAAGAAACATATCATCCCAAACAGTAATCGGAACATCAATATTCTGCCCCATCAGGAAATTCAGGAACCAGTCTACAATGGGCGAGAACCATGTATGCCGGCGTACATGCTCCCTTAATGTAAAACGGCTTGTTTTCCTGCTGTATTCATTATAAAACTGCCCGTTTACCGCAAGATCAATAATATCCCTGATTCTTGTTGAGCAATTATCCCTGAAATGATGATAAAAATAATCACGGTTTTCCGGCAGAACATTTAAAGCTGCAAAATCATATACTTTAGTTTTCGCTTCGGGAGGTAGGTCGAAGGTATAAACCGTTATATCGCGGTTGGTGCTTTTGTAAACATTATAATTTGATTCCGAATAAGAAACACCGCAGCTGTACAGCAGCCGTCCGAACGCGAAATTATAAAAGAAATTATCATTATCAAAGGAAAAAAGCCCGTAGTCAAAAAAATAACTCTGTCCTGTTACATTGTTTTCTACAACGAGCGCGATATGCCCCCACCAGAAATACAGCTCATCGCCTGGCCCTATTACGGCTATTTTTAGCGTAATGTCATCTCCCTGCGCTGCAAAGAGAGAGATGCCGTTAATTGAAACTATAAGCAAAACTACTAAAAGTATTTTTTTAATCATTGTTTGCATTCGACTTTTTCAGCCTCTTTTAAGGAAAGACGGATGCCGCCTGCTTTCAGTCCGCGCACATTGTAATCCTGCGCTTTAAAGTTTTCCGTTAACACCTTTAAGCGCGGTTTTGGTTTATATTTTACGATGAATATGAATTTGGGACGCGTATCAATATGCAGAACTTCCGCTCCGTCGGGAACAAGGAAATAATCCTTTCCTATTATCCAGCCCTCGATTATGCAGCGTTTAATGCACGGAAAACCGTTTTCCTTGTCTTTGTAGATAATTGTAAAAATTGTTTTGGAAAGCTCTTCCTTGTCCGCCGCTCCTATCCACCACGCGTCCGCTCCGACAAACGTTTTATCGCACAGATCCATAACGGTGTACATTCCGTTCCTGCGGATTGCGAGGATTCTGTCAAAGGGAGAAACCTCTGCTATTTTCGCGCCCGATACATTGGTTCCCAGGTATCCTGATTTACTGTCGTATTTTAAATCAACATCGCGCTTTACAACCTCTTTAGCGATAACCTTGTCAAACGCTCCTACTATGGTTTTGCGCTCTCCTCCGGCGATTTCTTCGCTGGCTTTTATTTTAGCGATAATGCCTTTAAGGAACGAAACAGAATATGCGGTAATATTTTTAAGATGATTGTTTATTTCCTTTATGCGCGCGTTAATCTGCTCCATCTCATCTTTCGCTTTATTGATGTCGTATAACGAAATCCTGCGGATCGGAATGCGCAGAAGATGTTCAACATCGTCATCTGATATGCCTCTCTGTCCTATTTCCTTCATGAACGGTTTAAACCCGTCAATAACAGCGTCCTGCACACCTTTTGCGGTTTTCATTTTTTCGATACCTTTGTAAATCCGCTCTTCTATAAAAATCCTTTCAAGAGTGCGAAGGTGCAGTTTATCCAAAAGTTCCTTTTTCTCAAGTTCAAGTTCCTTTGTAAGAATCTTCACAAGCTGCTTTGCGTGGTATTTGATTATCTCTGTTACAGTCATTACGGCGGGAAGACCGTTTTTAATTACAAGAAGATTAACTGAAATTGACTGCTCGCATTCTGTGAACGCGAAAAGCGCGTCAATAGTTTCCTGCGAGTAAATTCCGCGGGCTAGTTTTATCTCTATCTCAACCCTGTCGGTAGTAAAATCATTAATGCTCTGTATTTTAATTCTTCCGTTTCTTGCCGCGGCGTCAATCGAGTTTATGATGCTTTCTGTTGTTGAGCCGAATGGAAGTTCCGTTATCAGAATGCGCTTAGGGTCTGATGTGTCAAGTTTAGCGCGTACAAGAACCTTGCCGTTCCCTTCTTCGTAACCTGAAACATCAACATAGCCGCCTGTCGGAAAATCAGGATAAAGTTCAAACTTCATTCCGGTAAGGCAGGCGATTTCCGCTTCCAGAACTTCTATCGCATTGTGAGGCAGAATCTTAGTGGACATTCCGACAGCTATTCCCTCAACTCCCAAAATCAAAACGACAGGAATCTTTGCGGGAAACAAAACAGGTTCGCGGTTCCGCCCGTCGTAGGAGTCAACCCACGGCGTAAGTTTCGGATTGTAAAAAATATCCTTCGCAAGCGGTGTTATACGGCATTCAATGTAACGCGCTGCCGCGGCGTCGTCTCCTGTAAAAAGATTGCCGAAGTTTCCCTGCCTGTCTATAAAAAGCATCTTGTTCGCCAGAACCACAAGCGCGGGATTAATCGACTGCTCTCCGTGAGGATGGTATTTGCTGCACTGACCTGTCACATTGGCCACTTTATGAAACTTGCCGTCGTCCATCTCGAACAGTGTATGAAGAATGCGCCGCTGAACAGGTTTAAGCCCGTCTTCAAGGTCGGGTATTGCCCTGTCTTTTATTACATAAGAGGCATATTCAAGAAAGTTGCGGTCAAAAATATGTTTAATGAAAGCCATTGTACTACTTTATAACAGAGACGAATAAGGGTCAATTGCATGTATTTATATATTACCACAAAAAAAGAATGTTTTTCACCACGAACCACACGAACTTTTTTTATGTTATCCTGTTTTTTAATTAATTTTTTATTCGGTCATGCAATTCTTATTTATGAACCCATATATGAGCGGAGGAAATAATGAAAAAATTCTACCACGAACCACACGAACAGAATGATTTAATATTCGAGGATGAATGTTATGAAATTTACGGATGTATTTATACAGTTAACAAGAAACTTGGAACAGGTTTTCTGGAAAAAGTTTATCAAGAGGCATTTGAAATAGAATTAAAAAGAAAAAATATACCATTTGTGTCTCAGAAGGAACTGGAAATATTATATGACGGTATTCCGTTATCAAGCAAATATATGGCAGATATTATTTGCTTTGAAAAAATTATTATTGAATTGAAGTCTGTATCAAATTTGAGTAACCAGCATAAAGCGCAGTTGTTAAATTACCTGACAGCTACCGGTTATAAGTTGGGATTATTAGTTAACTTTAATTCTTTTCCCAAAGCAGAAATAATCAGGATGGTAAAATAACTATTGATACAACAAGTTCGTGTGGTTCGTGGTAAAAAAACTTATACTCTTCTGCGCCTTTGTCGCCTTTGTGGTAAAATTCTTTTAATTACGTACTGCGAAAGTCTCAGTAATTTCGAGTATTTGCCTTGGGCATGAAGCCGTATTTATAGCCTATGCCTACCTGGATGGTATAGCGTTCGTAATCCAGGGAAGGGATTGATGATGAGAATAAATCGAGGGAGAAGCGGGGGTCGATTACTATGCTGCCGCGGCCGGCCCTTACGCCGAACTGCATGCCGATAAGCCATGATAAAAGAGAAGGCTGAGTCAGCTGCATCAATGATAGGTTAAGGGACAGGCCGGTATATGGTTCCAGCATTAAATCGCCAGGTTTAAAAACGAATTTGAACATAAAGGGAATATCCAGTATTAAATCGCGGTATTCAATGGCATCTGCCTGTGATACTACAATCCAGTCCTGGGTAAACTGAAGGCCTATTCCCGCGGCTATTAATTTGGAAAAATGAAACTCGCCCGATAACCCAAGGCCGACATTCCCCCAGTTAAACGATTCGGCCTCGCCTATATAAAGACGCGGCGCCCACATTACCCCTGCGTTAATATAAAGATGGTTATTGCGCCAGTCTTCCGGGGCCAAAGTATTGGGAAAACCGGCGAGCATATTGTACGCCATCGTCGAAACCATGGAGACAACAACCGTATCAAGCAGATAATAAACAACATTCTGCCTTGCTATAACTTCGCTGTTCTCTGTTTTTATCAATTCAAGGTTAAATATATGGTACGGGCTGCCTAAAACAGGTTCAGGAGAGATAGCGCCCCTTAAAGTGAAATCGGAGCCGCTGGAAGTCCTTATCAGCGTGTATTGATGGTATATTACCTCGTAGGTAAGCTGCTGATAAAAGAAATTACTGTCTCCGGGCCTTCCTTCGCCGAGCACAGGCGGAACATAAATCTTAATGTCACGGGCATCCTGAGCGTTAAGAGAAAAACAGGCAAAAATAAACAATATAACCGGAAAATGCTTTTTCACATAACCTCTTTATCCGCAGTGTTTTAATTAGTCCTTATTTTAATTTTAATGCTACAGCCAGATAATATCAACAAAATCGGAGCCGTCTCCCGGATTTACAAAGGAACCGCGCACCTCTATGGAATATTCATCGGATTGTTCGTTGTAGGTTCCCCTGATAATGTACCTTCCGGGCAGCGAAAAGATATGATGCGTATTTACAGCAGTAATAACCTCGGAGTTAAGCCCTGGGTTTTCTATAACTTCAATTGTCAGAAGACTGTCGGCGGGATCAAGGGATTTAAACTCGCCGTTATCCGCTACAAACACGCGCAGATCGGCCTGACGGTCAAACCTTCCGTTCGCTCCGCCGTCAGCGTCGTACAGGATACGGTTCGGCCTCAGCATCAGAAAATCGTAATTCACGCCGTTGCCGTTTCCGCTTCCGTTGCCGCTGCTGTTATGCACAATGTCCCCGACAGGCTGGGTGCATCCGGTAAGGTTAAATAATATAGATAAATAAATTAGCAAATAAATAAACCGGTTCAAATCATACTCCGCCTTATTACTCAAGACTTACAGTAATAGAATTAGATATACCGGCTGCGCTTAAAAGCACTGAGCCTCCGTATTCTTTATTACCGTCATCAAGGTCATAGCAAAACGGGACAAATCCCGGCCTTATAAACCAGTCTATTGATTTCGGTATACCGTTGTTTGAATTCTCTGAATAATTAATCGCGTATACAGGTACTTCAAAGGAAAAAGAAAAAACTTTACCCTGATCATCTAATTCATCTATTGTAAATTCAATCTCATTATTAAAAACTTCGTTATCAGTATCATTGTTTATCATTGAAACACTCAGGGACGCGTAATCGTATAGAAATTCATCTTCAACAAGCCAGCGTTTCCCATTATGTCTAAAACCTGTTTCTTCATTCAAAATAACTTTACCCGGTTCCCTTATTTTAACGGCATTTATGTAATCGCTGATATCCGCGTTAACGTCTATTGTATACACTGCGGTAATTTCCTGATCTAAAGGAAGCACGAATACAGGAAATTCCTTACTGACAGTATTGTCTGTATCTTCCAGTAAAACAAAGTCCGCGTTTCCATGCGATATTGTAAAACCTGAATCCACACCTGCGCTCAAAGCGGCTACTTCAAATGTTATTGATCTTGTTGATGTTGTAATCAAAGCGCCTGATTCTCCGTCAGCGGCAACAAGACGCCCGATTCCAAGCAGGGTTTTATCGGCTTTTGTACCGGCAAACAAGACAGCTTTCCCCGCAGGCGCGCCCGCGTTTACAGTGCTGTAATCGACACCGGCGTCAGTGCGGTATACACCGCTTATGCCGACAGCCTGCCCAAGTTCCCATGACGCTCTGGCCGCGTAACCTTCATACTCAAAGACAACTTCATAAAAGTCATGCGACATCTGGGCCATACCGGAAGAAAGCGCGCGGGATTCTTTTGTTTCAGGCGCGCCCCCTTCCAGATAAATTGTAAGAGTTCTGCCGCCGTTCGAATACACAACATCGGTAAAACCTAAACCGCTGTCAATTACCGAATCCGGCGGCTGTACAGCGCAGCATGTTATAAAACATATAAGGAGAACAGAACATACTCCGTCTGATAAATGTTTCATGCTGCGCCTGACTTGCTTAAGCCTGTTAGTTTTTGACAATAATCCCGATTGGATCCTGGTCATTTAATGAAGTACCAAGAAGCACAGCCCCTCCGGGCCCCTGCTTTCCGTCATCAAGATCATAACGGTACGTTCCGAATCCAGGGCGAATATACCATTTTTCAGCAGCGGGTGCATTAACGCCTGTTGCTCTAGTCAGCGCATATACAGGGATTTCGAAAGTTAAAGCAAATATGCTTTTTGTCGTAATAAGTTTATCTGGAGTTGTACCTCTGAAAGTTTCAAACTTAAATTGAGTATCAGCTGCAAACTTGCTGTTTGCTACATTATTATTTTCAAGTGTTACCTTAGTTATCTGGTCTAGAGTAAAACTCGCGTAATTGTAAAAACCGCCGCCTACAGGATAACGGGGTTCTCTTTTAGTAACAGAGCCGGTATCATCATACACCCTAATACCGTCTATATAACCGGTTATACCGGCGGTGTCTTTGACGCCAATTGTATATTTTGCGGCAATTGTATCATCCGGTAACAGTTCAAATAACGGGAATGATTGCCCGCCGATTGGCATAAGCCTTACTGCTGTATTAGCTGAGCTAACATTAGCAGCTAAGCCTTTATTAGTAGTATCTTTAACAGCGGTCCAAAAACTTGATCCATCCGCATAATGAGTTGTAGTACCATCTGCGGTACTATTATAGGCTGCATTAGCAGTAAAAGCAGTAACAGAGAAAGTAACTGTTTTTGTTGTTGTTGTGATTTTTGGATTACCGCTAGTCACTGGTACATCGTCAATATGAGATATTTTACCAACAGCAAGAAGGGTTTTATCTGACTTTCTGCCTACAAAAAGAATAGCGGTGCATAACTCAGGATCTCCAAGAGTGGAATCTACTAAGGTATATATTTCTTTGACAGTACTATAATCATTACCGTCATTCGTGCGATAAACACCTGTAATATTTGCGCTTTGTCCTATTTCCCATGACGTTCTTGCGATAGTATCATTTGTAGTATCTAAAGTTTCAGTACTAGTGTATGCAGGGCGGCGGAAAAATACAACTTCAAAATAATCATGGCCGATTTTGGCGAGATCGTCTGTTAGTGTGCGGGACGCTCTTGTTTCGGGTACTGTTGTACCGTCAAGATAAAAAGTAACTGACCTTCCGTCCGGCGAATAGACAACATTGGTGTATCCCAGTTCCTCATCAGGGCCGCCTATGAGCTGCATTTCGCATGTTACCAGGGACAATGCAAGAAGTATTGCAAGTCCAGATACAAACTTCTTCATATCATTTCTCCTATGTATAAATTAGAAGGGCTGCCTAAACTGCGCTGCGCTGCTTGTCCCCCTGCCTTTCTGTACAGACAAAAAGGCAAGCGGCTCCGGGTTTCCTGCCCGAAACCGTCTTTTATTCAAAATACTTTCACTAAATTCTAGTATGTAAATTTGTATTGTCAAGAAAAACATAATAAAAACCGCATTCTTATCTTCCTTTTCCGCCGGACAACCCTCAAAATGCGTGCGTTAACGCACGCATTGGCGGTATTTTACAAAATACTGGGAGCTGGCTGCTTTATGTTCTTGTACAACATTTTGTAATAACCTAGTACAACGTGTTGTACTAGCCTTGTACAACATTTTGTAATAGCCTTGTACAAGGTGTTGTAATAACTTTGTACAACATTTTGTAATAACCTTGTACAAGGTGTTGTAGTAGCTTTGTACAACATTTTGTAATAACCTTGTATAAGGTGTTGTAGTAGCTTTGTACAAAGGTTTGTAATAACCTTGTATAACGTGTTGTAATTAAAAAAGTATTAAACATTCCTTCTCTTTCAGTCATGCAAAGCCGCGTATTTGAACCCATATAAGGCAAGCCTTTTCATGAAGGTTTTATCTTACCCTGCGAGGTAACTATGGATTCAAATGTAAACAGAAAACATAAAGACAGCGTATTTTCCGCCCTATTCAGCACACCCGAAATATTACGCGAACTATATTCCGCCATCGAAGGCATTGATGTACCCGGGGAAGCGATTGTCAATATCAACACATTATCTGATGTCCTTTATATGTGCCAGATTAACGATATTTCTTTTACAATTGATGACCGTATTGTGGTGCTTATTGAACATCAGTCAACAATTAACAATAATGTGCCGGTAAGACTTTTAATGTACATAGCGCATGTTTACGAGAAAATACTTGATCGTGACAAGTTATACAGAAAGAAACCGATCAAAATCCCCATACCTGAGTTTTTCATTCTTTATAACGGTATTGAGCCGTATCCAGATCATGCAGAACTAAAATTATCAACAGCATTCGAAGGCATAGAAGATTTGAGGCTGTATCAAGACGGCCTGCCTCTTGAGTTAATAGTTCATGTGTATAATATAAATCAAGGCAGAAACTCTGAAATACTCAAAAAGTGCAAAACGCTTGAAAGCTACAGCATATTCATTAACAAAATCAGGGAATTGAATCAAAGTTTACCTCTTGATGAATCAGTTAAAGCTGCTGTAAAATACTGCGTAGAGAATGATATCTTAAAGCAGTTTCTAAGAAACCACGGCTCGGAGGTTATTAATATGCTGACTGATGACATAACCATTGATGAACTCGGGATAATCCGTTACGAGGAAGGTCTGGAAGACGGAATTGAGAGGGGTCTGGAGGAAGGTATTCAGAAAGGCAGAGAAGAAGCGTTTAAAGAAGACCGTAATTATTTTCTTGAACTGTTGGATCAGGGACTCTCTGTAGATGAAATAAGACAATCGCTTTCCTGTACACAGACTGCAAGCAGTTGAATTTAAGGTAGTTTTCGGTAAAAGCGTAAACCAGCAGACCGAAGGTTCGGTGTTAAAAGTTTTTGGAAAGCTTTATTTATCGCAATTATATAAACCAACCATAGTCAGAGAGTTCAGCTTGGAGCGGCTGTTTGTTCCTGTCTAGAGTGGCGCCTTATTCCAGTACGCCGTTATGGCAGATGGGGCTGTCCAAGAAGTTGGTTACTTCTTGAACAGCCCTCGTTTTTTCTCCTATTTCTGCGAAATAGTACGAAAAAACTACAATAAAGAAGGTGTCCGAACAAGTATTTCATACTTTTCGGACACCGCCGCATGTACAGTCCGTTGTGCAGCCAACTGTTCACTTAAGTGATTAGACTAATGCTCCAACTTCATCAGAAATTGCCTTTTCTACAAATGCGTTAAGGGATATTCCTTTCCCGGAAACCTATAAAGTGTTATATTAAAAACAGGAGCAATTTGTATGGAAAATGTGCAGATACAGCCGGATTACCCGAGAGGCGTTACTTTTGAACAGGTCTGGGCAGCTTTAATGGAAAACCGGGAGCAGTTGAAAGAAAATGCCCAGGAGATGAAGGAAAATGCCCGTGAAATGAAGGAAACGCAAAAAGAAACTGACAGGCAAATTAAAGATATAAATAAACGATTCGGCGAATTTACCAATCGTTTTGGTGAAGTTGTTGAATACATGGTCGCGCCTAATTTATGGGAGAAATTCAACGAATTTGGTTTTGATTTTCAATCTTCCAGCAATAACGCAAAGTTTATAGACAAAAAAAATGATATAAGATTTGAAATTGATGTTTTTCTGCAAAATAGTGAAAAAGCCATGCTGGTTGAAGTAAAAACCAAAGCATCCGCTGATGATGTTGCCGCCCATGTAGAGCGCCTTAAAAAAATGCGGAGATACGCTGATTTTCATAATGATAAACGCGCCTTTTACGGGGCTGTCGCGGTGGCTGTAATGACAGACGAATTGAGAGATTCAATCTTAGCGCAGGGTCTTTACGCGATAGAGCCTTCCGGCGATAATTTCAACATTATTCCGCCCGGCGGCAATCCAAAAGAATGGTAAAAGCGCCTGGTCAGATTTAAACCTCCGCACTTCTTCATGGTTTAAAAACCGCATATTTCCTAAAGTTCTGCTGTTGGCAGCCGATAATCTCATTATCGGGAGGGATAATCTCTCCATAATCAGACGATGTGCAAAGGGTAACACCCCGACGTCCAGGCACATCGTCTTTTTTATTGACATGCACTTAAAAACATTGTATCTTTAACCTATAAAATAACCCTCTGACTGCTTATAAGCGGTCAGAAACACAAGGGAGGCCAGCGTATGGCAAAAGTAGAAATGAAATCCATTTCAAAGGTGTATGATGGCGGTGTCCGCGCGGTGGACAATGCCAACATCGTAGTTGAAGACAAGGAATTTGTCGTTCTTGTAGGACCCTCGGGCTGCGGTAAATCAACCACTCTCCGCATGGTCGCCGGTCTTGAGGATATCACCGAAGGTGAGCTCCTTATTGACGGTGAGAAAATGAACGACGTTCCGCCGAAGGACAGGAATATCGCGATGGTATTCCAGAATTACGCCCTTTATCCGCACATGTCAGTTTTTGAAAACATGGCGTTCGGACTCAGGATCAAGAAAGTGCCTAAAGCCGAAATTGAAAGGCGCGTTAATGACGCGGCGCGTACTCTTGACATTGAGAAACTCCTTGATCGCAAGCCCAAGATGCTTTCAGGAGGTCAGAGACAGCGTGTTGCGGTAGGACGCGCTATCGTCCGTAACCCCAAGGTATTCCTTTTTGACGAACCGCTGTCCAACCTTGACGCTAAACTGCGCGTACAGATGAGAGCGGAACTTTCCGACCTTCACCTTCGCCTGAATGCGACAATGATCTATGTTACCCACGACCAGGTAGAAGCCATGACAATGGCTAATAAAATTGTTGTTATGAAAGACGGGAAGATTCAGCAGATTGGAGCTCCTCTGTATCTCTATAATCATCCTGTAAACAAGTTTGTAGCCGGATTTATCGGCTCTCCGCCAATGAACTTCCTCAATGTAAAAGTTGTAGAGGAAGGCAGCTCAATTGTACTGGATGAGGGTTCGTTCAAGATTAAAGCAGAACCGGGCCACAATGAATTCCTTAAGAAATATGTCGGTAAAGAAGTTTGCTTTGGTATCAGACCGGAAGATCTCAGCTATACCGAAAAAGACGCTCCCAACAGCATGAAAGTAAAGGTAACCGTAGTTGAACCTTTGGGCGCGGATATTCATCTGTGGCTTACAACCGAAACCCAAAACCTTGTTGCCCGTACCGAACCTAACCACAATTTCAAAGTCGGCGACATGGTTACTTTTATTCCCAGAATGGATAAAGCGCGCTATTTTGATAAAGAAACCGAACTTGCTGTTATTCCGTACCCGGATGCATGACATTCTGTTACGCGTCTGGTGATCGCGTAACACTTGAGGCGTTTGGAAAAGAAAGAGCCTGACTGCTTTTAAAGCGGTCAGGCTTTTTAATTACTCCCGATTTAATTTTTTATTTTATTGTTTTGCGGAAACCTTCGGACAGATTGTTCTCTCCGATTGTTCTGATAACGCCTCCGCCCTGATTACGGTACTTTCCGGGGCTGATGCCTGTGTATGCCTTGAATATCTTTGAAAACCAGCTTTGATCTTCAAAGCAGCAGCACGCGGCAATTTCACTTAACGACATTTCAGTATCAAGCAAAAGCCGACTTGCTTTTTCTACCCTCAGCCTGTTGAGATATTTTGAAAGATTCTCGCCCATTTCTTCCTTGAAAATAGTGCTGAAATACGGCGGAGAAAGACCCGCTACCGCGGATATTTCCCTTAGGCTGATCTTTCTTGTGAAATTCTCCATGATAAAATTTTCCGCTTTTCTTAGAGCCGCGGCATGAGGAATCCCCTTGAAAGATGAAATGGAGCCTGACACTCTGTCTACAATATTGTGCAGAATATCTGTCAGCTCTTCAATGGTTTTCGCTTCCTGTACCATTTTAAGGTTCTGGCTGTTTATTTCCATTGAAAGATTCCCGCTCTTTACAGGACTTAATTCCACTCTGGAAATTAGTACAACAAGTTCTATTACCCTTAACTGTACATATTTAAACTGATTGGGATTTGCATAAAAAAGCATTGCAAGCAATTCATTTAATAGTTTTTTTGCTTCCGCGTTTTCGCCTTTTCTCAGAGCGGACATCAGCGCTTTTTCTTTTTCCAAAGGATATCCAATCTTATCCATGTCTACGCTGCTCTGCTTTTTCAGGCCTTCAATAATTTTTGAAATGGTTTCCTGCTGCTGGGCTCTTCGTTTAATTATCTCGTGATAATCCTCACTTCCTGAGGAAATGGACTGCGCGCACAACTGCATCATCTCGGCAAGAGACTGGACTTTTTCACCGTCCGCTCCTGGAAGCGAGCTGATGCGCTTATTAAATTCTTCGGTTTCTCTTTCACTATTGCACATAACAAGAGTATCATTGGCATTTAGGAAAATGTCAACAGGTTTTTTATTATCCGTTAGGAATCCGGATCCCCTTATTGCGCCTGAAAATGTGCCTTCTGTGTATATGGGACTTATCCAGAATAAAAGCCCTGAGCTGCATTGATAGATATGGCAGGCGCCCTTTTTGCTTGCTTCCTTTATTGCGCTTATGTGCATATCATGGCATGGTAATGTTTCCTGATTGTTCACAGCAATGGCACCGGACACTTCATTCTTCCTTGGCTCGCTGTAAACTGCATTGTAAGCGCGGTATTTTATGCAATACGGGCATATTCTTTTTTCCGGACTGCATTCCAAACCAAAACGGGCCGGAAACTTCGGTTTATATTCACTGTCATAAATACAGATACAGCTTCCTGTAGCCTGATTGTAATCAAACATGATTCTGGCGGCCTTTTCCAGTAAATCATCATTGTTTCCGGATTGACTGCTGATTTTTACTCTATTCTCCCTCATAATAAACACCTTTTTTATCCTTTAGCCCAGAATATTACCCTCGGAATACATACTGCCGACATTCATGCCGCGTTCACGGTATTTTCCGGGAGTAAACCCTGTGTTGTTTCTGAATATTTTTGAGAACCAGCTCTGATCCTCAAAGCCGCAGGCAACAGCTATCTCATTAATTGAAATATCTGTTGCTACCAGCATCGCAGCAGCTTTCTCGACTCTCAGCCTGTTCAGATAATTTGAAAGATTTTCTCCCATTTCATCCTTAAATACAGTACTGAAATAAGGCGCTGAAAGCCCTGAAGCATCCGCGATTTCTTTTAAGCTGAGTTTTCTTGTGTAATTTTCCCAAATAAAACGTTCCGCTTTTCTTAGAGCGGAAAAATGACGAACTCCATGAAAAGAAAATATCATTCTGGACATACGTTCCGCGGCTGTTTTAAGAATTTCTGTTATTTCATCAAAATTGGTACATTCTTCAATTTTTTTGAACAAACGGTTTGTTGTTTCGAGTGACGTATTGTCTTTTATATCTTTTGGATTTGCGGCTGCTCTTGACAGCAATACCGCCAATTCCAGCGCTTTTAAGCGGAAAACAGGGAAGTTATTCTTTACTTCCCTGTATTGGTATTTTAGCAGTTTTATTAATATCTTTTGTCCTTCTTCCTTGTCTCCCCGTCTGAGGCTCGCAAGCAGCATTCGTTCCATATCCAAAGGACATAAATACTCTTCGGTTTCTTGTTCCTTTAAACCGGCGAATTTCTGTTTAACATAATTTGTTTTAACATGTTCCGCATTCAAATCAAAATCATCTGTTTCGCAGCTTGCATATTCCGGTTCCTTGCGCTTGCTGTTTGTCGGGAGATAAACAACATTTTTCTGTATAAAACTCATTCCTGATATTTGGTTTGCGCACAGAAGCATGATTTGAGCCAAAGCCTTTACCCTTTCTGAATTTTTTTCAGTTCCTGTAACACCGCCGGACATAAGCGCTCCTGCGAACCGTTCTCCTGAATAAAACGGACTTGTCCAGAAAACATTTCCCTTATTGCATAAATAAACATATGAACCGCCCAGCTGCCTTGCCTTGTTCACTGCTTCCATATGAATTTGTCCGCATTTTTTCTGCGGATCCGCCGGTAGTTTTTTACTGCATTTGCTGCAAATTGAGTCAAAAACATTTTCAGAATCTAAATCCGGCCCCATTACCGATGCTGTGCAATTTGAAGCTTTTTCATAATGTTTTGCGATTCTTCCTGCTTTTAACATCATTGGTTCAAGTTCTCTTTGTTGAATAATGCTTAATTTTGACATTTTGCTCTCCTTATTATTAAAATAAGAAAGTTAAATGGAACAAAATACACCCTATTTGAAGAAAATATTAAAACAAAAATGCCCTAAAAATAATTAAAATCTATTAAAATGTGCGCTGTAAGACAGGCTGTCAGCATAGAATAAATAATATGAATAGTTTATACTGATGCTTTATGACCGCCAAAGACAGTGTTGTTTCCGCTCTTGATAAAATGATTCTTTCAGCCTCCGGATGGAGAGGTGTTTTTGCTAAAGACGGTAATGAAGAAAGTACTGCTGAAGAAATATCTGAAGCTCATCGAATTATTTGCGCATGCGCAGCATATGTATTCGCGGAGTACCTCGCGCAGAAGCATCAAAGAATCAGCCAGAAAGACAGTAAAGACACAGATGCTATTAACAAGTCTTTTGTTCTGTTAGGCGCTGATACAAGGCCAACTGGAAATGCGATAATTAATGCGATGATACCGATCTTGCTGTATTCAGGCTGCGGGATAAAATACGCAGGTGTTGTGACAGCTCCGGAAATTATGGCGTGGGCGCGATCAAGAAATCAGATATCTGATAACATAGCAGGGTTTATTTATGTTTCTGCTAGTCATAACCCAATTGGTTATAACGGATTGAAATTCGGTCTTACTGACGGCGGTGTACTTGCAGCGGACGAATCGCACAAGTTAATCAGTAATTTCAGGATTTTTACGGAAAATGATAATAATACTGCAATGATTAATTCTTTAAATCTTACTGCGAACCTGCACAAACCTGAACCTGGGGATCAGACAGCAAGTTCGTTATTTGTAAATATAAAAAATAATAAGAATGAATGTCTAAATACTTATAATAATTTTTGCAATGAAGTGATTTGGGGCAATAATGTTTCCATTGCCTATACTGCCAGGGAAAATCTTGCAAAAAAGCCATTGGGAATAGTCTGCGATTTTAACGGCAGCGCACGTACTGTCTCTGTTGACAGACAATTTTTCAGCGAACTTGGAATTAAGTTTGAATGCATTAACCAGGAACCTGGCCAAATCGCGCATTGTATTGTACCTGAAGGCGAATCACTGGAACCATGCTGCAGACTGCTGGAAGAAGCGCACAGCCGTGATGCGTCATTTGTGCTTGGTTATGTTCCCGATTGCGACGGCGACAGGGGGAACCTTGTTATATTTGATAACTCTCACGGAAAGGCCAGAGCCCTTGATGCGCAGGAAGTTTTCGCTCTTGCCTGTGTTGCTGAATTGTCCCATCTTGTATGGACAGGCGGGCTCTGTTATGACAAAGATAAAAAAGCGCCAGGTAAAGCGGCAATAGCTGTTAATGATCCGACTTCAATGCGCATAGACAGAATTGCTGAATGTTTCGCAGTTTCTGTTTTCCGCGCCGAAGTAGGGGAGGCGAACGTCGTATCCCTTGCACGTAAGTTACGCGAAAACGGCTATATTGTGCGTATTTTGGGCGAAGGCTCCGCAGGAGGAAACATCACTCACCCGTCTGCGGTACGCGATCCCCTCAGCACAGTGCTTGCTATTGTAAAAATGCTGACGGTGCGCACATCAATAAGCCAGGATAAATCTCCGGACAGTGCCGGAGGATTATTTAAAATTTGGTGTGAGTTATCGAATCAGATTGATAAATACAGGGAAGACTTTACGCTTGCGGATATAATTGAGAGTCTGCCTGCGTTTTTAACCACTTCCGTATACAGCAAAGGCGCGGTTATGCGCATTAAAACCAGGAACCATGCTCTGCTGAAAGACCGTTATCAGCAAATCTTCCTTCGTGAATGGGAAGAAAAAAAGGATGAATTAAAGTCACATTATGGTTTTTGCGGATGGGAAGCTGTTGCTTATAACGGAACGGAAGAAAGACGCGGATTAAACCGGTTTGGAGAATCCGCAAACGGAGGGCTTAAGCTTCTTTTTTTTAATGCAAAAGGAAGAGCGATAGCTTATATTTGGATGAGAGGTTCCGCTACAGAACCTGTTTTTCGCATAATGGCCGATGTTGAAGGCTTTAATACAGAAGCTGAACGGTCCTTGCTTGATTGGCAAAGAAAGATGATAATGAAAGCTGATAATAATGAGTAACAGCTGATGTGGTATAAATTACAAGGAGTTAATACATGGGAATAAGAGGAGAACTTTTTTCAAACAGGATAATATTGCCTAACAGGACATACTTTTTCAATGTTAAGGAAAACAGGATGGGCGATCTGTACCTTAATATCGTGGAAAGCAAAAACCGCGATAACGGAGGTTTTGACAGGCAGTCAGTAATTTTATTTGCTGATGACCTGCAGGAATTCCTGAAAGGTTTTGATGAATCGCTGCGTGTAATGGAAAAAGCAATACGCGAGAAACGGCATTCAGGCAGGGCAGAAACGGCAAGAACATCTTTTGGAAGCGGCGCAAGAAACGAAGAAGGGTACGGTGTTGGAGAAAGACCCCGCAGAAACGAAGAAAGCCGCGATGACAGGAGATTCCGCAGAGATGAAGGAGACCGTGACAGGGATAGGCCGCGCAGAAACGAGGAAGGACGCGATAACAGAGACAGACCGCGCAGAAATGAACGCCAGAGCGGCGGGTATGGCGGTAATAAAAGCCGAAGCAGCAGCGGAAAGGGCCCAAGAAAACAAAGCAGAGATTACGGCTCTGAGCGTCAATCAAGGTCGCGCTCCGGATCAGGCGAAGATTATTCTTCTGAGCGCAGGTCTGCAAGGGAGAGGCGGGTCGTTGTCAGAAAGAAGGATTAATCTGAAGCTGTTCCAAAACTTCAGCTTTGGAACAGTCGCCTTTCCTTTACTTTAAAAGTCATTCTTTGAATCGGAGACGGTCCGTATTTTAAAACAGCTTCGCGGTGCGCTTTTGTCGGGTATCCTTTATGCTTTTCGTAACCGTACTGCGGATAAAGAAGAGACATTTCTTTCATGAAGCTGTCCCGTTCTGTTTTTGCCAGAATTGAGGCAGCCATAACTTCTGCGACTTGGGCATCTGCTTTAACCATTGCCGTACAGCTTATAACAGTTATATTCCCGGAAATCTGTATATGATTAGTGTCATTTCCAATAGAACTAAAAATAATGTCCCCTGTATTTATTTCAGGGATAAAATTACCGTCAACAATTATTGATATATTTTTACCTGAAAGATGATTTGCCTTCTCAGACATCCGCTTTAACATGTCATAAAACGCGCGTTTCATTGCAAGAAGGCTTGCCTGTAAAATATTTATACTGTCAATTTCCGTGTGAGAAGCGGCTCCTATACCCCATGCAGGCGCTTTCTCCAGAATAATTGCGCGGGCTTTTCCCCGGTTTATTCCTGAGAGTTTTTTTGAATCATTCAGCAGTTCCAAAGGGAAATCTTTGTTCAGAATTACAGACGCGGCGTAAACAGGCCCGGCAAGAGGCCCCCGCCCCGCTTCGTCAATTCCGCAAACAAGGGCGGGGAGTTTCTCATCGGCTGCCATGTCAGTTAACCCTGGTTTTCTTGGGATACTGTTCATAAAAGGAGTTTATGAACAACTCTATTGATCTTCCTGAGAGATTACTTTCATGGCAATGCGCAGATCGGGATCGTGTTTGTAATAATTTTCTTCAAGTTCTGCTTCCTTTAACCCCATAAGCTCATGGCTCATGTAATGAATCCATATGCTTTCGTCATGAATTGACGTTTCATGCTTGCGGCACCAGTAATCAGGCTGAACCGCGTACTGTTCCTTTTTATCATAAAAATATTTATAGTCATGGACTGCGATCTTAAGGTCTCTGCGCGGGATGCCTTTGTCAAGGATTATTTGCGCAAGATGGTTAATTGTTCTGCCTGAATCAAAAATATCGTCTATAAGCAGAATCTTGTCTCCGACACGCAGATAATCCGGCGAATATGTCCAGCCGTCAACTTTAACCTTGTCGGATTTCGCGACATCAGTGTATGACCGCGCGACAACAGCAGCGTAGTACACGGGGCGCGTTCCCTTGTGGACGATTTTGTAATATTCGCTGATGATATTGCCAAGGTAAGCGCCTCCGCGCAGCGATACATAAATTACATCAGGAACAAATCCGTCGCTAAAAATGCGGTATGCAAGTTTCAGAGCGTTGTCGCGCACTGTATCAAACTGCAAAAACTCTTTTATCATTTATATCTCCTTTGCGCTGGCGTACCGGCTTCAAGTTTTTTTTTGCCCATACGGAAAAAACCGAAAAAGCTTCCGCATAATCCCCCGACAATATGCGCAAACTGGGAAATGTTATCATAACTGAGAGAATCAAGAAACTGAACTCCCATATATAAAATTAACACAAGTATAAATGTCAGGGGAATCTCTCCCCTTGAAAAGTTTGTAAACGAAGAGAGCAGAATCATCATGAATACTACGCCGGATGCGCCCATTAGGTAACTTCGGAAAAAAAGCATGTTTAATACCCCTGTGACAAGCGCGGTTATAATCATCATTATTAAAAGCTGGTATGAACCGTAGTTTTCTTCCAGCATCGGCCCTACAACGAGTATCAGTGTAAAATTGCTGATTAAATGAGACCAGTCTGCGTGGCCTATAACATGAGTTAAAACGGTTATTAACTTGCCTGCATGAAAAGAGCCCCTCCCGGGAACCGCAAACCAGTTTATATTTAAATTGGGGACAATCGTATTTGACAGCAGCATTACAAGGGCGCAAAATAAAGTGAAAGTTAATACTACAGGCGCGTTATATTTAATCCTCATGCTGTACCATCAATTTCAATTTCAATCGGGCAATGATCCGACCCTTGCACGTCAGGTCTTATAATTGATGATTTTACCCTGGGCAGAAATCCTTTGTCCACACAATGATAATCAATTCTCCATCCGACATTTTTCTCGCGGGCACTGCCCATGTACGACCACCATGTATAATGGCCTCCCTCTCCCGGATGGAAATGACGGAAAGTATCAATATTGCCGGAAGCAAGAAATGAATCCATCCACGCCCGTTCTTCGGGAAGATAACCTGCGTTGTTTTCATTTTGCCTGGGGCGCGCGAGATCGATTGCGGCATTCGCGACATTGTAGTCGCCGCAGAGCAGGAAATGTCTTCCCTTTTTTACAATCGATTTGCACAGTCTAAGCATTTCATCATTAAAGGCCAGTTTATAGGGGAGTCTTTTTCTTTCGTCCTGCGAATTGGGAAAGTATGCCGCTATAAGCGTAAAATCACTGTAATCGGCGGCAAGAACGCGGCCTTCATCGTCAAACTCGCTCTTTCCCATAAGACGCACGTCCTGCGGCTTTTTCTTTGTATAGATTGCCACGCCGGAATAGCCTTTCTTTTTCGCGCTTGCCCAATATGACGTATAAGCGCCCGCTGGATTAATAAAATGTTCCGAAAGCTGACCTGGTTCGGCTTTTGTTTCGTTAAGGCACAATATGTCCGGATCTTCCTTTTTTATCCAGTCAAAGAAGCCGCGTTTTTCTATGGCACGTATTCCGTTGATGTTCCACGATATTATTCGCATGGAGGTATTGTACAATATCGGGGGAAAAAATTAAATAACTCTCTTTTCTATCCACTTGTTGCTGAGCCAGCGTTTTAAAAAGAAGATACCCCTGAAAAGGAAATCCGCTCCCATCGCGAGGTAGACAGCCACAGGCCCGAATTCCAGAACAAAGGCCATAAGGAATGACGAGCATACCCTGACAAGCCACATGGTGCTGACAGCGACAACCATGACATAACGCGCGTCTCCTGCGGCTTTAAGGGAGTTGGGAAGCACAAAGGACGGGCACCAGAACAGGGTTGAGGTGATGCAGTGAACCCTTAAAAACAGCGCGCACATTTGGTGCGCTTCTTCGGAAAGATTAAAGATGCTGATTATCGGGTTCATAAAGATAAATATATTTATGTTTATCAATAGATATGTAATATAGGAGAGGAGCATTATTTTTTTGGTGTATTTTTTCGCGGCAAGATAATCCCCCGCGCCGATGCATTGCCCGACAATAATCAAAAGCCCCATGCCGAAACCGCTTCCCGGCATAAACGCGATTGAGTTTATTGTCGCTCCCACAGCGTTAGCCGCAATTGCGGCAGTCCCGAAGATTGTAAATATTCTTGTAACAAGGATTTTGCCGACCTGAAACATGGAAGATTCCAGGCCGCTTGGAATGCCAATATTCAGAATGCGCTTTATCATCTCTCCTTCAAGTTTTATTTTTGAAAGGCCGTAAAGATTAATAATCCTTGTCTTATCCTTCATTAAAAGATAAATAAGCAAAACAGCGACAACAAGCCGCCCGATAAATGTTGACATTGCAGCTCCGGCGACACCGAGGCCGAATCCGTATATAAATAGGGCGTTTCCTCCAATATTGAAAATATTCAGAAGAATGACAGTGCGCATCGGAACTTTTGAGTTTCCCATACTTCTGAACATGGCGGCGGCTGCAGTATAAAGCGAGAGAAACGGATATGAAAGCGCAATCCATAAAAAATAGACATCAGCGGCTTGCATTACATTGTCCGCGATATTTCCGTAAATCAACCCAAGCAGCGGGCGGCGCGTAAACAGGGTGAAAATCATCATTACAACAGAAATTGTTAAACCCACATAAACAAGCTGCCTTGCTGAACAGCAGGCGTTCTTTTCATCCTTTCGCCCGAGATACTGGCTCGCTACAACTGAGCCGCCCGTCGCCACCGCGTTAAAGGCGGTTATGATTAAAAAATTGATTGACTCCACAAGCGAGACACCCGACACAGCGTGTTCGCCTACAGAGCTTACCATTACCATATCGACAATGCCGATCATCACAACAAGGAGCTGCTCGACAATTAACGGCCAAAACAGCGAAAAAAGCCGTCTGTTGTTCCAGTTAACAGGAGCGAATGTTACAGGCGTATCAAGGGGAGAGCTTCGCGCGGCCGGTTCAACACTCACTATTGTCTGATCAGGGGATAATTTTGACGCTGAGACCGGCTTATTGTCCAAGGAATTACTCCGTGTTAACAGGGACTGTGGTATTTTATTCATTTTATACTGCATTTTAAATGTTTTTATGTCAAGTAAGAGCGTGTGAACAGTAGTTTGCAAATAATATCGGCGTGTTACCGCGTAAAGCCTTGGCTTATATAACAGGCAGTTTGAGCGTTCCCAGCCGCCTCTCTGTGCTTTGGCGCTGTTCATCCTGCAGCCTATAGTGAGCTATCACTTTAGCCTAAAGTGAAATATCACTATAGACTATAGTTGTCTATCACTTTAGACTGTAGTGAATATTCACTATAGCCTATAGTGATATTACACTATAGCCTATAGTGATATTACACTATAGACTATAGTATAATATCACTATGGACTGAAGTGATAGGTTAGACAAGGCAGGGTTTTAGTATCAGAATTCCCATGAACAGCGCAGGAAAATACCCTAATATTGAGCTTTGGAAAAAGCTCGACAGGTTTATTTTTCTTTCCTTATAAATTAATAATGATTAATTATTTTTAATACGGCTTCGTGTATTCTGTAGACTATCTCCTGTTTTTGCAGCGGAGTTAGCAGTCTTGTATCTATTGCGGCATTATTCTGGAATAAAAAATAAGATTCAACATTAAAGGCAGACGCAATTTTTTCAATCATGTCGGGGGAGGGGAATTTCTTTCCTACTTCAATTTCCGCAATATAGGCCTGGGAAGATCCGCACATTTCGGCAAGTTTTGCCTGTGAAATCCTGCGGGATTTTCTGTAATCTTTCAGATTTATGATAAAAAGTTCCTGAAAAGTCATTAAATAACCTTATAAATACCGCTTCTGTTTACATGCTAATGGAGTATAAAACCCATTGACAAATTGCTAATTGCAGGTAAACATGAGTATTATTACCATATAGCAGGTTATGATTGGTAATAAATACTTGATTCAAGGAGAAAGTAATGAGAAACTGGAAAACACAGCTGGGGATACCGGCAGCAGTACTTGTATTCGTAATGGCGTTTTACGGATGCGACAGCAATCCGCCGAGCGTACCTGAAACAATTATTTACAAGGGAACCGACCTTGGGGGTAATCAGTATACATTAACAATCGAAAAGAATAATGCCAAGTCTGTCAGCGCCGGTCAGGGAGACGGGTACAAAATGCAGACTGGAAACGGCACATCCAGCGGAACTGTTACGGATGTTCTTGATGATACATTGACGCTTAAGCCTTCCAACGGTTCAGAGTTTAACGTGACAGCAAGCGGCGGCGTTATCAGTTCAATTATAGGCAATGTAACTCTTTCTGACGGAACAGTATTCATAGTGCGTACTTTTGATGAAATACATATGCGGGTCGGCAGGTGGCGCAACGGCGGTTATTTTAATGAGGACGGTGATAATTATGCTGCCGTTGATATAAAATTAAGAGATGTTTTTGAAGGAAACCTTGATGAACTTGTTTCACCTGATAATAAACAATCTGTAACATTTCGGCTATCAGGAACGATTGATAAAACTCTTAAAGTACACTTAAGATTTTTCTATATTGCAGACGATCCATCGGAAAAATTTGGTGATAATGAAAGTAATGGTCAATGGCTTGGCGGCGGTCCTTCAAGTGCAAAACAATTTGATTCCGGTGAATTTTCCGCTGATATTGTTGTTGAAATAGAAAAGTATGATATAAGTAATTTCCCGGCAGGTGAAGTGCAATTATATTTAGAACATATCGTGTGGTCTCGTTACCCAGAACCTCATGATGATCAAAATATAGGAAATGATGAAGATAAGATACCGGATGATATACCTAACGGTACAATTATGGCGACTATCCGTAATTTAAAATTGGAAGCAGTTGATATAGCCATTGTGCATGAATAGATATTGAGTAAAGACGGCATGGCGTTTGCTGCGCCGTCTTTCTAATCTTTCCGGCATATAAACATATCTACGTCAATTTTCGTTTTGTATAATCAGGCGACCAAATTGCAAGATAAACACCCGAAACCACAAGAGCTGCTCCGATCCATTGCAATAAAGTGAGTCTGTCATCCAATACAAAAAAACCGGCAATGACTGTTACAACAGGAATCAGGTTGATAAAAATCGCGCTGACCGAGACGCCCAGTACTTCCATTGCGCGTACATAATACCAGTAACCGATGGCTGAGCAGAAAATACCGAGAAAAAGCAAATGCATAATAACTTCGATATCAACATTCCCCCAGCTTTGATATTCCATTAATGAAAAAGGAATAAAAAATATAAAGCCCGCGGCTGTCTGCCAGAAGACTATGTATATTCTGGAACAATGCGCGAAAAGCGGGCGCGTTAAAAATGAATATGCTACCCAGCTGAACGCTGCTCCTGTCATAAAAAGATAGCCTGTAACATTTCCTGAAATTGAGAATGATACTCCTGCTACAAGCCACACGCCTGCTATCGAAACCAGACATCCAATCCATTGGCGGGTTTTCCTGCGTGGCTGTCCGGTTTCGTTTTTCATATTTGGCAATGCGTCTTGCGCAGTCTTCTTTCTGCGGATTGTTATTTTACCGGTAATCATTTCGGTAATCATTATAAGGGCGGGAATGGAACTGACCGCAATGCTTGCTTCGGAAGCGCTGACAAGGGCAATTCCTGTGTTCTCAAAGAAAAAGTATAAGGTGACTCCTGTAAACCCCGCGGCGAAAAGCAGCGGAATGTCTTTTTTACGGAGCTTTTCGCCGGGCGCAAGTTTTAATTTAATAAAATACAGAAACACAAGCGCTACCGCGAAACGCAGCATGGCAAGTGACATAGGGGGAAAAACAACTATAGCGATCTTTGTTGATATAAAGGAAAACCCCCAGAATAAAACAACGATTATTATCGAAGCAAGGGCTTTGTTGTGATTACTCATTTGTTTTCTTTTTAATTAATGTTTCCAGATTGCGCCCTGCGCATACAAACAGCTCCCTTAATGTTTTCCTTATAAGTTTTCTTTTTGTTTCGTCTGTATGGCTTAAAGATGTAAAAACGCGTCCTGCCGCCGAGAACCATGAGCTTTCCAGATCCTGAAGCGATTTAACGTCTGCTGTAAATAATATATGATAAAGCGATTCGATAAATTCTTCGCGGTGTTCATTATCAAGGCTGTCCAGCCATTCACGCAGTGTTTTATTTATAAAACGGCTGCTGACTGTTGATTTTTCGGCGAGGACTAAATCGTTATGCGTTACTTCCCATGAATAAAGATTGTGCTGCAAAAGGCCGTTTTCGCCGCTTTTAATGACAGTGCTGCTGTATCCCTGTTCAAGAAGCATTCCGATTATCGACGACTGCGGTACATAAGCGTGAATACGGTTCTTTACTGCGTCAAAACCCTCGCCTGAGATAAATTTTTCGTTAAAACCAGGTGAATCATTGCTGTATACATCTGTTATGCGCTTTTGTATTCTTTTACTGCATTGGGAAGAAGCGTATATTGCCAGGTTCCCCCCTTTTGAATGGCCTCCGATCCGCAAATGCCCGTTAATCAACGGAGCCATTTTTTCAAGATAATTTACAGCTTCAATCTGGGAGGGAATTACTTCCCTGAAGCACATGTTAAAATCTTCCTTCCACCCCACAAGAGTAGTGTCTGTTCCGCGGAATGCGATAAAACAATGATCATCGCTTGTATAAACGCAAAGCGCGGAAAATTGTATTTCACGGGCAATATCATGATAATTTATATAACCGAAAAGCTGGCAGTTTCCGAACCGTCTGGAAACTGCAAGTGCCCTTATCAGGTCAGGATCATCCTTAAAGATTGAAGTCGTCTTAAAGCCGCTTTTTTTCATGGTTTCATTGTATATTTTTACCGCAAGCGCGATGCTTATCCCGCTTTTTTCATCAGGGCCGGGAACAATACCGTCAAGGGTAAGGTATGAAAGCTGAGAAAAAATTAAATTATCTACCGGATTAAAAGGAGATGTTTTAAAATCCAAATCTCCTCTCCACGCGAGGTAATCAAACATATTAGCCATATATGTTAATATAGTATAAAATGTTCGCATGATAAACGGGATTGAAGATGAATTTTCCGCTTTTTTGGTTCATGCTTATCCTGATCTTAAAAAAAACCGGTTATACCTTCAGGGACGGCTCTCTGACAGAAGATCATTTGCCGCGGTTGAAGAAGACTGGCGTCCGTATATTCATGTTTTCGAAGAATCTTTCCCTAAAGTCATGCAATTGTTTAAACCGTTTAAAATGGAAGAAATTCCCGCACTTAATCCTTTTCCAGGTTTAAACAAAGAGAAATTAATATGCCTGAAATTTGCCAATTACAATGATCGGAGCCGCGCTTCCCGAATGTTGGAAGACAATCAAATCCCAAGTCCTGACGCTGATATAAAACCGGCTGAACTTTTTCTAACTGAAAAACAGATACGCGGGCCTGTGAATATTAAAGGCACTTTGCAGCCCGGAAAAAGAGTGGATGCTGTTTTCCGCAGGCCGTATATTTCCGCTCCGAAACAGCCTGTATCAATACCTCTTCGAATTGCGTCTGTCGATATCGAAACAGATGTGGCTTCAGGTATCATTCGGGCTATAAGCGTCGCCTGGGCTGATACGCATAATAATGAAATACAAATTAACGATAATGATATTAACGGCAAAATCAGGGTATTGTCTCCTGCTGATTCATCGTTTCACACTCCTGATTCCTCTTTCCCTGTTTTTCACAATGATGAAAAATCAATGCTTGCCTCTTTTCTTGAAGATATCAGGATAATTGATCCTGATATTTTAACAGGGTGGAATTTTCTGGATTTTGACTTTCCTCATTTAGCGCAGCGCTATGAAAGATTTGGTTTATCTTTTAGTGCCGGAAGATCAAAGGACAGCGCGAAATTCTTTCCAGGTGATGACAGCGCAGCCAAAGCAGCGTACAGCGGAGGATCATGGCGAAGGCGTTCCGCGGCAGCGATAGTTCCTGGGAGGCAGGTGCTGGACGCGCTTCGCATTATGAGAGCGGGAACACAATGGACGGCAGGGCAGGGGTTTTCACTTGATGAAATCGCGCAGAAAGTTTTAGGCGAAGGGAAAACAGTTCATGAGACAGGCGATGAAAAAATAACGGCTCTTGACCGTCTTTATTTAAATGATCCGGTTCTTTTCGGCGAATACTGCCTTCGTGATTCGCAGCTTGTTTTAAGGATTCTTTCAAAAACCGGCCTTTACCGCCTGACAATGGAACGGGCAGGTCTTACAGGAGTCTCGCTTGACAAGGCATGGACAAGCGTTGTCAGTTTTGAACGCATTTACGGTATGCAGCTCAGAAAAAAAGGTATTGCTCCCGCTGTTCACGTCTCCTCAGATGTAACAGGGGCCGCAGGCGGGACTGTTCTTGAGAGCGAACAGGGTCTTTTTAACAATGTCGCCGTTTTCGACTTTAGAAGCCTCTATCCGACCGTTATGCGGACATTTAACATTGATCCGCTTTCACACGCAAGGGCGGCTGATGAAACAGGCGGGAACAAAATAATTGCGCCTAATGGAGCCGAGTTTTCACGTGAACCTGGCCTGCTTCCTGTATTAATATCCGAATATTTTGCTACAAGAGCTGCCGCGCTGGAAAAGGGTGATTCAATAGCTGCGCAGGTTTTTAAAATACTGATGAACAGCTTTTACGGCGTTCTTGGAACTTCATCGTGCAGATACGGAAAAAGTTCTCTGGCGGGAGCAGTAACTTCATTTGCGCGCAAATGGCTTTTGTTTTCAAGAGACTGGTTTAATTCAGGAGGGCTGCGCGTTCTTTACGGAGACACTGATTCGCTGTTTATAGATACCGGCTTTGATGACATCCCGTTAGCTGAATTTAAAGAACGCTGCTGCGCCCTGGCAAATGAAGTTAATTATCTTATTGCTGAATCAATTAAAAAGGAATATGATTTGGCATCTTTCATTGAACTTCGCTTTGATAAAGCATACCGCCGTTTTTTGATACCGCCTGTCAGAAATATTCATGCTTCAGGTGATTCCCCGCAGCTCAGGGGAAGAGCGAAAGGATACGGAGGTTATATTCTGCGTTCAGACGGAAGCCTTACAGTGGATGTAGTCGGCATGGAAGCGGTACGAAGCGACAGCACTCCTCTTGCGCGCCGTCTTCAGCTTGAAATACTTGAAATTGTTTTTTCAGGTCAAGGCGAAAATGAACTTCGCAGGAAAGTAGATGAGACAATAACAGGGTTATTGGGCGGAAAACACGATCATGAGCTTGTTTACAGAAAACGCCTGACCCGCTACCCTGAAACTTATACTTCATCAACTCCGCCCCAGGTAAAAGCAGCGCGCGCGCTCGGCTGGAAAAAAAGACGCGGCACAGTTGAGTACCTATGGACTGTGAACGGACCTGAACCTGCCGGCTTGCCTCACGGAAAACCCGATTATGATCATTATATTGAAACGCAGATTTTTCCGCTTGTCCGTTCAATTGCGTCTGCCGTCAGATGGGACACTGATTATTTTGTTATACGCAAAGGTGATAGTCTGCCGGATAAACAGATAGAGATGATGTTTTAATCTGAATATTCTCATAACGGAGTTTTGCGGAAGCCTCACATTACAGGAGCGAAAACACGCAGTATATCAGGAATTATGCGCTGGAAGATATTGCTGGCGCAGTCTCTTAATGTGATTTCCTTTGAACCCGGCAGAGTTGCCATAAAATCTTCCTTAACGGCGGCGACAGTTTCTCCTGCATAAACCAATACGCCGCATTCAAAGTGCAGGTAAAGACTGCGGAAATCAAGATTTGTTGTGCCTACAGTCGCTATCCTGTCGTCCGAAACAAATGTTTTCCCGTGATTAAAGCCTGATGTATATTCATAAACCTTTACGCCCGCCTGAATGAGTCTGCGGTAATAGGAACGCGATGTAATCGCCACTATCCATTTATCCCAGCGGTGAGGAGTTATAATCCTCACATCCACTCCGCTTTTTGCAGCTAACGTAAGCGCTGACAGAAGATTGTCGTCCACAATCAGATACGGAGTATTGATGTAAACATATTCCTTGGCTTGATTTATTATCTGTATGTAAACATGCTCTCCGACATTTTCATTATCAATGGGAGTATCCGCGTACGGTTGAACATATCCATAAGGCTGACAGCTTACAGTATCTTCTTTATTGTCTTTTCTCGGATAAAGAGACGAATAATTATCCTTTTCCTTAAAGCCCAGATTCCACATTTGCAAAAAAATTAATGTTAATGACCATGCGGCATCTCCTTCAATCATTATTGCTGAATCTTTCCAGTGACCGAAACGTTCGACTGCATTAATATATTCATCCGCAAGATTCAAGCCGCCCGTGAAAGCGACTTTTCCGTCTACCGATATTATTTTTCTGTGATCGCGGTTATTCTGCAATGAAGAAACAATAGGCCTGAAACGGTTAAAGACAAATGTTTTAATTCCCATGCGCTTTAATGTATGCGGAAAATCAGGCGGTAATGTAAAAAAACAGCCCATATCGTCATACATGATTCTGACATCAAGGCCTTCTGATGCTTTTCTTTTCAGGATTTTCAATATGGAATCAAGCATTAATCCTTCCTTAATGATAAAGAATTCAAGGAAAATGTATCTGCTTGCTTTCTCAATTTCTTCAAGTACTTTCCTGTGAAACGCTTCGCCTGATGGCAGGTATTCCTGTCTTGTATTGCAGTAAACAGGAAAACCTGCGTACTCCTGCAGATAATGAGCCTGTGTTTTAAAATCGGGATAAATATTAATTAATTCGTCAAGTTTATTTCCGGATAGATAAAATGCTTCTTTGCTTTCTTTGATGTTTCTATCAAGTGACTTTCTTAATTTTTTCGGATTTGACCAGAAATTCAACACGATGTAAAGGATTCCCCCGAAGAGTGGAAATAACAGAATAAGGAAAATCCATGTAAGCTTAAAACCAGCTTTTTCATGCTTGTTAATAATAAAAATACATACAATGATACTCAGGAATGTCAGAATCCAGTAAGAGAATTTTACGTAAATACCTGTTCCGGCTATTACTAAAATAAACAATGCAATCTGGGCAAGAAGAGATAATAAAACAAGAATCCTTCTTCTAAAGATAAACTTAAATCTACTCTGAAGTTTCTTTTTAGGCATTTTTCCCAATATATATTTAAATCGGAAATTTAACAATAAAATTATATGTATTAAATTAAAATAACTATTTCAATTTTTATTAGATCGGCCAAAGCCCTGCGCCGTGACGCAGAACTTTTATCTCTTCTTCGGTCATATCAAGAATTGTTGAAAATATTCTCTCTCTCTCTTCGCCGCTGTCAAGGATTAGATCAAGTCCGTCAATTTCCTGCAGTTCCCATCCGTTTTCAAAAAGTTCATCTTCGGGGATTGGCGGCAGATCAGTCCCTGCTTCTTCAGTTTGATATATTTTGAATTCATCAATTTCCGCCATGTTTTTTTTCGCGGTTATTGAATACAGCGGATGTTTCAGATTCTCTATCAGGCGGATCGGAACAGGATAATCAGGAATACGCACCCCAAGTTCACGGCGGCGGATATCGAGAAACTTTTCAGTACCGATAAGGGTTTTTAATATAAACACATAGGGCCCTGGTGTAAGCCTGTTTATCAGTCTGAAACGGGTATTGTCCAGCTTACACACTTCCACAAACTGCGAAATGCTTGAACAAAGGAGAGTAAAGTGCCGCTCATCCCTTTCTCCGGACAGTTTTCTCAGTTTTTTTATTGCGGTCTGCGATTTGATAGAGCATACAATACTCCAGCTTGTGTCTGTAGGAAGCGCGACTATCGCACCTGATTCAAGCATTCTGACCGCGCGATCCAGGATTCTGTCGTTAATATTTGACGGGATAATATATTCAATCATAGCACCCACATCAGATTATCTGGCGCGGACTCCTTTAAAAAAATATTATCATAACGCCCTGAGTGATTCAATGTTGCAACTTCAGGAAAGTATGTCTGCATAAAAAACCAGATAACATCATCCATGATTTTGGCTGAATCTGTTGTAGAGTAACGGAAATAAATTTCCTTTTCTTCAAGAATCTTTTTTGTTTTCTCGTTATTAATGCAGAGCTCCGGGTCTGTAACCCTCCGAATTTCGCTTCTGAGCCCGCCGTAACTTGTTTTTTCAACAAAAAAAAGCCGAAGGTGTTTACTCTCATCCATCCAGTATATTTCAAAAATTCCTGCAACCGACGGAACTTTTGTTATTATCGCGTAACGTTCCGCCTTTGAAAGCGGAGACCATTTTACGGAATAATAGACATTCCTGTTTTTTTCCATTGCTGTAATTCCGTACTCTTCCATGGCTAATATTAACATAATTCCAAAATGGTGTCAGGCACCGGAAAGTGTATAATTTATATTTCCTTTGTATGATAAAAGATACAGATTAATCAATTTTAATCATCTGATTATGTCGATAATAATCATAATTCCTTATACAGTAAGGAGTTATATCACTTCCAGTTTAATTGTTATAACTTGGCATGGTTTTTGCTAAATAGTAATTGCCGTTTATTCCGGCAGGAGGATAATATGCAAAAGAAAGAAACCGGATCTTACAATTATCTGCTTGAAACTTATATTAAACAGATTAAAGCGTTTCCTCTCTTGTCCTTTGAAGATGAATTGGAATTATCAAAACAAATACAGGAAGGAAAGAGCGAAGCTGTTGACAGGATGGTAAATTCCAATTTACGCCTTGTTGTGAAAATCGCGGGATTATTTACTGCTCCCAATGTTCCCATTTTGGATTTGATTCAGGAAGGCAATATTGGATTGATCCACGCAGCAAAAAAATTTGATTACCGGAAGAATGTGCGTTTTTGTACCTACGCAAGCTTGTGGATACGGCAATTTATCAGCCGGTATGTTTCCAGTAAAAAACGTATGGTTCGTTTGCCTCAGAGAAAAGAAGAAACAGTGAAAAAGATACAAAAAACCTATCATGTTCTATGTCAGACCCTGATGCATCAGCCGAGATCATCCGATATAGCAAAAGAACTTGGCATTTCAGTTCAGGAAGTTAATTCTTATATTAACATGGCTGTAGATTCATTATTTCTTGATCAGAATATTAATGACGAAAACATTTCTACAATGGATATTCATGAGGATTACACCTACAGCCCTGAGAGGAATCTGCTAAAGCAAGCATCCCGTGACGGTACAATGAGAGTACTTAATAAGCTGATGGACAGGGAAAAACATATTCTCAATTATCGTTATCAGCTGGACGGCTGCGAGCGCCACACTTTAAGGGAGATCGGAGAGAAAATGAACATATCCCCGGAGACAGTTCGTCAGATTGAAAGACGGGCCTTACGCAAAATCCGCCGTCACGCAGATGAACTGCGGGAATGTATTTACGTCGAAGCTATTTAGATAGGGGAAAGGAGACAAGCGGGAGAGAATAGGAGATAATGGGGAGTGAGGAATGAGACTATTCATTCCTCACTTTTCATTTTTAACTTCTTTCTCTTTTAAAGATTTTAATATCAAATTATAATTAAAAAATGATACCTGAAAATGCTCTTGTTGTTTACAAAAATAAACCGGCGATTGTTAAAGAGCGTACAGACGGAAAATATACAATTGTTCTTTCTGACGGAGGACAAGTAAAAGTCCGTGACAAGGATATTGAGCTTCTTCATCCCGGCCCTGTTAAAGATTTTTCCGCTGTTAATGATGAACAGGCGCGATGCAATTCTTCCGCTGTCCGTGAAGTGTGGGAATTGCTTTCCGGTGATGAAGAAAAGACTTCTCCTGTTTCCTTAAAAGAATTATCAGGTTTTATTTTCAATGAGTATACTCCCTGTTCCGCGTATAATGTATTTTGTTTATTAAAAGAAAACATTTATTTTAAAGGCACAACCGGCGCGATTTTACCGTGCAGCGAAGATGAAGTAACGTCGGAAGAATTAAAGCGCAGTGAAAAACAGCGCGAGTCGGATGAGCGTTCGCAATTTCTGCAACAGATAAAAGCAACGTTGAAAAAACCGCTAAGTGATGACGCGCGCCTTCCTGATCATTTACGAAGCAAGTGGTCAGGATTCATTCAGGATGTAGAAGCTCTTGCATTCGGTAAATCATCAAAAAGCCGCACAATGAGGGATTTAAAACTCGGCGAAACACCGGAAGATGCGCATTCGCTTCTTTTAAAGACTGGTTTCTGGACACCGATGATTAATCCTCATCCCGCTCGTTTCGGCCTTTCATTAAATAACATTAATTTTCTGCCTGAATCTGCTAATTGCCACGAGCCGGATCGTATTGATCTTTGTCATCTTGAAGCGTTTGCCATTGACAGTCCGTGGAGCAATGATCCCGATGACGCGGTCTCTATAGAAACCACAAGCGGAAAAAACCTTTTGTATGTTCATGTTGCAGACCCTGCCTCCTGTATATTATTTGACAGCCCTGCGGAAAAAGAAGCCCGCGACAGGGGAACCACGCTTTATCTCCCCGAAGGTACTGTCAGAATGTTAGCTGAAGACGCAGTTCCGCGCTTTGCGCTCGGATTAAGCGAAAAATCACCCGCGCTTACTTTTAAGATGACAATTAACGAAGAGGGAGAAGTAACGGAAACAGAAGTATTTCCTTCGGTTGTAAAGGCGCGGCGCATCACATATGAGATGGCCGACAGGCTGATGGAATGCGGCGCGCAAGACGAAGGAAAGGCGCTATGCGCGCTTTACGATTTGTCGCAGAAAATATACAGAAGGCGTGCTGCTGACGGAGCTGTAAATATTGAGCTGCCTGATATTCACATAACGATTGAAAATGAAACTGTTAATATTGAACCTGTAGCGGAATATCGATCCAATTTTGTCGTGAAAGAATGTATGATCGCAGCAGGAGAAGGCGCGGGAAACTGGGCTGCATCAAAGGGACTTGCATTTCCGTATATAAGTCAGGAAGTTGAACTGCAGGGAAAAGTTCCGCCAGGCCTTTCAGGTTCAATTCAGCTCCGCCGATGTATGAGGCCGCGCATTCTCTCTGCCAAACCAGGACGGCATCAGGGGCTTGGTCTTGACACATATACCCAAGTTACAAGCCCTTTGCGCCGTTATACTGATTTACTTGCGCATATTCAGATACGCGCGTATCTTCGCGGTGATAAGCCTCTTGAGGCAGATGAAGTATCCTCGCATCTTGGTTTCAGTGAAGCTGCTGTCTCTGCCGCTGTTCATGCAGAACGCGCTTCTGAAAATCACTGGAAAATGGTATATTTACAGCAGAACCTACAGAATTTTTCCGGCGGAAAAGACTCTTTTTGGGAAGCAGTTGTTATTGAAAACAAAGGCACCCGATGGGCTGTTTTAATCCCCTCACTTGCGCTTGAAACGCAGGTTGTCCTTCAGAGAAACGTTTCGCCCAACGATAAAGTCAGGTTGGCTCTAAAGTCAATTAATATTCCGAAAGGAGAAGCGGCATTTACGTACGCGGGATGACTTTTGATTTGGAAATATCAATCATCAATTACTTTAACTAGGTTTTTTTTCCCCATTAAATATGATTTTGTAATAAACATTTTAATAATATTTCTTACATCGTCGTTGCTTTTACCAAAAACTTTTCCTGATAAAATAATCAACTCTTCTACAACTTCAGTAGATTCAATTTTTTCCTTTAATTTTTCCAGATTCACATTGGCTCCTTGCTTTAATAAATGTTTTTCCAAGAGATAAATAAATGAAAGAATGAATGTTCATTTAAAATCATTTATATATTTTCCAAAACAAAATAATACACGTCAAGTACATACCAGCTTTTTTTATCAGCAGAAATATACAAGCCAAAACGGACATGCTGTTACTGCTGAAATATAATAGGCTTATCCGATAATCTGCTATTTGGCTAAAGTCAAACAAGCTGTCTCAAAAGCCCTCCATTTTTTCGGGTAAGTCCGCAATTAAAGCTCGGCAAAATACGGTTTTTATTAGGAAGTTTCAAACTTCGTATGGTCCAAAAACATCGAACCGAAGGTTCACTGTTTCCGAACAACCATATTGTTTATACGCATTTTTTATTTCTTTGGCGGCCTGCCCGCTTTTCTTCCCCTGGCTTTTTTCAGGCCTTTGGATTTTACGGCATTTTTCTTTCTGCCTGCTGATTCTGCAGCTTTCTTCCTGCTGACCGTTCCTTGTTTAACTTTCCCTTTTGACTTATTCACTTTGGGTATGCTTTTTAAGGTTTTTACAAACTTCTTATCAGCAGAAAGCACGGCTATTTCCGATGAAGATTGAATATCAAGCCAGTACTGGGGTGTATTACCGAAATATTGACCTAAACGCATGGCAATATTTGTTGATATCCTGCCTTTATCTTTTAAAATGTTTGTTATTGACTGATAAGCCACTTCAATTGATTTTGACAGGGAGAATGCGTTAATTTTGTAATCTTCAATATAGGACTGAAGGACTGCTCCGGGGGTTTGTATCTTTGCTGTTTTTGGCATGAATGCCTCCTTGTTATATAATATAAAGGTATTATATAGTTATTTGTTTGATATAGGCAATATGGTTTTTGATAATATCAAGCCTGAAATATTATACTTGGAAATATTCTGGTATTTGAATTACCAGTTTAATTTATCATGTTATTAATCAGCGCTGTGATACTTCCCTGTAATAAATGCAATAATATTTGGTGTTGCAAATAAAACAGATACATGGGTTTTCCCTTGACGGATGCAAGAAACCCATATGATAATTAATTGCTTATAAATTTATTAATTATCAAGGAGAATTGAAATGGGCGAAGGTGCACTTAGACAAGATGAAGTTGATAATCTATTGGAAAGGAAGTCTGTAAAATTAAAATCGTATATTTTAAAGGAGATTAAATTATTACAGCACGATAATGAGGAAGATGAGTATTTTATTAAAGGTATCGCAGCTTTGATAAAAGCAAAAAGTTACAAGAAGAACCATAAACAGAAAAAAGTAAAATGACAGAGCATCTGGGATATGAAAAGAATTCTACAGCCGGAGACAACAGCGGAAACTCAAGGAACGGACATACAGAAAAAGCTGTCCTGATGGAAAATATTAAAGTCCCGAGGGACAGGAACAGCACCTTTAAACCTGTAATAATTCCCAAGTATGAAAAAAGAGTACCGATATTCAACGACCAAATAATATCGATGCATTCATTCGGAATGAACGACAGAGATATAAATCGGACTTAGGTCCGCACGCATTTGGAAAAGATATACAATGTTGACGTATCACCAGATCTTATAAGTCGGGTAACAAACGCAGTATTGGATGAAGTGTCGCCACCAAAGGTGGCGCAGAGTGGCAGAACCGACCTTTAGAAAAATCATACGCGATACTGTATCTTGGCGCATTACGAGTTAAAAGCCGTGAAGACGGGTCGGACTTTAGTCCGAATCCACATGGTTCGTAATTCCACAAAGTTTATTCGTGGCGAGGGTTTAATACCTGAGATCTCGCTTCGCGAGATCACTTCAGGGTGTTTCTTCTCGGTATTAAACCCGAGACCAATACCTTATGAGAACAACATACCTCGCCATATATGGCGCTGTCCCTTCAGGGCGAGGTTGTTGATTTCGTATAAAGACCTTAAAAAAGTCTGCGTTGATCTGAAAACCGTCTATACAGCTAACACAGAAGCGGCAGCCAGAGACGCGCTTGAAGATTTCGGCAAAAAATGGGATGACCTGAGTGAATTCTTCAAGTATCAGCCTGAAATCCGTCGAACCAAAGGTTCACGGGCCATATATACAATTAACGCTGTTGAATCATTGAATTATCAGCTTAGAAAAGTAACAAAAAACCGCTCGTCATTTCCTACGGATGACGCTATATTCAAGATACTTCACTTGGCGATTCGTAACGCGTCGCAGAAATGGACTATACCGATAAGGGACTGGGGGCGGGCGTTAAACAGGTTCGCCATTGAGTTCGGGAAAGAACGGGTTCCGTTCTTATGATATTTTGTCATTTACATAGATTTTCGGACAGCTTCCTTAATTGCAGGATCATTCTAATACTGGACATTACAAAATAATTAATAAATCAATAATATAGTATTTTATGTTAGACAGGTAACTGATTATATCTTATACTCCTGCGGTGCCACATACTTTAGGTAATCATCTTCTGTAACACATTTATTCTTAATCATGGAGGTATAGAAATGCCCGCTGTTTTTAATTGTTCTATTCTGTGTTTCAAAATCAATATGTACAAGGCCAAAACGGGAGCTCTCGCCTTCACACCATTCAAAATTGTCTGTAAAGCTCCAGTAATAATAACGCTCAGCAGGAAGACCGCTTTCCGTAAGAGCTTTAAGATGATCGTAGATGTAGCGGCAGCGGAAAGCATCGCTATTGTCGCAGGTTCCATTTTCAGTAATGTAAATCGGACGAGGAAGCAGTTTATATAAACCGCCAGCGCATTCAGCGATACCCTCAGGATATATTTCCCAGCCAAGGTCGTTATGGGGCGCGTCTTCTTTTACACCGTCTCCAAGGGATGATACTGTCGATCTTGTGTAATAATTTAACCCCAGAAAGTCAGCATATTCGCCGCGGCGAATCTTTCCGTATTTCTTTAACATTATAGGGAAACGCCCCAACAGAAAAGAGCGAATCATCGCTCCCTGAAACATGTATGATGAAAGAAAAGAGCAAATCCGGTGCCATATATTCTTTTTATTCAGGGGAGAGAAGACACGAGAAGCATGAGCGAACCCTACTCTTGTGTTAGCGTAACCCATCTCTCTTCTCAACCGGTGTATCAGGCAATATGCCTGAATATGACAGGATGCCATCACAGACAATACACGCGTATATATTATCACGGAATGTATTCCAGGCGGAAACACGCCTGTATAATATCCCATAAATGCAAAAACATTCGGCTCGTTAATCGTTATATATTCATCAACAAGATCACCGAAATTCCTGACAACATAATCGACAAAACCGAGATAAACGGGGATGTTTGAAGGTTTAGCAAAACCGCCGGATTCTTCAAACCACAGCGGATTTGTAAAATGATGAATTGTCAAAAGGGGAAACATGCTTTTACTTCTTATGTACCCAAGGAGGCTGCGATACCATCCGGCGGCAGCTGCGTCATAACTGCCTTTTTGAGGTTCCAGACGCGCCCATTCAATGCCGAGCCTGTATATTTTGATACCCATTTCGTGCATCAGATCGATATCTTCCTTCCAGCGGTTCAGGTGATCATTTGCCCGCGCTGGATTAGAACCGTCTTTAATGCGCCCCTTATCGTACCAGTCGCTCCATGTGTGTTTAAATCCGCCGCCTTCAATTTGTGTAGCTGAACTGGCTACGCCCAGTAATATCCTGATTTTCATGGGGGTATTATAGCATAAATCATTAAATTCAAGGTAGCTTACCCTAAAGCGCAAACATTCTGTTTGAAGGTTTTGGGAAAGCCCCAAATGTTATTTTTTCTTCAGAAGATATTTTTTCAGAACACCGAAGAATTCATTAACATCAAGCGGTTTACCAATGTGATCATTCATTCCGGCGGAAAGACATTCTTCAATATCTTCGCGGAAAACATTTGCTGTCATTGCTATTATAGGGACTCCATTCGGATGTAAGGATATTTTATTAATTTGCTGTTCTGAATCATTTCTGTTATTGGCTCCATTACGTTCAGCTTCCATACTTCTGATTCTCCTTGTAGCTTCATATCCATCCATTTCCGGCATTTGAACATCCATTAGAATCAAGTCGTAATCATCAGGTGACTTTTTGAACATTTCAATGGCTTCTGCTCCGTTCATTGCGCAGTCCATTTTTAACAGTGTAGGTTCAATCAGCGTATCAATTATCTCCTGGTTAATCTCAACATCTTCAGCAAGGAGGATTTTATACCCTTCAAAAATACCGCTGTTATCGTTCTTTTCTTCGCCGGGCTGCTCCCTTATTCCAACCGCTTCGGTTATCGCGTCGGCAATTGCGGAAGGAAACAGCGGTTTTGATAAGAATTTAACAACACCTGCTTTTTTTGCTTCATCTGCGATGCTGCTCCATTCAGCGGCTGAAATCATAATTATTACGGTATCATCAGGGTTTTCGGATCTTGTTTTAAGCTCTTTGGCAAGAGCAATGCCGTCCATATCCGGCATCTTCCAGTCGATAAAATAAATATGATGCATTCCGTTTTTTTCAATATGGGAAAGTGCTTCCTGTCCGTTTAGCGCAGTATCGCATTTCACTCCCATACTCTGCATGACATCATTGAAATAATCCAGAATTTCCGCATCGTCATCCACTGCCATTACCGAGATGTTATCCCAGTTTATACCTGTTTCGGATAATCTGCTGACTTTCCTTGAACCGCTTTTTGCCTTAAATGTAAATGAGAATGAAGAGCCTTTTCCCTGCTCGGATTCAAGCTCAATATGTCCGCTCATCATTTCCACAATATTTTTTGATATAACAAGTCCAAGCCCTGTACCGCCGAACTTGCGCGATGTTCTCGCGTCCGCTTGCTGGAAAGAGCGAAAAAGTTTTTTTTGCTGTTCCTGGCTTATACCAATCCCTGAATCTTTGATTGTAACGCATATTGTATTGATACCGTTTTCTTCTCCGATAAAACGAGTATCAAGTCTGATCGAGCCGCCTTCGGGAGTAAATTTGACAGCATTACCAAAAAGATTAGTAATAACCTGCGCAAGCCTTTGATCGTCGCCTATCAGCATACAAGGTATTGATTTGTCTATGTTTACAGAGATTTTCTGCTTTTTCTCATCTGCGCGGAAACCGACTATACTTATAACGCGCTGCAGCATCTTCTCAAAATTAAACTCCTCATTTGAAAGTTCAAACATATTGGCTTCAATTTTTGACATATCCAGAATATCGTTAATAACACCTAGAAGATGCTGAGAAGCGTTTTCTATTTTATCAAGACAATAATCCTTGCGCGGAATGTCATTGGAAGCTTTCCCGATATATGTCATACCGATTATGGCGTTCATGGGAGTGCGTATCTCATGGCTCATATTCGCGAGAAACGCGCTTTTCTGCTTGCTTTCTTCATCAGCTTTTATTTTTGCCATATCAATCCGTACAAGAACAATAATTAGAGCAATTGCCATCGTCCCGCCCAAAATACACAGGACTATAAGCATTTCTGTAGTGCCTTTATAATATTGATCTTTCGGTGTTAAAAGCACTAAATGCCAGCCATTCGGCAGAACACGGGAAAATGTAATTACATCCTCCCCTCTCCAGTTTTTCATTGGCTGCTCATAAAGATAATCTCCTTTAAGAAATATATCTGCGTAAGCCGAAAGCGCAATTTCCGGTTCATTCATGTGTTTTCCGATAAAGTCCTGATTTGCGTATGAAATTATAGTAAGATCCTGTGCAGCGAGCAAACCATATCCGCCTTCGTTTAAAGCAGCTTCCAGAACAATCTCTCCGATTCTGTCCAGCAAGACGTCAATGCATACAACCGCTATATGATTACCGCTGTTATCATGAATACAACGTGCGTACGTAATTACAAAACTGCCTGTAGCGGCATCCACATAAGGCTGAGTTTCGATAGTTTCTCCGCAATTCTCTACTGCTTTTGTATACCATACCCGTTCAACCGGTTTATAATCATCCGGCGGAATCCAGTGATTGCCGTCGATATAAACTCCTTTATCAAAAACATTTTCAAAATAACCATAAAGCCCGTTAATATTATGCAATCCTGATTCGCTTGACATGGCATATTCGCTTATTACGATAGTGTAATTCTGAAGGTTATCAGCATGACCGTCCAAAACCATCATCCGTACTGTTTGAGCGAAATTACCCAGCATCATCCTGGTCGCAGTTAATTCGGAGTTAATCTGTTCATGAGTGAACGACAGGACGGTATCAGCGTTCTTTGATAAATTAGCGCGGACCGTCCTTGAGTTAAACGCATAACTCAACGCGACCATTATGGCGAACGCGAGGGAAGTAAAAACTATCCTTGATAATAATGACCGGAACCTTTCTTTATCCATTTAAGGTGCGCTTATTTTATAAGCCCAGTAAGAATTGATTTAAACAGATCGGTTTTTGTATCTTTTTCCAGTACTTTATCCAGCGCTTTAACCGCTGTAGCCGAACTGCCAAGTGAAACGCCGAATGTACCGCTTAATGTCTTACCCAGCTCCGATGCCATCCCTTTAAGGCCTTTATCGTCCTCGGCGGTTTTTCCCAGCTTGGAAGCCAAAGACGCGATCGAAGCAAGACCGGCGCCTGTGCCTGAGCTGCCTATGATTGCCGCGGCAAGACCCGCGATACCGCCTGCTTTTGCGGCGCTTTCGGTTTTAGCGGCTGTTGTTTTTCCTGTTGAAAGCAGTGAGCCTGCAAGCTCAGCCAGATTTCCGAGCTTGGAATCTTTAATAAGCCCGGCTTTTGACGCTACAGATGCGACAGACGCGACTTTACCAAGTATATCGCCTGCTCCTCCCGCTTTTCCCAAAAGCGCCGGAAGAATAGTCGCTATATCCAAACCCGGAATCGATCCGCTTTTAGGCACCTTTTCTCCTGCCAATCCGGCAGCCGCAGCTCCAATTCCCTTTAAAATGTCCAATGCCGATGAAGCCATAAATACCCCCTGATAATTTACGTCCCTCTAAAACTTTAGGTTATGTTTTAAGAAGTTATTATAATAAATTCTATTATGTAATTTGCAAATCATCAATGTTTTTTTAAATAATTTTATTCATTTGTATTTTAAAATGAAAGGATAATAATGTTCAGTCTTATAAGTTTTATATTTCAACAGTCCCGTCAAAAACTGTCACGCAGTCGCCTGTCATGTAGACTGTCTCATCTGTATAATTAACGATAAGATCGCCTCCGGGAAGCTGCGCTTTTATATCAACGCCTTTTTCACAATATCCGTTCAGGACGGATGCTACAACAGCGGCGCAGGCTCCTGTTCCGCATGCCTGAGTTTCGCCACTGCCTCTCTCCCAGACGCGAATTTTTAAATGGTTTTTGTCCATTATTTCCACAAACTCCGCGTTCACCCTGTCCGGAAAAACCGGATCATTTTCGAATAACGGCCCGATTGTACCAAGATCGATTTTATCCGCAACTGTTTTACAGAAAACAACAACATGAGGGTTTCCCATCGAAGCGCAGGTAATCTCATATTCCCTGCCTCCGATATTTACATTCCTTGCAATAACACCGTAATTACCGCGTACAGATTCGCCCGGAAGATTGACAGGAATTTTTTCAGGACGCAGCTCCACACGTCCCATATTTACTTTTACAGACGATACTTTTCCGTTTCTGGTAAAAACAGCCAGTTCTCTTATTCCGCTTCGGGTTTCAATTCTCATGTTCCGCTTTTTTACAATGTCATTGTCATAAAGATATTTTGCTACGCAGCGAATTGAATTTCCGGCCATGGCACCTTCGCTTCCGTCAAGATTAAAGATTCTCATTCTTGCGTCCGCAATATCAGATTTTAAAATCAACACAACGCCTTCTCCGCCAATGCCTGTGTGCCTGTCAGATAACAGCGCGGAAAGCGATTCAGGCGAATTAATTTCCAAATCCATGCAGTTTATATAGATATAATCATTTCCTGTGCCGTGCATTTTGGTAAAACGCAGCTTCATTCTGCCGGTTCTTAATCTGTTGATGTCAACCAACTCAGTATTTATTTCGCTGTAATCGGATAGCAGGGAATCCGCGAGCGCGTTAGCTGTATCGATCGAGGTAAGGCAGGGGACGCCCAGAGAGCAGGCTTTTCTGCGAAGCTTTACATCGTCAAGCGCCGGGTCTCTTCCCTTTTCCGATGTAGATATTATGTAGCTGATTTTTCCGCTTGCCAGAAGCGTTTCGGTGTTGACCTCATGGTTTTCAAAAATTTTATCAATAGGTTCAACCAGGAAACCTTTTTCAGCAAGAAAACGCGCGGTTCCTCTTGTCGCGTGAAGAGCAAATCCAAGTTTTGTAAACTTCTGCGCCATGCCGATGATCTCGCCCTTATCGCCGTCGCGGATTGTTAAAAGCACTCCGCCCTGTTTTTTCATTTTGTAACCAGCCGCAACAAGCCCCTTGTAAAGTGCTTCTTCAATATTTTTTCCAAGCCCTAATACTTCTCCGGTTGATTTCATTTCAGGCCCAAGGTGCGTATCAAGACCCGCAAGTTTTTCAAATGAAAAAACAGGAACTTTTACAGCGACATACGGAGGAATTTTCGCGATGCCGCCTGAAACACCAAGTGCGGATAATTTAACGCCCATGCCGACCTTTGTCGCAAGCTCACACATGGGAACGCCTGTCACCTTGCTTATATAGGGAACTGTACGGGAAGCGCGGGGATTTACCTCAATTACATAAATTTCGTTTTCGTATAACACATACTGAATATTAACAAGACCCCTGACTTCCAGAGCCATACAGAGTTTTTTTGTAATTTTAAATATATTTTCAGCTAACTCATCGTCAATGTTCAGCGCGGGATAAACCGCGATGCTGTCGCCTGAATGAACTCCTGTGCGTTCTATATGTTCCATTATGCCGGGAATCAACACGTCTCCTCCGCCTTCAGGCGGAGAGCCGTCGCAAATCGCGTCTACTTCAATTTCACGTCCGCTTAAATATTTATCAATTAATACGGGGTTGTCCTGTGTTTGGCGCAGAATAATTTCCATATATTCTTTTATATCTTCGCTTGAAAACGCGATGATCATATTCTGTCCGCCAAGCACATAGGAAGGACGCATAAGCACAGGAAAACCGAGCTTGCTAGCCGCGTCCAGAGCCTGCGCCTCCGTCATTACACCGAAACCTTTCGGGCGTTTTATCTGCAGTTTTTCAAGAAGCGAATCAAAACGCTCTCTGTCTTCGCAGATGTCAATGCTTTCAGCTGAAGTGCCTATTATTTTAACTCCGCGATTATGCAGTTTTTTTGTTAATTTAATTGCTGTACCGCCGCCGAACGCGACAATTACGCCTATTGGTTTTTCAATTTCGATAATGCTCATCACATCATCAATAAACAGCGGCTCAAAGTACAACCTGTCCGCAGTGTCAAAATCTGTTGATACTGTTTCGGGATTGTTATTAATAACGATTACTTCATATCCCATGTTTTTAAGCGTCCATACGCAGTGAACGCAAGCGTAATCGAATTCAATCCCCTGCCCTATCCGTATCGGACCTGAACCAAGAACGACTATTCTCTGTTTGGTACTTTTTTGTATAAAAGGAAGCGCTTCGTTTTCAATGCCGTTTTTAATGGAATAAAAATACGGAGTCTTTGCCTCAAATTCCGCGGCGCAGGTGTCGACCATTTTATAGATTATGGAAGAATCAGGAGTGAGGAATGGGGAATTGGGAGCCGCGATATTCGCAAGGCAGCTTAAAAACCACCTGTCTACTTTAGTAACAGCGTACAGCTCATCAATACTCACGCCTCTTTTTATCGCTTCATACAAAACAAACAGCCGTTCATCGGTGACTGTATTCAGCATTTCGCGTAACTCCGCGCCGCTCTTTGCGGCAAGGCGCGGCATATCAAGGCTTGTTAAGCCTATCTCCGCGCCGCGTACCGCTTTTAAAAGCGCTTCTTCAAAAGTGTCGGCGATTGCCATCACTTCTCCTGTGGCTTTCATTTGCGTGCCCAGTTCCTTGTTTGCGTACACAAATTTATCAAAGGGCCACTTTGGAAACTTTACGGCGACATAATCAAGAGCGGGTTCAAAGGCGGCATATGTTGTTCCTGTTACCGCATTTGTAATTTCATCCAACGTATATCCGACAGCGATTTTTGTCGCTACTTTCGCGATTGGGTAACCCGTCGCCTTGCTCGCGAGCGCAGAAGATCGCGAAACGCGGGGATTTACTTCGATAACGGCATATTCGAAGCTGCCAGGTTCCAGCGCCAGCTGTACATTGCAGCCTCCTTCGACACCTAACGCTTTTATAATGTCAAGGGACGCTGTACGCAGCATCTGGTATTCCCTGTCAGCAAGAGTTACACAGGGCGCGATTACAATACTGTCGCCCGTGTGGATGCCTACAGGGTCAAAGTTTTCCATTGAGCAGATTGTAATAACATTCCCCGCGTGGTCGCGCATTACTTCAAATTCAATCTCTTTCCAGCCCGCAATTGATTTTTCCACCAGTATCTGCTTAATGGGAGAAAGCGCAAGACCGTTAGCTGCAATTTCGCGGAATTTTCCTTCGTCCGCAGCGCTGCCGCCGCCTGAGCCTCCAAGCGTGAACGCCGGACGCACAATTACAGGATAGCCGATTTCACATGCGAACTTTACAGCGGTTTCAACATCAGTGGCTATTTCAGAAGGAATACACGGCTGCCCGATACTTTGCATCGTCTCTTTGAAAATTTTCCTGTCTTCCGCCTTGTCGATTGTCTGCGGGGATGAGCCAAGAAGGCGCACATTATATTTATCAAGGAAGCCGCTGCGGGCAAGCTGCATGCAAAGCGTAAGCCCTGTCTGCCCACCAAGCCCCGATAAAATGCTGTCCGGTCTTTCTTTTTCAATTATGCGCTTTACTGTAGTCAGCGTCAGAGGCTCAATGTAAATAATGTCGGCGATATTGTTATCTGTCATTATTGTGGCTGGGTTTGAGTTAACAAGAACTATTTCAATTTTGTCTTCGCGTAACACGCGGCAGGCCTGTGTTCCCGCGTAATCAAACTCGGCTGCCTGTCCTATCACAATCGGGCCTGAGCCTATTACAAGAACTTTTTTTATATTTTTATCGAGTGGCATATTTTTCTATCCTTTCGATAAACCTGTCGAACAGAAAACCTGTATCCAGCGGACCGCCTCTTGCTTCCGGATGAAACTGTACGGAGAAAGAAACGCCGTAATCAAGTCCTTCGCAGCTGCTGTCATTGACATTAACAAATGAATACGAACTCATGTTTGTGTTTTCGGAAATAACTTCATATCCGTGATTCTGGCTTGTGATGTACACCTGTCCTGTCTGCGTATCCTTTACAGGTTGATTCGCTCCGCGGTGGCCGAACTTTAACTTTCTTGTTTTATACCCGCTTGCGAGAGCCAAAAGCTGATGCCCCATGCAAATCCCAAAAATCGGAATACCGGTTTTTACAAGAGCGCCAAGGGTTTCGAGTATCACCCTGTTTCCTGGATCGGCGGGATCACCGGGGCCGTTACTCAACATGATACCGTCCGGTTTAATTTGCAGGATTTCAGTTGCCGAAGCATTGTAAGGAAATGTTCTAACATCGCAGCCTCTCCGGCAAAGGGCGTTTGCTATTCCGCGCTTCGCGCCAAAGTCCATAAGAGCTATTCTATACTTCGCGCTGCCGACGCCTGTTTTAACCGAGTCTTTTTGTGAAACATCGGCAATTGGATTTACAACTGTATATTTTTTAATTTCTTCACGACCGGCGTCTGCCGGAGGAGATGATGTAATTTTTCCGTTCATTACACCGTTTTTGCGGATAATTTTTGTAAGGGCGCGGGTATCAATGCCGCATAAACCTATGATTCCGCGTTTCTTAAAAAAAGAATCAAGCGTTGTTTCGCTTCTGAAATTTGAAGGGAAAGCGCACGGATACTTCACTATGTATGCTTTTAATCCGATATCGGCGCTTTCAAAATCATCGCTTATTATGCCGTAATTTCCGATTAAAGGAAAGGTTTGTAAAACTATCTGTCCGTGATAACTTGGATCTGTAAGCGTTTCAAGATAGCCTGTCATTCCTGTAGTAAAGACTATCTCGCCTGTAACTTCACCATGAGCGCCGAAATAATTGCCATGAAAAACATCTCCGTTTTCCAGAACCAAAAATGCTTTACATTCGTTTGAACCGCTCATGTTTCTTTAATATGGAGAAAATAAGGTGATTTGTCTAGGGTCATTCTTAGTCTATTACGTACTGGAATAAGGGTCTATTACGGACTTTAAATTATTGCTCGTCATGGGCTTGATGCGGGTGGACCACCAGGACTTTAATGGACTTGTGTGGGCTATCCGAGAAGTTATTTTATCTTTTCGGACACCACCTTCAGATACCTAAGTTTCCGAACAACTCGACTGCTTTTTCGAGGTTCTCATAATATTAAAAATTGACACTAGGCAGGAGCCGTGATAAAATTCTCCTCGTTGGATTATCAAACGATAAAAACATGTTTTTCAATGCGGTCCAAGGGACTAATTATCTTTAGGAGGATATTTGCAATGAAAAGAATCACAGGTTTGGCATCGGCAAGACGTATTTTATGTTTCTTGCTTGCGATGTGTTTCGCGTTTACAGCCGCTTGGGCGCACGGCCCAGGCGAAGGCGGCGATATCGAAAAAGCCGTTACTATCGCGCAATGGGATATTAACCCTGACGGCGTCGGTGTTACCCGAATGGGTAGCGGCAACCATGTACTCAGGCTGAATGTAAATATCGCACAGGACGGTATTGACGCTTTTCTCGCAGGTGGCAACGGAACTTTGGACATTCCGTTTATTGTCGCGCACAACTCACAAAGGCGAATAGCTGTATGGACAGACCTTTCAGGAACGGCGACGGAAATAGGCGATTATACGTTTGCCACAGCTGCCAATCTGGATTCCGGCAGAGTAGTGTGGACAGACCCGGCTTTAATGACCGGCACCACTTCTGCGAGCGTTACAATTCCGAAAGAGCTGCTTTATAATGAAGCTACAGGCAGAACTGCGACACAGATTTATGTCATTTTTGTCACTGACAACAGAAATGACGCGAGTACTGAAACAGGAAACAGGGGCGGTTCAGCGAGGAACAATGTAAACGGCGTTAACCTTACCACCGAATTTAATATATTTGAAAAGATTATATTATCGGCAACGTATACTATACCCTGCCCTGGTGATGAAAGGGTAATTATTACAAGGTGGAGAATTAATCCTGATGATACAACCGTAACCCGCATGGGTTCGGGCAACCACGTTCTCAGGCTGGACGTAAGTATCGCGCCGCTTGGTATTGAAGCGATGCTCGCCGGTGACGGTGGAACTTTGGATATTCCATTTACAGTCGCGCATAACTCATCGAGACGAGTCGCGGTATGGTCAGACCTGTCCGGAACTGCGGCAGAAATAGGTGATTATAATTTTGCTACTCCTTCAAATTTCGACGCAGGTAAAGTCGTATGGACAGACCCTGTTCTAGCGACTGGCAGTACATACGCAAGCATTAAGATTCCTAGGGCGCTGCTCTACAATGAGTCAACCAACAGGGCCGCATCACAGATATATATCATTTTTGTTACAGATAATAAAAATGACGCGAGTACTGAAACAGGAAACAGGGGCGGTTCAGCGAGGAACAATGTAAACGGCGTTAATCTTGCCACCGAATTTGATATATTCAGCGAGGTAATTTTAACGGCAGTCATACCATGTAATTGTGACGGTGGGAAGTGGCTGGAAGAGACCGTTTTTACGCATATCAACCTTGCTCCAGGAGCAAATCCATCGCAAATAGGTTTTACGTGGTTTACACCTAGAGGTTACAGCAGAACTCCGATACTCCAGCTTGCTAAAGTATCAGAATTGGTCGGCGGACAAATGCCGACAAATCCAAGACAATTCAACGCTGTAAACAATGCCGCTACAGATTTATATGACACAAACAAGGTCACCATTACCGGGCTTGAACCTAACACAGCTTATGCGTACCGCGTAGGTACAGGCAGCGAATGGAGCAACAATGTTTTCACATTCAATACGCAAAATCCGGATGGTAAATACAGTGTCATCGCGCTTGGAGACCCGCAGGTCGGTTCCTCTACTGTTTTATGGGAGAATACAGTCAGACAAGCAACCAGGAAAGCACCGGACGCCGCCTTTATTATTAGCTCAGGCGATCAAACCAACAGTAACACGCTTAGAGAAGTTGACGGATATGTAATACCGGCTCAGCTTCGCAGTTATCCGGTCATGGCAATTGTCGGCAATCATGACAATGATCTTAATTCCGCTTCCGAGCCGTCAGGAGTCGATATCGGGTACCTTCACTTACTTTATCAATGGCCTAACGATGGGATGAAAGCGGGAGCGCAATTAGGAGGCTGGGATTACTATTTCAGTTACGGCAATGCGCTGTACATATCCATTAACTCCAATGAAAAGGATGTTGAAGCGCACAGAGCGTTTATGAGGCAGGCTGTTGCTTCGCATCCGAACGCGACATGGAGAATTGCGGTCTTCCATCATGATCTTTACGGCGTAGGCGATCATGCCGGAACCGGATATGGTGATGCTCAACAAATGCAGGCTTACTGGTCTCCGTTCATTGACGAGTTCGGTATTGATGTTGCCTTTAACGGACATGACCACATTTACGCAAGGTCAAAGTTTATCAGCGGCGATGAAATCAAGAAGCTTCAAATGACCGCTGTCTTTGATCAAAACCTTAGTCAGGCGAATCCGGGTACTGTTGTTCTGCCGGACGGTGTACTATATATGGCGCTTTCAACAGCAGGCGATAAATTCTATGATCCTGAGATGCAGGATTGGGTCGCCTATACCTCAGGTAGACATGGTAATCCAGGTGTTACCCCTGCCATACCTGATGTGCCGGAATATACAATCATGATTATAGACGGCACTAACCTGATTCTGGAAACATACCGCGCAGATAATAACGAACTGCTTGACAGTATCACTCTGCGCAAGAGAGCGATAAGGGAAGACCTTGCGACAGCTGTTCCAGGAGCGAAAGCGATTACACGCGGCGATATTCAGGAACCGGGCTGGTCGCTTTTCCAGGGTGCAATCGTTGCGGCAGAGGCTGTCCTTGCTACAGGAACAGCGGATGTTCACAATGCATATGTTGCGCTGTATGATTCGTATTTCGCGCTCAGAGTACCCACTAATAAAATGTCTCTTGGGAATTTGATTACTCAGGTTAAGAACAAATTAGCAATATCTACTGAAGGAAAATGGGAAGGACAATACCCGACCGGCTCAAAAGCTCAATTACAGACAGTTCTAAACACAGCAATACCTGTATATGAAAAGAGGCTTGAAACACAGAGTGCGACTGATGCCGCATACAATGCCTTAAATACCGCATTCAGGTCATTCGAGAGCCATGTAAGCACTATTCCGATTCCCTGGATATTCGTCCATAACATTAACGCGCAGGGCATGACGACAGTTGATTTGGTAGACTGGATGGAAGACGGAAGATCTTATGTTCTGGGCAATGAGGCGAAATACTTTACACATCATACCAAACAGGAATTTGCCGCCGGTAACTTCGGAGGTCCGCGTAGCGAACCTGTCTTCGGACCAGCAAACGGCGAGGGAGGTCGCGGACATAACAACGCGCACATCACAAAGACGCACATTGGTGAATGGATTCATTATGAACTTAATGTATTACAGTCAGGCTCCTATAGAGTAAGACTTGGCGCTGTAAATAAAACAAACGTATCGCAGAAGATTCTGCTCAGGGACACAGACCAAAAAACACTGGCGACATTTATTGTACCGGCAAACAGCCCGCTTCCTGCGTCCGGATGGGCTAACGCTCTGATGGTAGCGGCTGACAGAGAAGTGTACCTGTCGGCGGGAAGGTATGTCATTGAGTTGTTCTTTGTAAATAATGGATTGAATGTAAACACCAGAAACGATCTTTATCCTGACGGTCCGGATGTCGATATATTGACATTTGAACGCACCGGAGCAGGTACGGCACCTGTGGTGACGGCAGATCCGACAATTTACCGCCTACCCATGCCTCCGCTTATCGCGGCAGGAGCTCCTATCCGTCAGCAAGGATGGGGAACACCAGGCAGCGTAATTGACAATGATGAAGCTTCAGCGATGAATATGGGCGCAGGCAGAGAGGGTGTACCTGTATATGTCTTTAAAGCTGCTACACATCTTGTACTTGAGCTTGCAGCTCCGCTAGTTAACCCCAATTTCCAGATTCAAATCCAGTCTGACGCGGATATGGACTGGCTCCCGAATCAGTCGGAAATACACAGTGCAGCAGAAAGATATTGGGACGGCGAGAAACTGATAATTCCATTGGTAGACCTTGCTGGTTACGAGCGCTGGATAAAAATGGAATCAAGAGCGCGGCTATTTGTTAGTTACTACAATTACGGATGGAACGAGCTTAATGTAATGGGAGCATACTTCATAGTTGATCCGGCCAAGATGTTGGCAGTATCCTCAACTGCCGTACCCGTAGCAGTTACATCTGCACCTATCACGCAAGCTCAACTGGAAGCCATTCTTGAAGCTGCTGCTAGAACCAAGCCTTACAGTCTGAATTGGCGTACATCAATTGTAGACTTATTAAGAACACTCGACCTTGATTACAGACAGGCAGCGCGCAGGGATCTTGCGGTATATCTCAGATACAGCGGTACTGCCGAAGAAGAATCTGCTGAAAGGAACGAATGGCTGCGTCAGGAGGTAATGAGGGTTCTTCGTGAAAACGGAGGCACTGTACCGGCTGAATTGCGCAGAAGATTCAGCGAATAATCGGATTAATTCGGGAACCTGATTAGTTCCAGAATAATTAAAAAGCGAAAAAAGCCTGATCACTGAAAAGTGGTCAGGCTTTTTTATCTTATGTACAGATACCGGACAAATTCAAATCTACACTATTTTACGTTCAGCCGCTATCCGTATTGCGTCCGCAAGATTTTCCGCGCCCAGTTTCATATAAGTGCTATTAACCAGCATTTTTACGGTATTAATGGAAAGACTGCGGCCGGATGCTATTTCTGAACGCGAAAGACCGTGCGAAAGGTCTGTAAGTATATCTTTTTCCCGCGGCGTCAGCACAATATTGTTTGTAATGCGGTTGTCCTTTTTATATTCAGTTATCACATGGGCAAGGCGTTTCGCGTATAACGAAGATTTTCTATTAATATCTTCAAGCCAGGAGGCTGGGATTTTACATGGTTCCTTCAGGAAAAAAGCCGTAAGGGTACGCATATCTTTTCCAAGTTCAATAAAAGGCATTATTATATTATTAGGTGACGCTGCTTCATACGCATCTTCAAACGAAGCGCACGCTTTTTCCCTGTCTTTCATTTTGTAATAAACGCAGGCTTCAATAACAAACATTTCAATCCGGCCGAACAGGTACGATTCCCTTCTTCTCATATCCTGAATATACGAAAGTAAAAGCGAATATTCCCTTGTTGCGTAAAAATAGCGCGCCTTCATCTGATTGGCGTAATTTTCAACAAAACCGGCGTGAGCGTAAAGGGAAAAATTTTCTTTTAACCAGTCGGGAACTTTTTCCGGCAGCCCGAGAACACAGTAATACCAGCAAATTGTAATATCGAAATCAACAAAACGATTGAAATATTTAACATCGATAAGGCTGGCTTCAATGTCTTCAATCGCCTTGCGCACTTTCGGGTAATTTCCCTGTAAAACCGCAATCCTGACTATGTAGAATAACGCCCTGTGCATTATTTCCGAACGCTTCATTTTACGCGCGATATTCATGCCTTTTACGATTGAATGTTCCGCGTTATGCATATCGCCCTGATAAAAGCTGAGCTCTCCGCGCGCAACATCTTCTTCTCCGTTTTCAAAGCCTATATAGCATTTTTTTAATTGCTCACAGCTTCGCAGTTTCGCGTTAATAAAATCTTCAGGCGCGCCCTTCCTTGAAGCGCCGACAAGGCACAGCCAGGGTCCCGGCGAGCGTGTAATTAAATTTCCCGGATCAATGAGTTTATCATAAACCTTGCTCATTTTTTCATATAAAAGGTCAAAATCATAAACATCATTCTTTGCGCACATTAACCTTCGCAAAATGGCCCAGCAATAATAAATACTTCCCAGGGTGTTTCTTGTGAAAAGCTCACCCTTGGGCAAATTAATGAATCTTGCTTCATAAAACGCCGCCAGTTCTTCCGCTTCTTCCAGAAGTCCCTGGCACATAATGGTGCGTAAATGCGTAGAAGCCAGATAAGAAACGGTGTCAAAAAATTCGATTGGCGTACGTTCCATAATTGCCGCGGCATAACAGGAAATATCATACGGTATCTGGGAAGGAGAGCCTATGAACATATAAACAATTGCCTTGTAGTCTCCTATTTTTTCGTAGTACGACAGTGCGTCTATTTTAAACCCGTTACTGTTACACCAATTTCCCGCGATTGTGTATGTTTCTCTTTTTTGCTCAGGCGAAAGAAGATTCTGTTTTGTCGCAAGGAATTCAAGAAACAGCGGATGTATTAAAAACGCATTAATAAAGCTGTCTCTGCGCACATAAGCGCTTTGTTTTTCAAGTTCGTCAACAATATCATTACCTTCGCCTGAAAGAAGATCGAGCAAGTCAACGGACAGATGATCAATAAGAGATAAGCGCACAAGAAAATTCCTCAGGCGGTCTGAGGTGTTATTCCAGACTTCCGTTTCCATAAATTTGAAAATATTGGTTTTCATCGCGTTGCGTAAATATCCTTCGTAGCCCGGCGCTTTTTTATATGACCGCGCGATATAGTTAAGGGCGAACGCCCAGCCTTCGGTATCCTGCATAATTGTACGCAGGCTGTCAGGCTGAAGCGAAATTCTCTGAGTGCGGAAATACTGGGCAAGCTCGCTGTCCGTAAAGCGCAGTTCGTCTTCGCTGACATTAAATATCTGGTCTTTGGAAATAAAACCCGCGATATTAAGGCGCGGAGTGGAACGGGAAATGAGAAAGACAGTAATACCGACAGGCAGCTCGCGGATAGCCTCTTCAACAAACCTGATTACAGAATTATCTTCAATGTAGTGACAGTCATCAAATACAATAATTCTCTGTACCCTGTCAACGTGATTGCGCAGTTGGATATGATACTGTAAAATTTTTTCCTCTGTATCGGGAAAACCGATTTTATTTAAAGAAGCCGCGAACGGCTGATTAATCTGATTCATGCTGTGCGCAAAATTTTCCCAGAAACGCGCGCCGACATTATCCCGCTCTGATAGCTGAACCCATACCGTTTTTGTTTTATATTCCATTAAAAAATCGTGAACAGCGGTAGTCTTTCCGTATCCCGCGCCCGCGCATACAAATATCAGGGGGCAGTTCATTGCCTGCATAAATAACTGGTTTAATCTGGAACGTTTAAAATGGAAATTGCTGTCAATAATACAAGGAACCTCGGAAGAATCATTGAATGCGAATCTTTGATCTTCATCAGTTCCCTGCGTAGCGGGGACAGAGTCTTTATATTGCTCGCTATTTTTATTATTTTCACCCTGCGGCATCTGTTTTATACAATTCTCCCTGATTAAAACAATTTATGTTAAATCTAATAATGTGTTTATTCTATAAATCGTAAATTGCCAACATTTATTTGTCAATAAATTGATTATGTTTTTTAATTATTTCTGGGTTTTATTTCATTAATAAAAACCAGGACGCTAAAGTACTCACTATGGAAAATACAACCATGAAAAATGCTCCACTTGACATGGTTTTGTATACAAATATAATTACTTAGGATTTTTTACGGAGGAAATATGAAAAGAATAGCGTTAATTATTGCTTTACTCTTGTTTGCAGGCGTGATTTTATTCGCCGGAAGCAGTCAGCAAAGAGGCGGCATGACAATTAGGGAAGGGGTATTGTCAATCGGCATGGATATTGGGTACCCGCCCATGGAATACTACGGATCGGACGGTATAACCCCGTTAGGTTTTGATGTTGAGATGGGAAAAGCCCTGGCGGCAAAAATGGGACTGCGTGCAGAATTTGTCAACACCGCGTGGGATGGAATATTCGCAGGCGTCGAAACCAACAGATACGATGTTATTATATCGTCTGTGACAATCACACCGGCACGGCTTCAGGTACATAATTTTTCAAAACCGTACATAGCGAACACACTTGCGATGGTAGTCTTAAAAAATACTCCGCCGCCTGCGAGAACTCCTCTGGAAACAGCAGGCCTTAATGTGGCATTCCAGGCTGATACAACAGCGGACTTCTATATGGAAGAACTCGCGGCAAATACAGGCTTAAGGTATATTCCACGCAGGTATGATCAGGTACTGCATTGCTTCTCTGAACTTGAAATGGGAAGAGTTGATGTAATCGTAACTGACCTCCTTGTCGCCTACGAATATATCGCGCGTCTAAACAGTCCGTTTGAGATTATATGGAGAAGCCCGGAACCGGAAGTATTCGGCATCTGTATCAAAAGGGGAAATGACGCCCTTACAACTGCAATCAACAGCGCTTTAACAGAGCTTTTTAACGACGGAACAATGCTGCGAATTTCAAGAGAAATCTTCAGCGGCATGGATCTTGTATCTGAAGCACAGCAGCAGTGGTAGAATTTCAGGAAAATATTTTAAAGATAATCTCATGGCTTCCGTCGCTTTTAAACGGCGCAAGAATTACAATCTCGCTTACAGTATGTGCCATGTCAGCAGGCCTTATTTTAAGCCTCTTTATCGCCCTGGGGAAGATGTCAAAGAATGTCATCATAAATAAATTATGTACAGCATATACATTCTTCTTCCGGGGCACTCCCCTTTTGATGCAGATATATTTTATCTATTACGCTCTTCCCATGGTATCTCCGGTTTTTCTTATAAACACCGGAGCTGCCGAGGCGGATCGTTTTATCTACGCGTTTATCGCCTTCAGTTTGAATATGGCGGCATACCTCGCGGAGATAATAAGGGCGGCAATACAAAGCATCGACAAGGGACAATTCGAAGCCTCCCGCGCTCTTGGATTGACATACGCACAGACAATGAGGCTTGTAATAATTCCGCAGTCCATAAGAAGATTAATACCTCCTGTAGGCAATGAATTTATTCTCATGCTGAAGGATGTTTCCCTTGTTTCGATGATTGCGTTAGTTGACATAACAAGAGCGACAAGAACAATCGAAAACTCTACGCGTTCTCCTTTGGTTTACATTCCCGCGATGATTCTATATTTAATCATTACCGCCGTATTCACTTTCATTTTCCGCAAGCTGGAAAAGAAATATTCGGTCTACGAGTGAGCATTCTATGTCAATGGTTAAAACAGAAGGGTTGTATAAAACATTTCACAAAACAGGACGCACCCCTCTTGAAGTATTGAAAAATGTCTCACTTACCGTAGAACAAAGCGAAGTAGTCTGCATAATCGGCCCTTCAGGCGCGGGAAAATCCACATACCTTCGCACGCTTAACCGCCTTGAGACAATAGACGAAGGGCAAATCTATATTGAAGATAATTTAATTTTTGACTGTCACCACAGCGTAAATAAAATAAAGATGCACAATGATGAGCGCAATAAAATACTCCTGGAAGTCGGCATGGTATTTCAGCGCTTCAACCTGTTTCCGCATAAAACAGCCCTTGAAAATGTAATGCTCTCACCCCATCATGTGCGAAAACTCCCGCTGGAAGAAGCGCGCGCGAAATCCTGCCAGATACTTGAAAGAGTCGGACTCTCCGATAAAATTAACACATACCCTGCGCAGCTTTCGGGTGGTCAGCAGCAGAGAGTCGCCATTGCACGCGCGCTTGCGATGGAACCGCGAATTATGCTCTTTGATGAGCCTACTTCCTCCCTTGATCCGGAACTTGTCGGAGAAGTGTTAGCTGTAATGAAGCAGCTTGCCTCCGCGGGCATGACAATGCTTGTAGTCAGTCATGAAATGGGTTTTGCGCGCGAAGTAGCAAGCAGAGTGGTATTTATGTACGAAGGCTCCATTCTGGAAATAGGAAAACCCAAAGATTTATTTACAAACCCGCAAAACGATCGTACAAGGCAATTTTTACAAAGCGTTTTGTAAAATCAATTCTCAATTACTTTCAGTTTGGAAAGTATCTTTTGCCAGCTTCGTTTGGTTTTTTTCTTTAAAATCATATTGTTAATTTTCCACCATCTTTTTTGAATAACAAGCTCCCACACGGGAATAATACGATGACCGAACTCTTCTGTATAATCGGATATCACTGACTGGTAAAAAGCAATTAATTTTTTTGTAAGCTCATCAATTGACCATGATTGCGCGTGAAGTACCGCTTCCTTTGATTTTCTTTCGCGAAGGCCGTGATCATCAAGAAGATCGATAACTCTGGCGGTAAACTCATGTTTATCATCTTTTACCATAAATCCTCCGTTATCTCCGCCCATAACCGTAATGGTACCCAAAGCGCCGATAGCGACTACAGGAGTGCCCGAGAGCATTGCCTCAAGGGTTACAAGCCCCTGAGTATCTGTTAATGAGGGAAACAAAAATATTTCGGAGATTGAATAAACAAGCGCCAGATCATTTCTTGTAAAATATCCCGGGAATACGCAGTTATCCTCAATGCTCAAAGAGCGCGCCTCTTCACGGTAATATTCAAGGTCAGGACCGTTACCCGCGATAAGCAGAATAGTGTCAGGATGTTTTGCAAAAATATCAGGAAATATATTTAATAAAAATCCGATGTTTTTTTCCCTTCCGATGCGGCCTGCAAACAATAAAATACGTTTATTTTTCAGCTGAGGATACAGTTCTTCCAGTTTAATGCGGAATTCTTTTTTTTCTGTTTCGCTGTGTTCAAACAATTTTATATCAATCCCGGTAGGAAGCAAAAACGGTTTAATATCAAGCTTATAACTATTTAAGAATTCCTCAATCTGCGGAGTCGGGACAATTACACGGTACGGTCTTTTTATTATATTTCTCATTATTTTTCGGGTTACATATTTTACAAGCAATGCGGGGAAAAAAGAGAAATAATACGGAGTATAATCTTCCCACATGGTATGCAGCGTGTAGATATCCGGCAAATTATGGGTTCTTGCGTATAAAAAACCGAATTCAGCGACTATCATTTCAGTATTCATATGAATAATATCAGGGTTAAAAGCGTCTACCTGTTTGAATACCCAGTTAAATTTATTAAGCTTGGCGATTCTGTCTTCTTTAGAAAAAGTAAACGGAAGAGAAGGAACCTTTACAATTTTCATCAGTTTCTCTGATTCCATTTCTTTCTGAAGGGAGACAGGATTTCCGATCTCCTGCGGATACGATGAACATACAATCATTACTTCATGCCCTTCATTAATAAGGGCGTGCGAAAAAGAATCGACAGATACAGTTACACCGTTAACCCTCGGCCAATAGGCGTCTGTAAACATGGCTATTCTCATGATTACAGTTATTGTATATTTTACAAAAATATTCAATATTTAAACTGTAACTAATATGAGTAATAAGTTTGAAAATTTAAATTTAACGTCCTTTTTTATAAAAAAACTTGAAGAACGCGGCATAAACGAACCGACTGACATTCAAAACGAAATAATTCCAGTTTTATCCAAAGGAGAAAGCGTCTTTTTTACATCAGCGACAGGTACCGGAAAAACATTTGCATATCTGCTGCCTGTTTTGGATAAGTTGTTAAAGGCAAAAGAAGGTACGCAGGAAGTGAATTCATACGCGCATGGAATAAATGTGCATTTTGTTATAACATCGCCTACTTTGGAATTATGCACACAGATTAAAGGAGAGCTTGATTCTCTTTTAAAAGGCACAACCCTGCGCACCGCGCTAGTTATCGGCAGCGTAAATCTCGATCACCAAATAGCGAATTTAAAAAAAAATAAACCTGATATTATAATCGGAAACCCGAACAGGCTGCTGTTGCTTGCGAAAAAGAAAATAATAAAATTGAATCCTGAATATTTTGTTCTTGATGAAGCGGATCGCCTTGTAAGCGATGAAATGTCAGCTGAAGCAAATGAGTTATGCAAAATAATCAGGCGCGAATCCGGAAGCAGTTTAACAATAGCCGCATGCTCGGCGACATTGAATAAAAAGACAAGGGATAAATTATCAATTGCCTGCGACATTAAAAACATTCAATTTATTAAATCAGATGATCATGAAATCCTGCGTGATAAAATTGAACATTGGGCAATTTTCAGCGAGAAAAGGCGAAAAGATCAAACGCTTCGCTCGCTTTTATCCGCGCTGAAAACAGGGAAAAAGAAAAAAGCAAAAATAAAGGCGTTGATTTTTACAAGCCGCGGAGATGAAGCGGGTCTCATTCTTTCACGCCTCCAATACCATCATGTAAGCGCCGCAGGTCTTTTTGGAAAGGTTAATAAAAAGCCGCTGTCAGGACAGGAACGCAGGGAAGCCCTTGATTCATTCCGTAATGGCAGTGTCGAAGCGCTTGTATCCACAGACCTCGCCGCTCGCGGCCTTGATATCACCGGTATTACTCATGTTATCGCCATGGATGTTCCTTCAGACAGCGAAGTCTATATTCACCGAAGCGGCCGCACAGGACGCGCAGGGAAACGCGGTATTATGATCACTATAGGGGATGAGACACAGATGCGGCTTCTTTCTTTACTGGAAAAAAGAATAAAAATCAAAATATATCCTAAAGAACTGCACGGCGGACAGGTATGCGCTCCCTTGCCTGTTGAATCAAATTATATTCTTACAGGTTTTAACCATTTTTTTTTATAATGTATCCTCGGGTATAAAGATATCGGAAAAAAACAGAAAAAATACGTCTTCTATACGTAGGACTTAATCGAATGGATGTTTGGTTGTATACCGTTGTTTCTTTACAATGGTCTTATTTCATTTTTTGCTTTGTCAACATTTTTTTTATGTAATTCAAACATTAAAATTTTAATCGCTAGAATTAATCCCAAAAATACAGGAAATATATTAAAGCTTAATAATGACGCGAGCCATCCGAACACAGGCGGCATTATTGTTGTTCCTATATAAGCGCATGCCATTTGTATTCCCATTATTGACTGTGAATATTCAGCGCCGAAATTAACCGGCGTTTCGTGTAACAGGCTTGGAAATACAGGAGCACAGCCAAGTCCGATAAGAAAAAGCCCTGGCAGAAGTAAAGCGTTTTCGAACGGCAGAACAAGAACGATAAATCCCGCGCCGATGATTATTTGCCCGAGGCGGACCATTTGTCTGTTGGTTAATTTCATCGTAATGAAACCGGATATAAAACGCCCAAATGTTATTCCGATATAATACAATGATATCCACCTTGCGGCAATTTCAGGCGTTATTCCCTTTTCAATAACAAGATAACTTGCTCCCCATAATCCCGTTATTGTTTCAATGGAACAATAACAGAAAAATGTTACAAGAACTTCTTTTACGCCCGCTATTGATAACAGTTTTGAAAACTTATACGGTTTGTTTTTTGCCGAATCTGTTTCAGGTTTATTCTTTTTCCATAACGGTAATGAAATAAACAACAACAAAACAAGGCAGACTTGAATTATGCCTATAGTTCTGTAACCTGAGTTCCATGAATTGCTGTTTATCAGATAAAACGACATTATTATCGGGCCTGCAGACGCTCCGATACCCCAGAAACAGTGAAGCCAGCTCATGTGCCTGGCTTTGTAATGCAATGCGACATAATTATTAAGCGCGGCGTCAATTGAGCCTGCTCCCAATCCCAGAGGAACGGCGCAAAAGCACAGCAGTAAAAAAGAGTGAGAAATTGAAAAGCCTATAAGAGCTGCGGCAGTCAGAAGAACGGAGACGACAGCGACAATTCCTGTGCCAAGGCGCGTCAGGATTTTTGCGCTGAACATGCTTGATATTACTGTTCCTGAAGCTATTATCATGGAAATAATACCGGCATAAGAAAGGGGAATGTTCAATGTACCGTATATTGAAGGCCATGCGGAACCAAGCAGTGAATCCGGAAGCCCAAGGCTTATGAAAGAAAGATAAATCAGCATTAAAAGTAAAATAGATAACATTTTTTCTCCGAAGTAACAGTTTACTGAATATTTCATCATGGTCAACAGCAGTTTTTATTTTTTTACTTTTTTTATCAGAGATTCAAATACTAAAATACTTATTATAAGCAGAGCTCCCACAAAGAAAGGAAACAAATAAAAGCCTGCGGCTGACGCAATCCATCCGAACAGCGGAGGAACTAGTATTGCGCCGATATTTCCGAATGCCATTTCAAGTCCAATAATTGCCGGTGATTCATCAATTCCGAAAAATTTTGGGGTTTCATGAATAAGACACGGATATATAGGAGCGCAGCCGAACCCAAGTATAAAAAAACCCGGCATCAGGAAAAATCCGTTAAAAGGAAGTATTACCGTAATGAGTCCGATTGCCATAATGCCATGCCCCAAACGAATAATTTGCCTGTTATTTAATTTTATGGAAATAAAACCTGAAACAAAACGGCCCAATGTCAGCCCAATATAATATATAGATATCCAAAGCGCGGCTGTTTCAGGCAGAATGTTTTTTTCCATCACGAGGAAACTGCTTCCCCATAGTACAATTGTAATTTGAAGCGCTATATAAACAAAAAATGATATAATAATTTGTTTTACTCCGCCAAGAGATAAAATTTCCTTGTATCTGATGATGTAAAGCCTTAATGATTCCGTAATTGAAAATGAAGCCTGAGCTTTCTTTTCCCGCGTATGCTGATGTGTTATCTGAATATTTTCATCCGTTTCATTCTTTATGGTATTATTTTTTTTCCACAGTGATAAAGTGAAAACAATTATTACCGCGAGAAAACACTCAACAATGCCGATCGCGCGGTAACCTGAGTTCCATGTATTGTTTATAAGAAAAAATGACATAATTACAGGCCCTATTGACGCGCCTGTACTCCAAAAACAGTGAAGCCAGATCATGTATTTCGCTTTATAATGAAGGGCGACATAATTATTTAATGCTACATCAACCAGCCCCACCCCTATACTGAAGGGTACGGATATTATACATAGTAATAAAAAAGAGCAGGAAAAAGAAAAGCCTAACAGGGCCGCCGCCAGTATTAAAGCGCCCGTCAATATTACAGGTCCGGTTGTGAATCGTTTAATTACTTTTTCGCTCAATATACTGGTAAAAACCCTTCCGGCATACATAATCATGGAAAGGAAACCGGCATGGGAAAGAGGAACATTTAAATCAATATATATTGACGGCCAGGCGGCGCCAAGAAGCGGATCCTGAAGGCCGAAACAAATAAAAGTCAGATATATAATGATAAGAAGTAAAAATGATATCATAACTGCTCTTCAAGAAATGATTGTATTCGATCATGTACGCCTTGTACACTGAATATACCGTTATGATTTACATTGTCCAGTTCCACTAGAACCGCGCTGCCTGAAAACAGCCTTGATAACCGCAGTGTTGACGAAAACGGAATTAATTCGTCTGCGCGTGATGCGAATATTAAAACAGGACATGTTACAAGAGAAGCGTATTTATCTGACGGGAGTTTCTGTTTGACAAGTAGTTTCAGCGGCCCTTTAAATACCGGCAGAATATTATTATAAATATCGTACCCGTTTGCATATGGCGCCGCCAGAATCAATCCCGCAACAGGACGGTTAGCCGCAAGATAAACAGCGCTTCCTGTTCCAAGGCTGTATCCCATCGTGACAATGCGGCTTGAATCGACATTTGGCAGCAAAGAGGCGTAATCGAATACAGCAAGCGATTGTTCATACATATTAAGATAATGCGGAGCGCCGTCATTAAGCCCGTATCCTTCGTAATCTGTAAATAAAACATTGTACCCTGAATAATACCGCCATATGCCGCCCTGATCGCGCTCTCGCATAAATCTGTGGGAACACTCGCCGTTTCCGCCGAAATAAATGATAAGCGGCGCGATGCCTTCAGTCTGCTGATACATCATACCATGATATATTTTACCGTTATCGGTGGTAAATTTGATTTCACTGTACCCCGGCTTGTTTAATAAATATTCGCGGCTTTCAGGATCGTTTACATTAAAAAATACAAATCTGTCCTGAATTATATATGTAAAGACACATGCTATTGTAAAAATGCTTATTAATACCGCGCTTATTAATATTATTAAAGCTGTTTTTTTATAATAATATTTTTCCTGTTTCATTTTGTTAATTGGATAATATATTATTGTATTATTTTGCCTTTACGCAATAGATCGCGCCTTCTTTATCATATCCTAATTTATCATAATACGGATAAACATCGCCCATTACATAAACACAGCTGCCGGGAAAATCTGTGCATGCTTTTTCCATTAAAAGGCGTCCGTATTCTTTTCCGCGGTAATTTTTATCTACTAAAAGATCATATATATAAATACCGTAGCCGTCGTCATCCCGGCAGCGCATGTAAGCGCACAATGTTTCATTTTCAAATAAAAGATACACGATGGAAGAAGCAAGAGCTTTTTGATATTTCATTCTTCCACCGCCGTACCAATAATCTTTCCATTCATCGCCCTCGCGTTCAATTAATGCAATTAAATCATCTGAGTCTTTGGATGTGTATCTTTTTATTATCATAATGAATACCGCCGGTATAAAACTGCCGTATTAACATAAAATTGGACAAAAATGTTAATTCACGAAGAAGTTTTTATTATAATTTATTATAGTATAAATGAAGGATTAATCAATGGAGCGAAAAATGAAAAAAGTAATTGTAATCGGAGCCGGAATATCAGGATTGTCAGCCGCGATATACGCGCAAAAAAGCGGTTTTGATGTAACAATCTGCGAGCAGCACAGCATAGCGGGCGGAATGTGTACAAGCTGGAAGCGCAAAGGCTATTTGTTTGAAGGAGCCGTTCACTGGCTGACAGGCTCAAGCCCAAAGACGGTGTTGTATCAACTGTGGAAAGATACAGGAGCGTTAAGTGACAATGTTCCGGTAACTTGTCATGATCCGTTTTACAGCATTGAATGGGAAGGGAAGATTTTTAGTATTTACCGCGATATTGATAAAACCGCGGAGCAGCTTCTGGCAGTATCACCTGAAGATAAAAAGATTATTAAATCCCTTGTAAAAGATGTAAAGACCCTGGAGAAAGTTCAAATGCCTGTTACAAACATTAAAGGAGTAAAGACAGAAAATCCAAAACGAATGTCTTTGAATCTTCTGTTTGATTTACTGTCTTCGCTTCCTGTAATGGGTAGATTAAATAAAATATCCTGTAAGGATTACTCTTCCTTTTTTAAATACCGCGGCATACAAAAACTTTTTCAGTTTATGCCTGATGAGTACTGCGCAAGCAGTCTGCTTTTTACTCTAGCCTCATTACACTCAGGAGACGGAGGTTATCCGGAAGGTGGCTCTCTTGGGATGGTTGCCAGAATGGAAAAGACATTCAAGGATTTGGGAGGAACACTTCTTTTTAACACAAAAGTTAATAAGGTTAATGTTCAAAACGGAAAAACTTCTGGAGTAACTCTGGAAAGCGGTTTTCTTGAAGCGGATGCTGTGATCGTCACACAGGAAACAATCGCCGCAAGTGAAAAACTTTTTGATGCTCCGTTAAAAGAAAAGTGGTTATGCGATCTTAAAGAAAAAATTTCGCCCGCTGTCTGCACATTTGTCGGCATTGGTGTCCGCGCTGAAATAAAGATGAACCCTGTTCCTGTCTGGCAGCTTGATACTCCGATTAAGTGCGCGGGAGAGATAATTAACAAAATTGGATTTTATAATTACTCAGGTCTTAAAGGATATGCTCCTGAAGGCTGTACGGCTCTGACAACCGCTTTTATGGGCGATACATATGATTACTGGAAAAAAGTAAAGGATGAAGGCAGGTATAACGAAGAAAAAAAATCACTTGCAGATAAAATTATTAGGGCTCTTTGCGTGAAATATCCGCAGACGGAAGGAAAGATCGATGTCATTGATATAGCGACTCCTTTAACATATGAACGCTACACTGGCGCTTACCGGGGCTCATGGATGAGCGTCATGAAACCGGGAGACAAAATGACAGGCGGCAGCGGTTTTGTTAAAAACACAGAGGGCCTTTATTTCGCAGGTCACAGGCTGATACCGCCAGGAGGACTGCCTGTAGCTCTTGTCAGCGGACGAACCGTGGCGCAGCTTGTCTGCCGTCAGTTTGGCGTAACGTTTAAGTGAAAATTATATTATATGTATGTATTTGCGCGTTACAGAGAATGGTTCATGTTTTGGTTTTTCTCCGCTCCACGCTTTAACCTGTCATTAATCGCCTCTCCAAGACCTGTTTGGGGCGCTTCCTGTGCGAAGATGCGGGAAACGTTAAGATTATCAAGTTCATGAAGCGTTTCAAAAAGGCAGGAAGCAGCTTCGGACATATGTCCCGATTCAGAAAGCACTTTAACAGCATCGGGAAGCATCTGCGTTTTTGTTTGCGCGTCACGCCATGCGTTCCTTGTTAGCCCGTCAAAAAAAAGAAACACGCTTGTGTCATCATAGGGCCTACGGATTATATCATCACTTTTTAAAACATAAAGCGGAGTTTTTGGAGCGTAATGGCTCTTCATTTGCCCCGGTGATGTAAATTTCTCTGCTCCTTGCTCAATGATACACGATCCATCTACTGGACCAATCAAGTTTTCGATTGCCTCTCTCGGCGTACCGCCGGGACGCAGTATTTTTATTTTATCGCCTGTAATATCAAGCACTGTGGACTCAACTCCAATTCGCGCAGGACCGCCGTCAAGGATCATGTCTATTTTTTCTCCAAGACTATCACGGACATGTTCCGCTCTTGTCGGGCTTAATGAGCTAAAAAGATTTGCGCTTGGAGCCGCGACCGCTGTTCCGGAAAGAGAAATTAATTTTTGAGCCGCTTCATTGTCAGGAAAACGAATAGCCGCGGTTGAAAGACCTGCTGTTGCGATTCCAGGTATTCTTTCATTTTTAGGTAAAACAATGGACAGCGGTCCCGGCCAGAAATTTTCCGCAAGGAGAAAAACTGTTTTTCGCGTTTCCTTATTTATTAGCGAGAAATCCGCAACATTTTCAAGTGAGTTAATAAAAGCAATATGTATTATCAAAGGATCAAAATGAGGTCGCTTTTTAACATCAAAAATTTTCGCAAGCGCCAGGGGATTAAACGCGTCAGCGCCAAGACCGTAAACAGTTTCAGTAGGAAACGCGATTAACCCTCCTTCTTTAAGAATATTTGCGCCCATTTCGAGAGATTCTTGTGTTACAGTGAGGAATTTCATGTTATTCTTATACTACTGTTGAGTTTTAATATATGCAATTGAAGATGTTCCAAAACTTTCGAACCGAAGGTTCGCGCTTTTGGAACAAGCTCAATTATCCTTCATCAAAAGGATTAGGGAATGAAAGTACAGAGAATTTTCACTAATCGGGAAGAAGACCCGTATTTTGGTGTTATTTGGGAGCGGCGTAAGAGTGAAATCCGTAATCCCAACGGTAAGACGATTTTTTCCGAAGACACAGTCATTGTGCCCGTTTTTTGGAGTCAGATTGCAGCAGATATTATCGCGCAGAAATACTTTCGTAAGGCAGGTGTTCCTAAAGATAAAATCTACGAATGGAAAAAATGGGTAAAATCAGGAGATGATTCTAAAGATCCTGGCAATTCATTGCCTGAAGACGGCGCAGAACATGACAGCAGGCAGGTTTTCCACCGGCTTGCCTATACATGGCTTGAGTGGGGCAGACAGAAAAAGTATTTTGACAGTAAAGAGGATGAAAACGCCTTTTACGATGAAACCTGCTATATGCTCGCGCATCAGCTTGCCGCGCCAAACAGCCCGCAGTGGTTTAACACGGGACTTAATTCTGTATACGGAATCGACGGCCCGGCTCAGGGACATTTCTATTTTGATGTTGATATAAACAAAGTGGTTAAATCCGACAGCGCATATAAAAGACCTCAGCCTCATGCCTGTTTTATACTTTCTGTTGACGATGATCTTGTAAACGATGGCGGCATCATGGATCTTATGACCCGTGAAGCGCGTCTTTTTAAATACGGATCAGGCACAGGGTCCAATTTTTCCAATATCCGCGGAATGAACGAGACTCTCTCCGGCGGAGGAGTTTCTTCAGGGCTTTTATCTTTTTTAAGAGTCGGTGACCGCTCGGCTTCTTCGATTAAATCGGGCGGCACAACCCGCAGAGCCGCCAAAATGGTAACCCTCGATGTTGATCATCCCGATGTTGAAAAATATATCGGCTGGAAAGCCGGAGAAGAGCATAAAGTCGCTTCGATGGTAACAGGCTCCCTTATACTGAAGAAATATACTGACGCCCTGAAAAAGGCTTTGGCAGGTTTCCGCGGCCCTGAGCAGGACAGGTTTAACGCTGAAAAAAATCACGAACTTGCAATGGTTCTGCGCTCCGCATTAGGTGATAAAATTCCTCCGTCCTTTCTTTACCAGCAGCTTCGCCGCCTTGAACAGGGTGATGATGAAGTTAACGCGAATCTGTATTCCACCGCGTGGGACGATGAGGCGTACAATACCGTTTCCGGACAAAGTTCCAACAACAGCCTGCGCCTAAGCGATGATTTTATGCGTGCGGTGCAGGACGGCGCTGACTGGGAACTTAAAAGCCGTACCGAAGGAAAAACGGTAAAGTCTGTTAAAGCGCGCAAATTGTGGAATGATATAGCGAAAACAAGCTGGCAATGCGCCGATCCGGGACTTCAGTATCACACAACAATTAACGACTGGCATACCTGCCCCGCGGGAGGCGAGATTCGCGCTTCCAACCCCTGCTCTGAGTATATGTTTCTTGATGACACAGCCTGCAATCTTGCGTCAATAAATCTTGCCGCGCTTTACGATAACAAAAATAAAACATTTAATGTTAACGGATACCTTCACGCAATTGATGTCTGGACAACGATTCTTGAAATCTCCGTTGTTATGGCGCAGTTCCCTTCCCCGCGAATCGCGGAATTATCCTATCAGTACCGCACGCTCGGCCTTGGTTACGCCAATTTGGGAACTCTTCTTATGATTATGGGGCTTGCCTATGATTCGCAGGAAGGCCGCTCTGTCGCAGCTTCTCTTTCAGCGCTTCTTTCAGGAGAAGCATACGCGCAGTCCGCGCGTATGGCAAAGGAACACGGCTCATTCTTGCGTTACGATGAAAACGCAGAAAACATGCTGCGCGTTATCCGCAACCACAGGCGCGCTGTGAACAACGCGCCTGACAGCGAATATGAAGGGCTTCACACAATTCCTGCGGGAATCGATCCCGCTTTTTGTCCTCCTTATTTACTGGACGCGGCGAAAGCAGCATGGGACAGAGCGCTTGATTTAGGAAAGGAAAGCGGTTACCGCAATGCCCAGGTTACCGCAATCGCGCCTACAGGAACTATCGGTTTATTGATGGATTGCGACACAACAGGAATTGAACCTGATTTCGCTCTTGTTAAATTTAAAAAGCTCGCAGGCGGCGGCTATTTTAAAATTATTAATCATTCGGTGCCACCCGCGCTTGCAAGCCTTGGTTACTCTGTGTCCGCAATAGAAGAGATTACCGCTTATGCGACAGGCAGGAAAACTTTAAAAAACGCGCCTGCGATTAATCATGAAACGCTTAAAGCAAAAGGTTTTACGCCTGCTGTTTTAGACGCTGTGGAAGATGCCGTAAAAACAACTCTTAACCTTGAAAGCGTTTTTAATGCATATATACTCGGAAAGGAGTTTATTGAGGAAAACCTTGGATTACCGGAATCCACATGGTCGCTTCATGGATTTAATTTACTCAATCATCTTGGCTTTACAAATAAAAATATTGAGGACGCCGAGCTTTACGCCTGCGGTACAATGGGTCTTGAAGGCGCGCCCTCTCTAAAAACGGAGCATTACCCTGTATTTGACACAGCCGCTCCGTCAGGAAAAAACGGCAAACGTTCAATACCTTGGACAGCACACATCGGAATGATGGCGGCTGTTCAGCCTTTTATTTCCGGAGCGATTTCCAAAACAATCAATATGCCAAACAGCGCAAATTACGATGATGTAAAAGGCGCGTATATGCTTTCATGGAAAAGTGGTCTTAAGGCCGTAGCGCTGTACCGCGACGGTTCCAAACTTTCACAGCCCCTTAATACATTCGCTCCTGGAACAGATCCGCTGGCTGACACAATCCTCAAAGTAGAGAAAGGGCTTGAATATCCTCCTTTCCTGCTTGATAAAAAGAAAACCGCTTCAAGCAGAGGTTTTCGTAAGCCTCTGCCTAACCGCAGGCTGGGTTACACTCAAAAAGCGAAGATCGGCGGCCACTCAATTTTTATCAGGACAGGCGAATACGAAGACGGAAGCCTTGGAGAAATTTTCCTTGATATGCACAAGGAGGGCGCTGCGTTTCGCAGTCTTTTGAACAGCTTCGCGATTACAGTTTCCCTGGGGCTCCAGTACGGAGTCCCTCTGGAAGAATATGTTGACGCGTTTACATTCAGCCGCTTTGAACCTAACGGCATTGTACAGGGTCATGATTATGTGAAGATGGCGACAAGCGTTATTGATTATGTCTTCCGCGACCTTGCGATCAGCTATCTGAAACGAAGTGACCTTGGACAGGTAAAACCAGAAGATCTGATTTCTACAGCGACAAAGAACGAAGCTGAACCCAAACCTCGCGTTGAAAGAAAAAGTCCTGCAGGCTTCAAACCGGCAGTCGGCAAAACCGTTAAAACTCAGCAGCCTGTAGACGGCAGCGAACATATAATCAATGATGCGCACTCTTCCTCCGGACGATTTTCGGATATTGCGGAGCAGGGCAGTATAGTAAAATCTTCAACCGGCTCTTCGTCGGAGAATGTCCCGTTAGCCCCGCAGGCGGCTTTGCCGAAATCGCAGGCAGCGGCAGCGGAAGAATCGTATTCACGGGAGAGCGAAGTTATAAAAATTGTCCAGGCTCGCATCAAAGGTTATGAGGGAGACCCTTGTTCTTCATGCGGATCATTTACGCTTGTCAGAAACGGAACATGCATGAAATGCGATACCTGCGGAAGCACAACCGGTTGTTCGTAAGGCCATTTATAAGGTAGAATTATACAACGAGTTGTGCCAATTTATGATAAATATATTTTATGCGACATTTATTCCCGGCTTGCAGAGCCTTATTGCTGACGCAGTTAAAGAGCGTCTTTCTGATGTAAGGATACACAAGCTTCTTGACGGCGCTGTCCTTTTTGAGACGCTAATCAGCTACGATAAACTTAATCTCTGCTGTTTTAATAATATTTTCGAGGTAATAAACATTCTGGATAGTTCACAGGAGATTTCCGCGGAATCTAATGATAGTACAGAGATAATTTTAGAGAAACATATAGAATATTTTTTAAGGTATACGGAAGGAAAACCCCTGTGCAGTTCCGCGGTTAATACAGAACCAATTGTAAATAACAATAAAAAGTTTAATACATTTCGGATTGTTGTTTCCAATGAAAACGTTCCCGCGTCTATAGACGAAGAACTCCGTACGGAGGCGGAGAAAGCAATTTCCGGCCTTTCCGGCCTTAAAGTCAACCGCGCGCTGCCTGATACAGAGTTTTGGTTTTTGTACAGAAACGAAGTCAAATCACAGGGGCAGAGTTTCTCTGTTTTCATGAAACGGCTTACCCTGCACCCCTCATGGGAAAAAACCCTGCACAAGGGAGAGCTGCCTCCTCCTCTCGCGTGGGCATTGTGCCGCCTTGCTTCTCTTTCTTATAATGATGCTGTCCTTGATCCTTTCTGCGGATACGGTTCAATTCCCGAAGCGGCAATGAAATATTTTCACATAACAGAATTCCATGCAAATGATAATGACAGGCAGGTTGTTTCATATACCGCGGAACGGTTTAAAAAACGGAAAATCAGCAGTTTTTTCCTGCATAACGGCGATTACAGCAAGCTGCCATTATTTATCGAAGAGAAAAGCATTGACGCGATTATCACAGACCCGCCGTGGGGGCAGTACAAAGATATTGCTGACAGCGGTTTTTTAAAAAAAATGTTTAATGTGTTTTACAGGCTCCTTAAGGGAAGCGGGAGAGCGGTTGTACTGTATACAGATGATGACAAATTAATAAAAGCGGCTGAATCAAGCTTCATTTTGCAGGAAAGTATTCCGATTTTACTTTCAGGCAGAAAAGCTGTGATTTATGTGTTCGCGAAGAAACTCAAAGCAGTTTCAGGCTGAAATCACGGTCAATTCCATTAAAATTGTAGTTATATGGCTTTTAACAGATAGTCTTGTACAATGTTTTATATTAAGCTTGTACAATGTTTTGTACCAGGCTTGTACAACAGGCTGTAATAGCCTTGTACAACATGTTGTAGTAGCCTTGTACAAAGATTTGTATTATTTCAGTTAATCCCTATTCGCTCCGCATTGATATAAATGTGTTTTTGCGTTATATTGTTCTTATGTTTGAGCCGGGGATAGTAATTTGAAGCTAAGATGGTTATTGTTTATCGCCTTTATTATATTTACTGTCGGGAGTGTTTATTCGCAGCAGGAGCTTATTATCGGTTCGTTTTTACAGGGTAATTTGGCTTCCGATAAGGAGATTTGGTACAGCGTAACGGCGGCTCAAAACGGTCTTTTGGTTGTGCAGACTGACGGCGATACTGATACTTTCCTGAAAGCCTATGATGCCGGTATGAATTTGATCGCTGAAAATGACGACGGGCCCAATGAACTGAATGCCAGCATTATATTATCAGTAAAACGCGGTAATACTTATTTTTTTTGTTTAACCGGTTACGACGGCATTATAAGCGGACTGTACAGTATATCCGCTTCTTATCTGCCTGTAACACAATTAAACGCAGGGAGTTCCTGCAGCGGAAATATTACAGACTGGTATTATAATTTTTTTATTTTTACAGCTTCGCGGAGCGGTACTCTTACAATTGAGACATCAGGCAGTACGGATACTTATCTGTATTTATACAATGAAGATTTGCAATTTTTGGATTATAATGACGATGGGGCCGGATTTCCAAATGATAGAATCGTAATAGAGGTTATATCAGGAAGAACATATTACATTGAACTTGGTGCATATGAATTCGGTCCGTATACTGTTTCTGCGTATTTATAAAAAAAATATTAATAATTAAGGAGAACAACATGAGGAAATTTTTTTGTCTAATTGCTATTCTGGTGTTTTTTGCAATAGGGAGCGTTTTTGCACAAACCACACAGGAACTGCGTATCGGCTCGTTTTTATCGGGTAATTTAAGCCGCAGCCAGGAAATATGGTACAGCGTAAGGACAACCCAGACATGTATTTTATCTGTAGAGACTGAAAGCAATATAGATACATATCTGGAAGCTTATACCGCGCAAAGGGTATTAATTACTGAAAACGATGACGGTCCCAATGGCCTGGATGCCCGTATTAATTTACTGGCACAGGCCAATACAACCTATCTTTTTAAACTAAGAGGTTTACACAGCGATGTCAGCGGTTCATTTAGGATTCTTGCTGACTCCAGACCTATAACAGAACTGCGCATTGGAAGTCCTGTAAGCGGAAATATTACATCAGGCGGAGAATATATTTACAGTGTCCGCGCTACCCAAAACGGATATCTCATAGTTGAAACATCCGGCGATACCGATACTTACCTTACAGCTTATGATGAGAATTACAATTGGCTGGCAGAAGATGACGACGGCGCAGGGTATCCGAATGCAAGGATAAGGCTTCAGGTATCAACCGGTAAGAATTATATTTTTGCTGTAAAAGGTTTTGGGGATTCAGGCGGCGCATATCGTATATCAGCGGCTTCTCAGGGATATCCTGCCGCTACCGCGCTCAATGTCGGATCATTCCTGAACGGAAATATTGCATTAAACGGCGAGTATTGGTACAGTGTCCGTGCCTCCCAGAGCGGGTTTATCACTGTTGAAACATCCGGTAACACAGATACTTACCTTACGGCTTATGATGATGGTTATAATGTAATAGGTTATGATGATGACAGCGCAGGGGGAGGAAATGCCAGGTTAAGGATTCAGGTCGCAGCAGGCGGAACTTATTATTTTCAGTTAAGAGGTTATAGTTCAGAAATAACCGGCTCATATCGTATACTGGCGAATTATCAAGCGTTTCCGACTCCGACTCCAATAACCGTTGGATCATTCATAAACGGAAATATTGAATACGAAGGAGAAATATGGTACAGCGTCAGGACTACAAGAAGCGGCCGCCTTACAGTTGAGACTTCGGGCAGCACTGATACTGTTCTGGACGCTTACTCCAGCGATTATCAGCATATTGATCGCAATGATGACAATGAAGACCTCAATGCCAGGATAGGGATTAATAACGTTAGCGCCAACACCACCTATATTTTCAGATTAACTTCTTTCGGTGCAGGGCCTTTCCGCATTTACGCAATCATGGAATAAGAGGATTATGCCGCGATATTAAATAATACTCCTGCGGCAGGCGCCGCGGGGGTATAAACGCTTACAGAGTATGCTGCTTTTATCTGTTTTTGATATTGTTCAATTAAGGCATTAATCCTTGCTTCGTCGCTGTTTTCTGTATCGCTGATGTTCGCAGAGGTTTGGTTTTTAATTCTTGAAAGCTGTTCAATTAATGTATCAAGGATTTTTAACTTTGAGATGTTAACGCCTGTAGTGCCTTCCGGTGCCGGAGTGCCTGAAACATGTTTAAAGTGCGAGTATATTAGCATACCAGGCGCAACAGGGAGAGACGCTCTTCCCCCCACGGCTGACGCGCTTATCGCGTAACCCATGCTTGGAAAAGCCTGATGCGGTATGGCTCCGGTACTCATATAATATACTCCTGCTATGAATATCGGAATTACCTATTAATTTTTTAGTAATTAACGGTGAAAAGTCCGCAATATGAACCACCGTAATTTATCTGCGGCGTTAAAGGATTTATAGAGAAACTTATTGTAGACAATATCGTAAGTGCCGATATTTTCCATCAGAACGGGATTATATCCTTCCTTAAAACGATGAAAGCCGTACCATGGATCTTTAGCGTCCGGATTTGGTCCGAGCGAACCCCACATATCAAAACAACTGCATTTGTTTTCATGGCCGTATTTTATTACTTCCCACATTATTAAATTAGACGCCATTACTTCCCGAAAAGCGTCGCTTGAGGCTCCGTAGGGATAATAGAGTTTACTGTTAAAAAGAAAGATAATCCAGGCAGCAAGAACCTGGCCGTTATATATTGCGTGAAATATATGCAGCATGCTGTTTGCTTTGCAGCCGATTGTTTCCCACATTGTGCGGTAATATTGCGGTGCATGGGAATAAAAACGTTGCCGGGAAGTTGTTTCCTGCATTAGACGAATATAGGTTTCCATGCCGCTCTCTGATGTATCTTCGACAACCTGTACGCCCTTTTTTACCGCAAGGCGGACATTGTAACGGGTTTTACTTCTCAAATTATCAAAAAGTTCATCAATTCCTGGAGTCAGATCAAGGTGAAAATTATATTTTGTAAATAGATTCTTTCCGTGTACTGCTCCGTTTTGCAGTAAAAAATTCCTTTCCTGTTCAAAACTATTTCTAATATTATTTATAACAGAGGACGTATCTGCCGGATGCGCAACATTCGGTTCAAGTTTAATAAAAATTGCCTTTTGTCTGTATGCAAACTCTTTTAAAGCGTCCAACTGTTCTGAATCAGGCATACAGCCTTTGGGGATATAGCCGACGGTGCTGCCAATAAAGGGGATTTTATGAAAGGAAGCCTGAAAAGCGTTAATCATTTTATCATTTTCAAATAATCCGAAGCGCTCAATATTCTGCCCTGTTGTTTTTTTAAATTCGCCCCAATCATAGGATTGAAGCGGATGGGTAACAGCTTCGTCATAAATGTCTTTTTCGTTATCAGTAATAGATCGAATTTGCATAGCGTTACCTGTTCAGCCTTACCCAATCGGCCAGCCGTCTTTCCAGAGGAATGATTTCGGCTGTGCTGCCGCTTCGTGCGCGATCATTTAAATAGGGAAGCACTACACGCTCCTTAATAACAGTCCAGTTGGCAGGCAATGTATTTGTTTGTATAAAATATTCGGAAGGAGGCATCCTACCTAAAAGTTCTGGATAGAATTGCGGATAAATGTACTCAGTGACCGAACTTAATGCCGAGAATCCCCCGCTGATACCGAAAATATTTTCATTTATTCTGTTAAGCCTTGAATATTCAAGGAGAAGCCGCTGGTTCTCGACTTTGAAAAACCACATAATAAAGGATCTTGCCGCTGCCTGCGATTTTGACCATTTTGGAATACCTAGATAAACCGTATCATCGGTTATAAGTATTTGATCCTGTTCCATAATCCATCGGAAATCAATAATATTCATCGCATCATTGCCTAACAGGAATAGTTCGCCGCTTTCAATGTACGAGAATAAAATTCTTCCTGATTGAATAAGTCTTACAGGGGACTCAAAGAAATACTTGAATGTAAAATCTTCTTCGATCTGACTTGATGTATTAATTTCATTTGTCCAATTATTGATAAAAATTAAGGACTGCTCAAGCGCTGCAGAATCCCATACAAGCGGTTCACCTTCCGTGAATGATGTTCCGAATAACGCTGCCGCAGTCAGTAGAAAATTACTATTCCATAGCGGCGAGAAACCCATCTGCGTGTACGAACCGCGGCTTTCCCTGTTGAAGTTAAGGCTTAATTCTTTTATCTCGTTAAAATCAATGGTAAACTGGTTGGAGACATCCTTTTCCCTATCCTTGGAAAAAATTAGAGCCGGAATGTTATATGATACCGGCAAAAGATATTGATTGCGATCAATTCTGCCGTCTGCAAGGAGCCTCTGATAAAAAATGTTTCTTGAAAGTTTTTTTGATCCAAAAATGTTGTTTAATGATTTAAAGTAAACTTCAGTAGATGAATTTTTCAGCCAGCTTGCAATAATAATATCCGGACTGTTTGTTCTGCTTAACCCCGCGGTTGGAAATTCCATGTATCGTACACTGACTTTATAACGGTTTTGTACAGTGTTGTAATATTCACCGTACAGCGCAATTTCCGGATGATCTGTCCATATTTGAATTATTTGTATATCATCACATGAGATTAGCGTAATTGCCATAAGCAAAATATAAGCAATTAAGCTTCGCTGTGTATTTTCTTGCTGCATGGTGTAAGTGTATTTTTCCCCTATGTGCTTGTCAATCTATCGCTTGCAGGGTTGACTCTTTTAAAAATGTAAGATAGTGTGAAGTTAATTGATGAATTTTGGAGAGAATGATGTACGCTCTGGTTGAATTTAAAGGGAAACAATATAAAGCCGAGAAGGGTGCTCTGCTTAAAGTCAGTAAAATTGATGCCAATCCGGGAACAACCGTTAATATTGATACGGTTCTTTTGGTTTCCGGTGATTCAGTGCTGGTAGGGAGTCCCTATGTTGAAGGCGCAAAGGTATCTGCGACTGTGGAATCACACGGAAAAGATGATAAAATTATAGTTTTTAAGTACAAACCGAAAAAAGATTACCGGAGAAAGCAGGGACATAGACAGGAATACTCAATTATCAAGATTGAAAATATTTCTGCTTGATATGGGCTTTTCCTGCAGATTAATGATCAAGCGGACTTATATAACAATTTTTCTGGTGTTTAAATGATCGAGGTAGAAGCGGTCCTTGATAACAGCGGGATATTAAGGTCATGCAAAGTGTCGGGTCATTCGGGATCCGGGAGGGCAGGAACAGACATTGTCTGCGCCGCCGTATCGGTTCTGACAAGAACGGCTTTCAGCGTCCTTTCCGGCCGAAGGGGAATAGATGTTCGCGGCAACGCTCCGGAAAAAGGTCAATTTTGGCTGGAAGCCGGTTATACGGCAGAAGGGAAAGATTTTCTGTTTGCTGCCGGGGAATTCCTGTTAAATGGACTCTTGTCAGTTTCTCAGGAATTTCCAGATAATTGTAGCTTGACAGTTAAAAATATCGGTTTTTAATTGTTTGCGTAAAGGTTATAAAGAAAGGCGGTGTTCTGAAAGTTAGAATAACTTCTACGGACACCTTCCTTGTTATTTCAGGAGGATATAATATGGCACGGAAACGCGGCGGAAGCGGTGCAAAAAACGGACGAGATTCAAATCCACAATATCTGGGAATAAAAACATCTGACGGCACTTTTGTAAAGGCCGGAACCGTAATTGCCCGACAGCGCGGGACAAGGATTCACCCTGGAACAAATGTCGGCTGCGGCGGCGATTATACTCTCTTCGCGCTTGCTGACGGAAAGGTTAGTTTCCATGAACGCCGCGGCAGAAAACTCGCTTCAATTGTAAGTGAAGGCTGATTTATAATAATTTGATTGAAATTTGGAAAAGTTTGCTGATGAAGCAGTAATTGAAGTATCCTCGGGGAGCGGCGGTAATGGTTGTGCGGCTTTTCGAAGGGAGAAGTATGTTCCCAGGGGCGGACCTTCAGGCGGAGACGGCGGCAGGGGAGGGGATGTTGTTTTCACTATCCGTAGTAATTTACGCACTCTTTCCCATTTAAGGTATAAGTTTAGTTTTAAGGCTCAGAACGGTCGCGATGGAGGTAATGCCGGCAAGTATGGCCATAATGGAGCGGATGTAATTATACCACTGCCGCCGGACTCACTAATCCGTAACGTGGAAACAAATGAATTAATACGCGATTTTTCACAAAATCAGGAAGACTTTATTTTCCTCAAGGGCGGCAATGGCGGGTGGGGAAATATTCACTTTAAATCGTCAGTGAATCAAGCTCCAACTAAAGCCCTGGGCGGCAAACCAGGTATAACAACAAAACTGATAGTTGAATTACAGATAATGGCTGATATCGGCCTTGTCGGTTTTCCAAATGCAGGTAAATCAAGCCTTCTAAACCACTTTACAGACGCAAGGCCTAAAATAGCCGCATATCCCTTTACAACAAAAATTCCTAATCTGGGTGTTCTGACAATAAAAGATAGAGATATCATCATTGCCGACATTCCAGGTCTTATCGAAGGAGCGTCAAAAGGAGCAGGGCTTGGCATACGTTTTTTAAAACATATTTCGCGGACAAAAGTCCTTGCGTTCTTAATCGATCTTTCTGATGATAACTATCTTAATTCCTTTAATGTTTTATTAAATGAGCTTAATTCATATTCGCATCAGCTTACAGGCAAAAAACGGCTGCTTGTAGGGACAAAAACCGATTTAGAAAATATATCGTCTGGTAGTATGAATTACTGGTCTGCGAAAGAAAGGCTGTTTAATCTTGCGGAAAAATATCCTGAGGAGGATGTTTTTGGTATTTCTGTTTTTTCAGGCAGCGGAATAAAAGAGCTGTCCGGTGCATTTTTGCGTTTAACAGAAACAACCGGCAAAACGGATATATACATTGATTCAAGCGATGAAGATAACATTTTTTCTGATGATATTTATGGAAATGGTATAATGCCTGTTTCCAAACAGGAGTTAAAGTGAAACTTGGTATTTTTGGAGGCAGTTTTAATCCGGTTCATCTAGGACATCTTTTTTTGGCAGATAATGCAATTTATTCGTTAAAACTTGACAGGGTAATTTTTATTCCGGCATACCGTTCTCCCTTTAAACTTGACGATATCTCTGCAGTAAGCGTAAATGACAGGGTTGATATGCTCGCTGCTGCAATTACATGTGACGGAAGGTACATTATTGATAATTGTGAAGTCAAAAGAGAAGGTGTTTCATATACAATTAACACCATCGAAGATATCCTAATCCGTTATAACCTTGTGGAAAAACCTGTTTTAATTATCGGCGATGATGTTGCCTGTGATTTTCCAAAATGGAGAGAAAGTGAAAGAATTCTTCAATTGGCAGAAATTGCTGTTGCACATAGAATTAACTCTGCGGTTGTAAAATATCCCTTTCCGCATATCCAGATCGAAAACAATGTAATGGATATTTCTTCACATGATGTCAGGCAGAAGATAAAAGACGGAAACATCTGGCGCTCACTGGTGCCGCCCGAAGTCAAAGCAATTATTGAAGACAGGCGGCTTTACGGTTTACACAGTGTTCCTGAAAAAAATAATGATTTTTCGTATAGGCTAATTCAACGAATTGAGGCTGCAGCACGAGATGCTCTTAATACGGAAAGGTTCCTGCATTCAAGGAATACAGCCATTGCCGCGTACGATTTGTGCCTTCGTTACGGCATTAATCCAATGACCGGCTATCTTGCCGGGATTGCCCATGATCTTGCAAAGCAGCTTGACGGAAAGCAATTATTAAAAATATTAAAATCCAAAAATAACATTTTTAAGATATCAGCTCTTGAATACGAAAAACCAAATCTTCTGCACGGCAAGGCTGCCGCTGTATTGCTAAGGGAGCATTTCTACATTAATAATAAAGACGTGCTGGAAGCAGTTGCCTTTCATACTCTGGGAAGCGAGCATATGGGGCTTCTTGCAAAGATTGTTTATATTGCAGATAAAACCGAAATTTCAAGGAACATTGATCCCGCGTTAAGGAAAATGTGTCTGAAAGGATCTAAGGAAAGCGATTTAGACAGTATTCTTTATGTCGTATTGGAAAAAACAATTGTTAAGTTAAAGTCAAAGGAACTGGATTTATCAAATGACACATTAATGCTACTGGAGAAAATTAGAAAAAGATAATCGGAAAAACTTTTAGTTATGGGTTTTCTGGCAGGATTACATAGCAGATATTGCTGTATAATTGCGAATTTCTGCTATTCATAAACTATTATTAAGGAGTAAATATTGAAAGTTCAAAAAAGCGATTCTTCGTTTCTGCTGCTTGGTTTAATAATTTTTCTGCTTGTTTTTGGAACAGTCTTTTCAATATTAACATTTCGTAGCAATCCTGTGGGAGATGCTGTTTCTGATAACCGTGTTATCAATACTCTGTTTGTAATCGAAGATAATAAAATACCGCTCAGCACATATGTGCTTATGTATTATCCAGGTACAAAACGCGCTGCCATTTTTGATATACCCGGTGATCTTGGGCTTTTGATTTCCAGAATCAACCGTGTAGATCGTATAGACAGAGTTTATGATCCTGCAAGGATCAACAGTTATGAGAGTGAAATTGAGAAACTTTTAGGCATTGATATTAATTTTTCAATTGTTATTACAAAGGAAAATCTGGTTTCCCTGGTTGATCTTCTTGAAGGAGTCGAGATTTTTATTCCCTCTTCTGTATTCTACCGTGATGATAACGGGATCATTTTATTTCCTTCCGGTATGACTGTTTTAGACGGTGATAAGGCAAGTCTTTATGCTGTCTACAGTCTGCCTCACGAAGACAGCGAAGTGGAAGTGTTCCGCAGGCAGCGTTTTTTTCTTGGTCTTGTTAATCGTCAGATTCAAATGAATGAAAACCTTAAAAATCCCGATGTGGCAAAGATGTATTATTCTCTTTTTAAAACCGGAATGAATCAGAATACTTTAATTAATCTGTTTAATGAATTTACGAACATTGATACAAACAGGACCAATATACAATCAGTCAGCGGGAGTTTGCGGGAAGTATCGGAGCAAATGCTGATTATTCCGCACTGGGACGGAAGTTTGATAAAAGAGATTGTCCGGCAGACATTGGGAACGCTCACCCGCGAAATTGAAGATCATTTAATCGAACGCAGCTTGACCGTAGAAATATTAAACGGGACAGCAGTTAACGGGCTTGCAGGCAGGACTGCTGATATGTTTAGAAGTTTCGGTTTTGATGTAATTTCAATCGGGAATGCAGATCACAGTAATTATGACAGTACTGTTATCATTCACCGCGCGGGAGATCAACACCTTGTTAATGCTTTTGCCGAAATTATCCGTTGTACAAATATCCGCCGTGAGATGTCGGAAGAGCAGGAAGGAAACATTATGAATATTGATATTGAATACAAAGCAGATATAACCCTGCTTATTGGAAGGAATTTTAATGGAAGATATGTTACTGGAGAATAGTAATAAAGTGAACAGTGAACCGCATCCGAAAGATGTGAAGATGATTGCCGATTTTTTACTTGATCACAGGGGAGAGGATGTGTCTGTCATGGATCTTCGCGGTATCTGTAACTGGACTGATTTTTTCATTATTGCAACAGTCTCAAGCAGAACACATATGGATGGGATAAATCGGCACCTTAAGACATTTTGCCGTGATAATAAAATCGACATTTTAAATGGCTCTGGTAAAAATAACGACGATGAATGGCGATTGATCGACCTTGGGTTAATAATCATACACCTAATGACTTCCGACACACGGGAATTTTACGGCCTTGAGCGGCTCTGGGCTCCTATTCCGCAAAAACAACAATCATGAAACACGGAACTCCTCCCGATTCTGCGGCAGTTATTAACGTCCCGTGTAAATCAATTTTTATATAGTTTCATGATTAATTATTCTTCGTCATCCCAGTCTTCATCCTCGTCTTCGTAATCATCATCATCTTCGTCTTCGTAATCATCATCATCTTCGTCTTCGTAATCATCATCATCTTCGTCTTCATCCTCTTCATCGTCGTCATCTAAATCGTCTTCATCATCGTAGTCGTCTTCAGTGTCGTCATTAAAATCATCATCATCAATGTCATCGTCACTGTAACTGTTGAAGATGAAATCCGGTAATTCACTGTTATCAGACTCGTAAGCAGCACTTTCGTATATTTGCATTAGTGCCAGCTCATCCTGTTCCGTAGCTTGACTAGGAACCTTCGCCGTATTGCTGTTATGCGGTAGATTCAGAATCATAATGCTCTCCCTTATAATTGATATTCTCTTGAATCTAAACTGAATTGAGAAACAAATAACTTCTCTCTAGAAACATAAGGGAGGATATATTATTTTGTCAACAGGTTTTTTTAATTTCTGTAAATATATTATTTGAGAATGTTCCATAAGCCAACATGGTTTTGAAATAAACTCATTTATGCTATTCTGCGAGTATATGCCCGTAAAAATAAATAATATCACTGTTTTTGCGCCTGCAAAAGTGAACCTTCATCTTGCAATTCTTGACAAGCGTCAAGATGGTTTTCATAACCTTGAAAGTGTCTTTTTGGCTGTAGATTTTGGGGATACATTACATTTTAAATTAAATAATGATGAATGTGAAACGGAAAATACGGAGATAGAGGTAATTTATGATAGGAATGAGGCCCGGATAGAACCTTTTTCTATACCTTTACAGGATAATATTATTTTTAAAGCTATTTCGCTTTTTCGGGAAAAAACCGGTTTTTACCAGAAAATTGTAGCGAAAGTAGAAAAACGTATTCCTATTGGCAGCGGCCTTGGTGGAGGTTCTTCTGATGCTGCGGCAACCCTCCTTGCTTTGAATAAGATGGCTGGTTTTTTATGCAGCCATCAGGATCTCCTTGATATGGCGTTAACACTAGGCAGTGATGTTCCCTTCTTTATACATGAAACCTCCGGTTCTTATGTTTCAAATAGAGGAGAAAAAATTACGCCTTTTAAGGCTCCTTTAATGTACCTTGTTCTTGTAAATCCAGGATTTTCAAGCGATACCGCAGCTGCTTTCCGACTCCTTGATGAGTATCGCGCTCTAAATCCAACTAATGTATTAAATAATAATTATGTGTACTTCATACCCACGTGTGAAAATTTTCGAAATGACTTTTTACAGGTTTTTAATGAAAGCGAGAAATCGGTATACTGCAGGATAATTTTGCAATTGCAGGAGGCAGGTGCGGATTTTGTAAATCTTTCCGGTTCCGGTTCAACATGTTTTGGGGTTTTTAAAGATGCGGAACATGCTCAAAAAGCTGCTGTATCAATAAACGGCAATTGGAAATTTGTCAAAATGGTAAAAACATTCTTTATGAGCTGCTAATACTCAATATTCATATTATAAACATGTAAATACATAGAAATGTCAAATAAAAAAGTAATTAATTTACTTGCTTTCATGACAATTCAATAGTACAATGTAAATAACTTGGGCTTAATACATGATAAGCATTCCGAAGAAGCTGGTATTAAGATTTAAAATTTGGACCTCAGAGGAGAGGAGCTATGGAAATAACAGATATCAGGGTCCGTAAGGTGACCGGCGGCGGTAAGCCGAAGGCCTATGTAACAGTGACTTTTGACGATTGCTTTGTGGTTCATAATATAAAGATCATTGAGGGTAAGACAGGAGTTTTTATCGCTATGCCCAGTCGGAAGACTCGTGCCGGTGAATATAAGGATGTCGCCCATCCGATTCATCCTGAGTTCAGGGCCGAATTACAAAAACGCATTTTGGAAAAGTATGATTCCGGTGATGTTGATGTGGTCGCTGACGGATCTGACGATAATGATTGATGATGGATGCGGAATGATTAATCGGGTATAACTTTTTAATTATTCCGTATTCAAAACTTTGCATCAGCCGCTTTCTTTGTAAACCTCTTGATTTAATTATTCAGTTCTTGTTATTCTCGTACATAGTGTTTATAATGGGATGTCGGCAAGTGGTAAGCCACCGGTCTTTGGAGCCGGTATTCACAGGTTCGAATCCTGTCGTCCCAGTAGGGGTCAATCCCGGTAATTCTTTATTGAGGTTATTTATATGAGCAAGGTTATATTACAAGCAAAAAACCGTAAGAAATACGGTTCCGCCGAATCCCGTAGGCTTAGGAGGAACGGTAGAATTCCTGCTGTAATCTACGGAAGATCCGGTAATGCTGTTTCCATCGATCTGGATTCCGTTGAATTTGTAAAAGGTACAAAAGGTATCTCTGAAAGTACCATTGTTAAGATTGCCGTAGAGGATAAAGCATATGACGCTTTTGTTAAAGGTACCCAAAGAAATATCATAGACGGTAATATTCTCCATATTGATTTTTACGAGGTTGAAAGTGGTGTCTCCCTCAGAGCAAAAGTCTCTCTTATTCTACATGGGAATCCCATTGGCGTGCGCGAAGGCGGTATACTGGAAACGCCTCTTCACGAAATTGAGATTGAATGTCTTCCAAAAGATCTGCCTGAAAGGATCGAAATTGACATTTCCGGGCTTAAAGCCAATCAATCCCTGCATGTCAGGGATATTGTTCTTGGCGAGGGTGTCAAGCTTCTTTCCAATCCAGATCAAGTTATAGCTCTTGTTAAATTCGCCAAAGCTGAAACTGCCGCCGCAGTTACTGCCGATTCTGCTGCTGCTGTTCCTGCTACAGGCACTGCTGCTCCAACAACTGTAACAGATAAAAAAGCCGCCACTGCCGCTGCCGCTCCTGCTGCCGCAGGTAAGAAATCAGCTGCCGATAAAAAATAACATTAAGTTAGTTGAGTTTTTTCCGAAAACTAAAGTTTTGGAAAAAGCTCAGTTGATTTTAATACGGAATATTAATGATTTTTTCATTTCTTCCTTCAATGCGTCTTCTGCTCCGTTGTGGTAAGAATGAAAATTTGTTTTAGGCACAGAATTAGTTTGGAATCATTGGTGAGAAGCTAAGAATGAAAGATGCTCCGCAATCCTCATTCTACGATCCCCGATCTCCAAACCTCATTTCGTATTATTTAGATATTATTAATAAATTTGAGAATAATGTATCCTCATTTTTACTCAAATATCAAAAGAACGCGTCTTTACTTGCCGCAGTTTCAGGCGGTGCTGACTCAATGGCTCTTCTTGCATCTCTTTGCGCTCTTCGGGACAGTGGCATTATAAATCAAGACGCGCTTTTCTGTATTCATGTCGAACATGGGCTTAGACCTGAATATGAAAGCCGCGGTGATGCTGAATTTGTCAGAAATTACTGTAAAACCAATAGAATTAAATGTTGCGTTAAATTTTTTCTGCCTGGAAAAATTAATCTGTTTGCGAAACGCAAGGGTACCGGTATTGAAGCTGCCGCTCGTTATTTCCGGCACAGATCTCTTTTGCATGAAGCAAAACGCCTTGACAGTTTGAATAACAGAAGTCAAAAAACCTTTATTTTGCTTGCTCACACAAAGGATGATCTTCAGGAAACGGCGCTTATGCGTATTTTACGCGGAGCAGGCCCTGTTGGCCTATGCGTGATGCCTGTAAGGCGCGGCCGCCTCCTTCGTCCATTACTGCCGGTAACACGCGCGGATATTATTAAGTATCTGAACGCAAAAAAAATTCTCTGGCGCGAGGATTCTACAAATAACGATGAAATATTTCTTCGCAATCGTGTTCGCCGTCAGCTTGTACCGCTTTTAAACGAGTCATTTCCTTTCTGGAAAAAAGGCGTAATTGCTTTGGCGAAAACTCAACTGCTTATCGCAGATTTTATCACAGAGGAAGCTATAAAATCTATTAAATGGGAAGTACTTCCTAAATCCGCACAAAGAAAAGCTGTGTTCACAGAAGCGCAGAGGAGGGAAGAATTATTTACAGAAGAAGAGATTTTTTTTTCACAACCAGAAATTGTCCGCGAAGAAGCGGTATTTAACGCATGCAATACCCTATTTTCCTCTCTGCCCCTGCGTGATACTTTTTCAAATAAAACTGTAAAACGTTCCGTTGTAAGGAACTTTTGCGAAGAGAAAGTAAAGGCGGCTGATCTTGGTACTGTAAAAATCAAGCGTAAAGACGGTAAAGTGATTATTTCCCGTGTATATAAAGAGTTCTTTGAATGCGGCTTTTCACGGTTGATCAAAGAGAAAGACTGCAATAATCTATAAGTACTACTAAGTATGACATTATTTTGGCAGAATAACGCTGCTATAATAATATGAAAAACATAAATTGCTTTAAATAATTATTTAATGCCGGAGGTATTAATGCCAAACCTTAATGATAATATGCCTGATCGCGGATCTTCTACGCCTCGCCGACCAGGCGGCTTCGCGTTAGTTCTTTTTCTTGTTATAGTCGGCGTATTTATTGCATATTTTTTTAGGGGAGAAAATACCCCCGTTATGAATATTACATACTCTGAGTTCACACGCTTTGTGAATGAAAGTCAGGTTGAATCTGTCACAATATATACAAATGATACGATTGATGTTTTTCTGAAAGGATCATCATCAGGCGTTCAATATAGGACTAATATTCCGTACAGCGATCCAAATCTTTTATCAAATTTAAGGGATAAGAATATTAATATTTCCGGCTCTCCCGCAAAAGTCAGCCCGCTGCGTATTTTACTGGATATGCTTCCATGGATTTTTATTATTTCGATTATTATTTTAATGTTCAGAAACATGCAAGGTGCCGGAATGAAGAATTTTTCTTTCGGTAAAAGCAAGGCAAAGCGTTATCAGGATGAAGGAAGGAAAGTTAGTTTTTCTGATGTAGCAGGACAGAAGGATGCCAAGTTTGAGCTTGAAGAAGTTGTGGAGTTTTTAAAAAATCCGCAGAAGTTTACAAAAATGGGAGCGCGCATTCCAAAGGGTGTTCTCCTTGTCGGAATGCCGGGAACCGGAAAAACATTAATGGCGCGTTCTGTCGCGGGAGAGGCGGGGGTCGCTTTTTTTCATATGTCCGGTTCAGACTTCGTTGAAATGTTTGTCGGCGTTGGAGCAAGCCGCGTAAGGGATCTCTTTGAACAGGGGCGGAAAAACGCTCCCTGCATAATTTTTATTGATGAACTTGACGCTGTCGGACGTACACGCGGCGCGGGGTACGGCGGCGGACATGACGAGCGCGAGCAAACTTTAAATCAATTGTTAGTCGAAATGGACGGCTTTGATTCAAAGGATGGTGTAATTATTCTTGCTGCCACAAACCGTCCTGATGTTCTTGACCCCGCTCTTCTTCGTCCCGGACGATTTGACCGCCAGGTTGTAGTCGCGATGCCTGATATAAAGGAACGCGAAGCGATACTGCAAATTCATTCCGCGAAAATTCCACTTGATAAGGAAATTGATCTTGTGCGTATCGCGCGTGCTACACCAGGAATGAGCGGTGCGGATATCGCGAACCTTGTGAATGAAGCAGCTCTTTTTGCTGCACGCAAGGACAGGACCGAAGTATTAATGTCCGATTTTGAGGAAGCAAGAGACAAGGTTTTAATGGGTGTTGCGCGAAAGACTCTTGTAGTATCAGACAAAGAACGGCGTATGACCGCAATTCACGAAGCGGGGCATGCTATTCTTCACTATTTTTTAAAAAACGCAGACCCTCTTCATAAGGTTACGATTGTTCCGCATGGCAGGGCGTTGGGCGCAGCTCTCTCGCTTCCTGAAGAAGACAGCTACAGTCGTTCCAAAGGCTGGATAGAGGATCGTATCGCCATTTGTTACGGAGGCTGGCTTGCAGAAAGACTATTTTATAATGAGACTACTACAGGAACCAAAAATGACATTCAGCAAGCTACAGAACTTGCGCGTAACATGGTCTGTGAATGGGGGATGTCGGAAGCATTGGGTCCTGTGACCTACGGTCAGGAAGATGAACCGATCTTTATCGGAAAAGAAATTGCACGTCACAAAGATTATTCTGAGAATACAGCGCAGAGAATTGACAATGCTGTCAGGGAAATAATTGATAGTGCAAGAAACAATGCCGCTTTAATTATTGAGAGCCATAAGGATGAGCTTGAAAAACTTGCCGATGCTCTTCTTGTAAAGGAAACACTCGGCGATGACGAAGTGCGTCATGTATTGGGGTTGCCGTCCAAAGAGGAAAGCAGAAATGAATAGGAGATTTTTTTCTGCTAAAGCGTACTTAAACCATAGGTTCGCAGGTAAGCAGATGTTTAAGATAAATTGCTCCTCTCTGCTTCGCACTCCTTCTTCGCCTTTGTGGTTAATTTTCTTTTTCATCATGCCTGTCGTTGATATCCAGTCGCAGGACAATTCACAGGCGGCGCAGCAATATGTAATGTGGATACAGAAGGCAATTGATGAACAGCGGTGGAATGACGCAGCGGCCGCTCTTGTACGGGCAAGTGATTATAACACTGTATCATCTGATATTTCTTATCTTAATGCAGTTGTTGATAATTATTTTGGAGCAGATCGGAACATAATAATTTTCAATCTGGATAATGCGGCAGAAACAAACAGGTGGGTATCCTATAATGAAAATTACGCGCTTCTTTTAAAAACCGAAATGCAAATTGCCCTGCGCGATTACAGAAATGCAATAATTACGCTCGATCGAATCGGAGCAAGAGGAGAAGCGGCGCTAAGCGTTCAAATGAGAGAGGATGTCGCAATGCTGCGCCTTTTGGCTTTACGCGGAATGATTTCTGGTTTCAACCCAGGATATGATATTGGACAGGCGCAGGCGCAGTTTCGAAGCCTTGTGCTTCAGACGATGGATAGATTTCCACGGGAACCGCGTCCTCTTCGCATCTTTTTTGAATATGTGCAAGCCGTGTATTCGCGGCGTTTAAACTCGCCGTCTGAGGGGGAACCGCGTAACATGATACCTTTGCAGCCAAACACGGCTTTAGATGTATATTTGCCTGAAAGCGATATTAATCTTTTTGAGCTTGCAATAAGGCGGCTTCCTCTTTTGCTTGAAGCAGATTCAGACCTTGCATGGATGGCATCTCCTTTTATGAGGGATATTGATGCCGCGCGTCGTTATACCGCGGTTTACCGTGCTGGAGGTGTGCCTAATATCCAAAACAGGGATTTTATGCCGCATCCTGGATCAATTCCGGCAGCTTTGAATCTTGGGTTAATAGACGATGTTAGGGCTATTGAAGAATTGTTTTCTGGAAGCCACGGGTTTAATTATCCTCTTCCTTCGGAAATAACCCAGGCGGGCGGTAACATTCAGAGTTATGCATTCGGTAATCCAATAATTGCAAAGGATATAATGATTGAAACATACAGCCTGCTTCGCAGTGAAGAAGGGCGTGATTTATTTACGCAAAAACTGTTATCATTTACCGGTATTATTACCAATGATGAGGATTATGACGGTTATATTGACTCAATCGCATATTATCATTCCGGAATAATCCGCCATTTTAGTTATGACAGGGATCAGGACAATGTGTATGACCTTACTGTTGAATTTGACGCAAGCGGCATTCCGGAATCTGCACGGATGTTTATATTCGGGCAGAACGATCAGGCTTATATAAATTGGGAACGATATCCTTCTGTCAGGCAAGTGATACTTGGCAATCCAAGGGAAAAATTCCGCATCACAGATCACAGCTATATTGGCTTACATGAAACTCTATTAAATGATAATGTTATATTCACCTTCGGCCCTGTTGATTTTCAATACGCTCCTGTCATACTTACCGAACTTGGCGGGAGCAGAACAATGTCAGGGCTTCAATACCCTGAACCTGTTGGTCAATATATAGACCTTACATATCGATCTTTTATAACTATATGTTCCAGCATCACCCGTCCAAGCCTTGAAATAAACGGCGCAGTTGAAACAGTTTATATGAGCCGTGGTGTGATTTTACAGGCAGTTGAAATTCTGAACGGAAAACAGATTTCTTTTACAGAGTTTGATAGAGGATTCCCTGTAAGTCAGTACATTGATCTGGATTTGGACGGAAGACTTGAAACAATGCGCCGTTTCCGCCGTCCGGCGCAGGATTATATATGGCATGACTTTCTTGACTACCGCAGACTTGTTGCTTCTTCAGAAAGCGATTGGCATGGCAACGGAAGATTTAAGACCATGGAAGTGTATCAGAACGATGGTTCGGTTGTTTATTATTTCGATACCGATGGAAGCGGTTCTTATAATTATTCTGAGACAAGTAAAAAAAATGAATAAAAGGAAAGACTTTTCTGCAATGATGCACCTGAACCAGCGGTTCTCTTATGTGTTTTTATGCCTTCTGATGATCAATTTTACCTTTATATGCTGTGTTACATCATGTAAAAGTGTAAATAACAGCGGGTTTACGCGTACAACAAGTTCGATCAGACTAAGTGATATTGAAAGTCAGCTTTCTGTTAATCCGGTTAACGCATTAAACCTGATATATATCTATAAAGAAGTTTATTCTGAAACAGAGAATAAAAATCAAGAGGACTGGTATCAATTATCATTATACGAACTGGAAGCGACAGGAAACCTGTTGAATCTTCAGCAAAAGGCAATTGAAGAGGGGCGGTGGGAAGCCGCTGAATCATTCGGAAGATCAATTGCAAGTTTAGGAATTGTTACAGAACATACCGGAAAAGAAGCGGATTTTATTCTTGCTGGTGCCAGGCAAAAGCTGGAAGACGGAAATAATCCCGGCGCATTTCTGGCGGCTGTAAGATCGCATGAAATTAAACCAATGGATAAAGAATCCGCCCTCTTGTTTCTGGAAAGCGCTGTACATGCAAGACAGCGCCGCGCATCAGCATTCTTTCTTACCGCGGCGCTTACTGCAGGGGAAAAAAATATTCCTGATTATCTTTATGAATACGCGACGGGACATGACACAGTTACTGACATGATAAAAGGAGTTGCCACAGTTATTGTTGACAGGGGGTTCAGGGTAGAAAGAGGTATGGGCATGGTCGACAGAATAGGAGGTTCAGCCTTTTTTATCGATTCATCAGGGTTGTTAATCACCAATTACCATGTTATTGAAAGTGAAGTTGATCCAAAACATCAAGGTTATTCAAGGCTTTATATCCGCATGGGAGACTCGACAAGTCCCCGTATTCCTGCACGTGTGATAGGCTATGATAAAGCATTGGATCTTGCAGTAATTAAAACAGAGATAGAAACCGAATATGTATTTTCCATTGTTGATCGCGTAATTCCGCGGGTAGGCGATACTGTGCTTGCAATCGGCTCGCCATTGGGGCTTGAAAAAACTGTTACTTCCGGCATTGTCTCCGCGCTTGGAAGGCGTATTCAGCAAATTGGAGGCGTTATTCAAATTGACGCGGCCATAAACAGCGGTAATTCAGGCGGCCCCATAGTAGACAATGAAGGAAGACTGGTCGGAGTTGCCTTTGCCGGTATTTCACAATATCAGGGGTTAAATTTTGCCATTCCCGCAGAAACGCTTGCCGCAGCTCTTCCTCGTATGTTAAATGGGGGAAAAGCGGAGCGTCCATGGCTTGGTCTTGCGTTATACGAAACATATTACGGAGCGGAAATAATCTACACTTTCCCTGGTACGCCAGCGGACAAGCAACTGATAAGCGATGGTTCGTTTATCAGGTCAATCAACGGCAGAAATATAACAGCTTTGCAGGGAGGATTGATTCCGGCTATGCAGGCAGCTGTCTTTTATTGCGGCCCCAATGAACTTGTTGCACTGGAAACAGCTGACAGCGGAGGCACCGTAAAGAAATATATTATGATGACTGTTATGCGCCCCGACCTTCCCCTTCTGGACGCGGCAAAAATTGACAGGCGCGAAAAGGTTGCCGCTCCTCTTTTCGGCATGATACTAACTCAATTACCAAGTACATTATTTTCTTCAAATTTCAGGGTCAACAAGGTTGTTCTGGGCTCAGTTGCCGACAGCGCCGGAATCTCACAGGACGATCCCATTACAATCTCGCGTTTGCGGATATTTGAGGATGAAGGATATGCCCTGCTTGATATTTCAATTAAAAAACGGCGGATGGGATACCTCGAAACCAACATGCAGCTTCCCGCCTACCTTGATTCACCCGATACTTTGTAAGAATAATTATTCATTATGAATCCTTCCGCTTTCCCTGTAACTGCGCCAGTTGTTTTGGGAAAAAATTATATGATCAATAAAATGAAGTCCCAAGATGCGCGCGGCCGTTTGAAGGCGATCTGTTATTTCATCATCTTCCGGCGAACTTTCAAGCTGGCCTGACGGATGGTTATGCGCTACACAAAAGGCGGCAGCTCTGTCCTGAATTAAATCAGCAAAAACTTCGCGCGGATGAACGATGGTTTTATTTACCAGACCGATTGTTACGATTCTTATAGCCAGTACTTCATGAGCTCCGTTTAGCGATAAACTGATAAAATGTTCCTGCTTTCTGTCGGCATAATGCCTGACAAGAGTAAAGATATCAGCAGGCTGTTTAATTCGAACCGAGAATGCGCCGTACCGCCTCTTTCCGAATTCCAGCATTGCGGATATCGTGCATGCTTTGGCTTCTCCTATGGCTTGTAATTCCATTATATTCCTTGTATCGGGAATATCTTTGTTTCTGTCCAGGAAATTTAATAAATCCCCTGCAAGGGTTTTCACATTTTTTTATGAGTGCCGGTATTCAGAATGATTGAAAGCAATTCTCTGTCGGAAAGAGAAGCGGCTCCGTTTGCCAGCAGCTTTTCCCGGGGCTGCTGTTCGTTCGGGAGAGCTGAAAATACATTTGTTTTTTATTTTTTTTCATACTCTCATATGGGTGTGATTATATTGATTTGCATGACTGAAATTAATCTTTCTTCGCGATTTGTTACAGTCACCTTTTATTATTTTTCGCCGAAAATTTAATTATGGTAAAATTATTATTTCCAATATTATTAGTTTTTGCTTTCTTTTCCTGCGCTTCTTTATCAAGGGGAACCGGTTCTGTTCCAATTGAAGAGCCTGAATATACTGAAAAAGACATTGATCCTATTAAGGAAATTGAAACGGCACAAAAGCCTGAGCTTCCCGAATATATCATGGGACAGGGAAAGGTCAGCGCTGATAAAATGGCTCTTTTTCTTGTTCAGAACAACTCAGTAATTGATTCAAACTACGCGAAAACACTTGCGGGATTTTATTTGCAAGAAGCTTTTTTCGAGGGAGTTAACCATGATATTGCATTTGTCCAGATGTGCCTGGAGACAGGCTATCTGCGTTATGGCGGAGACGTCAAACCGGAGCAGTATAATTTTGCCGGTATGGGAGCTGTAGGTAACGGAGAACCAGGCCTTTCTTTTCCTGACCCGCGAACAGGGGTGCGTGCGCATATCCAGCATCTGAAAGCCTATGGAAGCGAAGAACCTCTTAACAGAGAGCTTGTTAACCCCCGTTTCAGATATGTAAGGAGAGGAGCCGCTCCCACTTACGAGGGGCTTGCGGGTACATGGGCGGCTGACAGGCAGTATGCAGTTAAAATTAATTCAATTTTAAGGCGGCTTTATGATTTTGCTTTTTAAGGCAATCAGGGCTGTTTCTTGCCGGATTAACGTAAAATTATATATTTGACGTAATTCCAAAAGAGGGTATACTGGTAACAATGATGATTCATAACTGTAAAGCCGAAGAACAGCAGTATTTGGGGTATTAAATAGCGATGGAAGTTACAGTTCAGATCTTTACAGGAGGGTTTTCCGGCGCATCGGTTCCGTTTGAACTTATTGAACAAAAACTGCTTTCCTTTATTAATCGGTTTCGTGTAACAAAAGTCATAATGGGATGGTCTGTTGATAAACCGCTCTATGAAAAAACAGCCGCTCTTTTGTCCAAACATAATATAGAGTATTATCTGTGGTTTCCCGTATTTTCAGAAACAGGCGCATTAAAGAACCTGTCGCCTCTTGTTGACTATACAGGAAGCTCAATTGACAAAAGCGACAATAATCCGGATGAGGATTTTTTCTTTTGCTGTCCGAATAACAGATTTAACATAGCAAAAATTACCGACATATTCAATGAAAACTTCGCTTCAATTAAATTCAACGGAGTTTTTCTGGACAGAATTCGTTATCCGTCATTTGCCGGAGAGCAGGGAAAAAGAGGCGTGTTTACATGTTTTTGCCCTGAATGCATAAAAATATACAGAAGTGAAAATTTTGACATTGAAAAACTTAAATTATCCCTGTGTGATCCCGAGTTTTCGCTTCTTGGTCTTAAAAAATATCTGGGCAGCGGAATGTATGAATTTCAGGATAAGGTCATATCGTCATTTTTTCAAATAAAAAGAAATATTATCTATTACAGCCTTCAGAGAATATGCATGTATTTCAGGAAAAAGAACTACAGTATCGGTTTAGATGTGTTCGCTCCTTTTTTATCGCAGTTTACAGGTCAGGATATAGTTAAACTTTCGGGACTGTGCGATTTTATAAAACCGATGATGTACCGTACAACTTGCGCTCCTGCGGGACTGCCGTTTGAAACTGAAGCGCTGCTACAGCAAACTTGCGGCACGGAAAACGATAATTATAAAAGATTTTTCAAACTGTTGGGTATAAAACCTGAGTATCCTCCGTCTGCGTATGATGTACAATCCGGCGGTTTTAAAAACAAACCATTTGATGTTGATTTTACTGTAAAGGAGCTGCATGATCTTTCGCTTTTATCCTTCTGTCCTGTTTATGCGGGTATTGAAATTAACAGGGTAAAAGACGCTGCACAGCCTGATCCTGCGTACATCGAAGAGACAATTAAAGCGTATTCTAAAGCCGGTATCCGCGGCTTTACACTCTCATGGAACCTGCTTGACATGCCAGAAGAAAATATTGATAAAGCGGTGCAGCTATTTTCGTCTTAACACAATGATCCGCGATACTGGTTTATTCCCAGATTATCAAGCCTCTCTCTATGAATAATTAACCGTTTGGAAAAATCATCAAAGTCTTTTTTATCTTTCGGTGTCCATAGCGATTCAGCGATTGCGCACATACGCGGGAAGATCATGTATTCCGCTATTTTCCCTGCATAAATCAATTCTGACCACAGATTACCCTGTCCGCCAATCACATATTTCGCGTCTTTTTCATTCATTAAAGCAGGTACCGGATCCATTGAATATGATTTTAAGACTGTAGATGCTTTTGCATACAACGCACCTGGTTCTTCCCTGGAATCCTGCTGCTTATAATCAAGATAGCAGCCGCCGGTGCAGGGCGACATGATTACTTCATGGCCGAGCCTTGCTGCTTTTATTCCGCCTTCGTCGCCTCTCCACGACATAACAACCGCTTCTTTTGGGAGTTTGAGCTGCCTGGCACCATCAGGACAGGAATCATCGCCGAATCCATGGTTCGGAGTTTCGTTTGAGGTTCCAAGTATTTCATCCCAGCCTATCGCAGTTTTATGTTTTTCAGACAGCATCTGTACAAGTTTGAATGTAATCCAGCTTTGCAGTTCTGCCGGTCTTTTTAATCCAAGCTCTTTCAGCCTGCTCCGGCATTTGGGACATGCTTCCCACCGGTTATACAAAACTTCATCTCCGCCGATATGCACCCATTTTGAAGGGAAGAGACCTGCAAGCGTATCAAATACTTTTTCAGCCAAATCAAATATCCGATCATTTCCTGCGCATAAAACATCTTCGAATATACCGAATCGTTCTTCAACTTCATATGGGCCGCCCGTGCAGCCAAATTCAGGATAGGAAGCGAGAATCGCACTTGCGTGCCCTGGAAGGTCAACTTCCGGAATCACTTCGATATGACGGACAGAGGCATAATTTACGACATCACGGATTTCATCTTCTGTATAGAAGCCGCCAGACGGGGGCAAATCCGGAATCCTGTAATTCTTCCGCAATGAGCCTATTTCAGTTAACAACGGATATTCTGCTACCTTAAACCGCCAGCCCTGATCGTCTGTAAGGTGCCAATGAAAACGGTTTATGTGGTGCAGGGAGAGAACATCCAGTAAATTTTTTATAAAAAGAACCGAATAAAAATACCTTGAGCAGTCAAGCATGAAGCCTCTCCAGGAAAAACGGGGATAATCCGTAATTTCCGCGCATGGCAGAGTAAGAACGCCGTCTTTAAACCCGGAAAGCGTTAGCTGACGAAAGGTTTCCATGCAGTGATGCATACCCGCATCTGCCGGGGCTTCGGCTGTTATTCTGTCTTTTTCGATGATAAGCCTGTATGCCTCAAATACCTTATCTGTATCCGCGCCGAATTGCTCTTGAGCGCATTCCTTCTTTATTATATCCGGCAGACTTTCAGACTTAAAGAAACCTTCGTTATATTTTACGGAAACCGGTTTTGGTATAATGGAAAGCTGTTCCCTCATTTATTGTTCTCCTTCTTAAAGATACTCCGTTCTGTGATTTCTGTTATTAGAATACAATAGATATGATTCCTATTATTGTCAATGAATATTTTTCCGAAACACCGGTACATTTGCCGCGGTAATAATTTGACTTCGGGTTTTTTCTGTGATATATTCGTGTTATGCGTAAATTAAAAGCTGCTGTAATCGGCGCGGGAAGCACCTATACTCCCGAGCTTATAAGGGGTTTTATAGACAAACGCAGCAGTCTTGACTTTCAGTCATTTTGTTTAATGGATATAGACAGGGAAAAACTTGATATTGTAGGCGGCCTTGCGAAAAGAATGCTCTATTCAAACTGGTTTAAGGGCGAGGTTGTTTTAACTTGCGATCTTGATGAGGCGATAAAGAACGCGGATTATATCTTTGCGCAGATTCGTGTCGGATGCATGCAGGCGCGTATTCGCGATGAAAAGATTCCGCTTAAGCACGGACTTTTGGGGCAGGAAACAACGGGAGCGGGAGGTTTTATGAACGCGCTTCGTACAATTCCCGTTATGCTTGACATGGCAAGGCGCATAGAAAAACTTGCTCCTGATGCGTGGCTTATCAATTTTACCAACCCGTCAGGTATTGTCGCCGAAGCTTTAATGAATCATTCAAAAGTAAAAATGGTCGGATTATGCAATTGTTTTGTTAATATGAAGGCAGGCATTGCGGAAAATATCGGCAGGGAAGATTTTGACTATGAGTATATCGGTTTGAACCATTTAAGCTGGATTACTTCTGTTACTGTTGACGGGGAAAATGTTCTTGAAAAACTCGGCAAGTCAGTCGGCGCCAAACTTAAAAATATTCCTGATGTTGATTATGATGACGAACTTTTAGCGGCTGTTCCGGCTGTACCGTCATATTACTTAAGCTATTTTTATATGCGCGATCAGCAGCTTCAAAAATGCCTTAAAGCAGAAAAAACGCGCGGAGAGATATGCGTTGGTATTGAAGATGCTCTTATCGAAAAATACAGGAATCCTGATCTTAAAGATAAACCTAAGGAACTTGAAGAAAGGGGCGGCTCTCTTTATTCGGCTGCCGCTATAACCGTAGTTGACGCAATAGAAAACGATAAAAATGAGTACCATGTTGTCGGAGTCAGGAATAACGGCGCAATCCCTTTTATGGCGGATGATGATGTAGTGGAGATAAAGTGCATTGTGAACCGCAGCGGAATAACCCCTGTCGCTGTTAAGAATACGCAGAATCATTTCATTAAAGGATTGATGCAGGCGGTGAAAGCCTACGAGAAACTTACTGTAGCGGCCGCTGTTAACGGCAGCAGGAAAGACGCGCTTGCCGCTCTTATGATACATCCGCTTATAGGCGATTTTCAGAAAGCGAAAGCTGTATTCGATGATATGGCAAGAGCCAACGCGGAATTCCTACCTAAAGGATTGCTGCCTTAAGGACTAACATGGAATATGTTATCGGCGTAGATACAGGAGCGACTAAAAGCCATCTCGCTCTGTTTGATACAGCAGGCGTTCTTGTCGATTTCGGCAGGTGGGGGCCTTTGAATCATGAAGCGCTTCCCGGCTCCTTTGATCAGTTTTATGAAGAACTCAAACAGTTTATATCGCAGGTTTTGGAAAAACACGCCTTGAAACCTGAACAGACAGCATCCGCTGTTTTCGGCATTGCCGGCGTTGATACCAAAAAACAGCACGGTATTGTATCCGAAATAATCGAAAAGATTGGATTTAATAAATTTACGCTGGCAAATGACGCGTTCCTTGGAATCCCTGCCGGGAGTCCTTCCTGTACCGGCGTATGCGCGATAAACGGAAGCGGCAGCACATTGGCAGGCATTAACAAACAGGGAAAGATGCTCCAGATAGGAGGGGTAGGGTATTTGTCGGCCGATTTCGGAGGAGGGGGAATGCTTGGTAAATCGGCAATCTCCGCCGTTTACAGGGAACTCTTTCGCAGGGGAGAGAAAACATGCCTCTCATCCGCTCTTATGGGAAAACTTGGAATTGAGGACAAGTATGACTTTATTGATAAAATGTATGAAAAGTTAGAGGACGGCAGTATCAACGTTCATGACTGCGGCAAAATGCTTTTTGAAGCGGCAAAGGAAAATGATAAAGTCGCTTCCGGTATTCTGCGTGACTGCGGAACAAGTTACGCAAACGGCATTTCCGGCATGATAGACGAGCTTAACTTAGGCAGTGATAACGAAGATGTTAATGTTGTTTTTGCCGGTTCTGTTTTTGTTAAGGGCGGACATCCAATTGTTATTGATACAATTAAAGATAAATTAAAAATTAACTGCCCGGGTATTAATATTAATTACAATCTTTTAAAAACACCGCCCGTCGCCGGAGCTGTTTATTGGGCGCTTAATAATTCAGGTATTGGCGGCAAAAGCAGCTATTATGAAAAAGTCTGTAAACAGTTAAGCAATATCGATTAAACTTTTGCAAAAATATCTGTTGAATTGGTAAAGCTTAATTTAAGGTTTTCCCTTATGGACGGTATAATTGGTCTTTAACCTTTAACCGCTCCTGCGGATACACCCTTTGTTATCTGCTTCCTGAAGATTATGTAAAATATAATCATCGGCATCATGCCTATTACAAGCGCGGTAAATTGCTTGCCGTAATCTGTGGCCAGGGCGCCTGCGAACATGTTAATTCCCAAAGGCACTGTTTTAAGACTGTCTGATGAAACCAGTATGTTAATCAGCATAAATTCATTCCATGTTCCTGTAACCTGAAGGATTGCGACAGTTGTAGCGACCGGCGCTGCCATTGGAAGGATTATCCACCAGAAAATACCAAGATATTTGGCGCCGTCAATGCGGGCGGATTCTATAACTTCGTTCGGAATACCTTTAATGTATTCTGTCGCTAGATAAACGCCTATCGGAAGGCCGATTCCGATGTACGGGATAAGCACCCCAAGCCTTGTATTGTAAAGCCCGACAGTTCTTATTAACAAAAAGAGGGGAACCATTATGCACTGAAGAGTTATTAAAATACCTATAATAAAGCTGCTGTGAAGGACAGGAGTTAATTTATTAGGCAGTTTGGCAAATGCGAAACCCGCCATAAAACTTAATATAATTATAAAAATTGTTGTTATTGATGTATAAAAAACGCTGTTCAATATAAGCGTGGCAAAGTTAGCGTTAGTCCATGTTAAAGGATAATTTTTTACAAACCAGGATTCAGGTAGAGCCAGTTTGCTTGTAAGCATGTATTCCTGGGTCGTTTTAAAAGAAGCCATTATAACCCAGAATATAGGATAAATGGCAAGTACAGCGAATAAAACGAGTATAGCATACATTATGGTAAGTGTTACAGGATTTGTTTTACGGATATCACTCATATTAATCCTCTGTTGAAAAACGTTTTTCTACAGCTCTGGTTAACCCGATAAGAATAAAGCAGATTATTACCATTATTGTAGAAATGGAATTGGCTACGGGATAGTCAGGCGCCTGACGGAAGGCTTTTTTAAACATGTAGATGGAAAGAACGCTTGTGCTGTCCGCAGGGCGACCCTCAGTCATTACCCAGATAAGGTCAAATGATTTTAACGAGCCTGATATCGCAAGTATCGCGCAGGTAACGATAACACCTGACAATGCCGGTAAAATAATGTAACGCAGTGTCTGCCATTCGCTTGCTCCGTCAATCTTTGAAGCTTCTATAATGGAAACATCAATCTTTTGAAGGTTCGCAAGGAAGATGAGCATATAAAGCCCTGTATACATCCAGAGTATTACAGCTAAAACAGGAATAATATCAGCGCCTGAAGGAATATACATAGCATCAGGATTAGACATTTTCTGCAACTCTAAAATAACGCTCTGTGAGCCGAGGAAAAATCTTTTAAACAGAATACCGATGATTACAGCCGAGACTACATTGGGAAGGTAGATTACAGCCTGGAAAAAATCTGTTCCCTTTACAAGACCGCGGGAAAGTATGTAAGCAAGGAAGAATCCTAATGGTATTTGACCCAGAACAGATATTAAAACAATGTAAATATTATTCTTTAACGCTACGTAAAAAAGCGGATCAGCGAAAACTTTTTTATAAGCTTCTATTCCGCCAAAACCGTGGTTTTTTATATCCATAATTAAGCCGCTGCGGTATGTTGAAAAACTTAAAATAATTGAAAAAACTACAGGAAACGCCATTACGAAAAGGAATAGAAGCAGGGCAGGTAGAACAAGTATAGCGTAAGAAGTTCTTATTTCGGCTGCTTTTGTCAGATTTTTGTTCATACTTACCCTGCCTTCTATTCTATTTTTGTGTTATCTAGCCGGATACGCGTTCGGGTTTGCTCTCTTATACGCTTCCCATGCTGTCTGAACAGTAGCTGCTACCTGCGCGCCTGTCTGGCGCTGTAATGCAAGCTGAATCAAACCGGAATTGATTGGTTCATAAACTTCGGATGGTAATACACCGTCAATTACTGATGTAGATGTAGTAAAAGTATTTCCAATCGCGCCGACAGCTCTCTGCATCGGTTCAAGCCGCATTGCATTAAAGTCAAGATCGGTTCTTGACGGAGTCGGCGTGCCGCCGTGCTCAGTCCTCAACTGGGAAACTTCCTTTCCGGTTAAATATTTAACAAGCTCCCATGCAAGTCTTTCTTTTTCCGAACCTGCGGGGATCGCGGCGCTCATTGCATATCCTACTCCGAGGATTACAGAGCTTGAACTGTTGATTGCTGTACCCGGAATATCAGGGAATACGCCGATTCTGATGCTATTCTGTCTTGCGGGGGTAATCAAAGCCTGTCCGGTATCTGCGTCAGTAATGAACGCGCCTACACGCCAGTCGCCGTCTATATAGTACGCGCCCTGGTTATTCGCGAACATACCCGGTCCATCACCATAACCTACGCCTACAGCCGCTTGGGAAATTACGCCGTCTTGATACATCTGCCTGATAAAGTTAAGAGCGTTTACAAATGACGCATCCGTAAATTTCAGCGTACCGTTGTAGATTTTTTGTTCCCAATTCGCGCCGCAGAAACGCCCTGCTACCATCGAGAACAAGCAGCTTTGCATTACCCATTCGCTCTCGGCGGGGATAAGGACTGTCTGATAACCGGCGGCCCTGAGTACGGGTACTTGAGCAACGAGATCGGCATAAGTTCTGGCAGGCTGAAGCCCAGCAGCGTTCAAAACCTCCATGTTTGTAAAGAAAGCATGGGTTGTTGTGATGCCCTGCGGGATCATTGCCATATAACCGGCCTGCTGCTGACTTGGATCCATTGTCAGGGGTAAATAGTTGTTTCTGAAGTTGCTTTCCCTGTTAATAAATGGCGTAAGATCCTTTAAAAGCTTCTGATCATGAAGATAATCCGACCTTCCGGACGGCCATACATACATTACATCGGGGAGCTGCCCGGCTGCGGCATAAGCCCTCATCTTGTCGTGATAGGCATCATCAAAGAGATTTTCCCTTTCGATAATAACACCGGGATTATTCCTCTGGAATGTATTAAACCATAAATCCGCATCTGCTATCGCATTCGGCGCTGAAGCTTCAAGATAGTACAATACTCTGATTGTAGTGGTTGTATCCGATGCTGCTGCGTTGCGATTGCCGCCCGCAAACAGGGAGCCCGCAACCAATAGTGTGAGAATTAAAATCCCCACAACCCTTAATTTTGTAAACATTGTTAAACCTCCTATGGTTATGATTACTAAATTTATAATACAGCTATTTTTTACTGCGGTCAAATTAAATCTTTGTAAACGGCCTGGAGCCTGTTAAATTTGCAGATTTACGCAGTTATTAGGCCGGTTTCCGGCTTTATACTGAAATTACGGACAGTTTAAGCGTACACAAGTTTCTTTTTCCGCCTTAGTATTTGTTCATCATTCAGCCTATAGTAAGCTATCACTATAGTCTGTAGTTGCAAATCACTATAGGCTATAGTGATAGTTCACTATAGCCTATAGTGAACTGTCACTAAGCACTATATTAACATATAATTCAAGGCAGGAACTTTGTATCAGAATACCAATGTATAGGTGGGCTGTCCAGGAAGCCGGTTACTTACTGTACAGCCGGACTAAAGTCCGATGTTTTTTCTCCTGTTTCTCCCAAATAGTACGAAAAAACGACAATTAGGAAGGTGTCCGAAAAAGTATTTCATACTTTTCGGACACAGCCCAAAGAGAAGAAAATACTCAAAAACTGATGTTTTTTCACATTTTCTATATAATATTGGGCAAAATCCGATAAACTCCTAGCCTCACTGCCTGTTTTATGCTATCATTACCAGTAATGAGTAAATCAAAAACATTTCAGGTTGATCAAAAAGTAGTTTATCCAAGCCAGGGTGTCGGAGTAATCAAGTCTATAGTCCAGAAGAAGTTTAAAGACGCAAAAATCCCCTATTATGTTATATATCTCGAAGTAACTGACATGACTATTATGGTTCCGGTTGATAAGGCTGTGGGTCTGGGTATCCGCCCGACTGTTTCCAGAGACGAAGCCATGAAAGCGCTGGAACTTATCGGGGAAGACTATGAACCGATTCCTTCAGACTGGAAAATGCGCTATCAAATGAATCTTGAGCTTCTTAAAAAGGGAAGTATAAGGGATATAGCGGTTATTGTCCGTTCTCTTTATCACCGCAGCAAGGTTAAGGAACTGCCCATTCTCGAGCGCAAGCTTTACGATTCCGCGCTTAAGCTGCTGGAAGATGAAGTTTCCATTTCCCTGCGTAAATCAAAAGACGATGTTCAGAACTTGATTTTCGCAAGACTGGAACTGGAAGAGTAACGGGAGGGTTCGCTGTGAGTAATGATAAAATTGCTGCTGTAATTCTGGCTGCAGGCGCGTCCAGCAGAATGGACGGAGTCAAGAAGGAGTATCAAAAGCTTCCATCCGGTATTACTGTGCTGGAAACCGCTATCCGCACTTTTTCGTCTGTCGCCTCGGTGGATATAATCTGCATTGCCGCCTGTGAAACAACTGAAGCCCAGGACGCGATTACCCCTGAGTGCCGCGAGCTTTTAAAATCCAGGATTGTTTTCACTGACGGAGGCGCTACGCGCTGCGCTTCGGCTCTTAACGCGCTTCGCGCTCTTTCCAGATTCAATCCTGGTTATGTGCTAATTCATGACGGGGCAAGGCCGTTTGTCAGTATTCAGATGATAGAAAATATTATTACCGCTGTCAGGGAATACGGCGCTGTTATTCCTTTGCTTCCCCTCAGCGATACTCCCAAAGAATGTGAAGCAAGCGAAAAAGAACAAATTATGTTTATAAAGAGTCACTTAAAGAGGATGAATGTGGGGATTGCGCAGACACCTCAGGCTTTTAAATATTCTGAGATTCTCCGCGCGCATGAGATGGCGGCAAGTACGGAAGACGAAGAGTTTACAGATGACGCGGAGGTTTGGGGCAGGTTTGCAGGGAATGTCGCTGTTATTCCGGGCGATCCCGCGAACAGAAAGATAACCTTTAAAGAGGACCTGACTTGAGAGTTCTGCCGCGAAAAGAAACATGTATATAAAAAAACCCTTTGTGCTGCTTTGTGCGCCTTTGTGGTTAATATTGTTTCTTCTTGGTATTGCGGCATGTGAGCGGAAGAATGCTGAAAATATTCCTGTTCAGTCTCTTGTTACATGGTCCGGCGCGTATCCCGCAGCGATATTACAGACAGGTGAATATCCGCTTTGGTTTCAGCTAACAGAAAACGGGCCTGTTCATATTGCTTTTGCGGAAGAAGCGCTTTTTTCCCGCGATCTTGTTCCGTGGCCGTATGCGCTGCATATCAGGTACATGGAAGAAAGGGACGGCGGTATTGTTATGGCTGTGAACCGCTATGGTTTTTTAAAACTAGGCCCTGAAAACGCATCTTTGGGGAGCGGGCTTCCCCTGTATTGTTTTTACGGCGGAAATTACTGGAGTGAGTATACAGTAGGCGGCCTTGTTTTTTATGAAGGAGAGCCGGCCGCTCTTGTTTACCCTGATGATCGTTTTCTGGATTCTGCTTCGACTCTCCTTAATGGAAAATCTCCGGTGTCCGTGATATGGTCATTTAACATGAACTCCAATGTTCCCTATCCTTTGGATATTCCCGCGCTGCAATTCTTCCCGCAGGATGACGGATGGGCAATAGATACGCTGCGTCAGGGAAGCGACGGCTTTTTCCATTACAGAGCTGTAAAAAGGAATGACCCTTTTCCAGAAATCCGTACGCTGCGTACTGCGAATCTTTCGCAGGCAGGAGAGGAAACATCCATAGAAATATTTTATGATTCTTTTCCGCGCGACAGCGGGATTACTGTTAATCCGCGTTTACCCGAACTGCCTGAAGGATTTGCATACACTGGAACAGGTTATGCCTCAGACAGTTTATTCGCATCATGGGAAGAACAGATTGATTACAGTATCGGAGCCGCGGGGTTTGTTATAATTAAGCCTTAACATTTCCCTTTAATTTTTATAGACTTATGTTATGGAAAAACTTCGGATATTGATTCCAAAGGGAAGAATTTTCGATAATGTCAGCCGTCTGTTCGCAGAAGCCGGATTTCCGATTTCTCTTGCGGACAGAACATACAGACCGTCGCTTGGAGTCTCATGGCTTGACGCTAAAATCATGAAGCCCCAGAATGTGGGGGAGCTTCTTGAATTAGGCAGCCATGACGCGGGCTTTACAGGCATTGACTGGATAAATGAAAGCGGCTCCGATGTTGAAAAAATACTAGATCTTGGTTTTGATAAAGTGCGTATTGTCGCAGCTGTTCCTCATGATTATGATGAGGATAAATTAAAATCCAAAAAAATTGTTGCGGCGACAGAGTATGTTAATCTTGCAAAAAAATGGCTTGATTCCCGTGGATATCAATACCGTATACTTCGCACTTACGGCGCGACTGAAGTTTTTCCGCCGGATGACGCGGATATGATAATCGATAATACTTCTTCGGGGCAGACATTAAAAGATAACGGCCTTAAAATAATCGGTACATTGCTTGAATCATCAACATATTTTGCCGCTTCACGCCGCGCCATGGAAAACGCGGAAAAAAGAAGCCGCATTGAAGAACTTTCGATGCTTTTCCGCGCAGTCCTTGACGGACGGGAACGCGTAATGCTCGAAATGAACATTCCAAAGGAGCAATTTGAATCCCTTTCATACCTCCCTGCGATGCGCAGCCCTACAATCGCGTCTTTATACGGAGACGCCGGTTTTGCCGTGAAAATCGCTGTTAACAAACATGAAGTTCCAGACATTATTCCCAAGCTTAAAAAAATGGGCGCTCTTGATATCGTGGAGTATGACCTTCGAAAAGTTGTGCAGTGAGGAAAAAATGAGCAGGATTGCGGAGATAGACAGAAAAACCAGCGAGACAGAAATATTTATAAGACTGAATATTGACGGTAAAGGCGAATCAAAACTTGATTATCCCGTAGGATTTATGTCGCATATGCTGAAAACATTTGCGCGTCACGGGTTGTTTGATATTGAGGTACGCGCGAAGGGAGATGTTGAAGTAGATCAGCATCACATTGTGGAAGATACGGGGATTGTGCTCGGGCAATGTTTTGCCAAAGCGTTAGGTGATAAACGCGGCATCAGGCGGAGCGGAAGCTGCATTTTCCCGATGGATGAGTGTCTTGCGCGCGCCGCCGCGGATATGTCAGGAAGGGCGTTTTTGTTCTTTGACGGCCAGCTTACATGCGCTCCGTTTGTTTGTGCGGCGGATAACGGAACACAGAGCGAGTTTCAAACCGATGTAATCGAAGATTTCTGGCAGGCTTTTGTATGCGCCGCCGGGTGCAATCTGCATCTGGAAATTATCCGCGGAAGAAGCGATCATCATAAAATAGAAGCGCTTTTTAAAGCAGCTTCCCGCGCGTTACGCGCAGCATGCGAACATGATGAACGCGCCCGTGACTCGATTCCGTCGACCAAGGGAGTTATTCCCGGCTTTAAATCTCCTGGAGTCATGGTTTGATCGGCGTAATTGATTACGGCGCGGGGAATCTAGGTTCTGTAATGAACGCGCTTAAAAGGCTTTCATCTCCCTCTCGTTTTGCATCAGGGCCTGAGGAGCTTGTTCCGGCATCTTCTCCTTTTGAAAAGATTATTTTTCCAGGAGACGGACATTTCGCCACAGCAATGTATTCACTTGAAAAATCAGGCTACGCGCAGGCGATTAAAGAATGGATAAAAGCTGATAAACCTTTTTTAGGAATATGTATCGGCTTACAATTATTGTTTGAGTCATCTGAAGAAACCCGGCAAAAGCAAAGTGAAGAAGTTAAGGGGCTTTCAGTAATTAAGGGAAATGTTAAACGCTTTCCCGGGCGCAAAGTTCCGCAGATTGGCTGGAATTGGACAACAGCCCGCCCTGAATCAAAATTATTTAAAGGTTTAAGCAAAGGAAGTTTTTTTTATTACATACATTCATATTATGCCGACCCTTTAGAAAAGGAAATCAGCGCCGCACAAACCGAATATTATGTGCGTTATTGCTGCGCTGTGGAAAAAGGTGCGCTTGCGGCTGTGCAGTTTCATCCTGAAAAATCAGGAACCGCAGGGCTTGCGTTATTAAGAAACTGGATTTTGCATTAATTTTTTAGTTAGTCGCTGAACTATGTTCCGAGTAAATAATGCGGACACATTACCGATGACTCTAATTGGTGTTTATTTATAATGCGCACTTGTGTTCAAGAATTAATATAACACAACTTGTTTTTTTAATATGCCGTTGATATTATCCAAGAGATTGTTTTTTAAAGCATTGGATTGCTCGTTTTTTTTATCAACGTTTTCGCAGTATTTGGATATTTCATTTTGTTTTTTTAAGTCAGTCTTATCTCCGCAAACCGGTATTTTCACAATTATATCTCCCAATCTTGATTTGCCGCCTTTGTGAGTAAATGAAAAGGGTTTTTTCATTACTTCTGATAGAATTGCATATTTAAGATACTCATTTGTTATTTGAGAGGTAAACTCATCTCTTATTACAAGAGGAATAACCTTTTCAGATAATGAGAATCGCCCTTCTCTATAAAACAATCCAATTGAACCATCTATATTCCATGTCAGGCAATCACTAAAATATTTAATATTTTCTAAATTATCTTGCAGATAACCATAACCAGTTTCATCAAAAAATTTAGATGCTCCAAAAACAGGGATTTTACCTGGATTATTTAATACAAAATCCCTGGTTAAAAACGAATTGTTTGTAGTTATGGATAAATCGCATATTTCTTTTACCAATTTTGTTGTAAAAGTCTCCAGCATGTCATCGATAAAATATGGAATTGAGATCTCATGTGCATTTAATTCTTTTATTTGGCTATACAATTCATTCTTCTTATAGGTTAGCAGCTTGTACTTTTCAGCAAGACATTTTTGTTGTTCTAAATTAAATTTTCCTTGAAGGTCTATGGGTATCGTTATTTTCACACGTTTCATGTTTGATAACGAAGCGCGGAAATTTCTGTCGAATGACAATGTTTCTTTTAATAAATATAACTGATAAATTAAGTATGATGGCTCAATATTTTTACTCAATATTGTAATTGTCCCGCAATGGTCTGTTGTTGCGAACGATGTATTGGGCTGTATATGATTTAAATCAAAATTTCCATCAATACCCCATAAAATTACGTCGTAATCAAAGGAAGTAAAATTGGATTTATCTATGAATCCAAATGGCTCGAACACATTCGCACTAAAAACGGGAATGTTACCTGCTATAGACGGCAATTTATTCCTTAAAACCCGTTTCCCAATTTCGAGTTTAAAATATTGTTTATCACCTAAGACGATTTCACAATATTTCATGCTTTAATCCTTTATCTTGGAAATCACATGAAGATAATCGTCCAATACTGCTTTAAGTCCGGTTAATTCTTCTTCGAATTCATCTAGAGTTATTGTTTTTTTTGACTCTTCAATACCTAATGCAATTTTCTCATCAATAGACCACCACCTGTCAATAACCCAATGTGAAGAATCTTTAAATAAAATTACGGGCTGTATTTTGCATCTTGGATATTTTGATACGAACCGCTCGTTAAAATCTAATTTTGACGCACAAAAGAATTTGAATAATGTTTCCATTTCAGGCAAATCTGTTTCAGGAATATCTTCTCTCCTTATGCTTGTCAGTTTTTCTCCGATATCAGAAGCAAGATAAGTAAAAACAGGATCAGTTTGTACTTCATCGGGATGCTGCTTCTTCATTAAAACCAGTATATAAGCGTGAACACTATTGGTAAAAAAAGTCCTTACGGGAAGTGATATAAGCGCCTCTAATATACAATTTTGCAAAATATGGTCACGTAATTTTTTTCCTTGGATCCTGCTTAATAAACCATCCGGAATTACTATAAAAGCTCTCCCGCCTTTTTTGAGAGAATTTACAATCCATTCTAAAGCGAGCCCCTCGAGCCCAAGAGCATTTACCGGATACTTGTCTTTTGTATGAGGTGTTACACGAATTTCTTCTTTAATAATCCCTGAACCTCTTGTGACATAAGGAGGATTGCTTAGAATATAATCATATTTTTCATCTTCGTTTTCTATTATGTGGCCAAATGTTCCTAAATTATCCTTAAAAAGCTTAAAAGTAGAATTGAATATATTTGAAAAGCTTAGAGTGCAAGTTGGATACCTAAATAAAATTTCTGATAAGTATATTAACATGTTTGCCTTGGCTAATATAATTGTTCGTTCATCTTCTCTTTCAAATCCTTTATCAAAACCATGAAAAATAAATGATGGTGAAATGTCACCGTTTTTATCTGGTATGTATTCTTTGCGCATAGAATCATTCAAATTAAGCAGTTCAAGTAAAAATCCTCCAACACCGCAAAATGGATCACAGATTCGTTTATTCTGAAATTTGAATGTATTATCATTAAGCTGAGCCATGCGAATTATTGATTGAACAAGTTTTCGCGGCGTAAAATATTGTCCCATAGCCTCTACTTCCTGCTTTAGAAAACTTTCGTATAGCTTGGTTTTGAACTGTTTATCAATATTTGTTAAGCTGCCGACTTCTTCACTATAATCATTAAGATGTTTCAATGAACGCGCAAACAAAAGCGATTGAGAAAGATTTGCATTACCTGCTTCATCTACAAAGATAGTTCCGTTAATAATTGTGGTCCCGTCAGCACCCTCGCGGAACAACCGCCGGATTTTACGCCGCGAATTCTTTGCATAATAATCCAACGCGTCGCTTGCGTCAATTTTAGATTTATTAAAAACTTTTTCAAAACAATAATCGCTGCCTAAGACTTTTAAATCGCTTAAGAATTTGAAGATAAAGAGTTCAACAACATTATACAAGCATTTAATTGGCGTTTTACCTGTAGCCGCCCAAATGGTCTGCCATAATCTGTTTGCCAATGAAGTCGGATTGATGAACTCAGCTCGTTTTATTCTTGAATTCTTTATTGAAATGGATTGATTGATTTGATCAATTAAAAACTCAATAGTGTCAATATTGCTTACTTGCGTATTGCTGAAAACTGTTCTAATTTCTTCACCGGCATCATTGCATATTTTGTCGCCATTAAGAGCGTTAACCCAAAATGTTTTTGTCCCGTCAGTAACTATAAAAATTTTACATATTAGTTTTGCAATATTGATTTCTTGAGCTATGGCATTTAAAATCAATTTATTTGAATTAAGTTCATGCGGTTGTTTATATTCGACAAAAGCAACAACTTCTTTTTGGTACAGCATTAAACCATCGGGTTTTTTGTTTCCAAAGCCATTATAATCCTTTCTCTTAAGTATTCCGGCTTTTACAAGCTGATTTATAGTTGAATTTCCTAATTTAAAATAGGTAAATTTCCCAATTTGCTGAGGTATGGTTTGAAGGAGTTCTTCACTCATTAGTACTCTCCTTTTTTCCCGTTTGTATGTGCATTTATATATTTATCAACATCAGAAGCTCTAATACGCCACGAACGGTTTCCAACTTTAGAAGCAGACAGTTTACTATTAGTTATCAAACGGCGAATAGTTTTTTCAGACAATTGAAGATATTTTGCGGTTTGCGAAACCGTTAATAATTCATCAGTCATTATTACCCCCTTCAATAATGTTCAGAATCAATAAAAACACAGTATAACACTGGAATACTATATTGTTAAGCTATTTTCGAGAAATATTTAGACATTAATGGACATTAGTTCCCATATGAAGACATCTATAAGAGAGGTGAAACTTTGTACCCTTGTGGTAGAATACCATTCCATAGAATAAAATCGGAACCATGTTAGGTTTTATTTTTGCCGAGAGGTTTAATGCCCCGTACCTTTGGGTGCTCTTAAGGGTATTAAACCCAGAATGCAATTCCACGGGAGAACGAACGATACCTGCTTGCAGTGAGGTATTGTTCATTGTATTTTATATAAAGGGTGAACAAATGCAGGCAAAAAGAATTATTCCATGTCTTGATGTCGATGACGGCAAGGTGGTAAAAGGCGTAAAGTTTGAAGGCATTAAGGATGTCGGCGATCCGGGAGAACTTGCGCGCAGGTATAATGACGAAGGAGCGGATGAGCTTACCTTTCTTGATATCGGCGCTTCCCATAAAAGCCGTGCGACATTGCTTGGTGTTGTAAAAAAGGTCGCCGAAGAAGTTTTTATTCCGCTTTGCGTAGGAGGCGGAATCAGAACAATTGACGATATGCGGGACGCGATGAACTCAGGAGCTGATAAGGTATCGGTCTGCACTTCCGCGCTTAACCGTCCCGAATTATTACGCGAAATGGCAAACGCCTACGGCAGCCAGTGCGTTGTGCTTTCGCTGGACGCAAAGCGCGTAAAAACAAACACAGGCGAATTGCGCTGGCACGCGTTTACGCACGGCGGAAGGAATGATACAGGGCTTGACGCGGTTGAATGGGCGATCCGCGCTGTCGAACTCGGTGCGGGAGAGATCCTTCTTAATTCTATTGACGCAGACGGAACAGGAGCGGGTTACGACCTTGAACTGACACGGCGCATTCTTAACGCCGTGCCTGTCCCTGTAATCGCCTCGGGCGGAGCGGGAACTCTCGATCAAATAGCGAATGTCCTTTTAAGTACAGCGTCTTCTGAGACAGACGCGTTATCTGAAGAAGCGCCGGGCGCTGACGCGGCTCTGGTTGCTTCTCTTTTGCATTTTAACAAAACGACAATTCAGGATATTAAAAAGTACGCCGAAGATAAAGGCGTTTGTGTCAGGCGGTAATATGAAAAATTATTTCAGTACAGGATTTTATCCTGTTGTCTTTTTATTTTTTTTCTGCATGTTTTTTTATGACTGTGAAAAAAGCGGTGAATCTTTAGATTCTTTTCAGAATGATGATGACGCCAATCATCTGGAAGGCGCTCAACTTTCCTCCGATGCACGCGGCGCGCCTGTTTTGCATAACATTAGCCTGATCAGTGTTAATAATATGCAAACATCAATTGACGCTTCCGCTCACAGTAAATACCTTCGCGATCCTCTGCGTTTTTTTGATCTTCCCGACGGAGGCGTTCCGCAGGGCCGCACCGCGGTTGTGGGAAGCGACGTATGTCTTTTTTATCCTGTGGAAAGTATTTCTTCCGATGATGAACTTATGCTGCTGCCTGTAGGAGAGCCGGTTCCGTTCGCCGCCATTATTCCATTAGGTGAAGAATTAAAAAACAGCTTCGCGTATAAGGGCTGGTTCTCTTTTCAGGATAATTTTAATTATTTTTACAAAACTGTCTGGAACGGCAAAGCGGGAATTGTTTTCGGAGCGGATCTTTACGGTATCGGAAAATCAAATTCGGATAACAGGATAAACGCGCTATTGTATAAAAATAACGGTTATTTTGAAAACTTTTATCAATACTGCGGATATGACAGGATAAGAGAGGACATAGCGGCGGAACTTAAAAAAAACGGCATCGCTTTCCAAAGTGTAAGACCCGGCGAATACAGTCTTAGCCTTGAAAGGCCTGACGATATGATAAGTCTCTATATGGGACTTCTTGACAAAACCGCCGCAAGTATTTTTGTTACAACAGACCTCGCGGCCCATGTAAACCATCTGATTTTTGACAGGCTGCTTCAATATCTTGAGGAAGAATATTTTTATCCACAGATGGCTGCGTTAACAGATGAGTATATAAAAACCATAGAACAGATGAGAGGACAGTTCCCGCAGGAGATAATCAACGCAAGTCTTCTTTATTTTCAGACTGCGCAGGCGCTGTTGGCACTCGCCCCTGAAAAAATTGAAGGGCAGGATTACCTTAAAACCGTTGAATACAGGGAAAAAGACGCGCAGCGCGTTCTTTCTTTTTTCCCGCAGCAGGTCAGGGACGAGATTCAAAAAATGGATGCCGCCTCCGGAATTGATTCTTCATCAATTTTCCCGTTTATGAAGGAAGATTATTCCCAGTACAAGTCAAGGGGCCACTACACCAAAAACGGAGTGTTATCTGCATATTTCCGCGCTCTTATGTGGTACGGGCGCATTAACTTTAATCTTGGAGGAGGAGGAGATACAAGGGAGTACGCGCTCAGAATGGCGCCTCTGGCTCTTTTTATTACGGATATTACTGAAGCTTCGCCTGTAATAAAACATATATGGAGCTCGCTTTTTGATCCCATTACGGAATTAATCGGCGTGTCGGATGATATAAGTTTTATTGAACTCGCTCCTTTATGGGAAAGAATTAAAGGAAATAGTTTTAATCAGTGGTACGGTAATCCCGTCAATGTTGAAAGATTTATCACGGAAGAATACAGCGAGATGCGTCCTCCTTCAATTTCCGGTTTTTCCCTTCTTGAAGGCCCGCATGACGGAGGGTACCTGATCGAGGATTACAAACCTCCGATGGGATGGCGTTTGTTCGGCCAGCGTTATACGCTGGACAGCGAAATTCATCAGCATTTATCGCCGCCCAGATACTATAACGTTGCTTCCCCCCGTCATATGGTAAAGGGTCTTGATATTATGAAAGTTTTGGGTTCCGCTACCGCGGACTGGCTGTTAGGTGAAAGCGATTACCGGATACACGCGGGGCTTGAAGAGAAAATGAATGAACTTCAGCGCGATCTTGAAAAAGTAAATATCGATTATTGGATGTCAACATATTACAATAATGTTTTATACCAGATAAAGACGCTCTCCATGTTTGAAGGCGGAACAGGTTTTTATTTTACCGAAAAGCCGGGATGGAGTTTAAAAGCGATGAACTCAGCTCACGGAGTGTGGGCGGAGCTTCGCCACGATACAATTCTTTACGCCAAGCAGGTTTACGCTGAAATGGGAGGAGGAAGCGATGATCCTACTTTCAGAACAAAACCTCTTCCCGCTCCCATTCATTACCTTGAACCGAACATTCCTTTTTGGAACGCCTCGATAGTCGCTTTTCAGAAGTTATATGAAATATTGCAGAAGTACGGTTACCTTGATGGAAACACATCTCAGATGCTGACAAGGCTGCATGAGCTTTATATTAAAGCGGCGGAAATTTCCCTTGTGGAAGCGGAAGATAAACCTGTATCAGAGGCAGACTCGGTATGGATAAGCATAATTGCAAGAGAGCTCGCTTATTTATCGCTTACTCATACAATCAGGTACGGCTATGTTGAAGATGAGAATACGCTGCGGATGGCTCTTGCCGCGGATGTTTATACTAACGCTGAAATCGGACTTGTTCTGGAAACCGCGGTCGGTATTCCTTACCGTCTTTACATCCCTCTCAATGACGGCCAGGGGGGCAGGCGTATCGCGGTCGGATACGGTTTCAGTTATTACGAGTTTCACCAGCCGATGTCGAACAGGCTTAACAATGAACAGTGGAAGGAAATTGTATACGCGAATAACCAGGATATGAGTGAATATCTTCCCTTCTGGATGCAGGGGAGAGTTCTGCCGCCTTGATAACGTATTTATGACAAAAGAATTATTTCTTTTTATGAAAATCCTATTGTTCGTTTTAATTCTGTCTGTATTTTCGTGTAACAAAAATATAAATGAACCTTCAGCTAATAAAGAATCCGCAGTTTCTCAAATACCTTTATACCATACATGGCTTTCTCTTAAGGAGATGGAATACAAATCTTCAGGCGCTTTGTCTGTAAATAATGTGCCGCGTGATTTTCTTCCTTGGGCAGGAATAGTAAGCCATCATATTCTTGCACATGATTATATTGACGCGTGGTTTTTTCATCTTTCTCAAATGAGGGATATTAAAAGGTTTTTTATCATAAGCCCTGATCATTACGGCGTTTCTCTTCAGCCTTTTTCATTAACCATTGGAAGCTGGGACAGCAGAATATCAGGCAATGCTTCCGGCAGCATTGGTTTTGTTGAATCTGACAGGGATAAAGTTAATGAAATAGCCGGACTGCTTGAGGTATCACTTGATCCAAATGTGTTTTTTATGGAACACGGAATATCCGCATTAATGCCTTATATTAAAAAATATTTTCCGGAGGCAAAAGTTATCGCCATTGCCGTTAGCGCGGAATCTGAAGTAAATACGCGCACAGGAGGAATGCTTACTGATGTTCTTGAAAAAGAATTTGATATAAAGGGAAAATTGGAAAATTTTTTATTAATTTCATCGGATTTTTCTCATAAAGGCGGCGTTGAAGAGACGGCATTAAATGATTATAAATCAATGCAGTACCTTAAAAATATTAACAATGCTTTTTGGAATATGGTTATATGCGATAACCGAATGGGAATCTATGTTCTTGATCGCATGGGGAAAAAAAATTCAGAGTCTGTAATTCTATATCATACAAGTTCATACGATATTTCCGGGTATGACGAAGATATAACAAGTTACTTTTTTGTTTATTTCGCAGATAAAGAGTAAAACAGGTCAGATGTTTTTCAAATATTTCCTGTAGTCGCCGATCAGTAAACGGTATGGTTTTTCATCTTCTTCTATGACAGGAAAGCGGTCTATATTTTCGCAGAAAAAATTATCTCGATGATCATCATTAACCATGGATACTTCGCCCAAAAGAAGCATTTCGTCCTCTGTCCAAAATTGATGGAAAATCCCCTGCTGTAATGTAATGCTTTCCCCTTTTTCAAGACTGATAACCGCGCCTGCTTTTACTGTAAAATTCCGTCCGTCAACTGAAACAGGCACATTGGAATACTTATCCAATTCTTTGTCATTTAAAGAGTGATAAAGCTGAACCTTTAAACATCCTGTACTTGTGCGGTTAATAATATCTTCCATTTTGGATTTATGAAAATGGAAAGGCGTTATCTGATTCTTTCTTACAATTAATATTTTCTCCGCGTACGGTTTTCCGTACGGTTTTTTTACATTTCCGTTGCGGATAGTGAACAATAAAAGACCGCATTTTTCAAAATCTCCTCTGCCAAAATCTGTTAGATCCCAGCCAAACTGATTGTTTGTAATTTCTTTATACTCAGGCCCTTTATTACTCCATTCTTCAGCAGTCCAGAAGGAGAAAGGCGGCAATGCAAATTGCATTTTTTCAAGGAATATTTCTGTTTCACGGATATAACTATTTATATGCGAACGTTTCATGCATATAATTATATACAAATATTTGAATTTTATTCAAATTTAATTTCCAGAGAGTCGCAAATCGGATTATAACCGATTTTTTTATATATACTGTTGGATACAGGATTTGCAAGATCTGTGTAAAGGACGCATTTTGTAAAGCCCTTTTCAAGTATAAGGCGGCTTACGGCTGCAACGCAGGATGTGGCATAACCTTTACCCCGAAAATATGGGGGAGTATAAACATAACTTACGCCGCAAACAGTCTGCATTTCTCTGGATTTTTGCGCCATGGCAACAGGGATGCCGTTTTCTTCCAGAATATACAATGTCTGTCCTTTTATGTGATACCGATAGTGCTCAGGATCGGGGTTTATATTCAACACTTCGCCAAAACAGTCAAAGTTGAAACTTTCTAGCCAGTATGGGAGGAACGGCATATCGCTTTCACGCGCAAGCCTTAATGTGCCGGTTTTTGGAATATCCGGATTTACACTTACAAGTTCATGAATGCGCATTTTTGTTTTTATTTTATATTGAACGTTATTCGCTTTCGCATAAGCTCCGGCGAAATATTCAGCCAATGTATTTTCTGTCATTACTCCGGGAATTTTATTTCCCGTTTGTGCAATTCCTTTTATAAGGCATGTAACCGCGCCGTCATTTAGTTTATTGTCTTTCGCAAAAAGAGTCAGGTTATAAGGCGGCGTCATAATCGCTGTTAAAAGGATTTCTTCTTTATCAGATACTGTCGCCATAAACCAAAGAGCGGGATCACGCCATCCGGTTTTATCCTTCCCTTCATTACCCATGATTAGGTTGCCTAACGGAATCAGGTTTTGCGCTTCGCCCCGCATCATTATACTGCAGGTGTCTTTGTAAAATATTTTTATGTCCTTATAAAGGTTAAACTGCATTATTGGTTTGTCACAGAATTTTATATTTAGTTTGTTTGGAGTAATAATTTCTAATAATTTATTAAATATCCTTTTTCAACGGCTTTATCCAATAATTTTAAAACAAAATTCCATATCTCCTTTGATCCTTGTTCAATATGTTTATTATTTTTTATGATCATATCATAATTTACATTATTATTTTTCCATGCACAACCCTCTGTTAGGTAATTTTGTAATAAAGGTTCTAACCTGTCAAATACTGCTGCGAATTTTGCCTCATTTGTTTCCTTGTTCTCAAATTCATTCCATAATATCTATAAAATATTCCTTTTTATCATTTTTTCGGAGACGATTGCGGGAAGCTTTTGGATGAAATGAATCCGGCGTTGACAGCGCAGCAGTCATCGAATTAAACGAATTAAATCGATTAGAGTTGAAATAATGCATGATATATTTAATAATGGGAGCATGGATACTGCGGTGCAAGCCGAAATTGATAAACTTAAAGATCTCATAATAAATGCTGTTCCTGTAGAGCAAATATATCTTTTTGGTTCTTATGCCTATGGAACGCCTCATAAAGATTCAGACCTTGATTTTTATGTGGTCTTAAAAGATGATGTTGAACTGCGGGAGCTTGACGCAGGCTTACAGATACGGATGGCGATTGTTCCCGAAATGAATATGCCCTTTGATATAATTGCTAAAAAGAAGTCCAATTTTTTACAGCGTATTAACGGTCCTACTCTGGAGAGAAAAATAAACAGGGACGGGAATCGTATTTATGGGTAAACAGGATAATACACTCAGGGACTGGCGGTTTTTAGCTGATCGGGATTTAGGTGTGGCGGAGCATCTTACAGCCAATATGAGACCCATTCCAACTGAAATTATTACATATCATTGCCAGTAAGCCGTAGAAAAATACTTAAAAGGCGTTCTGGTGATTTTTGGAGAAGATCCTCCTTAATATTCACGATTTTAATAAATTAGTTATAATTGCCGAAAAACACCGCCCAAATTTTGTCAGTATCAGGACTCCTTGCGGTGTGATAACTCATTTTGCCATTCAACCCAGATATGATTTGGGATTGAGCCTTTTGGAAGAAGATATGAATTTAGTCCTTACTCATACCTATTCGATTAAGGAGTTTTTACAGAAAGAAATACCTGAGTTGTTTGTGAACTAGTTAAACGAATAATACGAAGATATAATTGACAGACAGGCAATAAATGACTATGAAGCAAAAGAAAAAAAAGGAAGAGTAAAGTTTGTTGGTTCAAGTGAAATTATACTTGATATTATATAAATAATATATATTATTCTATATATATTATTATCCAAGGAGCAGACTATGTTGGTGGAACCAAAGCAAATGGTACCTATTACAAGGCTTCAAAAAGAATTAACCCAAACAGTAAGGACTTTATCCAGTACCGGAGAAGCGGTATATATTTTAAAAAATAACAACATGGAAGCTGTTTTGTTGTCATTTAAAGAATATGAGTATTTAAAAGAAATTGAAGAAATCTATGAACGATATGAAATAAAAAAAATAATAGATAAAAGAATGGAAACATATAATCCTAAAAATAATGTTTCATGGAAAAAAATTAAAAGAAAATAAGTATCATGGATATACAATTAATTCCTGAAGCTCAAAAAGAATATAAAAATCTTGATGGAAGCCTAAGAAAAATAGTTGATGATAAATTTGAAGATTTAGAAGAAAATCCGTATTTAGGTGAATCATTAGGAAATAAAAATAATATTGATCTAACGGGGTATTATAAAATATATTTTAATAAAAAGAAATATAGAATTGTATACAGAATAACAGAAGATGAAAAAAATATAGAAATAATAGAAATTTGGGGAATAGGCAAAAAAGACAAAATGGAAATATATAAAGATGTAGAAAAAAGAATTGAAAAAAGAAAATAAATATATTTTAATAAATCCGCATTGAATCTTCTCCTGTTTTTATTTATAATACTCTCATGGTCATAGCATCAATTGATATACAAAACGGCAAAGTTGTTCAGTTAAAACAGGGTGATGAACTCATTCTTCAACGCGATAATGCTCCGGATCTGGCGGCGCAGTTCGATATTTACGGCGAAATCGCGGTAATCGATCTTGACGCCGCGATGAACAAAGGTTCAAACCTGGAAATGATAAAACCTCTTTTACGGAAAGCCGAGTGCAGGGTAGGCGGCGGTATAAGGACAGTGCGGCAGGCTGGAGAGCTTGTCAGTCTTGGTGCGCGGAAAATCATTGTAGGGTCAGGCGCTTTCCGCGATCCTGCGAAAAAAGGCGCAGGTATTGACGGCGGAGAGTTCGCGGTAAATATTCCCTTCCTTGAAGAAATGACAAAAAAGATTGGGCGGCAGAGGCTGATTGTAGCAGTCGACGCGCGCGCAGTAAATACAGGGTTTAACGAAATTGTCGTGGACGGCTGGAAAACTCCTACAGGCCTTGATCTGATAAAAGCCGCGAAAGCCGTTGAACCTTACGCGTCTGAACTGCTTTTTACCTGCGTAGAACGCGAAGGCACAATGACAGGAATCGATCCTGAACCTGTGCGGAAATTACGCGAAGAGGTTAACTGCCAAATCACCGCGGCAGGAGGCGTTTCAACATTGGGAGAAATTGAGGATATGGCCGCTCTTGGCTGCGATGTGCAGCTTGGCATGGCTCTGTATACCGGAAAAATAAATTTAGCGGACGCGTTTATAGCGTCCCTTAACTGGAAGAAATGCCGGGAATGGGGATACCTTATCCCTGTTATAGTTCAAACCCCGGACGGACAGGTATTAATGACAGGCTTCGCCGATAAAGAAGCGTTAGCCGAAACATTCAAGCGCGGCAATGTGTGTTTTCACAGCCGGACAAGAGATAAACTCTGGATGAAGGGAGAGACCTCAGGCAGTGTTTTAAAACTTGTCCGTCTTCGCGTCGACTGCGACCGGGACGCAGTTCTTGCTGTTGCACAGCCCGCAGGCCCTGTTTGCCATACAGGCGCGTGGTCATGCTTTTCAGCTAACAGGAACTATACGCTTGAATATCTGCAGGATATAATCAAAGAGCGCCTGCGAAATCCGGCGCCCGGCTCTTACACCGCCGCGCTTGATGACGGACTTGTTCGCGAAAAAATCATGGAAGAAGCAAAGGAACTGTGCGAAGCGAAAGACCGCGGAGAAATCATCTGGGAAGCGGCGGATCTTTTATATTTTACCACAGTGCTTGCGTCGCGCGCGGACGTTACAATCAAGGAAATACTTGATGAATTAGACAGAAGACATAGTAAACAGTGAATTATGAATAATTATTGGAATGAGCGCGCAAGGAATTTATCTCCGTATACTCCCGGCGAACAGCCCAAAGACAGGCAGTTTATAAAGCTTAACACAAATGAAAATCCTTATCCTCCGTCTCCCAAAGTAATTGAGGCTGTTAAAAAGGCGGCGGATGACAGTTTACGCCTTTATCCGGATCCTGAATGTACCGCCTTTCGCGAAGCTGCGGCAGCCTGTTACGGTGTAAATCCACAGCAGGTATTTGCAGGTAACGGCTCCGATGAGATTCTTGCTTTCGCGTTCGGCGCGTTCTTTGAAAAAACAATACTTTTCCCGGATATTACATATAGTTTTTACCCTGTTTACGCGGATCTTTGGGATATACCGTACAGCCTTATACCGCTCAGGGAAGATTTTTCCATAAATATAAGCGATTACAGGATACCTTCGGACGGCGTTGTAATTTCAAACCCTAACGCGCCTACCGGAATCGCTCTAGAGCTTAATGATATTATATTTCTGGCGGAATTTCTTGAAAGGCAGAAAAAGGTTTTTATTGTGGATGAAGCATACGCCGCCTTCGGCGCGCAATCCGCGGTGACACTAATAAATAAATTTCCAAATTTGCTTATAGTAAACACTCTTTCAAAATCAACCTCTCTTGCGGGACTGCGCGCGGGTTTCGCGATCGGCAATGAGAATTTAATTGAAGGGCTTAGGCGTATGCGCGATTCTTTTAATTCATACACATTGGATCGTCTTGCACTGGCGGGGGGCGAAGCCGCGGTAAAAGATACGCAGTATTACAGCGGTATCAATAGCCGGGTAATCGCGACAAGAGAGCGGGTAACAGAAATACTGCGCAGCCTTAACTTTACCGTTTTGCCTTCCTGCGCAAATTTTATATTTATAAGATTCTCAAGTTTGGGAGGCAGGGAATTGTTTCAAGCCCTGAGGGAGCAGGGAATACTGGTCCGGCATTTTAACAGGGAAAGAATCGCAGATTTTATCAGGGTCAGCATTGGAACGGATGAACAGATGGATATATTTATTAAAACATGCAAAGATATTACAGAAAGGAGAAAAGGATGAAAGTTATCAAGAGCGAAGAATTTGACGCTTACTGGAAGAAAGAAAAAAGAAAAAGCGATGATCCTGGAACAGATAATAAAGTCAGAAACATTATTGAGGAAGTGCGCGCCAAAGGAGACGCCGCAGTCAGGAAATTCGCGTCAAAATACGATAAATCATCTCCGATGCAGCTTGAAGTTCCCGTAACGGAAGCAAATCTTGCCCTTGAAGAATTACGCGCAAATGATCCTGAATTGACACAGGCGCTTGCGCTCGCTGCAAATAATATAATGCGTTTCGCGCAGAAGCAGAAAGAGCAATATGTCAATTTTGAACATGAAATGGCAGACGGAGTCATAACAGGGCAAAAGGTAATTCCTGTTCAACGCGCCGCAATATATATTCCCGGCGGGCGGTTTCCTCTTTTTTCTTCCGTGCTGATGGGAATGATTCCCGCATTCTGCGCGGGTGTAGAAGAAGTGCTTCTGTCATCGCCTCCTGCGGAGAACGGAAAGCCTGACAAAAAAATACTTGCCGCGGCAGCCATTGCCGCCGAAGTATCGGATAACAAGACAATGCGCATATTTTCTGTCGGCGGAGCGCAGGCAATCGCCGCGTTTGCCCTTGGTACTGAATCAATTCCCCGCGCCGACATTATCGCAGGCCCCGGTAACAAATATGTAGCCGCCGCGAAACGAATACTTTTCGGCGAAGCCGGAATTGATTTTATCGCAGGCCCGTCCGATGTTTTGATTATTTCCGATCCCCAGTCAAGCCAGGTGGACAGCGAATCAAATATTGACGGTCTAAAAGAAAACGAGATAGGCGCGAATCTTGTCGCCGCGGACATGCTCGCGCAGGCGGAACATGATCCGGACGCCAGGGCAAGAGCGCTTGTTCCCAACAGGGTATTCGCGGATAAGATAAACGCTGTAATAGAGAGAATGATTCTGGCATTACCGACAAAAAAAATCGCCCGCTCCTCAATTAATTCAGGCGGCGTTATTATAGTTTATAAAAGCAAAAACGAAGCGATACGCATCGCAAATACAATCGCGCCTGAACACCTTGAGCTTCACCTGACAGACGCTGACAGCTGGATTCCGTCATTAAAAAATTACGGGTCTCTCTTTATAGGGCAGCTTTCGGCGGAAGTATTCGGAGATTACGCAGCGGGGCTTAATCACACATTGCCGACATCAGGAAGCTCAAAATTTACGGGAGGCCTGTCAGTACATAATTTCCTGAAGATTGTTACAACCCTTAACTGCTCGCCTGGAAAAGGTTTTGATAAAGTGCGCGGCGCGGCGGAAATTATCGGACGCGCCGAAGGGCTGGAAGGTCATGTGCAAAGCGCCGCCTGTCGGCGTTAAGCAAGAGAGTGAGTATGCTTAGAATAGGGATAATCGGAGCCGGCAATATCAGCAAGATTTATCTTGATAACCTGACAGGAATGTTCGGAAAAAGGGTAAAAGTGGTTTCTATTGCCGACATTATTTTTGAGAAAGCTCAGAAGGCGGCGGAAAATTATAAAATAAAAGCTTTTAATTCAGCTGAGGAAATGATTAAAGGCAGCGATATCGATCTGATACTGAACATCACTCCTCCTGCTTCCCATTATGAAGCGGCTCTTGCCGCGGTCAGTGCGGGAAAGCATGTTTATAATGAAAAACCGTTCTGTACGAAACGTGAAGATGCGGCGCAGCTTATAAAAACCGCGGCGGAAAAAATGGTAAGGGTAGGAGGAGCGCCCGATACTTTTCTTGGAGCAGGCCTTCAAACCTGCCGCAAACTTATAGACGACGGCTGGATAGGGCAGCCTGTCGCAGCGACAGCTATCATGATGAGTCATGGCCCTGAACACTGGCATCCCAGTCCGCACTTTTTCTATCAGGAGGGCGGCGGGCCGATGTTCGATGTAGGCCCTTATTATTTAACGGCGCTTGTCAGTATTCTGGGCCCTGTTAAAAGAGTCTGCGGCAGTGCGAGAATCAGTAATCCTACAAGGACAATTACAAATCAGTTTCAGTACGGTGAAATTATTAATGTCGAAGTCCCTACGCATATCGCAGGCGTGCTTGAGTTTGCAGGCGGGCCTATTGGGACAATAATCACAAGTTTTGACGTGTACTCCCATTCGCTGCCGCGTATTGAAATATACGGAACAGAAGGTACATTACAGGTTCCCGACCCCAATACATTCGGCGGCCCGATATTCGCCAAACGTTTCCGTGAGGAAAAATGGTCGGAGATTCCGCTGTTAAAAAACTATAAGGAAAACTCCCGCGGACTTGGGCTTACCGAAATGGCGGAGGCGATTGAAAGCAAGAAACCTCACCGCGCATCCGCAGAGCTTGTAAGCCATGTACTTGAAATCATGCACGGAATACACGACGCCTGCGCCTCGGGAAAATATCATAAACTGAAAACCAGGTGCAAGCGCCCTGAAGCTTTATAATCTGCCTCTTTTAATCTTTTTCGTTGTTGTCATTTCCATTGGGTTATCAAGGAGTTCGAACTTGTTAATCTTCTGATACGGCTGCAGTCTCTGGTTAACTTCCTTGATAATGCTGTCAATCTGGGTTTTCAATTCGTCTTTGGAAGGAGCTCCGCCTTTCGCGTTTTTATAATCAGGGTTGGGATAAACAAGCGCTTCGATGCCTTCTGTTTTCATTTTCTCATCCAGTACATATCCGCGGATAAGAATCTGATCGATTACCTCGTAAAGCTGGAACTCGTTTTCTATTTCTTCGGGGTATACGTTTTTCCCGCCTTCTGTAACAATCATGTTCTTGGCGCGGCCTGTAAGATACAGATAACCTTCGCTGTCCTGATAGCCAAGATCGCCTGTTTTTAAATAACCGTCAGCTGTAAAGGACTGTGCTGTTTCATCGGGCATGTTGTAATAACCGAGCATTACCATCGGGCCTCTTACAATTACCTCTCCTACGCCGCGTTCATCGGGATTGAGAATCTTCATGTCAACCTGCGGACACGGGCGGCCGACACTGGTTTCTTTATACGCTTCGATTGGGTTAATTGCAATAATCGGGGAAGTTTCCGTTAAACCGTAGCCCTGAACAAAGTCGATGCCGAGCTGGTTGTACTTGCGGAATACACTGGGCGCAAGAGGGCCGCCTCCTGAAATACAGATGCGTATCGATGTAAGGGATGCCTTGTCAAGAACAAACTTGAACATCCTTTTGCCCGGGTTTACTTTAAATATTTTCTTAATGACGCCTGATATCCCCATCATGAAAGAAATTAAGCCGTAAACAACAGGGCCTTTCGCCTTAAGACCGCGGATGATTCCCGCCAGCACCTTGTTAAAGAGCATCGGTACGCCCAACAGCATTGTTATCTGCGCTTCTTTAAGGTCTTTTAATATCTGGCTTGTTACCATTTTCTTTCCGAATACAACTTCCGCTCCTACAGAGATTGTTTCGATAAAAACCGCGAGCATTGTGTATGAATGATGAATCGGAAGAATCGCGTAAAATATGTCTGTATGAAGAATTATGAGGGGAGTTCCCTGAGCAAGATAAACATCTGATACAAGGTTTTTATGCGTAAGCATTACCCCCTTGGGAACGCCTGTCGTGCCTGACGTAAAAAGAATCGCGGCAAGGTCTTTTTCTTCCGCTTTTTCAATTTTAGCTTCAGGCCCGTCAAGATCGTACACATACGTCCCGATGCCTTTTTTCAGGGAAATAACTTCATCCAGTTTAACCGGTTTCTGCATATAGTAATCGTATTTTTCTTCATCCACAAAAAGCATCCTTGCTCCGGATGCTTTTAATAAAGAATCAATTTCTTCGTTTTTAAGCTGATAATCAATCGGCACAATTACGGCGCCTGCGAACAGAATCGCAAGATATGTAACTGCCCATTCAGGTGCGTTCTTTCCGGATACCGCAACCCTGTCTCCGCGCTTTATTCCCTTGCTGTTAAGCCAGCGCGCGACAGCCTCTATTATTTTTAATGACTGAGTATAGTTAAGGCTTATTCTGTCCGGATCAAATATGGTAAAGCACAGACGTTCAGGGTACCTTGAAACTGTAATCCTGAACATTTCCGGCATAGTGGGCCAATCCCCCTTAAAATCCTTTCCCCGATAATCATTCAAAAACTCCCAGGGTTTCTCGGTGTGTGGAACTGCCATGATATCCTCCAAAATCTTTATATTGGTAAAAGGGCATTAAAACCCCTGTTACTTATGACGCTTTACAGGTCACAATAACATCCATTTTGACATGTTTTTTGAAAATGTACAATTGTATATTTAATTCCGGTATAAAGGTCTATTACAGCCTGGAAAAAACAGCCACCCCAGTCCGGAATAAAGGCTTATTAATACAAAAACGCATTTTTCTCTTGCAAACTTTAAAAAAGTATAACAGTATTTAATAATGTAAAAATTGCGTTATATTAAACAATATTAATAAGGAGAAATGACATGAAAATTAAAAAAGAGACAAGGGTTAGTATTTTTGTACTAATCATGTTAACCACGTTTATATCCTTTACCTTTACCTCCTGCGGTCCTGCCTGCGAACATGTCAATGTTGACATAGAAAGGGCAACCTGTACCCAAGATAAGAAATGTCTGGATTGCGGTAAAACAGTACAAGGTAAACTAGGACACACTGCTGATGAGGAAACACGCACTATAACGACATATCCAACTTATGACGCCGCAGGCGCATATCAGGCAAATTGTGTAAGATGCGGCGAATCTATAACAGGCAGTATTGCCCGCCTTGATTATACGCCTAACCTTAAGTATGAATCGGTAGACGGCAGGGTAACGGTTTCAATAGGAGAAGCAGGCGTAAATTATGCCAGTATCCTTAATGATATTAGAATTCCTTCAGCAGTTCCCAGTACAGATCCTCTGAGCGGAAAAACTAGTACGGATCCTCTAAGGGGACGAAGTGTAGCCGCCATAGCTGTAGACGGATTCAGAGGAACTGCTATTACGAACGTGAAAATCCCCGAAGGCGTTACTTCTATCGGAGCGGGTGCGTTCTATGGCTGTACCAGCCTTGCTGACATAAAAATCCCCTCCAGCGTTACTACTGTCGGCGCAGGCGCGTTTACAGGCTGTACCAGCCTTAAGAACATAGAAATTGATAATAGTAATATTAATTACGGCGAAGCTTTTGATAAAAATATTATTGAAAGTGTAGTGATTAATGTCGCTGCAATCCACGAAAATGCGTTTAAAGATTTCATCAGCCTTAAGGATGTAACAATCGGCAGCAGAGTTACATCCATAGGCGCGAATGCATTCTCCGGCTGCACCAGCCTTGAAAGCATAACAATCAAGTCGGCGACTTTACCTGATCTCAGCGAAGCTTTTGATGTAGCAAATATCAAAACCGTGAAAATCGAAAATGTTACCTCTATAGGCCCTGGTACATTCAAAGATTTTACCAGTCTTGAAAGCGTAACAATCGGCAGCAGCGTTAATACAATAGGACGGGAGGCGTTCTCCGGCTGCACCAGCCTTGCAGGTATAACAATCCCAAACAATGTCACTTCCATAGGAGAGAAAGCGTTCTATGGCTGTACCAGCCTTGCAAATATAACAATCCCCAACAGTGTTACTACCATAGACAATAATGCATTTGAAGGCTGCACTAATCTTACAAGCGTAACATTCAGCAGCAACAGTAGGGTTTCTTCTATCGGTAATTCTGCTTTTACTGGCTGCACCAGCCTTGCAAGTATAACAATCCCCAGCAGCGTTACTACCATCGGCAATAGTGCGTTTGAAGGCTGCACTAATCTTGCAAGTGTAACAATCCCCAGCAGCGTTACTGCCATTGGTAATTATGCGTTCTCTAGTTGCAAACTTACATCACCTATAACAATCCCCAGCAGCGTTAAAACTATCGGTAATTATGCGTTTTCCAACAGCGGCCTTACAAGCGTAACAATATCCAGCGGAAGCACTGCTTCCATAGGTAATAATGCGTTCCAAAGCTGCACCAGCCTTGCAAGCATAACGATCCCCGAAGGTGTTACCAGTATCAACCAATATGCTTTTAGCGGCTGTATCAGTCTTTTAAGCATTACTATTCCAAGTAGTGTTACATCCGTTGGCAATTTAGCCTTTAGCGGCTGGCTTGCCAATCAAGACATATTCATAAAACATAATAGTCTTAATCCAACCGGATGGAGTAATAATTGGTATATGAATTGTGCGGCGTCAATCTATGGAACCCAAGATCAACTCTGGCCGCAACAATAAACGTAAGCAGCTTTAAACCATTTTGAAACAAGCCTGGCGGTGTCCGAAAAGTATGAAATACTTGTTCGGACATCTTCTTTATTGTGGTTTTTTCGTAGTATTTCGCTGAAATAGGGGAAAAAACGAGAGCTGTTCAAGAAGTAACCAACTTCTTGTACAGCCCCAGGCTTTGTGTGGGGTTGTGTCAAGGCCTGGTGTGAGATCGCGTCAAGCATTGGTGTGAGATCGCGTCAAGGCCTGGTGGATGACCGCGTCAAGCATTGGTGTAAGATCGCGTCAAGCATTGGTGTGAGATCGCGTCAAGGCTTGACGGGAGGTCTGTCCTGAATTAGGGACAGACGTAAAGTTAATGATTTGGTGTTTCTAGTTTTTACAAGGCTTCTGTCCTGCAATGTTGGTTTTTTACGTAAAATAATGATATATTGATGTCTATGAGACGCTTTCTGTCATTTACGGCCCTGCTGTTCTTTACATGGTTTTGCTGTGTTTTTTTATCCTGCGCCTCGAGGATAGAGGGCTCTCTTGCTTCAGACGGCTCAGCGCTCATGTCTGTAAACATACGTCTGGAGCCCAGAATGACAACACTGATTCGTTCTCTTTCAAGAGCAGGCGGTCAGTCAAACGGGCCTGTGCTTGATGGTCCTGCCATTGCCCGTTCAATGTCAAGCGCGCCGGGTGTTGCCTCGGCGTCGCTTGGAAATACATCTGAGGCTGCGATAGAAGGGCAGGTGCGTATTTCTCAAATAGGGGAGTTCCTGTCCGCCGCGGAAACAGGCAGAAATGTCCGAAGAGGTTTTATCACATTTGAACAGACCGCAGCAGGCGGGCGGTGTAATATCAACATAAACCGGCAAAACGGCCCTGCGATACTTGAGTTATTATCCCCCGAAATCTCCGATTACCTGAACGCTCTTATGGCGCCTCTTGCTACAGGCGAGGAATTAAATAAAACCGAATACCTTAATCTTGTCGCTTCCTTCTACAACCGGACAATAAGTGATGAAATCGCCTACTCAAGAATCCGCGCCTCCATTGACTTTCCCGGCAATATTACCAGCGTCAGGGGAGGAACCTACTCCGGCAGAAGAGCGGAATTTGACATACCCCTTTTGGACCTCCTTGTCGCGGAAACCCCCCTTATCTATGAAGTAACCTGGAACTGAGGTTCAAATTAGCTTTATTTCGCTTTCCGTTATATAATACGTTAATTAGAGGATGACACGGAGGATCATATGGGTTTGATAAAAGCGTTGGCAGGAGCTGTCGGGGGAACATTTGCGGATCAGTGGCTTGAGTTCTTTGTCTGCGAGAGTATGGACGCGAATGTGCTTGCGGCGAAGGGGCAGAAACGTATAAGCAAGAGAAGCAGTAATACAAAAGGTGAGGATAATATCATATCGAACGGTTCGGGTATTGTTGTAAACAAGGGACAGGCTGCGGTCATTATAGACAACGGGCGCGTTATGGAATTCTGCTCCGAAGAAGGGCACTATACTTATGACCAGTCAAGCGAATCCAGTGTTTTCTTCGGAGGGCTCGATAAGGGAATAGTAGGTATTTTTAAGAGTATAGGGGATCGTTTTAAACACGGCGGAAGTCCGGGAAAAGACCAGAGGATTTACTATTTCAACACTAAAGAGATTATGGGAAATAAATACGGTACTCCAAACCCGATTCCGTACCTTATAGTTGATCCTAATATTAATCTCCGTATGACAATAAGCCTGCGCGCGAACGGAGAATATTCCTACAGAATGATAAACCCGCTGCTTTTTTATTCCAATGTCTGCGGTAATGTGACTGAAGATTACAGAAGGGACAATATTGACAGCCAGCTTAAAAGCGAGATCATTACCGTTTTGGGGCCCTCGCTTGGAAAACTTGGCACCGGCCTTGAGTATCACGAGATTTCCTTTCAAACCGAGAAACTCGCCGAAATCCTGAACGAAGCTCTCAGCGGCAAATGGCGGGATGTCCGCGGCATAGAGATTGTCAACTTTGGAATTACATGCACCGCGCTTCCTGAAGACGAAAAGAAGATAAAAGACCTTCAGTCTTCGGCTGTAATGCGCGATCCGACAATGGCTGCTGCTGCCCTTGTCAATGCACAGAGCGACGCTATGCGTACTGCCGCGGGAAACACTGCAGGAGCGATGACAGGCTTTATGGGTATGGGAATGGCAGGACAGGCTGGCGGTATGAATCCCCAGGCGCTCTTCCAGATGGGAGCGCAGCAGCAGGCGGCAGCTCCCGCGCAGCAGGCAGGCTGGGCATGCTCTTGCGGACACGGCGGAAACACAGGCAAGTTCTGCGCGGATTGCGGAAAACCCGCACCGGCTGCAGGCTGGGCATGCTCTTGCGGACATACGGGAAACACGGGAAAGTTCTGCGCGGATTGCGGAAAACCCGCACCGGCTGCAGGCTGGGCATGCTCTTGCGGACATACGGGAAACACGGGAAAGTTCTGCGCGGATTGCGGTAAACCAGCTCCGGCATCGGGAGAGTGGACATGCTCGTGCGGACACAGCGGAAACACAGGAAAGTTCTGTGCGGATTGCGGTAAACCGCGGTAATATTACGCGAATAATTACAGTATCAGCAGTAAGGATAGACAATGGAGATAAAAGAATATAAATGTCCTGCCTGCGGCGGGGCCGTCAAGTTTGACAGTTCTACGCAGGGTATGAAGTGTCCTTTCTGCGATACCGAGTTTGAAATTGCAGCACTGGAAGCGTACCAGAAAGAAATCGCGGTAGCGGAAAAGGATAAGTTTAACTTTGACGGAAGAGGTGATTTAAATAAATGGGATTCGGACGAACTTAACGCGCTTACTCAAGGGTCGTGCCCTTCCTGCGGCGCGGAATTGCTTGGGGATAAAAATACGGCGGCAATGGTGTGTCCAAATTGCGGCAATTCGCAGATTGTACTGCGCCGTCTTTCGGGATTCCTAAAGCCCAACTATGTTATCCCCTTTAAACTGGACAAGAACGCCGCAACGGATGCTTTAAAAAACTTTTACAAAGGTAAGAAGCTGCTTCCCGATTCCTTTAATAGCGAGAACCGTATTAACAGCATTCAGGGAGTTTATTTACCATTCTGGCTTTTTGACGCGAACGCGCAGGGGTATGTGCGCTATAAGGGAACAAAAGTAAAGTTTTGGAGTGACGCATATTATAATTATACAAAGACAGATTATTATTCCATTGTAAGGGACGGCAGTATTTTGTTTGAAAAAGTCCCTGTTGACGGTTCTGAAAAGATGGACGACAGTTACATGGACGCTATTGAACCTTTCGATTATTCAGGGATTAAGGATTTCCAGACAGCGTTTCTTTCCGGTTACATAGCGGAGAAATACGATGTGGAAGCTGACAAAAGCAAAGAACGCGCGGGCAGCAGAATTAAAACTACGGTAGAAACCGAATTCGCGAAGTCTGTTTCAGGATATAATTCGGTTGTAAAAGAAAGTTCCTCAGTAAATATTAATGACGGTAAGGTTAGTTACAGCATGCTGCCGGCATGGATACTTAATTCAAAATACAAAAATCAGAATTATATGTTTCTAATGAACGGCCAGACAGGCCGTCTTGTCGGAAGACTCCCCTCCGATCCCGGAAAGGAATGGAAATACCGGCTTTTATATACCGGTATTCTCGGCTTAATTTTTACGATTATAGCTCAGTTATTGCGCATCTTATTGTAGGAATCATTCATGAATAAAAACATATCTAAAATATTTTTGTTAATTGTTTTAATTTGCTTTACTTCTCCCGTCTTCGCGCAGGAAAGGATTATTGATAACGCCAATCTTCTAGGCGCAAGCCAAAAAGCAAACCTTCAAAGGATAATAACATCCATTGCTTCACAGTATAAATTTGATCTTGTTATCGTAACGGAAAGGACTATTGGATACGCTGACCCGCTTGCCTGGGCGGATGACTTTTATGATGATAATGGTTACGGTTTCGGCGTAAACAGGGACGGATGTCTTATTCTTCAGGTTGTTGACAGCCGGGATATCTGCGTAAGCACATCAGGAAGCGGCATTGATATTTTAAACGATTATGCGCTGAACAAGGTTTTAAATGACGCACAAAGATATCTGCAGGGAAATAATGCATACGAAGCTTTTAATTCATTTCTGGCAAACTGGCAGGAATTTCTTTCTCTTGATGCCAAAGGCGGCAGAAGGTACAACTTTTTTCATCAGTGGAATACCGTTATTGTTATATTAGCGTGGGCGCTTGCCTTTTTGATAGGTTTTATAGTTGTTCACTCATGGAAAGCGCAGATGAATACGGCCCTTTCCCGTACACAGGCCGCGGCGTATATTGTACCCGGCAGTCTTTCATTCAGGGTTAAAACCGACAGTTTCCTTTACAGTACGGTAACCAAAACAAGGCGGCAGACCGAAAGCTCTTCCTCAGGCGGAAGCGGCGGCGGAATGCGGACAAGCTCTTCCGGAAGAAGCCACGGCGGAGGCGGAAGGAAATATTAAAGGAAATTCCGATAAATGAAAAAAAGACCTTTATGGACAATATTTATAATCTTTATTCTTGTTTTTATAGCATGCGCTTTTTTTTGTATTAAAAATTTAGATGTCCTTGAGATGGAGCCTTTTCAGAGTACTACATCATTTGTCGCGCCTGCAATGGCTAAATTTGAAAAAGACGGTAACCTCTACGTTATAGACAGCGGATCATTCCGTGTGATTTGCATGGACACAGACGGCAATATACACTACACAATCGAGATAGACAAATTCGATGAATATATCAGAATTATTGACGGCGCTGTAGATGAGGCTGGAAACCTTTATGTTTACGCGATAGAAGCGGAATATGACTCTTTGCTTACAAAGCGGGAAATTATCAGAAAATATGATAATCGCGGGCATTTTGAAAAAGAGATTTTATCTATCAGCTATAATGACGTGTATACAAACCCAAGGCTTTTTTCTCAGTTCGGCTCATTCGTGTGCAAGGACGGCATACTGACATTTTCCAGAACAGCGAAAGACTTTGTTTCACTTTATGTGTACGACACTTTCAGGGATGAACTGCAGATGACGGTATTAACAGAAATTATACCAGGAATTGCGATAGATGATTTTCTTGTAGCGCAGCTTGTACTCAAGGATTCGCAGAATTATGCCTTTGTTCTGCGGGACGGCGGTATATATGAAGTTATAGACGGCACATCTGTATATATGCGCGCTTCGTTTAATTGGAGCCTTAATGAAGGCGGTATTCTTCCCTGGTATATTTTTTATTGCGATGATGGCAATCTTGTGTTTTTTGACATGGCATCAAACGCTATTTTTAAGATTGTAACAGCGGATTATGGTTTTGATTCCGTTTTCCGGGGCGATAGTTTGCAACGCGTTGTTCCGCAGAGGTATTTTGATCCGTTAATAGCGCAGGGAGAAATATTCTCGCTTAAGGGTTTTGGCTTTTGCGGCAATACATACTCAGGTGTTTTCGGAGACATAGTGTGGCTTTACGACGGTAGTCATTTTAACGTTTACAGCGGAGATTTGCAGCTTCCATTCATGGAAAGACTGCGCATAGCATCGGTGCAGACGGCGCTGGTTCTCGGAGTTCTCGTATTTATAGCCGGATTATGCATTTTATTCATTGGAATACTTAACCGATATATTTCGCTTTTTATTAAACTGACTGTTGTTATCATTCCTTTGCTGATAATCGCGTTCATTTTGGTATTTTCGTTTACTTTTAACATAATGACAGAACAGCTTAACGAGGCGCTGTTCAATGAAATGATTGCGATGGCGGTTCTCTCCGCGAAAATGGTGAACGGAGACGATATCGACAGCATCACATCAATCAGGGATTTTCACAGCGATGAGTACAAACTGCTTTATAATCAGGTTAAAGAGATTGTAGGATTCAACTCAGATCCGTGGAACAAGGCTTTTTACGCGGCGATTTATACAGGCCCTGCATTTGAATACGTCGTTACGATTTCCTGCGAGGAGTACAATCTATTCCGTCCGGATGAAGCAGTTGAGGGAGAAGACTACGCCGCTCTTATGGGCGGGCAGCCAATCGCGGACATTCTGGAACTTTATAACGGTACATGGGCTTTTGCCGAAGCGCCGGTGTATAACAGCAAGGGCGGCGTTTCCGGTATGTTGGAAATCGGACTTGACATGACAGGCCATGAGATAGGGAACTTGAATCTAAAAAGATATGTCGCGCTCATTGTATCGGCCGTGTGTGTAATAATTCTTTTGGTGCTTTGCATTTTAATATCCATTATTGTCAAGCGGCTTTCTGTGGTTGGAAGAGTTCTGCACACAATAGCGCACGGAGACAGAACTGCGCGCGTGTCGTATGTGGCGCGGGACGAGCTTGGAAACGTAAGCCACGGCCTTAACAGCATGGCCGAAGAGCTTCAGCATCAGTTTGATCGCATAACGCGCCTCAATGAGTCAACAATCCGTTTTGTGCCTTTGCAATTTATGGAACATCTGGGAGTTTCCGACATAACAAAAATGAAACTCGGAGATAACGTACAGCGGGACATCAGTGTGCTGTTCTTTGACATACGCTATTTTTCAGTTAATTCCGAGATGATGACTGCGAGGGAGAACTTTGACTTTATCAATAAAACACTCGGTATCGCGGGCCCCATTATCCGAAAACACAGCGGCTTTGTGGATAAATATATCGGAGACGCAGCAATGGCGCTTTTTGTCGGCGGCATGGATGCAGTCCGCGCAGGCATAGAACTGTACCAGAAACTTGTCGTTAACAGGGAAACCCGCGTAAAAATCGGAGCGGACGGCATCAATATAGGAGTGGGAATCCACACAGGCTCCGTCATGATGGGAATTGTCGGCGAGAACGAACGGCTTTCCAGCACTGTAATTTCAGCTAATGTCAATCTTGCTTCCCGAGTTGAAAATCTGACCAAACAAACCGGATCGGGGCTTCTTATTACCCGCGATACATTGAATCAGCTTGCCGGCTATGAAAGCGAGTTTGACTACCGCTTTATAGGCATGGTACAGGCAGCAGGCGTGAATGAAGTGGTCGCCCTGTTTGACATGCTTGACGCTCTTCCATTAAAAGAAAAAAAACACCGTCTTGCCACTAAAGCGGTTTTTGAATCAGGAGTGAGAAAATACCACATGAAGGATTACGCCGCTGCAGCTGGGCGCTTTGAAAAAGTTGCCGCAGCAGATCCGCAGGATATCTGCGCCTCTCATCATCTGGAAGAAGCGTATAGGCATCTTCAAAATCCGGATCTGCCCAGCGTGTTTGTTTTTGACAGGAAATAGATATATAAATTTTTCCTAATACTTCAGCTGTTACAAAACAAAAATCCCCTGAGATTCTGTATCCTTGTTAATACCTCGGCATTGTATTTGCCCGTATTCAGTCTTGTGATTGTTTAATTATTTGCTGTCAGATTTCACCGGTATTGTTTTCCGGAATAACATTTCCAACCAACTCAGCGCCTTCGATGGAATTTTCCGCATGTTCTATATAATCAAGCACCTTTTCTTCTTTCAGAAATTTGTCTATATCAATCGGCTCAAGACAGGCACCCGCAAACAAACTCGCCGCCGCGCAGGAAATTGCGAACATTGTTTTACTTAAAGATATATTCTTCATTAATATTAATAGTAGTATTTTTCCCCGTTAAATTGCAATGGTATCGCAGCACTATTTCAGATACGGCCCGTTCAGGGCTTTAATCACTCCGCTGTACAGACCTGTGATGAAAACATAGTCCAACTCTGGAATTGACGATAAATGCAAAGCTGACACGCTTAGAGTTCTGTAATACTCGTCTGGCAGAGATAAGGACGACAGCCTAAGGTTTCTACAGGTTAGTCATTGTCTTTTGGGGTTATCTTGTACTGCTTGATATCATCACCCAGAATAATCGTACAGTTGCGCCCTGAACCTTTTGCGGTATAAAGGGCTTTATCGGCATAATCGTAGAGAACCTGCGTATCATGGTGGGTACCGCAGCGGACGATATAAACACCGATGCTCGTGGTAACATGTTTTGAAACTTTTGATTTCTCATGCAGGATATTAAGGTCCCTGATAGTTTCATTCCAGCGGAAAATAACATTATCAACATTTGCGGGGTCTTTTTCAAACCAAAGAAGGGCGAACTCTTCTCCGCCGACTCTTGCGGCATAAACACCCAATGAGTTCAGGCTGTTAAGAGCCGCTCCGATAGCGCGAAGGCAATCATCTCCTTTGGGGTGCCCGTAGTGATCATTATACATTTTAAAGTAATCAATATCTGCAATAGCAACGCAAAGCCAGTCGTCCGATGCTCTGTAATTGGATAAAAACCTGTTAAAAGTAGCCATAAAATCACGGCGGTTTCTAAGCTGAGTTAGTTCGTCCGTAATACTCTGGTCGACATACTTATTACGTTCTTCTTCAAGCTTATTCGCGCTTATCTCAAGCCCCAGCCTGAGTTTGGTAAAATGCCAGCTAAAGTATATGCCCAAAATCGCAGCAACCAATGAGTTTACAATATCGTATACCCATATTCTGAAATCTTTAATAATAACGGTAGTAATAAAAAAAGCTGTAAGCGAGCAGAAAGTAAGGATAAGGTTGAACTGTGGCGGAAAGACATATAATAAAAGAGAGCAAATAATGAAACATGAAAAAATTGTAGCTGTCTCGTCCGGATTTGATAATACGCTTAAATATATCCCGAAGAACATCAGATTTACATAAAATAATATGATTAAAAGATAAATAATGCGGTTATTTACATTAATCTGCTGCATTGTATAATTTGCGATAAAAGACATAACCATCGCAATACATGCTACGCCGAGGTAAATAAAGCCTTTGATAATATCCTGTTCGACTAGCATCGGAAAAAACGCAAAAACGACCGCAAAAACCGCAAGCAGTGTGTTACCCTGACGCAGACTAAGAAGGTTGTTATTGAATACATAATTCATACATTCCTGATACTGTTCTCTCCCGAATGAATAAAAACGCCAGGAATATAAGAATCTGAACTTAAACATAGTAACTCCCTTTAAAAAATTATATATTAATAATACAGAAAAAGAAAGAATAATGAAGAAGCTGACTAAAAATGCATTTTGCTTTGTTCGGCAAAACCTGTCAGATTGTAAAATTCAATTACTGAGCCGTCATCCAGTTCTATCTTACCTGAAAAAAAACCAAAAACCTGACGACGGGTTGAATTGTGAAACAGGAGACGCCGCTTTTCGATCCTTTCCTGATGCGGATTGAACATCATTTCCAGCTTTTTATCATTGCTTGTAAAACGCCATGGAGAAAGCCAGTCGGATAGCGGAATATGAAAAGTAACCTGATCCAGTTTATTAATTTTGCCGTCAACAAAAAAACCGTTTTCGGTCCCAAGAGAAAAATCCGCTTGACTATAACCGATACAAAAACTTATCAGCCTTGAATCGCTCATTCCGCAGGCAGCGGCCCAATTACGGATATCCGCTCTTGGACGGACGCTCCTTGTCCAGTCAAGAATGCCCCATGCGTTGCCGCGCGAAAAAAAGATTTCACTGCTGCTGAATTGAATGACTCCTTCGGCGATAAACCACGGAGAACACCGTAAATACCTAAACGCGTTTTTTTCATTCCTCCACGGCTGACAGGCAACAAGTGACTGAGAATTCTCAATTTCATTTAATACCAGCGCTCCTCTAAGGCTTTTATGACGGCCGAATTTGGGTACATCAACTTTAATAATTCTGGCTCCGCCTTCCATGCAAATAAAGTCAAGATGTGTTTTATTTTTGCGCCAGCGGATAGAACCTTCTGTACTGGTTGACGGCATTCCGTAAACCCCAAGCGGCATTATTGATTTATATATTTGCGTTGATCGGTTTTTGTCTTTTAATGAAATAACAGATATACTCATGTGCCCAAGCCAGCCGTCATCCCTTACTTCAAAAACAAACATATGAGTCGGTGAAAATACAATATATCGATCCGACTCAGTTATTGCGTGGCGCGGCGCGTAGGATAAAGCCGGATCGAAAAAATAATAATCCTGTTTAGACCAGCCGAAATTCTGCGGTTGTCCTTTATCATCAAGCAAATCAACAGGACTGTTGATTTCAATTTGGGGCATTACATACCTGTTTACATGAATATATATGCATAATATATTAACATAACATGGATTATAAGGGAATGAAAGCATTGGTAATGGGTCTTGGCCTGCACGGAGGAGGGCTTGAATCCGCGCGTTTTCTCTTAAAGAAAGGCGCTGATGTCATGGTTACAGACCTTAGGGATGAAATTACGCTGATGCCTGCAATTGAACAGTTGGACAGAATCTGCAGTGAACTGGGAAGTAAGCCAGTGCGTTATGTTCTTGGCAGACATAAAACCGAAGATTTTAAGAACGCTGATATTGTAATTAAAAATCCCGGAGTAAGACAAGATTCACCGTTCCTTGAAGTATCAAAAAAAATAGAAACAGATATTTCACTTTTTCTTAAATATTCCAGGGCCAGGCTTTTCGCCGTTACGGGTACAAAGGGAAAAAGCAGCACCGCATCAGCTCTTCATCGGATTCTTGCTTCGGAAAGAAAAAAAGGCAAAGCATTCCTCGGCGGAAACATTACTGTAAGCCCTTTAACATTTTTAGACGAATTAACAGAAAGTGACGATGTAGTTCTTGAATTATCAAGTTTTCAGCTTGGAGATATTAAAAATTATACTGTTTCAGACGGAAGCAAATTATTAAAACCGAAGGCTGCCGTTCTAACCCCTGTCATGCACGATCATCTTGACCGTTATTCGTCAATGGATGATTATATTGACGATAAGAGAAACATTTACAGAGGGCAGGATTCATCCTGTATAACAGTTGCTGGAGACGACAGGTGGGGGAAAAGTTTTCTTGGTGAAACAAAGGGACGTCCTCTTGTCTGCTCTTATGCTCGGTTGGATAAAGGAACCGGCGGAGGCTGGATTAATACTGATGGTACAGGCATTGCGCGTCTTTTTGCAGATACGGAGACTGTCGAATTGGTACCGCAGCGTCTTTTAACGCCAGGAAAACATCAGAGATTTAATATGCTTTCGGCAGCTCTTGCGGCATATGGTCTTGGCGCAGAACCTGTTGTTATCCGCGGTGCATTGGCTTCTTTTACAGGCATTGAACACCGTCTGGAGCATTTTCATGAGGCTGACAAAATCCATTATTACAATGACAGCGCCGCTACTATTCCCGAAGCCGCCGCCGCATGTATTGAAGCATTAAGCGGGAATACGCCCCTGGTGCTTGTCACCGGAGGCACCGATAAAAATTTGGATTTTTCTCCTCTTTCAAAAGCGGCAGGGAAAGCAAAAGATATAATACTTCTTTCCGGTACAGGCAGTGAAAAACTTGAATCACTGTTGGACGAAAACATGGTTTCGTACAAAGGGCCGTTTAATGATTTGGAAAAAGCTGTACAATGCGCAATTGAATCTGCTGAAAACAACATGAGGAGAGAAGGCTCCTGCAATGTCGCGCTCTCTCCCGGCTGCGCAAGTTTCGGAATGTTTTTAAACGAGTTCGATCGGGGTCGCAAATGGAAAGAAGCGGTGCTGCGCAATACATAAAAAGGGAATATATGGATTTGGAGATGTTAAAGACAAGAGCCTTTATTATTCAAAAGGTTCGCTCTTTTTTTGACAGCAGGGGTTATCTTGAACTGGATACTCCCATGCTCTGCAGCGATTTAATTCCCGAATCATGCCTTGAAGTATTTCAGACAGAACGCCTTTTCCCGAAGGGCAGCAGAAAAGAAAATCGTTCTTTATGGCTCATTCCGTCACCGGAAATATGGATGAAAAAAATCATCGCTCAATACCGCGTGAATGTGTACCAGATATGTAAATGTTTTCGTAACGGAGAGTCGGCAGGGCGTTTGCACTCAAGTGAATTTACAATGCTTGAATACTACACAATGGACGCAGATTATTTAGATTCGCTTTCACTGACAGAGGAACTCTTTAAATTCTTAACCGCAGAGGATACATGGTTATACAGGGGAAAAAAAGAAAATTGTTATATACCATTTGAACGTATAACAGTTGCAGATGCTTTTAGGAAATACGCTGGCTTTGATCTTTTTAAATCAGCGGAAAAAGGAGTAGATTTTCTGGAAGCGCATGCGCGTAAACTTGATCTTGCACCATTGCCGAAAATGACAATACCGGAAATATACGATTTGATTTTTATCCACGCTGTAGAACCGCGTTTAAAAGCAGAAAAGCCGGTTGCTCTTCTTGATTACCCTGCTTTTATTCCCTGTCTTGCAAAGAAAAGTGATCAGGGATCAAGGATCATGGATCAAACAACTGAAAGGTGGGAGTTATATTACAGCGGCATTGAACTGGCGAATTGTTTTTCTGAAGAAACAAATCCGGAGAAAGTAAAAGACTTTTTTTTAAAAGAAGAGGCTGAGAAAGAGAGAACAGCCGTAATAAAACACAATATTGATCACAATTACTGGAAGTTATTTGAACAAAAAGAAAAACAGGGTTTTCCTTGCTGCAGCGGCGTTGCGATGGGGCTGGACAGGCTTATTATGGCTTTAACAGAGAGATCAAGTATTGATTCTGTGTTACCGTTTCCGCAGGAATGAACAATTACATGCTACCTTGGCCGCACCTGCGAAAGGCCGGAACAGTCAAAGTTGGCAATAAAAGCGGGATAATCCGGAAGATCAGGCTGCACATGAGCTTGGCCTTTAAAACGGTAATCTATCGGTTTTAACGCTATTACATCATCAAGAAGGCGGCGGTTCATATCTATAAAATTCATTTTAAAAATAAACTTTGTTTCACTGGAACTTAAAGCAGGAACATACAGAATATCATTCCCGATACCGTCTGCCCAAAAAGCCCCATTGCCGTACAGTTCGTAAATAATTGACGAAAATTCAACTTCGAATTCATTGGGGTTATCAACCCTGAGAACTGTTTCAAATTCGGTAACAACAAGATCGGCTTTTAAAATGTGTATTGAAATAATACTAAATTCAGGTTCCAGAATATCAATCACAGGAATAATTACTTCCGGTACAGGTACAGGTTCAAATACAGGTACAGGCGCAGGTTCCGGTATAGGTAATGGTTCAAGTTTAACAACATGGACAACAGGCTGCACTGCTTCCGCAACAGGAGCCGGTGTTTTACAGGCCATTATTAATAAAGAAGTCAGAAGGATAAAATAAATCTTTTTCATATTGGTTTATCGGCCATTTTTTCAGAATTGTTTATGATTTCCGGTTATTATTTTTAATCGTGCTGAGGGGATTGATGCGAATAATAATTTATCAAACAACCGTCAATTAATATCTGACATTCTGTGCCTGTCAATAAACCCAGCGTGGTTTTGATTTTTGTTATCTTGCTGTCTAACACAAAACCTTTGATTTCATCTTTCTGCTCCTTAACGGCGGATTTAATACCGGGAAAGAAAACAAAACTGCCAAGTTTAAGCGCCTTTTCTTCAGTGACAATAAACGGCAGAATCCCCCAGTTGATAAGGTTCGACCGGTACCTTTTAGTCGCGTATTCAAGCGCAAAGTTCGCGCTTGCGCCAAGCACTCTCTGGCAGGAAGCCGCCTGCTCCCGCGCTGAACCGTCACCTGGTTTTCTGGCGAAAATAGCGCTCCCTATCCCGATATTTTCCTGCGTAATCCCTGAACAGCCTTCAATACTGTTAATTTTCTCAATAATTTTCCTTAATTCATCATTCCCCATTGTCTGCACTTCTTTCGCCCGCTTTACATAATCAGGATCCTTTCGGCTTAAAGTAAATTCGGCAAGCTTAAGCGGATTTGAGCGGTACGAAGAAGTTTCCCCTGACGGAATAAGTTCATCGGTTGTTGTAACAGGATCTGTTATATAACTTACCACTTTCAATAAAAGGTTTTCAGGCAATGCGGGCATTTTCGGCCAGTCTTTTATATTGGGACCGAAAACAAGATCCTTTTTTGCCTGTGCCTTGCCTGTACCGTTGTAAACGCGTTTTTCATAGATGCTTTTATCAAAGATAAACTTATAACTTCCGTATTTAACATTAACTTCCGCCGCGGAGGTTATTCTTCCTCCGTTAACCGCTGTTGCTGCAATTGATCTTGCGTCCATAAGAGCGACCGAGGCAATCTGACCGTCATTAGGTTTTGAGCCTTCGCGGTTCATAAAGTTGCGCGTTACGTGGCGGACTGAAAGTTCGGTATTCGCAGGTGTGTCTCCTGCTCCGAAACATGGTCCGCAGAAAGCTTCGCGCACAAGAACGCCCGCTTTCATAAATGTTTCAACAGCGCCGTTTTTTACAAGCTCCAGATAGGTAGGCTGGCTTTCGGGATATACGCTCATCGTAAAGTTTCCGTTTCCAATCGAAGCTTCCTTAATAATGTCGGATGCCGCCATGATGTTTTCAAATATACCGCCTGAGCAGCCCGCTATTACAGCCTGCTGCGCCCATATTCCGCCGTTATGATATTTCAGGCTTAAGTTTAGATTAAGTCCTGAGCTTTTATTATCTTCGTCTGTTTTCGCCAGAATGTCTTTTGCGTTTTTCTGCAGCTCGCGTATTGTGTATACATTGCTAGGATGGAAAGGAAGGGCAATACACGGCTCAATTTTGGAAAGATCAACTTTTATAAATCCGTCGTAATACGCTGCAGCGGCGGGCTTTAATTCCCTGTAATCGGTTCCCCTGATATGCTCCTGCAAATATTCTTTTACTTTGTCGTCCGTTTTCCATATTGACGACCAGCAGGATGTCTCTGTGGTCATCACATCGATCCCGTTACGGAAATCGACTGATAATTTGGAAACACCCTCTCCGATAAACTCCATTACTTTATTTTTAACAAAACCGTTATTAAATACTTTCCCGATAATCGCAAGAGAAACATCCTGCGGGCCGACCCCGTTATTTAACTCTCCTTCAAGGTAAACGCCGATAACAGGAGGAGAAGGCATATCGTATGTTCTTCCCACAAGCTGTTTGGCGAGTTCTCCTCCGCCTTCGCCGACTGCCATTGTACCCAGAGCGCCGTAGCGGGTATGGCTGTCTGAGCCGAGTATCATCTTGCCGCATCCTGCCATCATTTCGCGGTTGTAGCTGTGGATAACGGCAAGGTGGGGAGGAACATACACGCCGCCGTATTTTTGCGCAGCAGACAGTGCGAACACATGATCATCTTGGTTAATTGTCCCGCCGACAGCACAAAGGCTGTTATGGCAGTTTGTCAGCACGTACGGCAGGGGGAACTTATCCATCCCGCTGGCACGCGCTGTTTGAATTATTCCTACATAGGTAATATCATGCGAGGTAAGGGAGTCGAACCTTAGCTCAAGACTGTTACTTCCGGCGTTCCTGTTATGGGAGCGAAGGATGCCCGCGGCAATAGTGCCGTCTCTGGCCTGTTCCTTTGTTACACAAACACCTAACTGCGAAAGCCTGACGGTTGCATCAGCGTCATCTTTTATAATTTCTTTTCCGTTAATCAGATATACGCCTGTATTAAATAGCTCGATCATGACATACTCCTGTGTTTTTTATATTATCATGACTGAGCGCTTATACGCAAAGCCTTCCTTGAAACAAACTTCCATATTTCCGGCAGGCTGCGGACAGATACGCAGCTATTGTGAATTTGAAAAAACTGAATTATCCTATGAATATGCCCAAAGAGACAAATAATGATGTACTTGACCTGCATTATAAGGACGGAGATCCAGACCTTGGTATAGCGCCGGAGGGTATAAAGTGCGGGGATTTGGATGAAATATCAAAACGCATTGCCAAAGTAAAAGATACAGTTAAAATAATAAACCTTGATAATCAGCACGCTCTGACAGAGATACCTTCCATTCTTGGTAAATGTAATGCGCTTGAAGAACTTGATGTCTCCCATACCGATATAAAAGAAATCCCGGACTTTGTTTTCAACCTGCTCTCTTTGCGTTCCCTCTCCTGCCGCTGCAGCGAGCTTCCTGCATTTCCTGTAAGCCTTTTAAAAGCCGAAAAACTTGAATCCCTTTATATAAGGATGAACAAAGGCTGGTCTTTACCGGCAGAGATAACATCCCTTAAAAACCTGAAAGTCCTCTCCCTTGATCTTTATTCCGACGCTGCCCTTCCCGGCAATCTGGGCGCACTTTCCGGCTTACAGCACCTTGCTATTATGGTAAAGTACGACGAGCGTACAGTTCCGTCTTTGCCTGACTCTTTTAAGAACCATTCCTCGCTGAAGAAAATACATATTAACGATCTGTTTTATAAAAACAGAAAAACCTTTGACCTTGAAAACGCGGCGAAAATACTCTCTTCCTGTAACGCTCTTGAATCATTATTAATGTCAGGCGTAGACGTCGGGAAGGGACATCAAAACATTTCGCTTCTTGCAGGTTTAAAGGAACTGGAATTGCGCCATCTGCTTACCGAGGGGAAAATCTTTGACTCAATAGCCGGATTGAATAAGCTGGAAAGGCTGTGTATTCTTGGGAGCGAGTTTAAAATAAAGGAAGTTCCCGATATATTCGCGAATATGAAAGCCCTGCAGGAGTTTGCATTCGCGGGCAATATGGTTCCTGCTGTTCCGCCTTCGATATATACACTAAAGAACCTGAAAACATTCGAGTTCGGATGCACCGCAATATCGCAATTGGATAAAGGCATCACAAACCTTCAGAATCTTGAAAACATACACATTCATGATAATCTTCTGGAGAAGCTCCCTGATAACATATTCTCGCTTCCGCGTTTAAAGCTTTTAAATATTGAAGAAAATATATTCTCAGCAAGTTATATCAGCGCAATAAAAGCAAAGATAGACTCCCTCGCGCAAAAGGGGCGCAAGATAGAGTTTTTTTTTGACAGACAGGGACACAGGCAGGCTGTAAAGAAACTGCGCGCGATAAGGGATATCGATAAAATGGATCTCGCTCAATATGCGAAACTCTGCCTCAGCGCGGTAAACGAGAATCCGTACGCAGTAAAATACATTAACATAGCGAAACTTAAGGGCAGTCCGCACTACGCTAATATCTGCATGGCGGCGGCGGAAAAAACATGCTCTGTTCTTGAAAACATCGTGCCCGAAGCGCTCGGAAAACAGAATTATTTTTCTGTCTGCATGGAAGCTGCAAAATGCCCTGATATCGGCAATTACTTCAGGCTGATCAGGGACGATTTCCTGTCATTTAACAAATATATCCAGATTTGCATGCAGGCGGCTCTCAGCAACAGATCGCTGGATTTTATCAGTAACTTTAACACAGACGCTTTTCAAAAACGCTACGGCCGCGAAATATACGAACACATCTGCTGGACAGCGGTTTTGCATAATCCCAGGGTAATCACCAAAATGATAAGCCCGACAAAGGAAATACAGAATATCGCGTCAAAACAGTGATTCTTGGACGAATACCGCCTATATAAAAAGCAAAACAATCGGAAAATGGCACAATTGCACCTAGCGAATCCGCTGGAAAAGTATGGCTGCGCATAACACATGGCAGTAAAGACATTAATAACGCACTGATTACAGGTTCGAAGAAGGTAATTCTAACCTCTCCCGTAGCGCTTTTTATACTTTTCCTGCTTTCATGTATTTTGTTCTTTTCCGCAATAGTTACTTCCCGCTGTTCGCCGGTATATATAGATACGGTTAAAATTACTCAGTATAATGGAAACAATTAACATATATGAAAACATATATAAAAACATTTGATATTATAATTATTCTTTTGGTAATTATTCTGACTGTCTTTGCTGCGTATATAGTGTACATGAAACCGAAGGTGCGCTCCCAGATTTTAATACGCGGTCAGGACGGAGAATGGACATACCCTGTTGACGCGGAAGAGACAGTGAAAGTCTATGGACCGCTTGGAGAAACAGTAGTGCGTCTTCACGGAAACAGCGCATGGATAGAATCCTCGCCGTGTGAAAGCCAAACCTGCGTCGCTGCCGGGCAAATAAGCAGACAGGGGCAGTGGACAGCCTGTCTTCCCAATAATGTTCTTTTAATGGTACAGGGCGCAGGGGATGACAGCGTTGACAGTATTGTCTGGTAATAATAAAAATGAAGGCTTCCTGCAGCAAAATACACTGCGCAGGCAGCTTGCTCTTCTTGGCGCTTTTTGCCTATTTCTTTCCGCTGTTGAATACATGATACCAAAACCTCTGCCGTTTCTGCGTATCGGGCTTGCCAATCTGCCGATTATGCTTGCCTGTGACATCTTCCCGTTTTCTTCATTTATGATCCTTGTTTGTATAAAGATATTCGGGCAAGCTCTTGTTACAGGAACTTTGTTCTCGTATGTCTTTTTGTTCTCTTTGACAGGGACTTTATTATCCGCTCTGGTTATGTTTTCTCTTCGCCGTACACTGGGACATGATCGCACGCAGCAAAGTTCACCGCGCATAACTTTTATCGGTATCGGAACGGCAGGGGCTGTTATATCAAATATTTCACAGCTGGCGCTTGCGTATGTTTTTATTTTCAGGGAAAATGTCCGTTACATCGCGCCGCCGTTTCTTGCGGTTGGTCTTGTGACTGGAATTGCTCTGGGTGTTTTCTGCGAAGTCTTTGCCGGAAGATCATTATGGTATAAAAAGCACTGCGGAACGGAGAAGGCGGAATGAGCTGCCGTGCTTTATATGAAAACGAATTCAGCGCAAAGGCGTTATTTGCCGCAGGGTTAGCAATAATGCCGGCTCTTCTTTTTAATCCGTCTACAGAGTACAGGGTAATTCAATTTTTATTTTATTTATTATTGGCATTGCTTTCCGGAAAGAAGATCGATTTGCCTGCTGTTCTTTTTATTACTCTGTTCATTGTTGTGTTTAATCTTATTATTCCCTACGGGCGCATTATATTTTCAATAGGCGCGTTTAAGGTTACATCAGGCTCTCTGGAAGCGGGCATTTACCGCGCTGTAACATTGCAGGCGCTTGTAATGCTCTCTAAAGTGACAGTAAGAGGCGATCTGAAATTACCGGGTTCTTTCGGGCAGCTGTTGGGTGAATCTCTGCAGGTTTTTACAGCGTTAACAAGCAGAAAAATACGCATTACTGGCAATGATTTCATTGCCGAAATTGATAATCTGATGCTGGAACTGGGTCAGGAAGAACTTCAGCAGCCGGATGTTCAGGTAATTAAAACAAAACCTTTGGGATATATTATTATAGCAACGGCAATCATTGTTTCATGGGCTTTGTTTCTGCTGGCAATTAACAGCCATTATTTTATATAAAATGTATTATCAGTAATCGTAAAATCAGCGCCGGGTGTTGCAATTATACTTCTGTCTTCAAAAACAAATATTGCCTCTGTTCCCGGAATGTTTTCCGCCAGCGATATTCCTTTATCATAACCAAGCACAAAGACAGCTGTTGACAGTGCGTCCGCGTCCATGGAAATATCTGTAATGATGGTAACGGATAGAAGGTTGTTTTGCGCCGGTTCTGTAATATGGGCAGGATAACCTTGTGATGGAGAAAAAAGGTGATGATAGCGCATTCCGTCTTCTTCAAAGAAACGCTCGTAAACACCTGATGTTACAATGGTTTTTTTGATACCTGAGTCTCTTTCTGCTGTTCTTCCGGCAGAGAGCTGCTCTGTTATCTGCAAGAATCCGATAATTTCACCTCGGTCTTTACCGGGGTTTTGTATGCCTACTCTCCACGGGCTTCTGTCAGTTTTAGCTCCCAGAATTACAATGTTGCCGCCAAGATCAATTAAAGCGCGCTTTATTCCAGCTTCTTTTGCGGCTTTGGCAGCTTCATCCGCTGCGTAACCTTTGGCAATAGCGCCCAAATCAAGAGCCATGCCGCGCCGCGCAAGAAAGACACTGCTTTCCTCCGGATTCAGTTCAACGTTACGCCAATTAACAAGCGGCAGCACCTGATCGATTTCTTCCCTGGAAGGAACGCGCGGCTCAGCGCCGATTCCCCATAAAAGGACCAGCGGTCCGACTGTAGGATCAAAAGCGCCGCCGCTAAGCTGCGCGTAGTATAAAGCTCTCTGGATTACTTTAAATGTTTCCTCATTGACATGAACAGGCGCAATCCCTGCATTGCTGTTAATTCTGCTGATATCCGACGACGGAATATTTACGCTCATCAGGTTTTCGATTTCGTGAATCCTAGAGAACATCTCGTTGTAGATATTGTTCTTTCCCTGATCATAAAGCGTGATAATGCAGACAGTCCCAAGCGCTTCTTCTATACGGTAAGATTCTGTCTGTTCGCAGGTAATAAATAATAAACAGCCAATGACTATACTGCTGACAGGAAAAGCACGGAATGAGGAATGAAGAATGAGGAACTTCTTCATTATTTTAATTGCCGGTTTCTCATTCTTTATTTCCCGTTCTTAGAGTCCAAAGCGTTCGGATAATTCCTTAAGGTGGCTGCCTATAAACAGCGCGCCGTAAGTGGTAAGTACAATACCGATTGTGATTCCCATAGGGAGCAGTAATGACATTCCGGATTCATTTGCAAGATTCTTAAAATCCAATCCAAAGAAAACAGTTACAAGAGAAACCATAAGGATGAGCCCTGCGATTATCCAGCGGCGCGTGGACAGAGCGCCTGGAATTGAAGATAGTTCCGTTTCTTCTTCATCCGTTTGTTCCAGACTGAGTTTTTGCATTATTGATTCTTCAAGATCAGACCAGGTACTCTCCGAAAAGTCCCGGGGAAAAGAAAGAATATTATCCTTCATTAATGTTTTAACTGCATAGTACTGTTCAATTTTATCCGCGCATGAAGAGCAGAAAATTGTATGCAAACCTATCCTTATCTGGTCAACTAAAGGTACTTCATCATCTTCATAAAACATATTAATAATTTTATCGCAATTCATTATATTTCCTCCCCATTATTAACCGATAAACACTCCAGCTTTTCCCTCAATATGGTTTTCGCCCTGAACACATGAGACTTTACGGTGTTTACAGGAATCCCTGTAATCGCCTCAATCTCCTGATAGGAACGGTCATAGAAGAAAAACAAGTCAACGCATATTCTGAAACGTTCAGGCAGTTCCAGCACCGCGGCGTGAACCGCTTCTTTTGCAGCATTGCGAAGCGCTGTCTGTTCGGGCGTATCTCCGTAATTAATCAGCTTGTCCGGGTCTTCTTCCGCAAGGCTGTGATATTCCTTCCTCCTGTTCACTTCGTTCAGTGCGGTATTATACGCAATCTTGTAAAGCCATGTGGAAAACCGGCTCCTTCCTTCAAACCCTGAAAGGCTGCGGTACGCTTTAAGAAACACTTCCTGGGTAAAATCCGAAGCGTCATCACTGTTACGGAAAAAGCTTAAACCCATTCCGTAAACGGCTTTTTCATGCTGACGCACCAATAACCGGAAAAGATCCTTTTGCCCTGAAACAATCTGACTGACGATTAATTGATCATTATACTCAGCTTCATCAGCCATCGCGCTGCACCGAGCGGGAACCCTCGTCTGATTGTTTATTTAAACGGTCAGAGTCGGCGGCCGGTTCACTGCGCTTTATTATATAGAAGGCTAAAAGCCCAATTCCCATTGACAGGGGAATAATCCCTCCCAGCAGCCCGTACGATACCTTGTCGACTGCTATAGATAAAAACAATGTCAGGGCGATGCCAACGCTGCTCAAAAGAAGGCCCGACAGCAAACTGAACGACAGAAGATTAAAATCCGGTTTTGCGTACAGCCCGGCCTTTATTAACAATGACTTTCGCCAGTGATTCCATAAGAGATAGAAGAATATTACTATAGAGCCCATGAAGATTCCCACTATGGGAATGACAGCGATGATAACTTTTGCTGCTTCTTCCATATTAATTACAGCTCCTGACCAATTGTATTACGCTTTCTTTTCTCCGTCTAGTTCAGTTAGACACATAATTAAAGCGGCAGTTGCGGATGGATATCATAAAGCGCCGATTATCATCAAATCATTAAAGTAAAGAGCGTTTATGCGCCCTAACCTGAGATTGCTGTTAAACCGGCGCAGAATTTCCTGTTTGGCGGCGTCTTCGTCCAAATTGATCAGCGCCTGTACACTGAGGGATTGAAAATACTCGCCCGCAAGTATTTTAAACTCATTTATTTTTACCGCAAGCTCCTCTGTAAAGGCAATGTCGTTTGCGGAGTAGGGAAACGAAACGGAGAGAATTAATACTGATGAATCGGCAAGTGTAATTCTAAGCCTCTCAAGCCCTGAATAAATGCGTATGTCATCACCCTGCGTTTGAACAGGCGGAGGCTGAACAGTATTTCCCAGCCTGATGACAGGCTCATCGCCCGAACGGACAAGGCCGATAATTGTGCCTGTTATAAGCAGTACAATTAAAGCGCCTGTAATGGAGAGCAGTGTAATGTATATTATTTTAGACAGTTTCTTCCCGCGGATGTCTGTATTCTTCACCTGTTAAGAGTAGAACATTTATCCAAAAAAGTCAGGACGAAACGCACTTGCATCTGAAATAGCATTACAATGTCCTGATCAGGCCTTGTCCTGGTTTTCGGTATAACCTGATTCTCCATACAGTTCCTGTATTGAATACATACCTAATATACGCAGTAGTGAACATTCACTATAGCCTATAGTGAATGTTCACTTCAGACTATAGTGAATATTCACTTCAGACTGTAGTGATTATTCACTGTAGGCTATAGTTAACTAACACTATAGACTATAGTTAATTAACACTATAGTCTATAGTGATATTGCACTATAGACTGAACTATGAACGTATACTGCGCTGGAATAATGGGGAAGTAAAAGCTCAGTTTATTCTTTATTTTAAACAATATATTATCAAAAACATGATAATAAACAAGAAAACATTCATTCTGTTTTCCTTTATTTTCTTTCTGCTTATTTCCTTAATTGCAATTGCCGCTTATACAATTTCGGCTCGTCAAATCAACCATTCATTTATTGAACAGCAGCTTACTATCGCCTCTGAAACGATCAGGCTGCGGCTGGCTTCAATTGTGAACAGCGAACTGGCTCTGGTGCTTAAACTGGCGGATACTCCGGTTATCCGTCAGTATTTCATTAATCCTTCCAATCCGGAACTGGAGGCTTCGGCGCGTCTTGAATTTGACACATACCTGGAACACTTCGGCCTTAAAATAGTGTTCTGGGTTAACGATATCGATAAGATATTTTATTCTACCGGCAATGAACCCTATGTTGTCGATCCTGATGACCCGGAATCCTACTGGTATAATTTGACTCTTTACAGTACGGATTTGTACAACTTCAATATCAACTATAACCCCAACATGCAGCAAATACATCTCTGGATTAATGTTCTGGTATTTAATAAAACGGACGGCCTTAAATATCCTGTAGGAATGCTTGGTACGGGAATTAACCTTAGCGAGTTCTCCGGTTTTATTGTTAACGCCTACAAGGATTTCGATGAGAACATCACCCCTTATACTTTTAACAAGTTCGGCGAAATAACTTCAGCGGCGGACTACGAAATTGTTTACAACAAAACGGATATTGGCGAACATCTGGGCGGAGCGGGAACAGAGATTCTCAGGACAGCGCGCGCGCTTTCAGACGGGGAGAGCCATTGTTTTATATATGACGATAAAATAGTTCTTGTTAGTTCAATCCCTGAAATGGAATGGTATCTGGCTGTAAGTTATCCGCTTCCCGGGCTTTGGGCTGTAAACAGATCCATGAATACAGTGTTCTTCAGTATGCTTTTTCTGATTCTGTTTATATTGATTGTAATTAACATTTATATTGCCCGTTCAGAGAACGCTCTGGAAAAGCAGAACGTGCAGCTGATCGAAGCGAACAGGAAATCAGAGACGGCATCACGGGCAAAGAGCGGCTTTCTTGCAGCCATGAGCCATGAACTGCGCACGCCGCTGAACACGATTATCGGCTTTTCAGAGATTGAGCTGAATAAATCCCTGGAGGCTGCGGCAAGGGACAATGTCACACGCATACACCAATCCGGCCTTCATCTGCTGCGGATTATCAATGATATACTGGATTTGTCAAAACTGGATTCCGGCAGATTTGAAATTACCCCTGACGAATATAATACTGCCGCTTTAATCAGCAGCACGGTGGATATGAACATTATAAGAATAGGAACAAAGCCTGTGCAATTTACGCTGGACATTGATGCAGGTTTTCCGGCAAGACTCAAAGGCGATGAACTGCGCATCAAGCAGATAATGAACAATCTTCTTTCCAACGCCATAAAGTACACAAGGGAAGGAACAGTGCAATTGACAATCTCAAGCAGGGAATTAAACGAAAATCAGGTTCTTGCCGTCTTTGCTGTCAGGGATACCGGTATCGGCATAAGAGCTGAGGATATCGGGAAATTGTTCGGCGACTATACGCAGCTTGACACGCGGACAAACAGGGAAGTTGAAGGGACGGGCCTCGGGCTTTCCATCTCAAGGAGAATCGCGCAGATGATGGGCGGCGATATCACTGTAGAAAGCGAATACGGCAAAGGCTCCTGTTTTACAGCGCGCATTGTTCAGGAACGCGCACATTCAGAGGCTGATATAAACAGCTGCGATAATTCAGTCATTGGGGAAGAGACAGCCGCTGCGCTTTGCCGCTTCCAGTTCCCCCGGCAAAGCCGCCAATTCCCGCAAAGCATCCGGCAAACTCCCCTGACAAGTTCTGTACCGGAAGAAGAGGAATACGCCGCTTTAGCGTCACCTGTTACCAAGGAAACTGACGATGTTAAGGATGCGCCCGTTTCCCTTTTCACTATTCTTGCGGTAGATGACCATCTGAACAATCTCATGCTAATCAGGGAACAGCTTAAGCCGTACGGTATACAGGTTGACGCCGCATCTTCGGGGCAGGAAGCATTGGAAAAAATACAGGCTGACAGACAGGATAATTCCGGCAGGCGCGGCTACAGCTTGATTCTTATGGATCACATGATGCCTGGAATGGACGGAATAGAGACAATGAAGGCAATCAGAAACAACAGGCAATGCGCGGATACTCCGATAATTGTCTTAACCGCTAACGCGCTGCGGGGCATGAGGGAATACTATCTGGAACAGGGATTTACGGATTTCATTGCGAAACCTGTTGACCAGCGGGTACTGTATGAAGTAATCATGAAACAGCTTACAGGAAGGGAACGCGCAATGGAAACCGAAGACGCATACGCGGATAATGCGGTATGCGCTGTTTTTTCAGGCGGGATAATTAAACAGTGTGTTGACAAGCTGAATCACATATACGCCGCCTTTGAGATTAGCGCCGGCAGCGCAGATACAAACATGGAAATTGACAATGAGTATTTCGCGCGTTTGATCAGCCTGCTTGAATCCCTCAATGCAATGCTGCGTTCACAGCCGCACCGTAAAAATGAAACGCTGCTGGAACAAACAGCGGCGCTTGCAGCTGCTGCCAAAAACAAAGACACGCAGGCTGTGGCTGGTCTGCTTCGTTCCTGCCGCATGGATTTTAATTCATGGGCGGATGAATACGCGCAAACCACACTGCCTGCCGTTCCGGAAATTGTACGGCGGCTGCGAAAAGCAATTTGGGAAGGCGACACAGAAACAACAGGGAAAACAATAAAGGAACTGGGAGCGGCATCGCTTTCTTCTGCGGAACGCGAAAAGTATTTTAATATATATGATTCCCTTATGGACGATGACAATGAAAAAGCGCTGGAAAGGATAGGAGAATGGTTAGAATAATAATTGTTGAGGACCAAATATTGATGTGCGACCTGCTGGAAGAACATATCAGAAAACAGGGTGATATGGAAGTCGCGGGCGTTACAGATGACGCCTCAAAGGCACCGCAGCTATGCAGGGAATTAAAGCCGGATTTGATACTAATAGACATTGTAACAAAGTCAGGCTGCTCAGGCCTGCAGTTCGCCAAACAGATACGCGAAGAGCTGCCTGACATTAAAGTTATAGTAATGACAAGCTACCCGGAAATAACCTTTATTGAGGAAGCGATGAAAATAAAAGCGCACAGTTATCTGCATAAAAGCTCCGGAGTGGATCACCTTGTTTATGTCATCCGAAGCACAATGAAAGGTTCAGGCATTTATCCAAGCCCTGCGGACATTTCTCCCTTTGCCGGGATTTTTACCGGAAAGGAACTTGCGATAATCAACCATGTATGCCAGGGAGCTTCCCGCGCTGAAATGGCGCAGAATCTAGGCGTATCGGAATCAATGGTCAAACAGTACATTACTTCGATACTGGACAAATCAGGTTTTGACAGTATCTCAAGATTCGCCATTTACGCGGTAAGCCAGGGTTTAATCGTGCCTAAGACTCCTGTCCAAAAGTCCAGCAAAAGCTGACCAAAAGTACAGTAAAAGCTGGACTTTTTTCTCCTGTTTACGGGTTTCCCTGTATTAAACTGCGCGGGAGTATCATAAACAAATAAGGAGGTTTTTTTATGAGAAGTAAGGCGATTTGTCTTTTTTTTATTCTTGCTCTGGCGGGTATAACCGGCCTTAACGCCCAGATGACTAAGGCGCAGCTTCAGGATATGTATGTCGCTTATCTTAGAAGCGAGGGATACCAGCCTTCGGTAGACTCGGACGGAGACGTAAATTTTACAGCGCAGGGACACCGGTTCTACATTGATGTTCTGGATACTGATTTAACTTCATTCCATCTTGTGCTTACCAATTTCCTGGACATCGGAGGCGAATCAAACAGGCTGCGGGCTCTTAATGCCGCAAGTGCTGTAACGCGTACAACAAAGGTTGTAAGACTGTATATAACTTCAAGCGGCAGAATAGCGGTAGACTCATTTATCTTCCTCGCGAAACCGGAAGATTTCAGCATACACATTAGCCGACTTGTAAACATAATGGTGCAGTCAAGAAACGAATTCCTTGACCTGATGAGGTGAGTAATATCCTGGAGTTTTCATTATTAAGCTTAAGTTCGTTTGTATCGTATTGTTTTTTCTTTATATAGCGCTGATTGCGTCTTGTTCCCGCAGCGGTGACAATACGCAATCAACGGCCGCGCATGAGTTTGAATATGAAACAGGTTTCATTTCGGTATATATTTCTTTAGACTAAAAAGTTATAACTCAGGATCGTACCGTATTTTGGCGAGTGTAGATTATGTGTTGTAAATGAAGAGGCTGATTTACGAAAAAGTATTTTTTAACAATCACTTTTTTAATGATTACGGCAATAGCTCTTGTATCCTGTAATAAGGGAAGCTCTTACCGCGATGCTCAAACCGCGGAAATGAAAGATTTCAGCAGAAGCTCAGGCGGCGTTACGGATGTACCGCAAAAAGACACGGCGATCGCCTTATCCTCCGCGAAAGGAGCAAAACTGCTGGAAAGCATTGATTATGATAACAGCGGCGTAACGGTCTTTTCACACAGCGCTGCTGACTCCGCGGAGAGCTCCACCGGCGGTGTGTCATTAAATCAAACAGCCTCAATCTCCGATAACGCTGTGCCTCAGCTGCCTGTCGGCTTGTCCATTAACGGGAATCTGAGTTCAGGACAGGAGATTTGGTACAGCGTAAGGAATACCGAGGCAGGCTTTTTGATAATAGAAACGCAGGGCGACATTGATACATACCTTACTGTGTATGACGATCAGAGGAACCTTGTTGCGGAAAATGACGACTGGAATAACCTGAACGCGAGGGTCCAATTGACTGCCCCGGCCGATACTTCCTATCTTGTCAGATTAAGCGGTTACGGCAGCGCAAACGGTCCATATAGAATTGTAACGTCTCACGAACCAATGCCTGTTATAACGCCGCTTTATTCCGGACACGACGTAGGTTTTATTGAAAGCGGACAGGAGCGCTGGTTCAGCGTTCTTATAAACAGAATCGGCATTCTTAACGTGCACGCGGCAGGCGGTGCTCAAACGGTTCTTGAGGTATACAGTACAGATTTTGTATATCTTGGCGGTGACGACAATAACAATGAAAACTCAGGCGCAAAGATAAACATGGAAGTAAGGCCCGGAGAAACCTACTATTTTAAATTAAGGGTTTCCGGCAACTCCGGCCCGTATGAAATTACTGCGAACATCAATCCGTATCCCGCTCCCTTACAGCTCTTTCCGGGAATGTTCCATAATGCTGTTATAAAAAGCGGCGAAGAACATTGGTACAGTGTTACAACAAGCGCAGGCGGTGTTCTTGCTGTTGAAACCCTGGGTACAACAGACACTACTCTTGAAGCTTTCACCAGTGATTACGAACATATCACCTATAATGACGATACATGGATCGGCGGTCATGTAGACCGTAACGCCAAAATAGAAATCTTTGTATATGCTCCATACGGCGACACTTATATATTCAAATTAAAAAGCTTTGATTCAGGCCCTTACCGCATTATCGTTAGTATGGAGACACATGAAACCATCTGATTCCAAAAGATATTCACAGATTAATTTATATTTCAGGCGGCTTTCCTAAGTACCTTCTGCTTGAAAGTTTTAGGAAAGCCTTTTATAGCCTTTTTTAGATTGGCTTTCCGCAGCTGCCGCAAAACTTTGTTCCCTTATCGTTTTTCGCGCCGCACTCACCGCAGAACACCGTTTTATTACCGCTGGATGCTGCTGCCGCCGACTGTGATCCGGGACTTTCTTCCTGACCCTTGTTAAACAGCTCCTTAAACTTCGCTGACAATCCGCATAATTTACTATACAGGTCAAACTTTATTTTATAGGTCGGCGCTTCTTCCATATACGAAACCATCATGCTAATCATCATATAGCTGTCAATAAAAGCTTTCTTTGCTACCCACGCTAAGAAACATGCAAAAAGGAATGCAGCAAACCCAAACAACCAGTTTTCCACGGGAATCAACCTGACTATAAGCCCGAAAATAAGGAACAATACAAGCGTAACAGCTATCACAAGGCCGACAACTATCGCTGTGGTTTTCGCCGCGTCTTTCAAAAGCTTTTTCCAGTTCTCGGCATAAATCACAACGCCATCCGTAGCGCTCTTAAACGCACCCTGTTTATTCTTTAAGAAGGTATATCCCAGGCAGCATTCGTCTATGTACCCAAGCGCTATGCCTATAAACATTTTACCGATATTTACTACAAAGTTCATGCCCGGGATAATGCTGCCCAGCGTGCCTCCCATTTTTTCAAATCCTCTTTGAAGCTGTCTTACAGCGCCGCCGATCAGTTTGTCCAGTACAAAATACACATTGGACGTAAGAAAACGCTCCTTCACTTTTTCTTTACCGTAGGCTACCTGATTGTCAGGTACTTTTCCTGTCACGACCGCTTCGGTAATAACCGCGACATGCCCTGCTTTAACCAAATAACCTATGTAGTGATTGATAAAGAAATTCACAGCGCCTGTTACGCCGAGCCATATAAGGAACATTATAAGGTATACAACTTCGTTCTTGAACAGCCACGCGATACCCATGAGTATCGCTAAAGCCACAATAGAAATCACAACAGTCGCAAGCCCTAACAGCAGCTTCGCCCAGCAAAAGGGCATGGTCTTTGAAAATATTTCGCCAGCTTTCATTCTTTCTTTTCTCCTTAACTTATTTTTACCGCAGACTTCGCAGCGGACAATCAGCTTTTATTTGTATTACGCTGTTAATTTACCGCCGCACTCGCTGCAGAATTTTTTATCATCCGCATTTGTCTTGCCGCACGAGGGACAAACAAGGCCGCCTGCCGCTGCGGGAGTTTCAGATGAAGATGCTTCAATTATTTTACCGCCGCACTCGGCGCAAAACTTTCTGTCAGGCGCGCTTGCCTTGCCGCACGAGGAACAAACAAAACCGCTTGTCACAGCGGGAGGAGCCGCAGCTTCCAGTTTTCCTCCGCACTCGGCGCAAAACTTTCTGTCAGGCGCGCTTGCCTTGCCGCACACAGTACAAATCATACCGCCCGATGCTGCCGCAGCAGCTTTCTCAATTCGCGCAATTTCAGCTTTTGCCTCGTTTATTGCCGCGTTATGCCCGTCTATCTTCGCGCATAATTCAGCTATATCCTTATCGGCTTTTCCGGTTTCGGCGTATCTTTTATAGAATACCTCGCCAATCTGTTTCATAACCTCGCTTATCGCGCTTCGCTCAGCGCTTATTTTAGAGTTAAGCTTATTTGTTTCAACCGCGTTCCCGGCCATATTGCCAACATTTTTGGCGAAACCGCTTATTTTATCCAGTATTGCCAAGATTAACCTCCTTATATCATTAAAAACCTATTCCAAATGACCTCATAACATCTCCAAATATATCAAGTTCCGATCCTAAAAGAAATTTTAACAGAGTCTCCCTTGCCCAGCCTGCCAGCAGATAACCAATCAAGCATAAAACAAGTCCGATTAATATAAAAATTAAAAACGCGCGGGCGTAATTACGCTTGTTAATATTTTTACAGCCGCCGAAAGCCCAAACAAGACAGATAATCAAACCGATAACCGGAATACTCATTAAGATAGAAGCAAGTACAAATGAACCTACGCTCATAACAGCATAATGGTATCCCTGCGGAAGTTGATTTCCTGTATTAACAGATGCGGCTGCCGCCGGTACGGTATTTTTTGTCTGCGCAGTTTTTTTTACCGGTGCAGGTTTTTGCTTTGGCGAAGGTTTGGGTTTTGACGCAGGTTTTGGTTTTGGCGCTGCGGCTGTTTGTTTCTCATTGACTGGGGTTTTCCGTGCGCGTGTTTTCGCCGCTTTCATGGGTTTACCGCAGCTGGTGCAGAATTTCTTACCGTCCGCAACAGTCTTGCCGCACTCGGTGCAAATCGCCATATAGAATTCTCCTTAGTTTATTGGTTTATAATACGTCCCTGATACAAAGCCGCCCTGCCCTTGATTCGGACGCTGAGTAAGCGCTAACGTGGTTCCGGAAATGATATAATCTGCTGTTGCCAAACCGCCGACTACATTCATTGTAACAGTATTGGCTGTAACGGTATATATAGCCATAATATTGCCAATCCCGCTCACATAAAGTTTACCGACCAGAGCGCTGCTTATTGTACCACCGCTTACGCCGCTTGCTGTGCTGCTGCTTATTGTTACTTCTGCGCTCGTGTTGCTGCTGCTTGTTGTTCCTGTTCCGCTCATTCCGCCGCCGCTGGTTCTGATGCTGTCACTGGCCCCTTCACTGTCGTTTTTATCACCGCCGAAGCAAGAAGCCGCTGTCAGTGAAAAGACAAACAGCGCCGCAAGGATAATCAGCACGAATAATTTAATTAAGCTTTTCAATATGTTTCCTTAACATGGAAGTAATTCATTTAATATTATAACAGTAACATTATAACAGAAAAATTGTCAAATCATATTCCGGCAAAGTACTGCTGTAGTAAAGCGTTAAGTACTACTGCTTTGACCAATAGTTTGTTTCGCTGTCCATGATATATGTACCGGGACTTTTGCTTCCGAAGGCTTGAGCAAATGTTAATTGCGACATCATATCGGGGAAACTGAACGCGATGCTTACCTCTGCGGCTGTAGCTGTAAGATTGGAGCCCAGGAAAGTGACACTGGTGATGGGGCAGTCCTGGAACGTTCTGGAGCCTATTTCTGTCACGCTTGCGGGAATGATGATGCTCGTAAGGCCGGTACAGCCGCTGAATGCATACCATTCGATCTCTTTTACATTATTGCCGATGATGATGTTTGTAATGCCTGTGCAGTCCCTAAACGCATCCCGGCCGATTATTAGCACGCTGTCGGGGATGGTGACGCTTGTAATGGTCTCGTTTTTTGCAAATGCGGAATAGCCAATGTAAAATACGGGTTTACCATTGTAGCTTGCAGGTATTGTTACATTTCCGTTTATTTCTGCGCGGTCATGGTCAAGTATTACATATCCGTCTAACTCACCGGTATAACCAAACGTTAACCCGTTGCTGCTGCCGGCAGGACTTATGTCACTGCGGCCCGAGCTTGCGCTGTCTGCTGCTGCGCTGCTGCCTGCTGCTGTGCTGCGGCCTTCGCTGTTACTGTTACTGCTTTTGCCACAGGCGGCAGAAGAAAAGGCAATAACCGCTGCAAGGGCTATTAGCCCGAATTTAACCATGCTTTTCATTACGCATTCCTCACTTTTTATTTGTGCAGTCCCTTATTTACTGCTTAGTCCATGTCCGGATATTGGGGTCGTTAGGCCGTGTATATGTCCCAGCGCCTCCGGCACGATATTTATCATCTAAATCACCATCAAAAACACGATAACTGGAGAAATTATTATCCCAATAATGATTCGATCCCTCGAAGGTTACGCTGGTAAGGGTGCTGGGCTTGGCGCCGGAGACAGCGCCATAATTACTTCCGAATGCTCCGGCGTTCAAAATAGTCACGCTTGCAGGGATAATAACACTTGTAAAGCTGCAGCCATTAAACGCATTATTGCCAATCCTGGATACATTTTTACCGATTGTAATACTGGTGATATTTTCACAGCCATAGAACGCGTTACGCCCAATCTCTGTAACACTATCAGGAATAGCGATGCTCTTGAGGTTTGTGCAAGTGAAGAACGCATAATCTCCGATAGTAGTCACACTATTTCCGATAGAGACGCTTGTAAGGCTTTTGCAACCAGCAAAAGCTGAGCTTCCGATCTCAATAATGCCGTTGGGGATTGTAATACTCACAATATCTTCACCATCGAAGTCATCGACTACTGTCACAGGTTTTCCTTCGTAAGTTGCAGGAATTATAATCGCCGCGCCTTTTAAATTAGCCTGCTTATTAGAACTGACCGAATATGTATTCGTACGAAAATCATGCGGTGTATCTCTAAACCATTCTTCGGACATAAAGAAAAAATCCAGTAAATCAAGCGTAGGCGTGCTGCTCCTGCTGCTTGTTGTGCCTCCGCTGCTGTTGCCTCCGCAGGCAGCGGCTGTAAGCGAAAAGACGATTACCGCCGCAAAAGCAATAATCCCAATTAGTCTAATAAAATTTTTCATTTCTCATTCCTTATTGCTCATTATTTTATGGCTGTAAATACGCCATTCTGTCTGATCCGCGGACAACAAACTTGTTACCGCCATAAGCTATCCTAAAGTTATGCTCCCAGAATTGGAACGGGCTTCTTTCTTCGGCAGTCCAGTTAATACCGTCAGCTGAGTATGCGATTTTGCCGCCGTAACCCACAGCGACATACATTCCATTACCCCAGGCGATGCTGTCGATACTAAAAATAAAATTCACTCCGGTCCAGTTAACGCCGTCTGATGAGTATGCCATGAGTTTATCATTAAATGCGAAAAACTTATTATTACACCAGGTAACATTCGTGAATGATGCTATCATGCCGTACTCATCTTTTAATTCATCTAAACTGCTGTCTGTTACTCTAGTCCAGTTTATGCCGTCCGGTGAGTACGCCATTCTGCGATAATCTCCAACAGCGACAAACTTATTGCTGCCCCAGGTGACACTGTAAATTACCTCTGAAAATGCAGTGTCCGCCGATGCAGTCCAGTTTATACCATCCGGGGAGTACGCTATTTTACAGTCATACCCGAGTTTGTATCCCGCAGCGGCAAACAAATTGTTACCCCATGTAATGCTCTCAATATCGTAATCGTAATGAACGGCGTATTCAAATGGATTAGGCGATACGGCAGTCCAGTTTATACCGTCCGCAGAGTATGCCATTTTACCATAATCTCCTGTGGCGATAAACCTATTATTGCCCCATGTTACACAGTTGATACCTGTGTCTGAGAATATATTTTCCTGTGCAACGGTCCAATCTATACCGTCCGTAGAATACGATATATCTCTCCCCACTGCAACAAACATGCCGCCGCCCCAAACGATGCTGCTGACAGAGCCTCTTATTGGATTTTCTGTTATTGATATCCAGTAGTTGTCGCTGTAATCAGCATTACCGCTGTAAAGATTGCCGCTTTCGATGAAGCTGCTGTCGCTAATTATGCTGTAAAGACTGCTGCCGTCTTCACCGGCGATATTGTCAATGGCGCGGCTGACTTCGCTGCTGCTGTTGCTTCTGTTTCCGCATGCAGCGGCTGTAAGCGAAAAGAGGATTACGGCTGTAAGAGCAGCAATCCCGGATAGTTTAACGATATTTTTCATTATGCATTCCTTTTGATGTTAGGTGCCTTTTCCCAATTAAAGATCCCACTTTCGGAACTGGCTGAAAGGAATTGTCGATGTATCAGACCTGATGTTATATTTCGGCAGTTTTTTCAAATCATCCCATTCGCTGATGCCGAGCTGAGCCCATGTCCTTCCGTTTGTATAATAATATACGCCGGAATCTGACATCATCGCCAGAACATGTTCGCCGCTTCCGGTCCATCCTCTTCCTATGTTTTCAAGGTCCCATGGCGAGAAGGTAACGGAATTATCCCTTATGGTTCTTCCCCAAATGTCAATTGCGACAGTGTCTATGTCGCCGTCCTTGTCGGCGCCTCTTATCTCAAACGTAACAGAGCCTGTTACGCCGGTAATACCTGTAATGGTTATCTTCTTGCCGTTTGTTAAATTATCATGCATACTGCCTACGCTGTCGGCTAAAGCAGCCCAATCGCCGCTGTTAACAAGGCGGCTTATTTCATCGCTGCTGCTTTTGATATTGTTGGCTCTATTGCAAGAAGTAAAAGAAAAAACGATTACCGCCGTAAAGGCAATAATCCCAATTAGTCTAATTAAATTTTTCATTGTTAACTCCCGTTGGTGTAAGTCAGCACTACCAGTTATAGCGCGGACGCTAGTAAAGCCCTACATGAACATCCACAACAGAGATGACGCTGTCATGCTAAGAATCAGAGCAATCAGCCCGCCCAAAACAAGCCCGATTGCAGCAAGAATCAAAAACGCTCGGGAGTAATTGCGCCTGTTGAGATTTTTACTACCGCCGAAAGCCCAAATAAGGCAGATAAACAAGCCGATAACCGGAATGCTCATTAAGATAGACGCAAGCACAAACGAGCCCATGCTCATAACGGCGTAGGGGCTTTCCTGCGGCGGCCCTTGATTCCCTGCATCAGCAGGTTGCGCCGACGCTGACATTGGCGCCGTTACAACCGTATCTGTTTGTTTCGCCTCAACGGCAGGCTCCGGTTTCCGCGAACGTGTTTTAGCGGCTTTCATGGGTTTACCGCAGTTGGTACAGAATTGTACCCCGTCCGTGATATTAGTGCCGCACTCAGTACAAAATGCCATAAAAATTCTCCTTACCCTTTGGGTTTATAATAAGCGCCCGATGCTAAACCGGCATATTCAGGATTCGGGCATTTAAGCGTTAATTTGTTGCCGGAAATGCTATAATCCAATTCCTAACTGTTCACTGCCCATCATTTTTACGGCAGTGGATGCCCGCATGATAGGCAGAACGCGCCTGATTCCTTTGTCCACGTATTGCTTCCGGCGCGGCGTGTGTATGTTCCCGAGCCTCCCGCTATATACTTCGCGCGCAAATCGCCGGGGAACGCGGATGCACTTATATTTCCGCCCAAACCTGCTGTCTGGAAAGTGACGCTGACAAGGTTTGTGCATCCTGCGAAAGCGTTTGCTCCGATTGTCAAAACCATTGCCCTGTCGATTACAACTCTTTCAAGCCCCGTGCACCCGCGGAAAGCGTTTTGACCAATACCCCACGCGGTCACGGCAATATAGACATAATCAATACCGGTGACGTTCTGAAATCCACCGGCGGCAACATCAGTTATAAGCCGCTGTTGATAAACACCGGCAATGGAGACTACGCCGTCAATCGAATTGTTCAACGCTCTGACCTCATATCTTGCCATATCGCCGCCTGCGCCCAGCAGGTTATACCTGAATTTATGCGGGGACAGCGGCGTTTGGGCAAAAACAATGCCTGCTATTGCAAGCAATACTAAACTCATCAATACTTTCTTCTTCATAAAGACTCCTTTAGGTACCAGTCAACGATACGCGTTGGCTCTTTCAAATAAGCGACAACAATAAACGCATCAACGGGCAAAACAATCATTTCTTTCAATCCGGCTTCTATGCCCGCACAGTGTAATCAACAATGAAGTGCTTCATTCAACTATATTATTATTGGCCGCTGCTCACTGCTTTAGGATTTGGGCCATACTGATTGTCTTCTGGCATTCCTTCTTGGGCCGCCCACACTATCACGATAATCCAACCTACAATGGGAATAAGCAAAAAAAGGAGCTTAAAGCCGCTGCGGTTCGTATCATGGAGGCGCCTGACGCTCAGCGCGATACTGGGAATAAATACCGCTAAAGAATAAACCCATGACACAAAGGTGAAAATTCCTCCGATTATGGGTATCGCTGACAAGATAGCCATAATAATTCCAATGATAAAGTTGAATAACGTAAACATCCAGAATTCCCTGCGCCGGGCACGGCCGGTAAAAAGCGCGAATTTCTTTAAGACAATATTAAGGAAATACTCATGAAATAGCGCTATAACGTCTTCCATCGAAGAAACATTCAAATCCAGGCCGGGCGATGATGTTTGCTGACTTCCCTGGCCGCTTTCAGCGCCTTGTCCCGTCTGCGATGTACCTGCTGTATCTGCGGCTTTTCCGCAATTAGGACAGAATTTCTCGTCCTTTTCCATCTGTTTTCCGCATTCTCCGCAAAATGCCATAATTATCCTCCTGAATAAATTAAAAATTGAAATTTAAAGATGCTATTCATTATAATATACCAGTAAAATTATAAAAGATATAGAAATATTACGGAAATCAATTGGGTTTAGCCGGTAGAAATAGGAGAATAAAACAAATTAACACCGCAAAAAATAGTACCTGTTACCCTTGCGCCGCCATTTATGCTCACGGGATAAACGATGACGCCATCGGGCCCCACGGGCCTTTGTCGCCCTTAGAGTTTTCGTAGCGGACGCAGATGAAGCACTGTTTGCCTGAGTTGTCGTAGGGAAACTCGATTAGGTCGCGCTTGCGGCGTGTGAAGTGGCTGGCGGTAAGCTCTTCGGGGTTGACAGGCACGCGGCGAAGGTACTGCCGTTCAATCATCATTTCTTCGGTGATGCCGTCCGGGTTCGGGGGAAGGACGCCGAAGTAGATGCGGAAGCCCCAGTCGGCGCGCTCGTCGTAGCGGTGACCGTCAATGGGGGTGATGAAAAGCGAGAGGGCGTTTTTGTGGGGATAGGTGATTTCTGCTGTAACGACGCTGGTCGGCGGGCCGATGTTGGTCGGAATGGTATCCGGGAGCCTCATACCGAGGGAGACCCAGTCCGCTTCAGTAAGAGGCGGCATGAAGAAGTGGCGGCGGCGCAGGTCTCTCATGTGGTCAGTCAAATTGCCGAAGGCGGTGCGTACCATTTGATTGGCAACCATGTTGCGCTCCGCGGTCTGCGCCAGTTCCAGCGCTTCGCCTGCCTTGTTAAATAGCTGCGTGAGTTTAGTAGACATATCGGCAGGTACGTTCCATGCAGTCGCGCTGCCGCGCAGGGCGTTGACCCATATGTGCGCCATTGTCAGTTGTCCTGTCCGTGATGACGGAAGCCAGTCTTTTGATGACATGCAGTTCTCCTTTTGTTTGGTTTAGCTGATTAGACTTGTTCGATAACCCCGTTGGTTATCTCACAAGTCTCGCGTTTTTTCGGGCTAAAGCCCTGCAAAAACGCATTATTTATAGGAAGTTGTTCAATAAACTGAAGTTATTGAACAACTCTATTGCTACGCGGGGGTGTTTTTTTGTACCGCAGGGGCGTTTTTTCAAAGCAGAAAAACTCCCTTTTGGTCTGTCAGGGCATTTTTCCAGAACAGAAAAACTCCCTTTTGGTATGGCAGGGCGTTTTTTCAGCGCGGAAAAACTCCCTTTTGGTCTGTCAGGGCATTTTTCCAGAACAGAAAAACTCCCTTTTAGTCTGTCAGGGCATTTTTCCAGAGCAGAAAAACTCCCTTTTGGTCTGACAGGGCATTTTTCCGGAGCAGAAAAACTCCCTTTTGGTACGGCAGGGCATTTTTCCAGAGCAGAAAAACTCCCTTTTGGTACAGCAGGGCATTTTTCCAGAACAGAAAAACTCCCTTTTGGTACGGCAGGCTGTAAGGACGCGTTAGAAAACGCGCCCATTCGGTTATGATGTATATACATTGTCATTGGAAAGCTTGTTTGCCAGATATACGGTGTTATTTTGATTGTTAAGCATTGTAATGCTGTTAGTAATTAGCCAAGTGTTCAGAGTACTACGAATATCTGCAGCTCCAGCAATAGATGGAACTATAAGAATTCCATTTGAAATAGTTACGCTGCTACCCTCAGTTTCTATCCTTATTTCTTTAATATTGTTTTTAATATACTCCTGCCGTGTTTCCGACTGTATTTGGGTATGGTTAAGAGCTGTATTAACTTTCTCAACTATTTCATTAAATGTAGAGACATCCAAACCACTGCGGTTTGTTATCGCAATTCCGGTAGATGCTTTTCCGGGAACATTGCTTCTTGCCCCCGCAACATTTTTTTCACATTCGCAGCCTGTTCCGCCGCAGTCCGCCTCTCCTGCAAGGTGAATCGTTCCTGCCGGGCATTGGCAGCCGAGAGCGGCAACGGCCTGCGTTTTTGTTGCTCCGCATTTAGTGCAGGTGCTTGTTTCCACGCCTTCTTCCGCCGCGGTAGGCGCTGTTGTTACTGTCCACGCGCCCCATGTGTGCGTACAGGGTTCGTCCCCGCCGCAGGCGGTAAAAGAGAGGGCAAATACTGTAATGAGGATTATGTTAGCGAGGACTAACGGAGAACGGAGAACGGAGAACGGAGAACGG